>Ga0302314_10017134_pt1 | contig 12173 bp, 9 predicted proteins | sample III_Palsa_N2_3_FD_200533 | JGI IMG/M metagenome (GOLD analysis project Ga0302314, IMG submission 200533) | Peat permafrost microbial communities from Stordalen Mire near Abisko, Sweden - III_Palsa_N2_3 | ecosystem: Environmental > Terrestrial > Soil > Palsa > Peat permafrost | place: Sweden...
GCCGCCGGCACTCCGGCAGCGGCGGCGCGGCGGGGCCCGCGGCCACGGTTCCCGCATCGCGCGGCCCGGCCCGCCTGCCGCCGCTGGCCGGGACGATCAGGCGCAATGACTATGTAAGAAATGAAAATGACGTTGAGCCATTGACAGCGCTTACACGACTTTCTAACGTCACCTGGTAGATAGCAATGTAACCGCTGCCATCATTAGAGCCGAGCCAATCATGTTGACGGGAGCCGCATGACGACGATCTACGATGTCGCCCGGGTGGCCGGGGTGTCGACCGCCACCGTGTCCCGGGTGCTCCGCGGGTCGGACCGGGTGCATCCCACGACACGCCAGCGGGTGCTCGCGGTCATCGAGACGCTCGGCTTCGTCCCCGACGCGTCGGCCCGCGGCCTGACCCGGCGGCGGAAGGACATCGTCGGGCTCGTCGGGCTTGAACGCGGCGCCGACGAGATCGACATCGAGCGCAGCAGCCTGCTGTTCGTCGACCACATCGTGCACGCGGCCGAGTCGGTGCTGCGCGGGACCGAGTACTCGCTGCTGCTGACTTTCGGCAGCCGGGGCGAGCAGTTCGGCAAGCGGGTCCACGCGCTGGCCGGCCAGGTCGACGGCCTGCTCATCGCCGAGGAGATCCTGGACCAGGGCGAACTGCACGCCCTGGCCCGCCAGCTGCCCGTCGTCGTCATCGCCGGGCGCCGCGACCAGACCGCGCTTGACGTCTTCCTGGGCGACAACACCGGCGGCGTCACGGCCGTCACCCGGCACCTGACCCGGCAGCACCGCTACCGCAGGCTGTGCTTCGTCGCCGGGCCGCCGGACGCGCCCGACGCGGTGGAACGGCGGCTCGCCTTCGAGCGGGCTGTCGCGGCCAGCCCTGGCAGCGGCATCACCCAGGTCATCCAGGGGGACTTCTCCGAAGACAGCGGGCTGGCCGCCGCCCGGACCCTGCTCGCCCGCAAGTCGCGGCCGCACGCCGTCGTGTGCGCGAACGACCAGATGGCCATCGGCGTACTGCGCGAGCTGCAGCGCGCGGGCGTGCGCTGCCCGGCGGACGTAGCGGTGACCGGGTTCGACGACGTGCACGCCAGCCGCGTCATCGACCCGCCGCTGACCACCGTCAGCCAGCCGCTGCGCGACCTCGGCAGCCGCGCGACCCGCCGGCTGCTCGCCCGGATCGACTCCCCGGCGCTCGCGCCGGCCGTCGAGGTGCTGCCCACTCAACTCGTCATCCGCGCCAGCTGCGGCTGCCAGCCGCAGGAACAACGATTAGGGCGGACGGAAACCGCCGTCCCGGAAAGGATTCGCCATGCGAAGCCACCTCATCACACTGATGTGGCGGGGGACCAATCCATGGGGGGCACGAAAATGGGGGGCACGAAAAGGGAAGGAGCGGCCCAGGTCAGGGCGGCACCGGGTCGCCGTGTTCGCCGCGGTGCTCGCACTCGGTCCGGCGGCCCTGGCGGCGGCGGTCGTCGCGGCGCCGGCCGCGTCCGCCACCACGGTTCCGGGGGCGCCGTCCGGATGGACAACGGCCTTCAGCGACAGCTTCGACGGGGCAGCCGGCTCCGGCGTGGACTCGAACTGGACCTACGACACCGGAACGCAGTACACCGGAACCGGCTGCACCGCGAACTACGGCACCGGCGAGGTGGAGACCAACACCGACTCGACCGCCAACGTGTCCGAGGACGGCAACGGGCACCTGAACATCACCGCGGTGGATTCCGGCGGGTCGTGGACGTCGGGCCGGATCGAGACGACGGCCGACGACTTCGAGGCCCCGGCCGGCGGCGAGATGGAGGTCAGCGCCTCCATCGAGCAGCCCGACCCGGCGAGCGGCGAGGGTTACTGGCCGGCGTTCTGGATGCTCGGGTCCGGGTTCAGGTCCAGCGGCGCGGGGACCTCGGGCACGATGGACTGCTCGAACTGGCCGTCCACCGGCGAGATCGACACCATGGAAGACGTCAACGCGCTGTCCGAGGTCTCGGGCACGCTGCACTGCGGCACCGACCCGGGCGGTCCCTGCAACGAGACGGACGGGCTCGGCAGCGGCCTGGTGGCCTGCTCCGGCTGCCAGACCAGCTACAACACCTACTCGGTGATCGTCAACCGAACCGACACGAGCGACGAGTCCATCACCTACTACCTCAACGGCAACGCCTACTACACCGTGACGGAAAGCCAGGTCGGCACGTCCGCGTGGCAGGCCGCCGTCGACCACGGCTTCTTCATCATCCTCGACCTGGCCATGGGCGGCGCTTACCCGAACGCCATCTGCGGCTGCAGCTCGCCGTCCGGCTCAACCAGCTCGGGCGCGTCGATGAGCGTCGGCTACGTCGCCGTCTACACCACCACCGGCTCCGGCAGCGGAGGCGGGGGCGGGGGCGGCGGCGGGACGTCCTGCAGCACGACCGCGACCGCGGACATCTCGGCCGACTGCTACTCCGCCAGCGCGGGCAGCCCCGACGTCACCACGACGAGCGACACCGACCCCAGCGGCGTCGACGGGAACCAGGTCGCGGAGCTGTCCAACGGCGACTACCTGGAGTACGCCAACGTCGACTTCGGGAGTACCGGGTCGACCCAGTTCGATGCCCGCGTCGCCTCCGGGGCCGCCACGGGCGTGAGCGGCCTGGTGGAGGTGGTGCTTGACAGCCCGACTAACACGCCAGTGGGCAGCTTCGCGGTCGGTAATACCGGCGGCTGGTCGGACTGGGAGACGATCCCGGCCAATATCTCCACGGTCACCGGCACCCACAACGTGTACCTGGAATTCGAGTCCGGTGCGACCGGCGATCCGCCCTTCGTCAGCCTGCACTACTTCAGTTTCCCGGCCACCTAGTTACTAAGCAGCGGACTAGTTACTAAGCAGCGGGCCGCGGGCGGCGAACCAGCGACGCCGCCCGCGGGCCGCGGCTGTCATGCGGGAGGCCGGAGAATGCGGCAACCGTTCTGAAGATCTCTCAGTTCAGTCAGAACGAGTGCTCGCGCTGCCTGGCCGCACCGCTACGACAACCCCCGCGGCTGTGCGAACATGGCTTCATGGTCGATCCGCGTGCCGGGCAGCCCGCTGCTCCTGGCGATCTCGTAAACGTCGCCAAGCTGGTCACCGCCTACTACACGGTGCACCCAGATCCGTTCGAGGTCGCGCAGCGGGTGTCGTTCGGCACGTCCGGTCACCGCGGGTCCTCGTTCAACGCGACGTTCAACGAGGACCACATCCTCGCCACCACCCAGGCGATCTGCGAGTACCGGGCGGCCCAGGGCATCGACGGGCCGGTCTTCCTCGGGGCCGACACGCACGCGCTGGCCGAGCCCGCCACGGCCAGCGCCCTTGAGGTGCTCGCGGCCAACGGGGTGCGGGTGCTGGTGGACTCCCGCGGCGGCTACACGCCCACCCCGGCGGTCTCCCGGGCCATCCTGGCGCACAACGCGGAGGGCGGCTCCCGGGCCGACGGGATCGTGGTCACGCCGTCGCACAACCCGCCGGCCGACGGCGGCTTCAAGTACAACCCGCCCGACGGCGGCCCGGCCGGGACGGACGTGACCAAGGGGATCCAGGACCGGGCGAACGAACTGCTCCGGGACGGACTGAGGGGCGTGCGCCGGATCCCGTACGCGCGGGCGGTGGCGGCCGACACCACCGGGACGTTCGATTTCCTCGGCCGCTACGTCGCGGCCCTGGACCGGGCGGTCGACCTGGCCGCCATCTCCGGCGCCGGGATCCGCATCGGGGCCGACCCGCTCGGCGGCGCGAGCGTCGCCTACTGGGGCGAGATCGGCGAGTACTACGGCCTCGACCTCGTGGTGGTGAACCCGGAGGTGGACCCGACGTTCCGGTTCATGACCCTGGACTGGGACGGCAAGATCCGGATGGACTGCTCTTCGCCCTACGCGATGGCCAGCCTGATCCGCAGGCAGCACGAGTTCACCATCGCGACGGGCAACGACACCGACTCCGACCGGCACGGCATCGTCACGCCGGACGGGGGGCTGCTCAACCCCAATCATTACCTCGCCGTCGCCATCGAGTACCTGTACCGGCACCGGGACGGCTGGCCGGCCGACGCGGCCGTCGGCAAGACCCTGGTCAGCTCGTCGATGATCGACCGGGTGACGGCGGGCCTGGGCCGGACGCTGCTTGAGGTACCGGTGGGGTTCAAGTGGTTCGTGCCCGGCCTGCTCGACGGGTCGGTGGCCTTCGGCGGCGAGGAGAGCGCGGGCGCGTCGTTCCTGCAGCGGGACGGGTCGGTGTGGACGACCGACAAGGACGGGATCATCCTCGCGCTGCTCGCCTCGGAGATCACCGCGGTCACCGGGCAGACGCCGTCGCAGCTCTACACCGGGCTGACCGAGCGCTACGGCGCCCCGGCCTACGCCCGCGTCGACACGCCCGCGACCCGGGAGCAGAAGCATCTGCTGGCCCGGCTGTCGCCGGACCAGGTGCCGGCCAGCGAGCTGGCGGGCGAGAAGATCCTGGCCGCGCTGACCACGGCCCCCGGCAACGGCGCGCCGATCGGCGGGCTCAAGGTGGTCACCGAGTCCGGCTGGTTCGCCGCCCGCCCGTCCGGTACCGAGGACGTCTACAAGCTGTACGCCGAGTCCTTCCGCGGCCCGGAGCACCTCGCCGTCATCCAGGACGAGGCGCGGGCGATCGTCGCGGAGGCCATCGGCGGCTAGGACGCTCGGCGGTTAGGCCCTCGACGGCGCGGGCGCGACGTCCCCCGCCCGCGTCCGGCCCGGACGGTTCATGTCGCGCAGCGCGACGGTCACCGCCTGCAGCCGGTGCCGCTGCACCACCAGCTCGGCCGCCTGCCGCGACAGCGTGGTCCACGGCTCCGCCGCCGGGTCGACGCGGGACTCGAGCTCGGTCTGCCAGGCCGAGGGCTGCTCGCCGGACGGCGGCGGCAGGAACTGCACCGGGACGGGCCCCGTGCCCTGCCGGTAGAACTGCAGCGACGCGGTCTCCAGGTCGTCGTTGACCAGCACCGCGACGCCGCCCTGGACCGGCGCGGGCGTGGCCGTGTCCACCACCCAGCCGCCGGTGTTGGCGATGCGGACCGCGGACGGGTAGCCGAGCACCGCCCAGCGGTCGTTGAACGGCTTGTGGGTGTGCCCGTAGACGAACGTGACCTCCGGCGGGACGTCGCCCCATTCCTGCCGCAGCTGGTTGCGGACCGGGCCTTCCAGGTACTCCCGCAGTCCGGCCTGGCCGGCCGCGCTCAGGGTCACCGTGGGCGTGCCGCGCTCGCTGCGGGCGACGTGGTTGGCCTCCCGCTTGAAGATCGCGTTCAGCACCACGCTCTCCGCCGGGTGCAGCCAGGCCGGCCCCTTGCCCTTGGCCAGCATGGACGCGATCAGGTTGTGCACCAGGGCATCGACGTCCTGCGGGCTGACCAGGTCGGCGTAGATCAGCCCCATGTCCGTGCCCACCTCGCCGGACCGGCCGAGGGTGGACCAGAAGAAGTCGATCCAGGCGAAGTTCTCCTCCTCCAGGCGCTCGATGTCCGCGGGCACGGACGTGCCCTGGGACGGGAAGAGGATGTTGCGCAGCCGGGACATCAGCGTGTAGATCGACTCGGTGAAGTGCCCGTGGCTGACGATGAGGCTGCGGCGGCCGTCCGGGGTGCGCAGGGCCAGGTTCGGATAGGACACCCTGACCTCGATGCCCGTGCGGCCGGGCGCCTGGACCCGGGTCAGCCCGGTAAGCAGCGCGGAGGTCGCGGTGGGCCGCTCGGCGCCGGGGATCAGCTTCGTGGTGTGCCACGGGGCGTCGAGCGGCGCCTGCGGCGGCTGGGCGACGGCGTAGCTGACGTACTGGCTCTCCCGCGCGATCTCCCACTCGTGGTGGTCGTGGTTGCCCGGCACGTAGTGGACCACCGGGTCGAACACGGGCGGCCCGTCGTCGAACGCCAGGTGGGCGAACAGGCGGAACACCATGGCGGCGACCTCGTCGGGCGACAAGGCCAGGTCAAGGATGTCGCCCGCCAGGATGAGGGTCGGCGGCTTGTCCTGGCCGCGGGTGAGCTCGCGCAGCCCGTGCACGAACCCGGACAGCGCCGGGCTCGGCTGCTGCGGCTGCGCGGTGAAGCCCGTGTCGGTGCTCGTGGCCGGGCGCTCGGCGAGCGAGGTCATCACGCTGTTCTCGGCCCCGAAGTGCAGGTCGGACACGATCACGTACCGGATGTCTGTCATGCCGTCCCTTTCACCCGCTCCGTTCGGCTGGCCGCCGCCGCCATTATCGCGTCTGCTGCCGCCCGCGCCGCTCCGAGGGTATCTCGGGCAGCTCCTCAGGCACCTCCGGCCTGGGTATCTCCGGCCTGGACGTCTCCGGCCTGGACGTCTTCTCGCTTGGACGTCTCCGGCGGCCGGTCCCGGGCCAGGTCGCACAGCCGGACGAGGGTGTCTCCCGGCCGGCCGATCAGCACCCGCACGTGCGGCAGGCGCTCGCGGATCTGCCGCGCCTCGCGGGCGGCGAGCCGGGCCGCGGCGGCGGTGACCGGCGACAGGACGATCAGGCTGGCCCCCGTGTCGGCGGCGAACCGGATGACCTCGCCCACGGGCAGGTCGGTGGACAGGTGGTGCACCTGCCAGCGGTCCTCGCACAGGCAGGCCGCCGCCATCAGGGCCGCGAGCCCGTGCCGCTCGCCGGGGGGCGTGGTGGCGATCGCGACGCCGCGCGGACGGCCCTGCAGCTGGCGGAAGTTAGCGGCGATGAGGCGCTCGCAGATGGCGCTCGCCTGGTGCTCGGCCGCGATCGGCAGCTCGCCGGCGGCCCACTCGGCGCCGATCCGGCGCAACGCCGGGGCGATGACCAGATCGCACAGCTCAGCCAGCGGCACTCCCCCGGTCAGCCGGCCGAAGACCTGCCGGGCCTGGGCCTCGTCCCCGGCCAGCAGCGCCGCGTACAGCCGGCCGGCCTGCGCGTCCCAGTCCCTGACCCGCACCTCCCGCGGCGGCTCGGCGCCGGCCGTCCGCCGGGCCAGCAGGTCGCGCACGGCACTCTCGCTCACCTCGTAGCCGCGCGGCAGCTTCCGCGCGGGCAGCGTTCCCTGGCGTACCCAGCCGTAGGCGGTCTGGTAGTGCACCCCGAGCGCCTCAGCGGCCTCACTTAGCTGCATGGCGAGGCTCCAGTGGTAGGTGGCAAAGCTCCAAGCTCATTTTATTAGTGTAGTTTAGTATTGATTAAGGGGCGAGTTAATGGAGAGACTGCACGGTCATGGGACTGACTTACTCAAGCGTGGTGGGCGCCGAGCCGGACGAGGTGTTCGCCTGGCACTCGCGGCCGGGGGCCATCGAGCGCCTGATGCCGCCGTGGCAGCCGGTGCGCGTGGCGCAGGAGGCAACTTCGATCCGCGACGGGCAGGCCGTGCTCGCGCTGCCCGGCGGACTGCGCTGGGTGGCCGGCCACGACCCGGACAGCTACGACCCGCCGCGCCAGTTCGCCGACGTACTCCAGCCGCCGCTGGGCAACGCGCTGCGCTGGCGGCACACCCACCAGTTCGCGCCCGCGGTCACCCGGGGCACGCTGGTCACCGACATCGTCGACACGCCGGTGCCGGCCCGGGCGCTGCGCCCGATGTTCGGTTACCGGCACCGGCAGCTCGCGGCCGACCTGTTCGCCCACGCACGGGCGCGGGAGGTGTGCCCGCAGCCGCTGACGGTCGCGGTCACCGGCGCCGGCGGGCTGATCGGCTCGGCCCTGGCGGCGCTGCTCGCCACCGGCGGCCACCGGGTGATCCGGCTGGTCCGGCACGCCCCGGGGCACGAAGGCGAGCGCGAGTGGCACCCGTACAGCCCGGACCCCGAGCTGCTGGACGGCGTGGACGCGGTGATCCACCTGGCGGGCGCCTCGATCGCGGGCCGCTTCACCCCGGAGCACAAGCGGGAGATCAGGTCCAGCCGGACCGGCCCGACCCGCGCCCTGGCCACGCTGGCGGCCAAGAACCCGGGCTCGCTGCGCGCCTTCGTCACCGCGTCCGCCGTCGGCTTCTACGGCGCCGACCGCGGCGACGAGATCCTGACCGAGGCCAGCGGGCGCGGCGACGGGTTCCTGGCCGATGTGGTCGCGGCCTGGGAGGACGCGGCCGCCCCGGCCGCGGAGGCGGGAATCAGGACGGTCCAGGTCCGCACCGGCATCGTCCAGACCCCCCGGGGCGGGGTGCTGCGCCTGCTCTACCCGCTGTTCGCGGCCGGGCTTGGCGGCCCGATCGGCGACGGCAGCGGGTGGCAGCCCTGGATCGAGATCGACGACCTGCTCGATATCTACCTGCGCGCGGTCACCGACCCCGCGCTCTCCGGACCGGTCAACGCGGTCGCGCCGGGCGAAGCGCGCAACGCCGGCTACACCCGTGCCCTCGCCCGCGTGCTGCACCGGCCCGCGGTCATTCCCGTCCCGTCGGCCGGGCCGCGGCTGCTGCTCGGCGCCGAGGGATCCAGGGAACTGGCCGAAGCCAGCCAGCGGGTCCGCCCCGCGGCGCTGACCGCCGCCGGGCACCCGTTCCGCTTCCCCGAGCTGGACGACGCCCTGCGGCACGTCCTGGGCCGCAATCCCTCGCCGGTCTGGGTACCGTCCCCCTCCCCTGCACCGGCCCCGCTGCCCTCCCCCGCGCCCGGCGGGCCGTCCTCCCCCGATTCGCCGCAGACGGCCCCCATCCGGAACGAGACCGCCTCCGAATGAGAAGGGAAGCTGAAGGAGGAACAGGTGACCGGACGCAGGATCGCCGTCATCGGGAGCGGCGTTAGCGGGCTTACCGCGGCCTACATCCTGGCGCGCACCGACGAGGTGACCATCTTCGAGGCCGATGACCGGCTCGGCGGGCACGCGGACACCCACCTGGTCCCCGGGCCCGGCGGCACCCGAACGGGGATCGACACCGGGTTCATCGTCTACAACGAGCGGACGTACCCGCAGCTGACCAGGCTGCTGCGGGAGCTGGAGGTGGCGACGCAGCCGTCTGAGATGAGCATGTCGGTCAGCTGCTCCGGCTGCGGCGTCGGGTACGCGGGCAAGCGCGGCCTGCCCGGCCTCGGGGCCGGCCTGCCGCGAGGCGGGGCGCGCTACCTGCGGATGCTCACCGAGGTGACCCGGTTCCACCGGACCGCGAGGAAGGCGCTCGCCTCCGGCGCGGGCGGCGACCTCCCGCTGGGCGATTTCCTGCGCGAGGGCCGGTTCTCGGCCTACTTCACGGCGCATTTCGCGGCGCCGCTCGTCGGTGCCGTGTGGTCCTGCCCGCCCGGCCAGGCGCTCCGCTACCCGGCCGGCTACCTGTTCGCGTTCCTGGCCAACCACGGGATGCTGGCGGTCTCCGGGTCGCCGCAGTGGCGGACGGTGACCGGCGGTTCCCGGAACTACGTCGAGCGGGTCGCGGCCCGGCTGGCCAAGGTGCGCGTGTCGTCCCCGGTCCGCTCGGTGCGCCGCTACCCCGACGGCGTCGAGGTGCGCGACGCCTCCGGCGAGGCGCTCGACTTCGACGCGGCGGTGATCGCCACCCACCCCGACCAGGCGCTGCGGCTGCTCGCGGCGCCGACCCCGGCGGAGCAGTCGGTGCTCGGCGCGTTCGCCTACACGCCCAACGAGGCGGTGCTGCATACCGACGCGACGCTGCTCCCGCCGCGCGACGCCGTGCGCGCCTCCTGGAACTACTCCCTGAACTGCCGTGACGGCGGGGCCAGCGAGGACAGCGGGACCAGCCAGGACCGCGGGATCAGCCAGGACAGCGGGGCCGGCCGGCCGCCCACCCGGGTCAGCTACTACCTGAACCGGCTGCAGGGCCTGCCGCGGGGCCCCGGCCACCCCGACTACATCGTCACGCTCGGCGGACGGCAGGACGTGGACCCCGCGCGCGTCATCGACGTGATGGAATACGCCCATCCCGCCTACACCCGCGAGTCGGTCGCCGCGCAGCGGCGCCTGCCGGAGCTGCGCACCCCGGTAACCGCCTTCGCCGGCGCCTACCACGGCTGGGGGTTCCACGAGGACGGGTGCGCCTCGGGCGTGGCCGCGGCCCGGGCCCTCGGCGGCAGCTGGTGACCGCGACGCTCGCCCCGGGCGCGGCGCTGTACGAGTGCCGGGTCTTCCACGCCCGGCGGACACCGCTGCGCAACGCGTTCAGCTACCGCACCTACCAGTGGCTGGTCGACGTCGACCAGCTGCCGCGCCCGCGCGGACCGCTGCGGCTGCTCGCCGGGTTCGACGCCCGCGACCACCTGGGCGACCCGGACCGCAGCATCCGGGCCAACGTCGATGAGTTCCTGCGCCCTCGCGGCATCGAGCTGAGCGGCGGCCGGGTGCTGATGCTGGCCCAGGCGCGGGTGCTCGGCTACGTGTTCAACCCGCTGACCGTGTTCTGGTGCCACCACGCGGACGGGACGCTGGCCTGCGTGATCGCCGAAGTGCACAATACCTACGGGCAGCGCCAGGCCTACCTGGTGCGCACCGACGAGCGGGGCCGCGCGCGGACCGAGAAGACGCTCTATGTCTCGCCGTACCACCCGGTCGACGGCTGGTACCAGATGAGCCTGCCGCTCCCGCAGGAGCGGCTGGCGCTCAACGTCACCCTGCACCGCGAGAACGGCTACCGGTTCGTCGCGACCGTGCAGGGCAGCGGGGTGCCCGCCACCGGGCCCGCGCTGCTGCGGGCGGCCGTGCGGCACCCGTGGTCCACGGCCGTGGTCTCCGCACAGATCAGGTGGCAGGGGATCAAGTTGTACGCGCGCGGACTGCGGCCGGTGCCGCGCCCGCCGCGTGTTCCGCAAGAGGGGGTTCAGTGACCAGCACCAGCACACAACAGCAGGCCAGCACCGGGGTGATCGACCCGGTCCAGTGGCCCGACGTAGCCGCGGTCCGGGGGTCAGCCGCCCGCGCGGAGATCGCCCGGGCGCTGTTCCGTGCGGCCGTGAGCCGGCTTCCGATCTGGGTGCGGCTGCCCGGCGGCCACCAGATCGGCGCCGGCGCTCCCGGCGCCCCGGTCATGGTGGTGCACAACCCGTCCGCCTTCTACACCCGGCTCGGCTCCGGCGGCCTGATCGGGTTCGGCGAGTCCTACATGGCCGGCGAGTGGGACTGCGCGGACCTGACCGGCCTGATCGCCGTCTTCGCCACGCACATCGCCGACCTGGTGCCCGCGCCGCTGCAGAAGCTGCGCCGCCTGGCGGTGCGCAGGCACCCGGCCGACGACGAGCAGACGCGGGACGGCGCCCGGCGCAACATCAGCCGCCACTACGACCTGTCCAACGACTTCTTCGCCCTCTTCCTCGACGAGACCATGACGTACTCCGCGGCCCTGTTCGAGACCGGACCGGACGGCCTGCCCGTCGCGGCCGACGCTTCGCTGGTTCAGGAGACCGGGCCGGCCCAGGCACACGGGCTTGTTCAGGCCCAGCGGCGCAAGATCGACCGGCTGCTCGACGAGGCGAGGGTCGGACCGGGCACCCGGCTGCTCGAGATCGGCACCGGCTGGGGCGAGCTGGCGATCAGGGCCGGCCAGCGCGGCGCCACCGTCCGGACGGTCACCATCTCCGCCCGGCAGCGCGAGCTCGCGGCCCGCCGGGTGGCCGAGCACGGCCTTGCCTCGCAGGTCAGCGTGGAACTGCGGGACTACCGGGACGTGGCCGGCGAGTTCGACGCCATCTGCTCGGTGGAGATGATCGAGGCGGTCGGCGAGCGCTACTGGGACACCTACTTCGCTCAGCTCGACCGGCTGCTCGCGCCCGGCGGCCGGGTCGGCCTGCAGGCGATCACCATGCCGCACGACAGCATGCTGGCCAGCAAGAACACCTACACCTGGATCCACAAGTACATCTTCCCGGGCGGCCTGATCCCCTCGGTCGCGGCGATCGAGGACAACCTGGACCGCCATACCCGGCTGCGCGTCACCGGGCGGCTTGACTTCGGTACCCACTACGCGCGAACCCTGAGCATCTGGCGGGACCGGTTCCTCGCCCGCGGGCCGGAGGTCGCCGCGCTGGGCTTCGACGAGGTCTTCACCCGGATGTGGCGGTTCTACCTGTGCTACTCGGAGGCCGGGTTCCGGTCCGGGTACCTGAACGTCAGCCAGTTCACCCTGGAGCGAGCATGACCACGGTCAGGCAGGAGAGCGCAGTGGGCGAGCATGGCGCGGTGGGCGAGCGGGAAGGCACAGCGGGCGAGCGGGCGGGCGCAGCGGGCA
>Ga0302314_10017135_pt1 | contig 12172 bp, 10 predicted proteins | sample III_Palsa_N2_3_FD_200533 | JGI IMG/M metagenome (GOLD analysis project Ga0302314, IMG submission 200533) | Peat permafrost microbial communities from Stordalen Mire near Abisko, Sweden - III_Palsa_N2_3 | ecosystem: Environmental > Terrestrial > Soil > Palsa > Peat permafrost | place: Sweden...
CATCTCTGTGCCGGCCTCGAAGTTGGCGTCGTAAAAGGTGCTGCGGTCGGTGGCGGCGACCGCGCCGGCGTTGGATGCGGTCAATGGCCGCTCATGCGAGCCGGCGCCGAAGTTGGCGTTGGCGTTGAGCACCACCCGTGAGCCGGCCATCAGCGCCAGAACTTCGTCGAAACGCGCCTCGCCGAGCAGGGTCAGGTTCTTGTGGCGGGCAAGGTCCGCATCGTGGCCCTTGCCGACAATGTGGACGGGCAGCCCAAGGCGGATGACGGCGTCCAGCAACTGGCGCCGGCGCACCGCCCGGACATGTTCGTGCACATAGGTGGCCAGCTTGCGGAAAGCGGCGAAGTCTGGATTGGCGGGATCCAGGCCCGCGCCGGCCATGGCTTGATCGAGGGCGTCCAGCGGCGGCGTCCAATCGCTGGCGAGGGCGATTTCCACGGCCTGTTCGAACACCTTCCGAACCCCCGGCGGCAGGTCGCGCCAACCGTCGGGTGGCGCGCCATAGCCGGTCCCAGGAAACAGGATTTGAATCGGCCTCGCCGCTGCGAAGGCTTCTGGATTCGCGCCGGGCGAGACGGTCGGTCCTACGGCCGCATGTGGGCCGAAGCCGACGGCGGCGAACCGATCGGGGCCATAGAGGGATCGAATGGCGGCCACATGGCTCTCGTCCACCATAAGTAATCCCGCGCGCGGCGACGTCTGTTCCAGCCGCGTCAGGTGCGAGAGTGGATAGTCGACATACTGGATGATGTGCGGGGCGCCGACGATGTCGCCGATGAACATCCCGTCCCGATCTACGGACTCGCCGAAGATGCCGAAGGAGAAGATCAGATCGACCGGCGCGTCCTTGGCGTAGGACTCCAGCGACCTGCGCATGTGCGCCTCGATCTCGAGGTCGAGAATTTCGACAGCCCAGCCCATGCCACGAAACGCAGCGGCAAGATCGTCCGTAAACAGACGAAGCACGTCGTAGCTCGACTTGCCTTTGATCAGGAGGGCCCGCAAAAATTCCACCGCATCGCATGAGACGGTGGATCGTGGCCCGATTCCCCGGGCCTCAGCGGCTCAATTGTCGAGCTGACGAAATCGGGGCGCCGCCGGCCGATCGGTTGACCGATCACCGGCGCCCGCGACTCTTCGCGGATGCTACGGGTTGACGACGGCGACGATCTTGCGATCGCGACGGTCGATCAGCAGGCGCTGGCCATTGATATAGGTCCAGCGATAGCGGTCGTATTTGGGGACGTCATACACCGTCACCTCGTCGGGCAGCACTTGGCCGACCGCGATGTTGCCGCTGTAGGACACCGGAGCGACCTGCTGGGTGGTGATATAGGTCTTGACCTCCCGGGGCGGGTCGACCGCCGCGCCGGCCACGCCGCCGGCGACCGCGCCGACCACCGCGCCCACCGGGCCGGCGACCACCGCGCCAGCGACCGCGCCGCCGGCCACGCCAGCGCCCGCTCCGGCGCTGCCCTTATCCTTCACAACGGTGGTGGTCGTGGTTGTGTCGTCTTGAGCGAAGACGGGCGCGGCGGCCAGGATGAAACTCGCCGCACTCACGCTAAGCAAAAGGGTTCTCATCACACAGTCTCCATTGTTTTCCCCGATCTCGGAAACGTGACTTGGCAGAGCCAGTTCCTATGATGACGCCTGGGGTAGAGCTCTTCGGGACGCTCGACTGGAGGATGAAAAGGTTTGAGGGGTTGATTTTATAAGGGTTACCCGCCGAGGCCTCAGCCGCCGGTCAATCGCACTTTGACGGTGGTGGAAAGGCCCGGACGCAGATGGTCTAGGCCCGTCTGACCGGAGTCGAGGCGGATACGCACCGGCACGCGCTGGACGATCTTGGTGAAGTTACCGGTCCCGGGCTCGAAGGGCAGCAGCGAGAACTGCGAGCCCGATCCGGGCGCGAAACTGTCGACCTCACCCTTGAAGGCTTTACCGGGCATGGCGTCGACGCGGATGGTCGCCGGCTGCCCGATGGTCATGCGTGCGACCTGGGTCTCCTTGAAGTTGGCTGTCACATAGAGGGCGTTCATCGGCACGATGCTCAAAAGCCGCGTGCCGGGCTGGACATAGTCGCCCGGCTCGACCTGCCGGTCGCCGACCTGGCCATCGATCGGTGCGCGGATGACAGCGTGACCCTGATCCTGCCTGGCCAGATCCAGCGCGGCCTGGGCGCGGGCGACACCGGCGTTGGCTTCTGCCAGGGCCGCCGTGAGGGTGGCGCGCTTGGCGGCCGTCACCGCCGCCTGGTTGCGGCTGACATCCAGCTCCGCGCGGCTGTGGTCGGCGTCGGACTGGGCGGTGACGGCGGCGGCGCGATAGGTGTCCGCGTCCCGGCGCGCCACGGCGCCGGTGGCCACCAGATTGTCGAACCGCTTGCGGTCGGCGTCGGCGCGGGTGTTCTGGGCGTCGGCCGAGCGGATCGATGTCTCGGCGGCGCGGACATTGGCCGCCGCGAGAGACTGTTCCGCATCCAGGCTGACCAGGGCCGCCTTCGCGGAGGCCACGGACGCCTGGGCGTTCAACAGATCCGCCTGGGCGGAGGCGACCTTGGCGTCGAACTCCTCTGGGTCGATCCGGATCAGCGGATCGCCACGCTTGACGATCTGGTTGTGCGCGACCAGCACCTCGGAGACCAATCCGCGCACCTTGGGCGCCACCACCGAACTGTCAGCCTGGATATAGGCCGCGTCGGTGCTCTCCGACGCCTTGGGCGAGGCGATATAGACCGCACCGGCGGCGGCCACGGCGACAGCGACGCCGACCGCAAGCAGGGTGCGGTTCGAAAACGGCAGGCGCAGGCCGCCAGCCGATTTGCCCGCGCTGGCGGGTGCGCCGGGAAGGGCTGCGTCGGTCATCGGTCGAACACCAATAGGGTCGAGGTCGCCGAGGCGTAGAGCCGGCCCTGTGAATCGATGAGCTTGGCTTCCGAGAAGGCCGCGCGGCGACCGAAGGTGAGCACTCGGCCTTCGGCGCGGACCAGTCCGGTCTGGCTGGTCATCGCCTTGTGATAGGCCACCTTCAGCTCAAGGGTGGTGTAGCCCTGGGTCGGGCTGAGTTTGGAGTGAACCGCGCAGCCGCAGGCCGAGTCCAGCAGGGCGGCCGCATAGCCGCCATGGACCGTGCCGATGGGGTTGTAGACTGCTTCGCTCGGATGGCCCTCGAAGGCGGCGAAGCCGTCGCTGGCCTCGACCAGGGCGAAGTCCAGCGTGCGGCCGATGGCGGCGAGGCCGCCGGCGCCGATCATCGCCTTGAGCTGATCGAGCCCGCTGGCGCCGGGCGCAAGAGTGTCTGCGAGGGTCATGATAGCGGCTCCAGTTTGAAGCGGCGTTTGAGCGCCGTCTTGGATGTATCGAGGATGGCGTCAGACAGGGTGGGGTCCGGCTCGGCTCTGGCCAGCGAAAGGGCGCCGACCATTTCGGCCAGCATGGAGCTGGCGGCTTCCGACGCGGACGGGACGCCTAGCCGGTCCAGCTGAGCGCCCAGCATCCGGCGCAGCCCCGCGATACCCGCCGCGAACCTTTCTCGAACCGGTTCGGGCAGGCGAGGAGCGTCGGCGGCCAGATAGGGCAGGGGGCAGCCGCTGTTGCGCGAGTCGCGATGACGCGGCGACAGATAGAAGTCGAGATAGGCGTTCAGCGCCTCCGCTGGCGGCCTGTCCTCGTTGGCCAGCGCCAAGGCCGCGCCGCTGTCGGCGAACATCTGCTCCACCGCCGCCGCGACCAGATCCTCGCGCGACTTGAAGTGGGCGTAAAAGCCGCCGTGAGTCAGGCCGACCTTGGCCATCACCTCGGCCACGCCGAGCTGGTGCGGACCGGAGACCCGGATCGCTCGCGCGGCTTCCTTCAACACCCGCTCCCGGGTTTGCTGCTTGTGTTCGGCTCCGTAGCGCATGGCCTTGCGGTCCCCGTTTATATGACGCATATAATATTAAGGACGGCGGTTCCGCAAGAGGGGACGACATGGACGATGCATCGGCGATTTCGGCGGCCGCTACTCAGGGCGTGGTGAAGACCGCGCCGCTTGCGTCGCTTGCGCCTATCGATCCCGGAGCCCTGCCTAACCGTCTGAAATATCTGATCTTCGCCATCATGGCGTTCGGCCAGTTCATGGCCTTGATCGACATCCAGATCGTCGCCGCGTCGCTGAACGATGTGCAGGCCGGCCTGTCCGCCGGACCGGACGAGATCAGCTGGATCCAGACCGGCTATCTGATGGCCGAGCTGGTGATGATCCCCTTCTCCGCCTTCCTCGCCCAGGCCCTTTCCACCCGCTGGCTGTTCGCCCTGTCGGCGGGCCTGTTCACCGTTTCCAGCGCCCTGTGCGGCGCGGCCTGGGACATCCAGTCGATGGTGGCGTTTCGGATCCTGCAAGGCTTCGTCGGCGGCGCCATGGTGCCGACAGTGTTCGCCACCGGCTATGCCCTGTTCTCCGGACCGCAGCGGGCGATGATCCCGGCCATTCTCGGCATGGTCTCGGTTTTGGCGCCGACGCTCGGCCCCACGGTGGGCGGTTGGCTGACCGACGCCGTGGGCTGGCGCTCCATCTTCTACGTCAACATCCTGCCCGGCGCGGCGGTGACCGTGCTGGCCCTGACCTTCATCCGCGTCGATCGACCCAACCTCGCGATGCTGAAGAAGATCGACTACTCGCACCTGATCGCCATGGCGATCTTCCTGGGCGGGCTGGAATATGTGCTGGAGGAAGGCCCGCGCCACGACTGGTTCGGCGATCCGTCCATCCTGACAGCGGCCTGGCTGTCGCTGGTGGCCTTCGGCCTCTTCCTTGAGCGCTCGTTCCGCTCTGGCGGGCCGATCGTGGTGCTGACGCCGTTCCGCAAGCCGACCTTCGTCTTTGCCTGCGTCTTCAACCTGGTGATCGGCTTCGGCCTTTATTCAGCGACCTATCTGGTGCCGGTCTTCCTGGGGCGGGTGCGCGGCTATAGCGCCCTGCAGATCGGCACCACCGTCTTTGTGGTCGGCATCACCCAGGTGCTGTCCACGGTCATCGCCGCCCGCCTCTCGCAAAGCGCCGATCCGCGCAAGGTGATCACCGCCGGCCTGATCCTGTTCGCCGCCAGCCTCTGGCTCGCCTCCTATGTCACCGTCGACTGGGGGTTCGGCGCATGGCTGGCGCCGCAGATGCTGCGCGGCTTCGCGGTGATGCTCTGCATCGTCCCCAGCGTCGGTATGGCCCTGAACGGCTTTGCCCAGGTCGAGCTGCGCTACGCATCGGGCCTGTTCAACCTGATGCGTAACCTGGGCGGGGCCATTGGCATCGCGGTGGTCAATACCTGGCTGGCCGACGACACCCGCATCCAGGCCGCGCGCATGGGCGAGACCCTGGGCGAGGCCGGCCGCCACGCCCCCGACCTGATCGCCCAACTCGCCGCCCGCATGAGCCAATCTGGCGGCGATTCCGCCCAAGCGTTGCTGACCGCGCAAGGCCTGATGGCCCGGATGGTCGGCCGCTACGCCATCACCTCCGCCTTCGACGAAGTGTTCCGCACCATGGCCTGGCTGTTCGTGGCCGCCCTGGTGATGGTCCCCTTCTGCCGTCCCGCGCCCCTCGGCGGCCCGCAGCCGCCGCCCGACGCCCACTGATCCAACATGAGCCCCGCCATGATCACTCTTGCTCACTCCCGCGCCGCCGCGCCCATCCTGGTGTTGGCCCTGTTGACCTCCGCCTGCGCCGTGGGGCCGAACTATCAGCGGCCAGGCGTCAAGCTGACCGCCGCCTATGTCACCCCGGCCCCGGTCGTCGCCGTCCAGCCCGCCGCCCTCGAGAGCTGGTGGGAGGGGTTCAACGACCCGCTGCTGACCACGGTGGTCCAGCGCGCTCTGGCCCAGAACCTCGACCTGGAGCAGGCGAGGGCCCGTATCCTGCAATCGCGCGCTATGGCCCGCGCCGCTGGCGCGGCCCTGCTGCCGCAAGCCGGCGCGAGCGGTTCGGTGGCCCGTGTCGACCAATCCCTGCTCAGCCCCATCGGCGAGATTGGCAGCCACCTGCCGGGCTTCGAGCGCGACTATGACGATTACGCGGTCGGCGCCTCGGCCTCCTGGGAGATCGACCTGTTCGGCGGGCTGCGCCGGGCGCGGGAAGCATCTCTCGCTGGTGCGCGGTCCGCCGAGGCGACGGCCCAGGCCGTCCGCATCAGCGTCGCCGCCGACGCCGCCGACGCCTACCTCCAAATTCGCGCCTATCAGGCCCGGCTTCAGGTCGCCAACCGCCAACTTCGCACCCAGGAAGACCTGGTCTCCCTGGTCGATCAGCGCGCCCAACAAGGCGTCTCGCCCGACCGCGACCTCAACACCGCCAAGGCGGCCCTGGACGGGGTCCGCGCCGCCATCCCGCCGCTCCAGGCCGGCCTCGACGCCGAGCTGAACCGGCTCGACGTGTTGATGGGCGCTCAGCCCGGGACCTACCGAGCCGAGCTTGAAACCCCCGCCGCCCTGCCGGCCACGCCGGCCCTGTCCATCGCCGACGGCCCCGCCGACCTGCTGCGCCGACGTCCCGATATCCTGGCCGCCGAACAGGCCCTGATCGCCGCCAACGCCCAGATCGGCGCTGCGGTGTCCGACTACTACCCCAAGGTCTCCATCTCCGGCCTGCTGGGCTATGAGAGCCTCGACAGCGCCCGCCTGTTCACCGGCCTGGGCGAAGAGAGTCAGATCGCCGCCGGCCTGCGCTGGCGTCTGTTCGACTTCGGCCGCGTCGACGCCGAGGTCGCCCAGGCCAAGGGCCGCAAGGCCGAGGCCCTGGCCGCCTATCGCGCCAGCATCCTCAAGGCGACCGAGGATGTCGAAAACGCCTTGTCCGATCTCAACCAGCAGCAGGTTCGCGCATCGGCCCTGTCGCGCCAGATCAATGAGTTGACCCGCGCCCGCGACCAGGCCCAGCAGGCCTACGAAGGCGGCGCCATCAGCCTGGTCGAGGTCCGCGACGCCGACCGCGACCTGCTCACCGCCTCCGACGAACTGGTCCGCGCCCGCGCCGAAACCGACCGCGCGGCGGTCGCGGCCTATCGCGCCCTCGGTGGGGGCTGGCGGGTGGCCGACGTCAAGGTGGCGGCGCGATAACAAACGGCGTGGGATGAAGGGTCGGGAGATCAGTTCCCCGGGCCCAGCTTCCTCCCCATGAAGTCCGTCGCCGCCTGATCCGCCTTGAGCCAGGACGACCACCTCAGGAAGCCGTGTATTTCATTGGGGATCACCAGCTCCTCAACATCCACGCCCTTCGCGGTGAGCCGGTTCTCCAGGTCGATGGTCTCGTTGAAGCGGACGTTGCGGTCGTCGTCGCCCTGGATCAGCAGCACCGGCGAGGTCCAGGTCGCCACCTCCGATGACGGTGAGGCGTGGAAGGCCACGTCCGCCGCCTGCGCCCGGTCGCCCTGTTCAAATCTCATCAGCGGAGGACCCTCCCGCTCGGCCTCGACCCGAGACCAGTCATGTACGCCGTGGAAGTCCACTCCCGCCTTGAACAGGTCGGAATTGCGCGCCAGCGCGAGGGCCGTCAGCAGGCCGCCATAGGACCCGCCCCAGATTCCCACCCGCGCCGGGTCCACCCCGGCGACGCCTTGCAGGTATCTGCCGCCCGCCAGCACGTCCTGGTACTCGGACGAGCCCTTCGGACCGCCGCCGGCCGGGTTCTGGAAGTCGTAGCCGTAGCCGATCCCCAGCCGGTAGTTCACCGACAGCACCGTATAGCCGTGGGCGGCATAGTACTGATTCATCGCATAGGCGTGCGTGTAGTAGTCCATGTAGGACCATCCCAGCATCATCTGCCGGGGCGGCCCGCCGTGGACGAAGATCAGCCCCGGCGTCTTGGCCGCGCCATTCTGCGTGCCTTGGGGCGCCTGAAACAGCTGGCCGTGGATGACCAGGCCGTCCGGCGCCGTGAACGTCACCTTCTTCGGGACCACGAATTGCGGGCCCGCGAACTCGGCTGGCGGGTCCTGATTGTGCAGCACCTCGCGGGCGCCGCTGCCGTGCAGCACCACCTGTACGGACGGCGGATTGCGCGCGTCGGCGCCGATGAAGGCTACAGCGGTCTTCAGGACCACGGGCGACCATTCCAACGTCTCGCCGCTCGTCAGCGCAAACGGCGCCCCGCCCGCGACCTTCACCGCGAACAGGTGGCGACGGTCGTCGTCGGCCGGCGAGGGGCCGGTGTTGGCGGAATAGATGACCGCGCCCAGGTCCGGCGCCATGGCCATATGCTCGACCATGAAGGCGCCCGGCGTCAGCAACCGCGCCTCGGCGCCGGCCTTGTCGTTCATGGTCTTGTCGTCCACCGCATAGAGGTGAGGCCAGTTGTCCTGGGTCGATAGGAAGACCAGCCGATCGTTGGTGGCCCAGTGCAGGTTGGCCTCGCCAGCTACCTCCGGATAGGAGCCGTGCAGGGTCTTGTCGCCCGCCCAAACCCGGCGGCCCGCTCCCGTGGCGGCGTCGGCGGTCCAGATCGACCAGGGGTGGGGGATGTCGGTCAGCCTGGGTTCGGGCGCGCCGCCGATCCCGGGCTGGCGGGTGAAGGCGATCCGCGAACCATCCGGCGACCAGACGGGCGCATCGTCGCGGCTGCTGGACGGCGCCATCCAGGCCAGCGGCCGATCGGCGCCGGCATAGACGCCGATGAAGGCGTGATCCTCTCGGTTGGACGCGAACACCAGCCGCGCTCCGTCCGGCGACCAGGCCAGCTCGCCATCCTTGCCGCGATCGAAGAACAGCTTGCGCGCAGCCGTCCCGTCCAGCTTGGCGGTCCAGACCTGGCCGGCCCTCACATAGGCCAGCACGCCGGCGTCGGTCAGCGCCGGCGCGTCGCCCTCGGTGATCGCCGCCGCCGGTTTGGCGCCGGCAGGGTCGGCTAGCCACAGTGTGACCTTGGGCTCGTCCAGGCTGGAGTCCGGATCAGGCTGCAGATTATCCTTGGCCGGCCAGTTGGCGTCATGGTCGCCGCCGCGCACGAACACCAAGGTCTTTCCATCCGGAGAAAAGGTCAGTCCCGTCAGCTCCTGGCCGTCGTCAGCCTTGAACTGAGTCACTTGGCGCGGCGTCAGCGCCGGCCCGTCCGCGACCCAAATATTGCGCACTCCGCGCACCGTCCGCACCCAGGCGATCCGGTCCGCATGCGGGGCGGAGACCAGATGATCCACGAAGGGATAGGAAAGAGCCTGTTCCAGCGTGAACGGCGCTGCGCCCGTTGCGCCCGCCGCGATCGACCAGGCGCCTGTCACGACCGCCAGTAAGCCCCGAACCTTCATGCCAACCCCTCGATCTGCCGTGACGCCAGGAAATGGCCGGCCCCCGCCCCTGTCCACACTTTTTCGTCTCCGCTACGCAACCCGGAGGACCCTTGCGCGTTTCGTCTCGTTAAGCTGGGAGGGGCCAGGGGTTTGGGACGCGGGGTTCGCACGACGCTTTGCAGGCTGGCGGCCGCCGTGCTGCTGGTGGCGACCGCACGCGCCGCATCCGCCCAAGACATCTCCAGCCTGCGCAACATGTCGATCGACGAGCTGGCCAATGTCGATGTGACCTCCGTCACCAAGACCGCCGAGCCGCTGAGCGACGCGCCGGCCGCCGTCTATGTCATCACCCACGACGACATCATGCGCTCGGGCGCCACCACCCTGCCGGAAATCCTGCGCCTGGCGCCCAACCTGCAGGTGGCGGTGATCAATGGCTACAGCTACGCCATCACCGCGCGGGGCTTCAACGGCAACGCCGCCGACAAGCTGTTGGTGATGATCGACGGCCGCAGTGTCTACACTCCGCTGTTCGGCGGCGTGCAATGGGATCAGCAGGAGGTCCCGCCCGAGGACATCGAGCGGATCGAGGTGATCAGCGGCCCCGGCGCGACCCTCTGGGGCGCCAACGCCGTCAATGGCGTGATCAACATCATCACCCGCAAGTCGGCCTCCACCGGCGGCGGTGAATTCGACGTGGAAGGCGGAAACCGCCAGCATAGAATAGGCCTGCAATACGGCGGCCGGATCGCCGACGACCTCACCTATCGGGCCTATATAGACGCCTCCACGTCGCCCGACGATAAGACCTCGGTAGGCACCAGCGCCGACGACGCCTGGTCCAAGACCCAAGGTGGCTTTCGCCTGGACTGGAGTCCGGCCAAGGACAAGGTGACCGTCGAGGGCGACCTCTATCACGCCACCGAACGGCAGGGCGGCGCGCTGGATTCCAACCTCGATGGCGGAGACGCCCAGTTGGGTTGGACCCACGATTTCGGCGGCGGCGACTCCCTGCAGCTCATGTCCTACGTCGATCAGACCCGCGACTTCAGTCATGTCGGCGGCTTTTCGCTGACGACCTACGACCTCGAGGCGCAGGACACCCTGGCCCTCGGTCCGCGCCAGACCATTGTCGCGGGCGCCGGCTACCGTCTCTATGTCGACGACTTTAAGAACTTCGGCGGGGTTGTCTATCTGCCCTCGAGCAGCACCGAGGCCGTCGCCGACATCTTCGCCCAGGACACCATCGCCCTGACCGCGACGCTCAAGCTGACCCTGGGTCTGAAGGGCGAGAAGGACCCCTATACCGGCGTCTCGGCCTTGCCATCCGCGCGCCTGTCCTGGAAGCTGACCGACAGCGCCCTGCTGTGGGCGGCGGTCTCCCGAGCGGTCCGGGCGCCGACCCTGTTCGACGAGGATTTGCAGGACACCGTCATCCCCGGCGTCCTGATCATCCAGGGCAATCACCAGTTCGATCCGGAGAAGCTCACCGCCTATGAGCTCGGCGGCCGCTTCGAGTTGTCGGACCGGGCCTCTCTGTCGCTGTCGGCCTACTACAATGTCTATGACGACCTGCGCAGCGTCGAGTGGGTGCGCATGACCTCGCTGCCGTTGTTGCTGACCTGGGGCAATATGATGGAGGGCGACACCTATGGCCTGGAGGCCTGGGCCGATTATCGCCTCACCGGCTGGTGGCGGCTCTCCGGCGGCTTCGACGTCATGCACGAGGACCTGCGGTTCAAGCCGGGCGCCAGCAGCGTCAATAATCTCTCCGAGGCCGGCGACGATCCCGACGCCCAGGCGCAGTTGCGTTCGTCCATGGACCTTGGCCACAGAGTCACCCTGCAGGCCGACCTCCGTTACGTCGCCGCCCTGCCCAATCCCGAGATCGCCGCCTACACCGAGGCCAACCTCAGCCTTGCCTGGCAGGCCACGCCGCGGCTTCAGCTCTCCGTGTCGGGCTTCAACCTGCTCAACCCCCATCACCTGGAATATGAGGAAGCCGGCGCCACCATTGGCGTCGAGGTCCAGCGATCCTTCCTGGCGGGCGCGAAGGTCAGGTTCTAAGGGCGACGATTGCCCACGACGCCCGTTGGCGCCATATTCACCCATATGGATGAATATGGTCCCCTCGACGACGTTCTGACCGCCCTGGCCGACCCGACGCGCCGGGCGATCCTGGCCCGGCTGGCAGCCAGCGACGCGCGGGTCACCGATGTCGCCGCGCCGTTTTCCATCTCGCTCAACTCCGTCTCCAAACACATCCGCATCCTGGAGCGGGCCGACCTGGTGCGCCGCCGCAAACAAGGGCGCGAACACATGCTGGCGCTCAACCCCGCGCCGCTGGACGCCGCCTCCGACTGGCTCGACCAGCAGCGCGCGCTGTGGGCCTGGCGACTGGATGAACTCGACAAAATCCTCAAGGAGCCTGCGTCATGACCAACGAAGCGGTTTCCAGCGTCGTCGTCACCCATCGCTTTGACGCCGCGCCCGAGCGAGTGTTCGACGCCTTCCTGGATGTGGCCATCGCCCGCCGCTTCCTGTTCGCCACCGCAAAGGGGGAGATGATCGCCGCCGAGATCGATCCACGCGTCGGCGGCCGCTACACCTTCACAGATCGTCGCCCCGACATGGGTGATGTGCTGCACACCGGCGAATACCTCGAAATCGACCGCCCCCGGCGCCTGGTCTTCACCTTCGGCGTGCCCCAGTTCGCACCAGGCTACACCACCGTCACCATCGACATCCGCCCGGACGGCGAAGGCTGCGTGCTCACCCTCACCAATGACGATGTGCCCGCCGCCCACGCCGACGGCAACCGCGACGGCTGGACCCGCATCCTCACCGGCTTGTTGCCGGCCTACGAGGACGTGCAAGCGGCAGGATGGCTGTAGGGACGCCCATTTCTCAGGCGAGATGGCG
>Ga0302314_10017141_pt1 | contig 12168 bp, 5 predicted proteins | sample III_Palsa_N2_3_FD_200533 | JGI IMG/M metagenome (GOLD analysis project Ga0302314, IMG submission 200533) | Peat permafrost microbial communities from Stordalen Mire near Abisko, Sweden - III_Palsa_N2_3 | ecosystem: Environmental > Terrestrial > Soil > Palsa > Peat permafrost | place: Sweden...
TGACCGCGACCTTCGCCAGGGCCTGTGCGGAGCTGAGCGAGGTCCACACCGAGCGCACTTGGCTGGCAGTGGCGGTGGCCGCCTCCTCGGCCAGGGTGGCCATGTCGCCGGGGAAGGAGCTGCCGTAGTCCATCGCCATCACGTTCACCGCGGCGATCGAGGCGCCGTAGGTCTCGGCGGACTGCAGGATGGCGACCTCGTCGCTGGGCAGACCGGTCGGCAGGACCGGCAGCGTGTACGAGACCTGAAGGCCGGGGTCGTTCTTCTCCAGCTGCGCGATCGCCTGGTTGCGCAGGTTGATCGCCGAGGTCGCGGCGACCGCCGCCCCCTCGATGTCGAAGTCGATGTACGAGAGCTTGTATTCACTGATCACCGACTGGTAGGCGGAGACCAGCGCGGAGACCGAGGAGCAGTCCGCGGCGATCTCGGTGCCGTCCTCACCGCCGAAGGACACCCGGACGTTGCCGCCCTCGGCCTCCAGGGCACTGACATTGCTGACCGTGGCCGCGTCGTTGATCGCGGTGACGCCGCCCCACTCGGGGTCGCAGGAGCCGCCCTCGTCGACGAAGGCCAGGTTGAAGAACTTGGTGCCCTCGGTGGCCGCGCCGCTGACCAGGTTGTACTGCGGGTACAGGGTCATGTCGGCATACGGGGCGAAGCCGCCCATGGTGCCGCCGCCGGGGGGCGGCGTAGTGCCTCCGCCACCGGATACGGTCCAGAATTCACTGACACTGCTATTGCAGGTGTAGAGGTCTGCGGTGGCCTTGAGCGCGGTGGACGCGCCGGTGACGCTCAGGCACAGGCCGGCGGCGCCGTTGACGATGGTGCCGCTGGAATTCACCGTCCACTTCTCGCTGCTGTCGCCGTCACAGGTGTTGATGTCAGCTGTCGTCTTCAAAGCCGTGGAGTCACCGCTGACACTCAGACAGAGGCCTGAGTTATTGCCGGTGATGGTGCCGTTGGAATTCACGGTCCAGTTCTCGCTGACGCTGCCGTTGCAGGTGTAGATGTCGGTGATGGCGCCGGGCGAGGTGGAGGCTCCGGTCACGCTCAAGCAGAGGCCTGAGTTATTGCCGGTGATGGTCACGGTCGACGCGGCCTCGGCGGCCGGCGCGCTCAGGTAGACCAGGGCCGGCAGGATCAGGCCGGCGGTGGCCGTGGACGCCGCGAGCAGGCGGCGGCGGGGCGGTTTTCCGTTTTGTGGCACGACAAATCTCCATTGGTCGGACAATCAGGGCGCACGGGCGTCGAATGACCAAGGCATGCGGTGTCGAAGCGCGTCCCTTCGCTTCGTGGTCATTGTTGCTCCGAGCAACAAAGGGCAACCCGGATGAAACACCCGGTAGTCGCCCCTGTCAATGGTCCAGACCACATTGGGGTGGAGATGACTGCGAAAGCCCAGCTCACCGGCATCATGTACGGGTTGATACTCCCCTGCGCCACCTTCTTGCGACGAAGCCGCGCGCCGAGGGGCCGCTGCGCCGGCGGAAAGTCCAGCGGAAACTTCGTTAGTAAACCTTCTTGACAGACTCCCGCGGCGGCGGCACACTCCTGGAAACGAGGATGCTCTCGGCCATGGGACGATGGTCAGCCGGGCATACTCGACCATCCATTGTCCGACGTCAGGCTCCTGCCCCCTCGGCATGGGTCGGACGGGCTCCGCCGAGCGCATTGCGCAGCGCGGGAGCCGGCTGCTTCAAGGTGGTCATCCGACGCCACCCGCCGAGCCGTTCGAAGACGTACACCCCATGGATACCCGCCGCCAGCGCGGTGCGCTTCGGCCTACTCCAGTTCAGGATGCGGCCCATGCTCGCCGTCACGGCGAGACTCACGTCCCGGTAGATCCGGATCTCCGCCCGCGCGGTGTGCCAGAGCAGGTTCGTGATCTCGGCCCGGTGGCCCTCGGCGCACAGGCGCAACAGCTCCTCGTGGCAGAAGGCCAGGTGGTTCTGCTCGTCCGCGCAGATCATCCGGATCGCCCGGCCGACCTGCGGATCCTTGCCCAGCGCGGAGCGCAGCAGGCGCATCTGTTCGGCAGCGCGCTGCTCGGTGACCCGGCTGTGCGCGAGATAGGTGATCACGTCGTGGTCGTTCAGCGGCTCGTTCCGGCCTAGTCGGGCGTGGGCCAGACCGATGCCCTGGCGTTCGAGCAGCATGGTGTAGTCGGTCTCGTCCGGCACCGGCGCCGGTTCCAGACCGCGCCCGTGCATCAGCCCCTGGAAGATCCGGCCGTGCTTGTCCTCGTCCGCGCCGTGCCGGGCGATCTTCGGCGCGAGCACCGGGTCCGAGACCAGCTCGCTGATCCGCCCGTTCTCCCACCCGCCCTGGTTCTCGCCCTGCATCGCGATGCTGCAGAACAGCCGGAACGACTCGTCGTCGCGGTGGATCTCGCGGAACACGCCACCAGCAGACAGCATCTCGATACCGCCTCTCCCGGCCTTTCGCCGACCGCCGAACCAGCCGCCCGGGGCCGTGGCCGGCGCCACGGCCGGCGCCGGCCGCTCGACGGCGGCAGATCCAGCCAAACCCGGCCCCTCCCCCGCCGCAATCCAAGGCCCGGATGATTACGCCACCGGGATTAATACGCCGCAGCCGGCGGTCTCGTAAGACCGCCGGCTGCGTTGGAACGGATGTGCAGGGTTAAACGGACCGGGCTAGAAGCCGACCGCCACCTGCACATATTGCGCATCGGTGCTGTTGAAGTCGGACGACTGACCGTTGTCGTCGTCGTAGGCGAAGCCGTACGCCAGGCCGTTCACTGCCACGGAGTGCCAGAACGCGGAGTAGTAGTTACACGGCGCGTTCTCGTAGTAGTCGGACGGGGTGTTCTGGATCGTGGTGGAGAACTGCGCCACGCAGCGGTTGAGACCCGCGCACAGGCTCGCGTTGCCGTTGAGCGCCGGACTGCCGCCGCCCTGGCATCCGAAGACCTCCTGCGTGGTCTCGGTGTCTCCCTCCGATGCCGCGTAGGACGTCATGTAGTTCGCGTCCGCTCCGCCGGGCTGGAAGGCCGCGACGTCAGTGGGCGACGGGATGTTGTAAGGCGCGTTCACCGTGGCCAGCTGCTGGAACGCCGCAGGCACGGAGTTCTCGAACTGTGTGAACACGGCCGACCGGGACTCGGAGAAGATCTGGTCGTCCTCGCCCACGACGGTGTCGCTGCCATCGGAGTTGTGCAGGTGGATGGCAAGCGGCAATCCCCAGGCGTCGACGCGCGAGGTGTCGGCGTTGATGGTGGTGCCGCTGGAGTTCAGCTCGATGAAGTCGTTGTACGAGCTGTTGGTCGAGCCGAGGTAGAAGTAGATCCGGCACGAGTTGCACGAGGCCATCGAGTAGTACGGGGACTGGGCGATGGACTCTTCCACGCCGTTGACGTCCCAGTAGACCTCACTGTTGGGGTAAGCGCCGTTGGTCGCGTTGATGAAGTCGAACTCGATCGCGCCCGACGTGGTCGGGATGCTGCTGGTGGTACCCCAGAATCCCGCCGGGAAGCCGCCATAAGTGGTGGTCCCGCCGCCACCGCTGGTGGCGAAGGTGAGGTAGTTGATGTTCCAGCCGGCGTTGTCCTGGTCGATGGTCAGAGTCTGGGTTCCGGCCGGCAGGGTGACGGTGGCGTTGACGGTCTCCCAGGTCTGCCATCCGCCGGTGGCCGCGACCGCGACACTACCGGACAGGTTGGTACCTGAGCTGTTGTCGATGTGCAGGCCATCAGTGACCGCCGATGGGGCCGCGAGCCGCAAGCCGACGGTATACGTCCCCGCCGTCGCGACGTTGACGGTGTATTTGAACCATTGCCCGGCTGTGGTCCAGCCTAGGTCGTAACCGCCGCCGGAGTCCGTGGTCGCCTCCAGGTCCACTCCATCGGAACGGTAGGTATTGGCGGAGCCGTTGGTGGAGGTGACGTTGTAGGCGACACCCTGGCCGCCGGTGTCGTAGTTCTCAGCCTGCACCGTGCCCGGTACCGCGGCGGGGGTGCCGCCGTAGGGGGCGTCCCCGCTAGGCGGAGTCCCGCTGGTGAGGGCGAAGGACAGGTAGTGCAGGTTCCAGCCGTTGGCGTCCTGGTGGACGGTGAGCGTCTGCACTCCCGCCGGCAGGGTGAAGCTGACCGTGACCGTGGTCCAGGTCTGGTATCCGCCGGTGTCCGGGATGGCGACCGAGCCGGTGAGGTTGGTGCCCGCGGCGTTGGAGATGTGCAGTCCGTCGGTGAGACCGTACGGCGAGGCCAGGCGCAGCTGCACTGCGTACGTGCCGGCCGTGGCCACGTTGACCGTGTAGTTGAACCACTGTGCGGCCGCGGTCCAGCCGATGTCGTAGCCGGATCCGGTGCCGGTGGTGTCCAGGGTGTCGGTCACGGCCTCCAGGTCCACACCGTCGCTGCGGTAACTGTTCGCCGTGCCGTTGACCGAGGTGACGTTATACGCCACGCCCTGCCCGCCGGTGTCGTAGTTCGCCGCCTGCACTACGCCGGGCACCGCCGCCGCGGTGCCGCCGTAAGGAGCGTCGGCGGCGGCGAACGCCTTGGTGTGCGCGCCCGTGAGTGCCGTGGCGACTAACGCCAGGACACCGACTGCTACCCGCAGACTCGGGCGCGAACGGCCTCTACGCGGCTCGCCTGTTCCAGGCAAATGCAGCCGCAGGAGAGAGGATTGCGTCATTGCTGTCCTTTCTATTTCCTGATCTTCTTTTCCTGATCACCGGGGCACGTCGGCGCCTCGTCCTATTCCGCGACGAGGCTGAACTCCTGGGCTCCGGTGCCGTTGCAGGTGTACTGCTGGAGCTGCACACCGCTGGCGGTCGAAGCCCCGGGAGTATCAATGCACAGGCCGGAGTTGTCGGCTACGAAGTTGTAGTAGCCGTTGGATTGGAGGTCGGCGCCGAAGAGCGCATTGGTGTTGGTGGTACCGCCGTACTGCCACAGCTGCAGCAGATCGCCGCTGGCTGTGGCACCCACTCCGCCGGTGATGTTCCAGCTCTCACCTTCGGTCTGGGCGTTATCGTTGAGAACTTCGTCGTAGCCCGCGGTCGCCGGCACGAGCTGCCACAGCTGGCTGGTCGCGCCGGTGCAGGCCAACTGCTCCACCGCCGTGCCGTTGGCGGTGGCCCCGCCCGCGGCGCCGGCGCACAGACCAGAGTTCTCATTCTTTATCTCGTACCAGGTCGGCGTGCCGGACGCCGCCGCGGCAAATATCGCGTAGTTGAGGTTCCAGCCGGCGTTGTCCTGGTCCACCGTGAGGGTTTGCACCCCGGCCGGCAGGGTGACGGTGGCCGTCGCCGTCGTCCAGTCCTGATAGCCGCCGGTAGCCGGGAGGCTGACGTCGCCACTCAGGTTGGTGCCCGAGCTGTTGGCTATGTGCAGGGCGTCGGTGACCGCTCCCGGCGCCGCCACGCGAAGGCTGACCGTGTAGGTCCCTGCCGTCGCGACGTCAACCGTGTAGCGGAACCACTGCCCGCTCCCGGTCCAGCCGAGGTCATAGCCGCCCCCTGTGTCGGCTGTGGCCTCCAGATCGACTCCGTCCGAGCGGTAGCTGTTGCCAGTTCCGTTCACCGCAGTGACGTTGTAGGCAACGCCCTGCCCGCCGGTGTCGTAGTTCTCGGCCTGCACTGTTCCGGGCACCGCCGCCGGGGTGCCCCCGTAAGCACCCTCGGTCGGCGGCGGCGGAGGCGGCGGCGTGGTCCCGCCGCCGGTGGAAGGAGTCACGGTCCAGACGAAGGTCGCTGAGCCGGTGACTCCATTGGTGTCGGTGGCCGTGACGGTCACGGTCGTGCCGCCCTGGGTAGTCGCGCTACCCGAGATGACCCCAGCGGAGCTGATACTGATTCCCGCAGGCAGACCGGTAGCCGTGTAAGTGAGGCTCTGCGAGCTGTTGGAATCCTGCGCCTGCATGGAGAAGTTCACCGCCGAGCCGACCGGGCTGCTCATGCCGTAGGGGTTCACCACGCCGACCGTCTCGGCCCCGGGCTGGGTCGAATTCGGGGTGACGTTCTGGCTGACGGCGGTGTTAGCTGCCGACGTACCAGCGGCCGAAGTACCGGCCGCCACCGATCCGGTCAGCGTCTGCGCGAGGGTCACCGTTCCGCTCAGCGGCAGGTTGGTGGCCGCGTCGCCGACGGAGATCTTGTACGCGCCGGCCGGTGCCTCCCAGGCATTGGCACTGTTCGACCAGGTGGCCAGATCGTGCACGGTCAGCGGGAAGCTGACGGTCTGGCTCTGGCCGGGATTGAGCGAGACCCGGTCGAAGCCCTTGAGTTGTTCCGGCGGCTCACCGTTGCCCGCCGGGTCGTCGACGTAGAGCTGAGCCACGTCGGCGCCTGCTCGGCTTCCGGTATTGGTCAACGTGGCGGTCACGGTCGCCGTGCCGTTCGCGTTGATCGCGCCGATCTGCAGGTTCGAGAACGAGAATGTCGTGTAGGACAGGCCGTATCCGAACATGAACAGAGGTGTGATGTTCTGCGACTGGTACCAGCGGTAGCCGACGTCGACGCCCTCGTTGTAGAGCACTTCGTCGTTGGCGCCAGGCCATTCGGCGGTGGTGCTCGCGGGCACCTGGCTCAGGCTGACCGGGAAGGTGACCGGCAGCTTGCCGGACGGGTCCGCGGTGCCGAAGAGCAGCGAGGCGATCGCGGTGCCGAATTCCTGGCCCGGGTAGAAGCCGTCGAACACGCCGGCCACCGAGGACAGCCACGGCATGGTGACCGCCGAGCCGGTGTTGAGCACGACGATGGTGTTCGGGTTGGCCGCGGCCACGTCCTCGATCATCGTGTTGTCCGTGCTCGACAAGTCGATGTCGGTCAGGTCGGTGCCCTCCTGTTCCGCGTAGCTGGCGAAGACCACGGCGACCGTCGAGCTCTTCGCCGCAGTGACCGCGGCCGCGATGTCGGCAGTGCCGTTGTCGTCGCCCGGCGAATAGGTGACCTTCACGTTCGGTCCGGCTGCGCTCTCGATGCCGGTGATCGGCCAGACGGTGCCGGAACTGGTCACGGTGGCGCTGCCGCCGCCGGTGTCCTGTCCGCTGGCACTGGCGTCGACGCCGATCACCGCGATGGACTCGGTGCCGGTCGGGTTGAGCGGGAGGACTCCGTTGTTCTTCAGCAGCACCGTGCCTTCCTGGGCGACCTGCTCCGCCGTCGTCTGGTGCGCCGTGGTAGTGACGGTTGCCGTCGAGGAACCCGAGGCCGGCTTGTCGAACAGCCCGAAGGTGAACATCTCGGTCAGGATCTGGGCGACCATCTGGTTGATCTGGCTCTGGCTCACCGCGCCGCCGGTGATCTGCGGGGTCAGGAACGAGGGGCTGTAGAAGTAGGCGCCGGGCATCTCCATGTCCATACCGGCCTGCAGCGAGGGCACGGTCGAGTGCGTCGCGCCCCAGTCGGAGGCGACGAAGCCGCCGAAGTTCGCCTGCTGGTAGAGCCCCTGCTCAAGAGTGTCCGGGTTCTGGCACGAGTAGACACCGTTGACGGTGCTGTACGCGCACATCACGGAAGCCGCCGCGCCCTGATCGATCGCGGTCTGGAACGGGGCCTCGTAGATTTCCTGGATGGCCTGCTGGCTGATGATCGCGTTGTCGTCGCCCGAGTTGCGGTTGGTCTCCTGCGTGTAGACGGAGGCGTGCTTGACCATGGCCATGACACCCTGGCTCTGCAGACCCTGGATGTCGGCCGCGGCGATCTGCCCGCTCAGGTACGGGTCCTCACCGTAGGTCTCGAAGGCCCGGCCCCAGCGCGGGTCGCGCACGATGTTCGCGGTCGGGCCGAGCGCGACGTTGGCGCCCTTCGCGGCGAACTCGGCGCCCTCGGCCGCACCCTGCTGCGCGACCAGGGTCGGGTCCCAGGTGGCGGCGGTGGCCTCGCCGTCAGGGAACTGTGTCACTCCGCCGAGGCCGTCGCCGACCCCGGTCGGCCCGTCCTGGTAGCCCATGTTCGGGATGCACAGCGCGGGGATTCCGGTGGTGTCGCCGATGTAGGGCGAGGAGTCGCCGTTGCCGGCCAGCATGCTGATCTCCTGTGCCTGCGTCATGGTGTTCAGGACTTCCTGAACCCGCTGCGCGATCGGGAGCGTCGAGCCGACCCAGGGGCACACGCCGTTGCCGCCGTTGCCGTTGCCGCCGCTGAGCGGCGGGGTCGTGGTCGACGTGTAAACCATGAACTCCCAGAGCGAGTACCCGTACGCCGTCGCCCGCGTGGTGCCGTACATCCGTATGTACCGGCCGCTGCCCGAGACACTCAGCGACTGGTCCCCGCCGGGGCCGGTGGTGGTGGAGTAGATCGTGGTCCAGTTCACGTTGTCCGTGGAGGTCTGGATCTGGAAGGCGGTGGCGTACGCGGCCTCCCAGTCCAGGCCCACCCCGCAGATCGATTGCACGGAGCCGAGGTCCACCTCAAGCCACTGCGGGTCGCTGAACGCGCTCGACCAGCGGGTGCCCAGGTTGCCATCCGTGGCGGCAGCGGGCGTATAGGCGGTGGTCTGGTCAGAGGACGCAGTCGTGGGCTCGTTCAGCGCCGCATCGGCCGTGCCGCAGTAAGTGGGCGCGGCCGCCGGTTTGCTCTGCGCGGAGCGGACGGGCGTGGCCGCGGCGGCCCGGGACGGAGTGGCGATCTCAGCGGCGCCGATCGACCCGACGGTCAGCACCGCGGCGGCGAACAGCGCCAGCCGCCGGCGCACGGAGGGACGGCTGAGCAGGGTGCGGTGCATCGGTGCGCCGCGTCGCAGTGGACGCATAGTTCGGCTCCTCATCGAGCGGAAGAAGACTCCGTGGCGGCCAGTCCTGGTCTTGTGCTGAGCCGTCACGGCCTCGTCCGATGTCTTGTAAACGTTTACGGAGCCGGGTGGCAGAAACCGCCTGCGCACCTCATTCCCAGGTCCGGGCGCAGGCGGCGACATACGGTCTCGCGGTTGTGGCGGCGGTGCTTTGCGGGTGGGAGAACGTTGATCCGGTGCCGGAGAGCGCTCTCCTGAATGTGTATACGACCGGAATCAAGAGGTGTCAATCCCCACATCCACAACCCGGATCCCGGCGGCATGACCCCACCTGCACTAACGCAATTTTTTGCGGTCATTTTTGCGGAGTTTACGAAAGTTTTTTGCGATTATTGCGGTCATGTGTCCAAAGCCCTATGCTCCGGCCAGCGTTCGCCTACCACCGCTGTCGGCCACAGGCACGGGACCAGCCGAAAGGGAATTTCGATGAGATCTCTCCCCCCGCGTTCGACCATCCGTACAGCAGCGCGGCGCCCGCGCGCGTGGCTCATAGCCGGCACCGCCGTGGCGATAGGCCTGGCCGGACTGGCCCCGGCGGCCCATCCGTCGTCCGTCGCTTTGCCGCAGACCCAACTGGCGGCCGCCGTGACGTCGAGCACCGCCTATCAGTCGCCGAATACGCCGCCTCCGAGTGTGGCGGGTGCGACGACACCGTTCAGTACACATTGAAGGACTCGCCGGTACACCCCCGGCCATCTTCTCGTCGTGCCGCGCGAGCACGCGGTGAGCCTCGAAGACCTCGATGGAGCCACGGACGCGCGTCCGACGTCCTGCTGATCGCTCCCAGCCAAACCTCTCAGCCGAGCCCGCCCTGACTTCTATCGCTCCCCCGAACTGTTACCCATGTTCTGAATTATCGCCACCATCGGTGTTCAGCGTCTCGCGCAGGAACGCCACCTGGTGCAGCAGCAGCTGGGTCAGGGTCGTCTCGTCTCTCGGGGAGTGCGCGGAGCCGGAGAGCGGCAGCACGCGGTGGGGTCGGCCCGCGGCCAGCAGCGCCGCCGACATCCGGAGGGTGTGGGCGACCACGACGTTGTCGTCGGCCAGGCCGTGGATGAGCAGCAGGGGGCGTTGCAGGGCCGCGGCCTCGGTGATCGGCGAGGAGCGCTCGTACCGTTCCGGTTCCTCGTCCGGGTGGCCGAGGAAGCGCTCGCGCCAGTGCGTCTCGTACAGACGCTGGTCGCTGGGAGCGGCGCCGGAGATCGCGGTGTGGAAGACGTCGGGGCGGCGGATCACGGCGGCGGCCGCGAGGGTGCCGCCATAGGACCAGCCGCGGATCCCCACCTTGTCCAGATCCAGGTCCGGGCACAGCTCGGCTGCCGCGTGCAGGGCTGTGATCTGGTCTTCGATCACCGGGGAGAGGGTGTCGCCGAACACTGTGCGGTCCCAGGCGGGCCCGCGGCCCGGGGTGCCGCGCCCGTCCGCGATCACGACGGCGAAACCGCACTCGGCGTACCACTGCGCCTCGGACAGCCACGCGTGGCGGGCACGCGTGACGAGCTGCATCGCCGGGCCGCTGTACGGGCTCATCAGGACAGGCAGTTTCCGCGCGCCGGGAGTGTGCCAGGACGGCAGCACCAGCGCGCAGCGGATCTCGTGCGCCCCGGCGCTGAACCAGGTCACCTGCGGGATGAGAAGCGGTTCGGCCTCGTACGAGGCGATGGAAGCGATGGAAGCGATGGAAGCGATGGAGGCGTTGGAAGCGTCGGCGGCTTCGGGCCGCCCGGAGCGCGAAACGGAGACCGTGCGGCCATCCTCGGTGTGCGAGATGAGCACGAGCGTGCTGCCTACCGCACACCCCGAGTGCAGGCCGGGTACGTCGCTCAGCCGTACTGCGCCGCGTTCCGGATCGTAGCTCCACAGGTGTTCCTCGGTCGGCTCCTCGCTCGCCACGAAGAGCACCGATTCCCCGTCCTCGCCGTGCGTGCCGAGCACTTCGCGCAGCTGCACGCCGTCACCGGTCACAGGCTTGCCGTCGACGAACAGTCGGTAGGCGTCGCCGAGAATCGACCCGCGCACCAGCGCCCCGGAGGCGGTGCGCAGCGGCGCGCCGATCGTCAGCGTGACCCATACCTCGTCGGTTTCCTCGCGCAGCAGCGTGACGGCGCCAGTGGCGGGATCCGCGCCGAGGATGCGAACGGTGCGCTGGTCGCGGCTCTGCACCGATAGCAGCGGGCCGTGCGCGTCCCAGCCGGCGGTCATCAGGTACTCGAACGCCACCCGATCCCAGACGATCTCAGTGCGCCCACCCTCCAGGTCCAGGACGAACAGCGACACGTCCGCATTGGCCGTCCCCGCCGCCGGGTAGGCGATCTGGCGCGGGGGCTTGTCCGGATTCGCCTGGTCGGCGATCCACCAGCGCTGCACCGGGCCGTTGTCCACGCGCGCGACCAGCAGGTGCCGCCCGTCGGGTGCCCACCAATAGCCGCAGGCTCGGTAGCTGTTCTCGGCCGCGATGTGCTCGGCTAGGCCGTACGTGATGTCCACGCCCTCCGGGGCGGCCAGAGTCCGGTCCGAGCCGTCCACCAGCTCCACGACGTGCAGCGCGTCGTCGCTCACATAGGCCACGCGGCGCCCCGTCGGATCGATCCTCGGCTCCACCGCCGGGCCCACCGTGGGAACCACGCGTAGCGACCGCACACCGGGCGCGGCATGATCGCCCGCCTCGGCCGCCCACACCTGCGCATTGAGCGCGAAGACCACGGTCCGCGCGGCGGCGTCGGTGGAGTAGGCGACGATTCCCGAGGCCTGCTCACGGGCGCGCTCCCGGCGGATGCGCTCGGCCTCGGGCAGGTCGCCCTCGGCCTGCGAGGGACCGAACTCGAGGGGATCGACGAACAGGTGCTCGCGCCCGTCCGCCAAATCCAGCTGCCACAAACACGTCACGGGGTCCTCGCCGCCGCGCGTGCGCAGGAACAGCACGCGCCCGCCGTCGGGGGAGATCGTGAAGTCGCGCGGAATGCCGAGTCTGAAGTGCCTGGTGCGGGCGTACTGGCGGGGGAAGGCAGTCAGGTCCATCTCGTCACCCTGCCACAGCAGCCCCACCCGCCGCCGCTGATTTACCCGCAGCTTCCCGTCGACTCGACGCCCGACCGCCCGCTGGCCCGCAATTCGCCGGCGGCCCGATCCGGCCGCGTGGAAGCATCGCGGCATGACACGGACATTCGACGATCTGGTGGCCGAGGCGGCATCCGTCCCGGTCGAGGGCTGGGACTTCTCCCGGCTGGACGGGCGCGCCACCGAGGAGCGCCCTTCCTGGGGCTACGCGCGGATGATGGGCGAAGATGGCGGGCGGCCACCGGGCGCCACCGCGTGGGCGCGTGACAGTTTACTGCGAACTACAGGCCTCCGGCGGGCCGGACTCCGAGGGGAAAGGGCCTGGTCGGGCGCGCTGCGGTACCAGGGTGTCTGGG
>Ga0302314_10017142_pt1 | contig 12167 bp, 13 predicted proteins | sample III_Palsa_N2_3_FD_200533 | JGI IMG/M metagenome (GOLD analysis project Ga0302314, IMG submission 200533) | Peat permafrost microbial communities from Stordalen Mire near Abisko, Sweden - III_Palsa_N2_3 | ecosystem: Environmental > Terrestrial > Soil > Palsa > Peat permafrost | place: Sweden...
TATTCCCCTGGTCAGCCCGCCGAACGGGGCGGCCTTGCGGACCGTCTGCTCGAGTTCGTCGACCACCCAGTCGTCGACGGCCGTCATCGCGACGATCTGCTGGGCCAGCACGTCGAGCGGGTTGTGCGGGATTTTCAGCTCTTCGATCTCGCCTGCCCGCATGCGCTCGGCGACGACGGCCGCCTGTACCAGGTCGCCCTGGTACTTAGGGAAGATGATGCCGCGTGAGACGTCGCCGACGTTGTGCCCGGCCCGGCCGACCCGCTGCAGGCCGCTGGCCACCGAAGGGGGGGCCTCCACCTGAACGACCAGATCCACCGCGCCCATGTCGATGCCGAGTTCCAGGCTGGACGTCGCGACCACCGCGGGCAGCCGTCCGGCTTTCAGCGCCTCCTCGATCTCCACGCGCTCCTGCCGGGACACCGAGCCGTGGTGCGCCCGGGCGACTTCGGCGGGCGCGCCTGCCGCCGCGCCCGCCTGCGCCATGAGCTCGGCCGGCGCCCGGCCTCCCTTCCGGCCTTCCGCGCCGGCTCGGGCGGCCGCCCTTACTTCCTCGGCGGCTTCGGTTCGTTCCGCTGCCAGTTCGTTCAGCCGGCCGCACAGGCGCTCGGCGAGCCGCCGCGAATTCGCGAACACGATCGTGGACTTGTGCTGCTCGATCAGGTCGAGCACCCGCTCTTCGACGTGCGGCCAGATGGAGCGCCTGGGCGCCGGGTCCTCGCCGTCCTCCCCGGTCCCGCGGCCAGGAGGGGTGTCCAGCTCGGTCATGTCCTCGACCGGGACGACGACCTGCAGTTCGATGCGCTTGGGGCTGGGCGGCTGCACGATGCTGACCGTGCGGGTGCCGCCGAGGAAGGTGGCGACCTCCTCGGCCGGCCGCACCGTGGCGGACAAGCCGACCCGCTGGGCGGCGCGGATCCCGTCCTGCCCGTTCCCGCCTCCGGCCTGGGCTCGCAAGGCGTCCAGGCGCTCCAGGGACAGGGCCAGATGCGCGCCGCGCTTGTTTCCCGCGACCGCGTGCACCTCGTCGACGATGACGGTCTCCACGCCGCGCAGGGTTTCCCTCGCCTGCGAGGTGAGGATGAGGAACAGTGACTCCGGCGTGGTGATGAGAATGTCGGGCGGCTTGCTGGCCAGCTTCCTGCGCTCTTCCGCGGCGGTGTCGCCGGTGCGGACCGCCACCCTGATGTCTGGTTCCTTCAGGCCCAGCCGCTGCGCGGCCTGCCTGATCCCGGTCAGCGGCGCGCGCAGGTTCCGCTCGATGTCCACCGCCAGCGCCTTGAGCGGGGAGACGTAGAGCACTCGGGTGCGTCGCTTCGGGTCCGCCGGCGGCGGCAGCGCCGCCAGCTTGTCGATCGCCCACAGGAAGGCGGCCAGCGTCTTGCCCGACCCCGTCGGCGCGACGACCAGCGTGTCCTCGCCCTTGCCGATCGCCTGCCACGCGCCCGCCTGGGCCAGCGTCGGTTCCGCGAAGGCCGCCTCGAACCATGCCCGGGTCGCGGCCGAGAACCCGTCCAGGGCATCGGCGCCGGTCATAAGACACTGCCTTTCATAGGACGCTGCCCCGGGGAACCACCCATCGGGTGGCCTGGCCGGTGATCTTGGCGACGTGCTCGTAGCCGCCGTCGTAATGCAGCACGCAGACGCGATGCCGCTCGGCGATGGCCGCGATGATCAGCTCAGGGAGCGGCACCGCGCGCGGCTGAGGCTGATCCGCGAGCTTCGCCTGGACGCTGAGTGCCCGCTGCAGGTCGCCATCCTCGGCCGGCAGCCACTCGTACGCATGCCGCCGGTCCGCCGCGACCAGTTCGCAGTCGACCTTGCCCCGCGCGCAGAAAAGCACCTCCAGCTCGGTGATCGCACAGGTCGCCATGAGCCCATGCTCCACCAATGGCGCCAGAACCGTCCGCACCGACGGATGCTGCCACCGCGCGATGGCGCTCTTGTCCGCCAGGTACCGCGCTACCGCCACGCCTGTTCCATCATCGCTGGGGTGCCAAGGCCGGCGTAGACGCCGCCGTCAAGCCGCTCGACCTCACGCTTTCGCGCGACCGACGCGACGGCCTCGGCCAGCGCCCGGTTCACCGTCTCCTTTTTGGTCCTGGCTCCCAGCGCGGCCTGCGCCTGGTCGAGCAGGTCATCGTCCACGTCGATCAGCGTCTTGGACATCGCCGCCCTCCCGTCGTATATACATGTTCTACCTCAACGGATATACCCGGCGCGCAACCGCTCGCGGCCGCAGGATCTCCGGTGACTTCGGGATCCGCCGGATACTGCAGAATCTGCTCTCATGTCCCCATGGTGCACCGGCCCACTGACATTCTGCGGCGTCTGTGCCGGGAGCAAACCGTTCCTAGTCACCTAGCAGGAGCGAGTCCTGCCTGGCGGGCGGCCCCGAACGGTCTTGGGTCGCCTGGTCGCCTGCCGTGCTCCGTCGGGGCCTTCCGGTCTTAGTGCCTGGTGGCTGCCGTGGGTCGGTCCGGGTGGCGGGTCTCCTGGTTTCGGTCCCGGTCTTCGGGTGGGTCTCGGAGCGTGCCTGGGTTGACCGTGCCGCATCCTCTGGTGCGGGTAGGTTCCCTGACGCACGCCGCCGGGCCCGGAGGCCGAGTCCGCGTCTGCCGATCACGACCGCTGCCGCGTGGTGGCCGGTGAGCTCGGGGTGGTGCCGTTGGATGGGGGCGAGCCAGTGCTGCGCCCCCCAGCGGGAGGTGCAGGCCGGGTCCACCGCGATGACGGCGATGCCGGTGTTGTATGCCATGCAGGTGAGCCGGTCACGGAACCGGGCGGTGGGGATACCGGCGACCTGGTGCCGGAACGCCCGGCCCCGGCGTCCGTGTGAGGGCCGGTTGCCGGCGCGTTCGCGTCCCTGGTGGCGGGCGTCGGCGAAGTCGAGGTTCTCGATCACCACGGCGCTGGCCCGGTGCTCGCGGGCGGTGGTCAGGATGCGGGTGATCGCGGCCCGCAGCCGCCCGTCCCTGGTGCCCGCCGGCAGGCCCGCGAGTGGTAGGCCGATGGTGTACGGGGTACCAGCGTGGTTGCCGTCAGGGTTCAGGACCGCCACCGCGAGGTGCCCGGCGTTCACGTCCACTGCGACGACGTTGCCCTGCCGGGCCTGCGCCAGCGTGATGGGCTCGGTCACTGGCGTCTTCCATGATGCGTCGAGGTACCAGCGCCCTCGTGCGGGGTCCAGGGAGATGTCATAGCGGATGGCGCCGGTCGCGGCCTGCGCGGCGACATCGCCGCCCCGGTAGGGGAACTGGACCGGGCAGGACAGCCGGTAACGGCCGTGCGGCCGGTTCGCCGCCCGCGCCAGCGGGGTGGGAAGCCTGATCTCCAGCCAGTCCTGGTCCGGGTTCCATCGGATCGTTTCGTTGCCCCAGGTCTTGTCCTTCTCCCCGTCGGCGGTGAGGAACAGCCGGGCTGATTCCCACTGCGCCCGCCACTGCGCCTCGGTAAGGCCGGCGTCCGCGAGGTTGTTTCGCCTGTGCAGCAAGGCTTTCCCGCCCCGGCACACGCTCAGCCGCCCGGTGTCCAGCTGCTGTTCAACGTCGGCCAGCCTGGTACGCAACGCCTGGATGCGGATGGTCTTGGCGTGCCGTCCGGCGGTGGCCGGGTACCCGCGCACCCGCCCGGCCCGCTTCCCCGCCGCCACCCCCAGCCGGGTCTGGATCCGCGCGATGCGGGCCAGCAGGGAGCGACGTCCGGCCAGCAGGTTGCGGTGGGCGAGCTGATAGGCATCCTCGCTCGTGCGGGTCAGCGCCCCGGCCCAGCGGGAGGACGACTTCGCGGTCAGCTCCTGCTTACGCAGCTGCCGCGACCGCGCCCGCTGCTTCGCGTCGAGCCTGCCTTCCGCGCACCGGGCCGCTAGGTCGGCCGACGCCAGCGAACCCAGGTACTCACCTACCTCGCGCAGCACCGCAGCGTCGCCGCCGGATACCCGCAGCCGGGTCCGTACTCGTGCGCCTACTGGCGGCGGGACCGCAAACGGCCCGGCGATCTCCCGCAGCGCGCTCACACGGCACCGGAGGTCTGGAGCTTCACGGCCTTGGGCCCGATGTCCTGCTGGGCGCAGCCGAGAGCCTTCAACGCCCGGTTCCGCGCCGACCGGCGTCCGTAGAGCCTGGCGCAGAACGAGGTCAGCACCTCCACCATGTCGCGCACCAGGTCGTCGGTGACTTCGGAGTCGTCGAGTACCACCAGCCGGCGGTTGTGCGCGGACAGGGCGGCCTCAACTAGTTCGGTGTTCACGCGCCCGAGCCGGTCCCGGTGCTCGACCACCACGACGGTCACCGCCGGGTCCGCCAGCAGCCGGCGCACCTTCGCCCGTGACCCGTTCATCCCGGAGCCGACTTCGGCCTCCACCCGCACCGCCGGCAGACCGGCTTTCGCTGCCCAGGCGGACAGCCGTGCTACCTGCCCGTCCAGGTCGGACTTCTGGTCGTGCGAGGACACCCGCGCGTACAGGCCAGCGCCTTCGGCCTTCGGGGCCGCTTCGGCGGCACTCTGCGGGGACACCAGGATGAGGCGTCCGACCTTCCGCGCCGGCACCGGCAGCGTTCCCTCCCGGTACCAGCGGTACGCGGTCTGCACATGGACGCCCTGCGCATGCGCCCACTCGGTCAGATTCACACATTCAGCTTACTAAACTAGAACGTACGTACGCTAGCTAACACACACTTCAACTGGAGCAGTTTGCAACCCTACTGTGGACTGTATGGACGTGGACGTCGGCAGCTTCACCGCCTGGGTCGCGGAGACGGTCGGGCCGGGCGCCAGCGTAACTGGCATCGTTGATCTTACTCAGGCGGCGCGGAACCTGGGCCCGTGGCGTTTCGATGTCGACCTAGGCCGCTCGGCCGTTCAGGTGATCCTGCACGTCGGAGAGGTCGCCGACGAGTGGGTCGCCAGTCGCTTCGCCGTCCAGGTGAAGGCGCTAGAACTCGCCGCCGCCCATCAACTGCCCGCCCCCCGCCTGCTGGCGGCCGATCTCGACGGATCGGCAACGGGCCGCCTGGCCATCCTGCAGACCTCGTTGGCCGGGAGCAGCGCCATCCCACGCGAGCCTGATCCGGCCCGCCTGCGGACCTTCGGCCGGCCCGTCGCCGCCATCCACGCCATCGATCCCGGCCCTGGCTCAGGCCTGCCGACGCGTGACCGCTCGCTCGAGGGCATCGACTTCGAGGCGGTGGCCATACCCGAGGGATCGGCCGAACTCTTCGCCCGGGCGCGGAGCGCCGTGGCCGCTGTCCCTGCGCCGCCCGGGCAGGGCTTCGTCCATGGGGACTTCTGGCAGGGAAACACCCTCTGGCTGGAGGGCGACTACCACGGAGCGGTCGACTGGGATTTCGCCGGCGTGGGCCCGGCTGGCATCGACCTCGGCTCCCTCCGGTGTGACATCGCGGTTATGTACGGCCCGGAGTACGCCGCCGAGATCGCCGCCGGCTGGGAGGAAGCAACGGGACGCCCGCCTGACGACCTCGCCTACGCCGATGTCGTCGGATGCCTGTGCAGCCCGGCCGACCTGAAGTACTGGCTGCCGACTTTCCATCACCAGGGCCGCACGGATCTCGACTGGCCGACGGTCATGTCCCGGCGGGACGCTCATCTCTCGGCGGCACTAAACGAGCTCGTCTTAGCCTGGCCCCGGCCACCTCGCGTCAGTACGACCGCCCGCGGTGATGGCGGGCGGCAGTGGCTGGCTCCAGCTCCGGACTGGGCGCCGGTCAGCTCGCCTTACGGACCGATCCGGTGAGCTTCCCGGTTGACGAGCTGACCTCGCACACGACGGTGCGCTCAGCGGCCTGCCAGGCGGTCTGGTTCGGGTAGACGAACTCCTGGGCGAGGCCGACGTTGACCAGATTCGGGTTCAGGTAACCGCCGAGCCTGCTCGCGCAGCCGTTGCCGGCTTCTCGCTCAACGGCCGTGTTACCGGGCCAGGAAGAGGCCGGCAAGTCGAACGTGGCGAACACTTCCGCATCGTGAGGCGTCCCGCAGGACAGGACCGTGACGGCGAGCCCGTCCGGCGCCGAATTGACACAGTCGCCCGGCCGCAGCTTGAACACGGCGGCGGGCCGGTAAGTGACCACGGTCTTCTTGTGAAACCCGTGGGTGGCCACCGCAAGCACGCCGACCGCGACCCCGACAAGCACGATGACGCCGACGATTATCGCGGCGACGCCCAGAGGGCTTATATCCCGGCTCTCCCGCGTCTCCGCCAGCCCGGCCAGCTCCGCCGCCGCCAGCTCCGCCGCCGCCAGCTCCGCCGCCGCCAGCTCCGCTTCCGTCGGTACTGCTTCTGTGAGACCGGCCTCTACTGGCGCTGCGCCTGGTCGCCCCGCCGCCATCAGCTCCGGATCCAGGCCCGCCGCAGCTTCCGCGGTCCCCCCCTCCGGCAGCCCTTCTCCGACGAGTCCGGCTTGTGCCGTCTCAGGATTCACCGGTTGATGAGGAGACTCCTCATTTACCCCCGTCGGCGCGACCATCCGGCCTCCATCATGCGCATTGCCCGCCACGGCCGGTCCCGCTTACCGGCGCTCTGGTCGGGCGGCGCACGATCAAGATCGCGATGTGCGCCGGTGATCTTCTACTTCCCACGTATTTATTTAATAACTTCACATCAGAGGAAAATGTCCCGGGGGGTCCGTCGGGCGGGTTTCGTGTCGCCGCAGGTGGCGGGCTCCTTCGCCGGGCCGGTCCCGGCCCGGCCCGGCAGGTACCCTGGCCGGGTGCGGCAGACGGAATTCTGGAACCTGATGAGGGCACAGTTCGGCGACGTCTACGCGCAGAGCGTGGCCAAGGACTACGTTTTCGGCAATCTCGGTGAGCGCACGGTCGAGCGCGCCCTCGCGGACGGGGTGGACGCCAAGGTCGTCTGGCGGACCGTCTGCGACGCGTTCAACGTGCCGGAAAACATGCGCTAGGGCATAGGACAGCTAGCGGCCCAGCGACCGAGGGGTGTTGACCTTATCCGGCGTGACCTTGAGGATCACGCGGCCCTGCGGGCCGATAGGGGCGGCGTAATCCTTGCCGGTGTACTTGTGCGCCAGCTCGTCGATGTGCTTCCTGGCCTCGTCGCCGGTGACGGTCTCCACCACGTGGCCCCGGACCTCGGCCCAGTCGTACGGGTTATCGCTGTGGATCAGCACGGTGATGCGCGGGTCCCGGCGGACGTTCCTGGCACGCTGCCGCTGCGGTTCGGTGTTCACCAGGACGTGCTCGTCGTCGGCGTCGACCCATGTGAGCAGGGCCTGCGGCTGCCCGCTCGGCATCAGGGTCACCACCGTGGCCAGGTTCTTGCCCTTAGCCAGCCGGGCTACGTCCTCATCGAGCGGCATCTGAATCTCCTCGCCGGTAGGTCTGAACTCTTGCCGATGTTAGCCCTTGGCGAGGGGTCGGTCAGGTGCGGGGCCAGGCCGCGAACCGCTCCCTTATCTGGGCGACGTCCTGCGGGCTGAGGCGGTATCGGGCAAAAGCCTCATCGTCCAGATGGTCCAGCCGGCTGCCGGCGTCCGCGAAGTCCTCAGCGGTCAAGCCCGGGTCCAGGGCCCGGGCCAACCCGATCAGCTGCTCGACGCTGTAGCCACGTCCTAGGGCGGCGGCCGTGTCCACGTAGTCGCGCTCGACGGCCCGGCTGGCGAGCGCGCACACCTTGCCGCCCACCACGTCGTCAAGGTCGAGCACGGGGCCGATGTCCATGATCACTGGCTGGTGGCCGCGGTCGAAATAAGACATCTGCAGCATCATCTGCCGGCCGCCAGGCGCGGTGATGATCCACTCGGCCAGCCCCTCGCCCATCCCCTCGAAGACATCAGCGAGGTCGGCGGTCTTGTCCTGCCGTTCCGCCTCGAAGCCCGCGGCACGCAGGCTTGCCTCCACCTCGCCTGCGGCGGCCTGCACGCCGTGCTCGTCGTCTGTGAACAGGTCGACGTCCTCGGTAGGGCGGGCGATGACACCGTACGCGATCAGTGCGCAGCCGCCGGCCAGCGCGAACCCGTGCCTCGCCGCTGCGCTCAGCGCGATGACGGCCACCTCGCGGTGCAGCTTGTCCAGCGGCATCAGGCCATCGCCGCCACCCGGGCGGCGCGCAGGTCCGGGTGCCGGTCTTCCCAGGCCTGCCGAACGCCCTTGGCCAGGTATAGGTCCGCCCAGACAGCGATCAGCGTGTCGCCGTTCAGGTAGGTGGTGAGGTCTTCCGGGCGGCTTGCTTCCCGGAGCACGGTCTCGTACAGCGATCGCAGCATGAACGGCTTGCCCAGATCGAAGGTGCGGTCAGGGGAACTCCAGAACAGCCGCAGCGGAAGCTCGACCGTACCCTGGGCAGGCCCGCGCAGGTCGGCCAGGCTGGCGGTGACCAGCGCCCGGCGCCCAGGACGGGACTGATACCGCGGCCCGGGCGCGGCGGGCCCCGTCGAGCCCGGCTGCAGGTGCGACGGCGTGAGGTAGCGGTACAGCGAGGCTTTCGGGATCTTCGTCTTGGCGCTGATCTCGCCGTAGCTCTGGCCCTCCCCGCGCAGTAGCCGGGCGTACTCGATCTTGTCGGCCGGGTGGGCGATGGGTCGGCCGATGTGGCGGTTGCCGGCCTCGGCGACGGTGCGGGCGTGGGCGGCACGCTCGGCGGTGTAGGTGCGCTCCATTTCGGCGAACAGCGCGAGCAGGCCGAACGCGATGCGACCCATGCCCTCGTCGGTGGTGTCGATGGCCAGCGGGTCCGCCAGGGAACGGACGCCGATTCCGCGGCCTGCCAGGTCGTGGACGAGGTTGAGGACCTCGCGGAGGTTGCGGCCGATCCGGTCGAGTGTGTGTACCACAATCGTGTCGCCGGGCCGGGCGTAGCTGAGCAGCTGGTTCAGGCCCTCACGCTCGAGGCTGCTGCCGGTCTTCTTATCGGTGTAGATCCGCTCATCGGGGATGCCCTCCGCGCTCAGAGCGTCGAGCTGGCACGCCAGCGACTGCCTGCTGGTCGAGACGCGAGCGTAGCCCAGGTCAACGCCGTGTTGAGGGTGAACGATGCCGGTTCCCATAACCAGGATCGTACCAGAATTCAATACCGTACGGTCGTTTCGGAACATATCTTGTGGAACGACTTCCGGAACGATCGGGGTCCGTTCAGCAGTCAGATCGCCGGGCGTCCACATGCCAGCGGCTCCCGCGGCCACCGTTCCCCAAGGCATGATCGGCGTGTATCTCATGGGCGGCCGGGCGTCACATTCTTGAGAAATTCTCCCGTCCCGTGAACCCGCGGCCGTGATGACGCAATAGAGAGGCGATGGACGACGACGAGCTGATCACCGCGATCGCGGCCGGGGACGACACCGCGCTGCGTGAGCTGTTCAGCCGGCCCGCGCCGTGGCTGGCGATCCGGTTGCGTTCGCTGCTGCCCGCGACGGACACCTGCCCGGCGGCAGCCTGTCCCTGCTCCGCAACCTAGGCGGGATGACGGGAACCGGACTGCTGTCCGCCGCCGTGCTGGGCGGGGCGTTTGGCTGGGTCGGCCCGATGGGCTACCTGCTGGTCATCGAGGGCGGGCTGGCCGCTGGCTGGGGCACACCCTGGATCTGGCCGGGCCGGCCGTCGGGCGACCTGGGCGGGGCACTGTGCGCGTCTGCGGTCTTCGCGGCCGGTGTCATCGCCCTGACGCTGCTGGGCACCCGCGGCGCCGGGCGGCGCCCCGCGTCGGAGTAGCCGCGGCCGATGGCGCCGTTGACACGCTGCCGGTGGCGCGGGGGACGGGAAGTTACTCGTTTCTCGCCACCTCGGGGCCGGTGATGCGGCGGAGTAGCGGCATGGTTGCGGCGATAATGCCGAGGCTCAGCGCGATGCCGGCGCCGGTGATGATGTAGTACGCGACACCTGGGGCCGTGAACGGGCCGATCTGGGCGGCCGCGAACATCGCCGAGGCGGCGAACCCGACGCCGATGGAGATCACGGCGGTCACCAGCAGCGGGACAGCGCTCTCCAGCGCGACCACGCGCTGGAGCATGCCGAGCGGGGCGCCGGCCAGCCGCAGCAGGCTGAACGGGCGCTTGCGCTCGGCCAGCCCGGCCGCGACGCTCGCTGCCAGCGTGCAGCCGGCGATGGCCAGGCTGGTCAGCACGACCACGTCCGCCAGCTGCTGATACGCCACATCCTGCTGGATAACGTCCGCACGGTCTTCACCAAGGGTGGCCGGCGGGTCGTACCCGGGGTAGGCGGTTTCCAGCACGGTCCGGGCCTGCTCGATGGCCGGGACCGTTCCGTTGGTGGCCACATTGATCCCGACCACAGGAAGGCGGTCAAACCGCGACGCGGCTACCTTGTCGGCCGGCCAGATGATCCCCGCCAGGGACTTACCCCCGAATACGCCGTCAGCCGGGAAGACGGCCACGGTCGCCCCAGCGGGACAGCGGCCGAACGAAGGAATGCTGGCCAGCTGGTCACACGAGACAAGACCGGCCGATATGGCTCCAAACCGTGGCGGGAATCCGAGCAGCGCCCCCGGGATGGTCAGCCCGCGGGCCTGGTGGACCGCGAGCACCCCATGGACGCCGCCGATCAAGCGCAGCCGGTCCAGCAGCGCGGCCGGCGGGGTCGGCACGGTAACCGGCTGGGGGTCGTCGGAGAACTGGTCCGCCAGGACGTTCGCGGCCGCTGGCCCGTCGAGCGGTCTGGCGCCCTTGGCATTCTGGGTGGTGATGAGAGCGACGGCCACCGTAGTGATGAACAGGGCGAGGACCAGGCCGCTCACCGCGCGGAACCCGGCCTTCGGGTTGTCGGCGAGCCGGCGTGCCGCGATCAGCGTGCCGGGCCGGCCGGTCCGCCGCGCCATCAGCCGAGCTCCCGCCAGGGTCAGCCACGGCCCGGCGGTGACCAGGCCCACCATGATCAGGCCGAACGCGGGCAGGAACTCCTGGATCTGTTCGGGAGTGGTCGCCGGGCGGCCGTGCACCACGATGAAGCCGAGCCCGCCGACGCCGGCCAGCAACGGAAGCACCCGCCAGGCCCGAGGCGCCTTCGGGGTCACCCGGCGGGTAACCCCGAGCGGAGAGATGCGCACCCGGCGCAGCGCGAGCCGGGCCACGATGGCGGCGGCCAGCGGCACTCCGAGCGCCACAAGCAGGACGTCGGGCAGGCTGAGCGACAGGTCGCTTGGGAAGAAAGGCGTGCCGGTAAACGGGATCGACGCGAGCGGGATTCGCAGCAGGAAGAACAGGCCGAAGCCAGCGGCCATCCCCGCTACCGCGGCGACCGTGGACTCGACCGCCGCGATGAGCGAGATCTGCCGCGGGGTCGCGCCCGCCAGCCGCATCGCGGCGAACCGCTCCTCGCGGCGGGCGGCCGACAGCCTGGTCGCGGTGCCGATGAAGATGAGGAGGGGGAACAAGATCGCGAGCGCCACCACCGACATGATCAGGTCGATGCCGTTCGCGTTCACGCCCTGGCCGGGCAGGCACTGGCTCTGCTCGCAGCCGCTCGGCGGCGCGGTGGCGATCGCGGTCGCCTGCGCGGCATTGGGTGTGTGGGCCAGCTGGGCCGGGGTGCGCCCGATGACGATGACCAGTGAGTTCGGGGACGGCAGCGCCACGTCGCCAATGATGCCGATCAGGTGCCCCGGGTACCTGCCCGCCAGCTGGTCCGCGGGTGTACTGCGCAGCAGCGCGGCCAGCGCCGGGGAGGCGTAGTACTGGCCGGGGCCAGGCAGGTGACCGAGGCCGGGCGGCACCGGAGACGTCGGCCCGGTGGCGGCCACGTCGATCCGGCCGATGAGCTGGCCGTCGAACCGGTCGGCGCGGATCAGCCACCAGAGCGGATCCGCGGAGGTCTTCGCCGCGCCGGCCGTCTGCGGCGCGTCACTGGTGCTGAACCACGCATAACGGTCGTTCTGAGTATTCACCGCGTTGACGCCGGCGACGGAGATCAGCAGGAGCCCGACGCCCAGTCCGACCGCGGCCACCAGGAGCACCAGGCGGACGGCGGCTTCGCGGCCGCCGCTCAGGGTGAGGCGCAGGCCAAGGCGGATCACTGGGGCACTCCGGTCAGCGTGCTGACCTTCCCGTCGCGGACGATGACCTCGCGGTCGGCGTAGGCGGCGACCCGGGGCTCGTGCGTGACCAGGATGACCGTGGTGCCCTGCTCGCGGGCGGCTTGCGTGAGCAGGTTCATGACGTGCTCACCGGTGACCGAGTCCAGGG
>Ga0302314_10017143_pt1 | contig 12167 bp, 8 predicted proteins | sample III_Palsa_N2_3_FD_200533 | JGI IMG/M metagenome (GOLD analysis project Ga0302314, IMG submission 200533) | Peat permafrost microbial communities from Stordalen Mire near Abisko, Sweden - III_Palsa_N2_3 | ecosystem: Environmental > Terrestrial > Soil > Palsa > Peat permafrost | place: Sweden...
CGATCGTGCCCCAGGCGCGCTCGTACTGAGCACGCTTCTTGGACAGGATGAGACGACCCTCCTTGTCCTCCTTCTGGAGAACCAGGGCCTCGATGCTGTCACCGACCTTGACCACGTCGTGCGGGTCGACGTCGTGCTTGATGGACAGCTCGCGGGACGGGATGACGCCCTCGGTCTTGTAACCGATGTCGAGGAGAACCTCGTCACGGTCGACCTTGACGATGATGCCGTCGACGATGTCGCCATCGTTGAAGTACTTGATGGTCTCGTCGATCGCCGCGAGGAACGCCTCTGCGTCGCCGATGTCGTTGACCGCCACCTGCGGGGTGGTGCGGGCCTCGATGCTGCTGGTCGTCATTAGGAAAAGGGCTCCGGTACGGACATGAAGTCGTAGGTACTACTACGCCGGGGACCCGTGATCGCTCCACCAAGGACCAGACAGGCCTCATCCGGTGTATCGCCGCTTTCCGGATCAGCTCTGGAAAGTCGATACCCCGGGTAAATGTCTGTGGGGTCTTCAACAGATGCGAGCGCGACCTGCTCCGTCCGAGGCGCGCAGGCCCGCAGCGCAACTTGTAGCATACGGGGACAGCCATGCACGGTCAATGCCTGATGCCGCAGTGCGGGAGAGCCCCCTACCAACCGCAACCAACCGGTTCAAACGGGACAAGACGCCACACGGCCGACATGCAGAAACCGACCTCAACGGCCGCCTCCGACGCTACTCAGCCAAGGTTACGCTACCCGCGAGATGAACGAGCACACCACGGCCCCCGAGCCCATCGACGACACCGCCGACGACGACGCCGACGCGGTCCGCCGCGACGCCGGCACCACCGAGAGCAGCCACGCCAACCGCCACTGGTGGGACCGCAACGCCGACGAGTACCAGGACGAACACGGCCCCTTCCTCGGCGACACCCGCTTCACCTGGTGCCCCGAAGGACTCGACGAGGCCGACGCCAGGCTCCTCGGCGATCCCGCCCGGTTGCGCGGCCGACGCATCCTGGAGATCGGCGCCGGCGCCGCCCAGTGCTCCCGCTGGCTCGCCGAGCAGGGCGCCCGCCCGGTCGCCCTCGACCTCTCCCACCGGCAGCTCCAGCACAGCCTCCGGATCGACCAGGACCTCGACCGCACCCCGGTCCTCCTGGTCCAGGCCGACGCCACCGTCCTGCCCTTCGCCGACGGCAGCTTCGACGACGCCTGCTCCGCCTACGGAGCCGTGCCCTTCGCCGCCGACACCGCACGGCTGATGCGCGAGGTCCACCGGGTCCTCCGGCCCGGCGGACGCTGGGTCTTCTCGGTCACCCACCCGATCCGCTGGGCCTTCCCCGACGAACCCGGACCCGAGGGACTCACCGCGCTCTCCTCCTACTTCGACCGCACCCCCTACGTCGAGGAGGACGAGCAGGGCCGCGCCGTCTACGTGGAGCACCACCGCACCCTCGGCGACCGGATCCGCGAACTCGACGCCGCCGGCTTCCGGCTGACCGACCTCGTCGAACCCGAGTGGCCCGAGGGGCTCACCCAGGAATGGGGCGGCTGGAGCCCGCTGCGCGGACGCCACCTGCCCGGCACCGCGATCTTCGTCGCCGTCCGCGACTGACCCCGCTGCACGGCGGCCCACTGCACAGCGGCCCCACTGCACGGCGGCCCCTTCGGCGGGGCCGCCGCAACCCTCGGCGCCCGGCAGGTCAGTGCGCGGCGACCTCCCAGTTCAGGCCCACGCCCACCGAGACGTCCAGCGGCGCCCGCAGCGGATACGCCCCCGCCATCTCCCGGCGGACCAGCTCCTCCACCCGCTCGCGCTCACCCGGCGCGACCTCCAGCACCACTTCGTCATGGACCTGGAGCAGCATCCGCGACTCCAGCCCCTCGGCCGTCAGCGCCCCGTCCACCCGCAGCATCGCGATCTTCACGATGTCCGCCGCCGAACCCTGGATCGGCGCGTTCAGCGCCATCCGCTCCGCCATCTCCCGACGCTGCCGGTTGTCACTGGTCAGGTCCGGCAGATAACGGCGCCGACCCAGCACCGTCTCCGTGTAGCCGGTCACCCGGGCCTCGTCCACCACCCGGCGCAGGTAGTCCCGCACCCCGCCGAACCGCTCGAAGTAGGTGTCCATCAGCCGGCGGGCCTCGCCCGCCTCGATGCCCAGCTGCCCCGACAGGCCGAACGCCGACAACCCGTACGCCAGGCCGTACGACATCGCCTTGATCTTGCGGCGCATCTCCGCGTCGACCTCGCCCGGCGTCACCCCGAAGACCTGCGAACCGACCGTCGTGTGCAGGTCCTCACCGCTCGCGAACGCCGCCAGCAGCGCCTCGTCCTCCGACAGGTGCGCCATGATCCGCAACTCGATCTGGCTGTAGTCCGCCGTCAGCAGCGACTCGAACCCCGGACCGACCACGAAGGCCCGGCGGATCATCCGGCCCTCCTCCGTCCGCACCGGAATGTTCTGCAGATTCGGGTCCGTGGACGACAACCGGCCCGTCGCCGCCACCATCTGATTGAACGTCGTATGGATCCGGCCGTCCGCCGCGACCGTCTTGATCAGGCCCTCGACCGTCGTCCGCAGCCGCGTCTGGTCCCGGTGCCGCAGCAGGATCACCGGCAGCTCGTGATCGGTCTGCGTCGCCAGCCAGGTCAGCGCGTCCGCGTCGGTGGTGTAACCCGTCTTGATCTTCTTCGTCTTCGGCAGCGCCAGCTCGCCGAAGAGGACCTCCTGCAACTGCTTCGGCGACCCCAGGTTGAAGTCCCGGCCCACCGCCGTGTGCGCCTCCTTCACCGCCTGCTGCACCGCCGCGCCGAACTGGACCTCCAGCTGCGTCAACCACTCCAGATCCGCCGCGATCCCCGACCGCTCCATCCGCGCCAGCAGCGCCGCGATCGGCAGCTCCAGCTCACGCAGCAGCTCCAGCGCGCCGTCCTTGGCCAGCCGCTCGTCGAAGACCTCGGACAGGTCCAGCACCGTCCGCGCCTGCACCATCAGCGCCTGCGCCGCCGCCAGGGCCTCGTCCTGGGCGTCCTCACCGAACGCCAACTGCCCGCTGTCCACCGCCGTCGACGCGTCCAACTGCCGACCCAGGTACTCCTCCGCCAGCACATCGAGACCGAAGGTCCGCCGCCCCGGCTTCTCCAGGTACGCCGCCAGCGCCGTGTCCGCCACCACCCCGTCGATCACCCAGCCGTGCTCCGCGAACGCCCGCTGCACCTGCTTGGCGATGTGCAGCGCCTTCGGCCGCTCCGGATCCGCCAGCCAGCCCGCGAACGCGACCTCGTCGACCTCCGCCAGCGACGCCGGATCGACCCACGCCGCCGGACCGCCCTCGACTGCCAGCGCGACCGCCGACACCCGGCCCTCACCACGGGCCCACTGGTAGTCGCCCATCAGCCCGGTCCGCCCGGCGCCCGAACCGTGCTCCGCCAGCCAGGCCGCCAACGCGCCCTCCGCCGACAGCAGTTCACCCTCGATCTCGACGCCCCCGGTCGGCGGCGCCGGCGTCTCACCGATCGCGTCACCGGTCCCCGGGTCCACCGCGAACAGGCGGTCCCGCAGCGCCTGGTTCCGGAACTCCAGCGCGTCCAGCAGCACCACCGCCGCCTCCCGGTCGTACGGCCGGCGCGCCAGCTCCTCCACCCCCAGCGGCAGCTCGACGTCCCGGACCAGCTCCGTCAGCTCACGGTTCAGCTTCACCCCGTCCAGACCGGCCCGGAGCTTCTCGCCGATCTTGCCCTTCACCTCGTCGGCGTGCTCCACCAGCTCCCTGAAGGAGCCGTACTGGGAGATCCACTTCGCCGCGGTCTTCTCCCCCACCCCGGGAATGCCGGGCAGGTTGTCCGACGGGTCACCGCGCAGCGCCGCCAGGTCCGGATACTGGGCCGGCGTCACCCCGTACTTCTCGAACACCTTCTCCGGCGTGTAGCGCGTCATCTCCGACACGCCCTTCGTCGGGTAGAGGACCGTCACGTCCTCCGTCACCAGCTGCAGCGCGTCCCGGTCGCCGGTGAGGATCAGCACCTCGAAGCCCTCGGCCGCCGCCCGCGTCGCCAGCGTCGCGATGATGTCGTCCGCCTCGAACTCCGCCAGCCGCAGGTGCGGCACCCGCATCGTGTCGAGCAGCTCGCTCACCAGCTCCACCTGGCCCCGGAACTCCTCCGGCGAAGCCGAACGCGTCGCCTTGTACTCCGGGTAGATCCCCGCCCGGAAGGTCTTCCTTGACACGTCGAACGCCACCGCGAAGTGCGAGGGGGACTCGTCCCGCAGGATGTTCGCCACCATCGACGCGAACCCGTACACCGCATTGGTCGGCTGACCCGTGGACGTGGCGAAGTTCTCGGCCGGGAACGCATAGAACGCCCGATAGGCCATCGAATGGCCGTCCAGCAGCAACAGCCGAGGCCGCCCCGCGCCGCTCTTACCCGTACCAGCCATAACCGCCACCGCTCCCGCCGCCTCGTACCGGAACTCGTACCGCAATCCGTGCCGAGCCCACCTGCCGAACGAAATCCTATGGCCCACCACCGACAGCCGAGCTCCCCCACACCGACCCCGCCGAACCCGCGCCGTACGATCACAGGGATCACCCCGGTCGACCCGACCGACCCCACCACCAGCACCACCGCCGGCACCGCCGGCACCGCCAACGCGACACGAAGACGCGACACGAAGACGCGACACGAAGACGCGACACGACGACGAAGCCAGGGAGCACAGCAGCATGTCCGAGCAGCAGTCAGCGCCCCACCCGAAGCTCAACCTCCCCCAGGACGTCATCGACCACTTCGCCCGCCTCGGCGTCGAGCCCAGCGTCTTCTCCGGCGGCGAACTCGGCGAGCGCATGGGCATCCAGGTGGTCGAGGCATCCCCCGAACGAGTCGTCGGCACCATGCCCGTCTCCGGCAACCAGCAGCCCTACGGCCTGCTCCACGGCGGCGCCTCCGCCGCCCTCGCCGAGACCCTCGGCTCCGTCGGCGCCATGCTCCACGCCGGCCCCGGCCGGTACGCGGTCGGCGTCGACCTCAACGCCACCCACCACCGCTCCGCCACCTCCGGCCTGGTCACCGGCGTCGCCACCGCCGTCTTCCGCGGCCGGACCGCCGCCACCTACGAGATCGCCATCACCGACGACCAGGGCCGCCGGATCACCAGCTGCCGCCTGACCTGCATGCTCCGCGACACCTGAGCACCACCGGGGCCCCGACCCCGAGCGAGGTGATCGGAGCGGGTGCGGGCGCGCGAGGTTTGTCCCGCGCCCGCACCGGGCATCGCACGCCCCAGCAGAACCCCACACCCAGGGGGGCGCGACGACCCGCCAGGGGGTGCGATGATCCGCAACACCGAACCCCCCGACCCCATCGGCCACATAGGCCCCATCGAGCTCACCGCACAGTCGAGCACGCCCACCCCCACCAGCACCTACATCGACGAATCCGGCCGCACCGCCGCCGAACGCCGCATCAGCGCCTGGTGGCACACCATCCCCCCGCTGCGCCGCCGCACCGGGGCAGCACTGGTCTGCCTGGTCGCCGCCACCCTCTTCGTCGTCGAGGTGATGTCCATCCCGCCCTCCGACGGCTCCGGCACCACAGCGCCGCAGCCGTGGCCGGCCCAGGTCACCGACATCGAATTCGCCGGCACCACCGCCGCCACCACCCAACAGGCCGACCAGTTCACCATCGAACTCACCGTCACCGACACCGACACCCGCCCGGTGACCGTCCTCGCCATCTCCCAGCCCTACGCCGCCCTCACCACCGTGCTGCTGCCGGCCCCGCCCATCGCGCTGTACCCGCAGGCCGTGCAGGACGTCGCGCTCCAGGCCACCGTCCGCAGCTGCGCCGGCCTCCCGGCGATGGACCAACTGCCCTACGTCACCGTCACCGTCGCCAACGCGGTCGGGGTCCAGACCCAGAGCGAAGTCCTCGGCCCCAGCTACGCCTACGCCCTCCACGACGCGCTGCTGGCCGCCTGCGACGGCGTCCTCGGCCCCGGACACGGCGCGGCCCCGCCGCGCTGAGCGCGACGGGGCCGTGACCCGTGAGCCGTGAGCCGTGAGCCGTGAGCCGTGGGGTGCAGCCGTCAGGACTCCGCGTCCGCGTCGGCAGCCACGCCCTTCTTCTTGGCGTCCTGGGCCGCGCCCTCCTCGATGACCGCCTCGGCGACGGCCTTCATGGTCATCCGGCGGTCCATCGAGGTCTTCTGGATCCAGCGGAACGCGGCCGGCTCGGTCAGCCCGAACTTGGTCTGCAGCACGCTCTTCGCCCGGTCGACGAGCTTGCGGGTGTCCAGCCGCAGGCTGAGGTCGGCGATCTCCTCCTCCAGCGCGCGCATCTCGCTGTAGCGGGAGACCGCCATCTCGATGGCCGGCACCAGGTCGCTCTTGTTGAACGGCTTCACGATGTAGGCCATCGCCCCGGCGTCCCGGGCCCGGTCGACCAGCTCGCGCTGCGAGAAGGCGGTGAGCATCAGCGTCGGCGCGATGTGCGCCTCGTGGATCTGCTCGGCGGCGGAGAGTCCGTCCAGGATGGGCATCTTCACATCGAGGATCACCAGGTCGGGACGCAGCTCGGTGGCGAGCTTCACCGCCTCGGCGCCGTCCCCGGCCTCACCGACCACGGTGTAGCCCTCTTCCTCCAGCATCTCCTTCAGGTCGAGGCGGATCAGCGCCTCGTCCTCGGCGATGACCACGCGGGTCGTCGTCGGCGGGACGTGCTGCTCGTGCTGCTCGTCGGCGGCGGTCACGGGGCTCCTCGGTGGACGCGGGGGTTGCGTGCACGAGCCTACCCAGCTGCACGAAGCACGGGGAACAGGATATGGTTCTCATCGCAGCCCGGCCGGGTTGGTGGAATGGCATACACACGGTTCTCAAACAACCGCGCCGAAAGGCTTGCGGGTTCGAATCCCGCACCCGGCACTCACCTTGGATTCGAAGGTGCGACGCATCGGACGGGGCGGCGTGGATCACGCCTCCCGCTCCAGTGCGGTTCCACAATGTGGACCATACCCTTGAGAGTGCTCTCAAAGCTCGGCCCGTTGACGTGATTCACGCAAACGGATGGCCGCTCGACCGTTCGTACCCGTCAGCACCCCCCAGCTGACGATCCTGGGCCCATGAACTGGCCCCTGGAAACCCGCCGCCGAGCCGTGACCGCCTGCCGGGCCGGCCGGCCCTACCCCGAGACCGCCGAGAAGCTCGGCGTGCCGCGAGGAACGGTCAGCTACTGGGCGCACATGGACCGGCTCCGCCGGGGCGAGCCGTCCCCGCTGCGCCCCTCGGCCTGCCCGAAGTGCGACGGCCTGCCGCTCGACCACGCCGCGTACTCCTACCTGCTCGGGCTCTACCTGGGCGACGGACACATCGTCAACAAGCCGAAACAGCAGCACCTCTCCCTCTACTGCTGCGACGGCTGGCCCGGCCTGCTGGACGAGGCGGAGGCGGCGATGCTCGCCGTCCTGCCCGGATACAACACCGGGCGTCGACAGAAGACGGGCTGCACGGAGCTCAAGTCCTACACGAAGCACTGGACCTGTCTCTTCCCGCAGCACGGTCCGGGCATGAAGCACACCCGCCGGATAGCCCTGGAGCCGTGGCAGCAGACCATCGCCGACGAGCATCCGTGGCCACTGGTGCGTGGCCTCATCCACTCCGACGGCTCCAGGGTCATCAACTGGACCACTCGTCAACTGACCACCGGCCCCAGACGCTACGAGTACGCGCGCTACTTCTTCACCAACAAGTCGGCGGACATCAGGAACATCTTCACGGACGCCCTGGACCAGGTCACCGTCGAATGGAAGCAGGCGAACGCCTGGAACATCTCCGTCGCCCGCAAGGCGTCGGTCGCGCTCATGGACGAGCACGTCGGGCCGAAGTACTGACGTCGGGTCGGCCGTTTCGTGCAGTGATGGTCATTCAATAGTCCAGCCCGTTGCCGGGATCGGCCCCAGCGTGCGGGCCCAGCGGTCGGAGCTGGGGCGATGCGTACGGCCGTGCGGGCGCGCCCGTGCTGGTGAATCTGCGGGTGCGGCCGCATGAAGCGGCTGCCGGGGGCGCATGGATTCGGCGTCGGCAGCTTTTGGCGAGGGTTATCCGCTCCGTTTCCCGGGCGGCTCTCGGTTCTGCCCTGAGATTCTCGAGAGGCGCTTCCCATGGCACCAACTGGTCAGTTGTCCCCACCGAGCTCGTCCGGTCGGAGCCTGCGGCGGGAGATCGGCCTCATCGGGTTGATGTGGGCGTCGGTCGGTTCGATCATCGGCTCGGGGTGGTTGTTCGGGGCGCAGAAGGCCGTGGTGGTGGCCGGGCCGGCCGCCCTGATCTCCTGGGGGATCGGGGCGGTGGCGATCATCCTGCTGGCCCTGGTCCATGCGGAGCTGGGCGGGATGTTCCCGGTGGCGGGTGGGACGGCGCGGTATCCGCACTACACCTTCGGCGGCCTGGCGGGGATGTCGTTCGGCTGGTTCTCCTGGCTGCAGGCGGCGACGGTGGCGCCGATCGAGGTACAGGCGATGATCGGGTACGCGCGGCACTGGTCGTGGGCGGACGGGTTCCAGAGTGCGGACGGGACGCTGACCGGCTCGGGCCTGGTGGTCGCGGTGATCCTGATGGTGGTGTTCGTGGCGGTGAACTTCCTGGGGGTGCGGCTGCTGGCGCGGACCAACAGCGCGGCGACCTGGTGGAAGATCGCGATCCCGCTGTTGACGATCTTCGTCCTGGCGCTCACCCACTTCCACGGCAGCAACTTCTCGTCGAAGGGGTTCGCGCCGTTCGGGGCGAAGGGCATCCTGGCGGCGATCAGCACCAGCGGCATCATCTTCGCGCTGCTGGGCTTCGAGCAGGCGATCCAGCTGTCGGGCGAGAGCCGGAACCCGAAGCGGGACATCCCGTTGGCGGTGCTGGGCTCGGTCGGCATCGGTTCGACGATCTACATCGCGCTGCAGGTGGTCTACATCGCGGCGATGCCCCAGGCAGCGTTCGCGCACGGCTGGGGGAATCTGACGTACAAGGGGATCAGCGGGCCGTTCGCGGGGCTGGCGACCGTCATCGGTCTGGGCTGGCTGGCGTGGATCCTGTACCTGGACGCGATCATCTCGCCGGCCGGGACCGGGCTGATCTACACGACCTCGACCTCGCGCATCTCGTACGGGCTGAGCCGGAACGGCTACGCGCCGCAGCTGTTCGAGCAGACGGACCGGCGCGGGGTGCCGTGGTTCGGTCTGATCATCTCGTTCGTGACCGGGGTGCTGTGCTTCCTGCCGTTCCCGAGCTGGCAGCAGCTGGTCAGCTTCATCACCTCGGCGAGCGTGCTGATGTACGCGGGTGCGCCGCTGGCGTACGGGGTGCTGCGGCTCCGGCTGCCGGAGCGTGAGCGGCCGTACCGGCTGCCGGCCGGGGGGGTCATCTCCCCGCTGTCGTTCGTGGTGGCGAGCCTGATCATCTACTGGGCCGGCTGGGACACGCTGTGGCGGCTGGGGGTCGCGATCGTCATCGGCTACGTCCTGCTGGGGTCGTACGCCTGGTACGCCAAGGCGAAGGGGCAGTCGAACGCCCCGGACCTGAACTGGCGGGCGGCGCAGTGGCTGCCGGTGTACCTGGTCGGCATGGGGGTCATCTCCTGGCAGGGCGACTTCTGTGCGACGGCGGGCTGCGGGGCGACCGGGCGGCTGCCGTTGTGGTGGGACATCGGGGTGATCTCGGTGTTCGCGCTGGCGGTCTACTACTGGGCGCTGGCGGTGGGTCTGCGGGCGGAGGAGATCGAGCGGAACATCGAGGACGTCGAGGTCGTCGACGAGGGCGGCCACTGACCCCGCCGGTGCGGCGGCGCAGCGGTTGACCGCAGGTCAGTTGGGTTGGGGTGGACCGTCGGTGACGGTCGGGTCCGGCCGGTGGCGGGTGCACCGGCCGGACTTCCGTGTGCAACGGGGCCGGGGAATGGGTACGGCGCGTGCCACCCCGCGCCTGCGGACAGGTGGGTGCAGGTCGGTCCAGGTGGCGGGGAAACGCCTGATAGGGAGCATTCCCGCGCGCTATACCCGGTCGTGCGGCGGCGTCAATACTCGTGCGCCCGGAATAAAAGCTCAAATTATCCTCAAGTAACGAATTGAGTACGACCAGGACACTGAACGTGCAGCCAGCGGCCTTGTGCGGTCCGGGGTATGGCGTCAAGGCGGCGTCAGGAGGTGTGCGGGAGATTTCGCTGTGTTACGGGAGTGAAAAGCCTGCGCTGATACGAACCTATTCAGCTTCAGCATCTATGCATGAGGCTTATCTGCCCCTAACCTGGGGCAACTCTCAACCTCCTGTCCCCACATTTCGAGAGGTACTACCTCCATGGCTTCCACAGGACAGCTGTCTCCACCCGGAACTCCGAGCCGGAGCCTCAAGCGTCAGATCGGCATCATCGGTCTCACCTGGGCCTCAGTCGGTTCCATCATCGGCTCCGGCTGGCTGTACGGCGCGAAGAACGCCCTGGTGGCGGCAGGCCCCGCCGCGATCATCTCCTGGGGCATCGGCGCGGTCGCGATCATCCTGCTCGCGCTGGTCCACGCCGAGCTCGGCGGCATGTTCCCGGTCTCCGGCGGCACCGCCCGCTACCCGCACTACGCCTTCGGCGGCATAGCCGGCATGTCCTTCGGCTGGTTCTCCTGGCTGCAGGCAGCTTCGGTCGCGCCGATCGAGGTCGAGGCGATGATCGGCTACGCGGGCCACTGGTCCTTCGCCACCAGTTGGGAGAAGGCCAACGGCACCCTGACGACGACCGGCATCATCGTCGCGGTCCTGCTGATGGCGGTCTTCGTGGCGGTGAACTTCCTCGGCGTGCGGATGCTGGCCCATACGAACAGCGCCGCCACCTGGTGGAAGATCGGCGTTCCGCTCTTCGCGATCTTCGTCCTGGCCGTGACCCACTTCCACGGCGGCAACTTCACGGCCGGTGGCGGCTTCGCGCCGTTCGGCGCCAAGGGCATCCTGGCGGCGGTCAGCACCAGCGGCATCATCTTCGCGCTGCTGGGCTTCGAGCAGGCCATCCAGCTGTCCGGTGAGAGCTCGAACCCGAAGAAGGACATCCCCCGCGCGGTCATCGGCTCGGTGCTCATCGGTGCCGTCATCTACATGCTGCTGCAGGTCGTCTACATCGGCGCGCTGCCGACCGCCTCCTTCGCGCACGGCTGGGCGAACCTGGCGTACAAGGGCATCAACGGTCCGTTCGCCGGCCTCGCCACCGTGATCGGCCTCGGCTGGCTGGCGGCCATCCTGTACATCGACGCGGTGATCTCCCCCGGTGGCACCGGCCTGATCTACGTCACCTCCACCTCCCGCATCTCCTACGGGCTGAGCCGCAACGGCTACACCCCGCAGGCGCTGGAGCGCACCAATGACCGCGGCGTGCCGTGGGTCGGCCTGATCGTCGCCTTCGTGACCGGCATCCTCTGCTTCCTGCCGTTCCCGAGCTGGCAGCAGTTGGTGGGCTTCATCACCTCCGCCAGTGTGCTGATGTACGCGGGCGCTCCGCTCGCCTACGGGGTGCTGAGCAAGCAGCTTCCGGACCGCGAGCGTCCGTACCGCCTGCCCTTCGGCCAGGTCCTCTCCCCGCTGTCCTTCGTCGTCGCCGGTCTGATCATCTACTGGTCCGGCTGGGAGACCGTGTGGCGCCTCGGCGCGGCGATCGTCCTCGGCTACGTGCTGCTCGGCTCCTACGCCTGGTACGCGACCGCGAAGAACCTGCCGAACGCGCCTCGCCTGGAATGGAAGGCCGCGCAGTGGCTGCCGGTCTACCTCATCGGCATGGGCGTCATCTCCTGGCAGGGCGGTTTCGGCCACGGCGAGGGCAACATCGGCCTGTGGTACGACATCGGCCTCATCGCCGTCTTCTCGCTGGTCATCTACTACTGGGCCGTCGCGGTCGGCCTGCCGGCCGAGGCGATCGAGGCGAGCATCGCGGACGTCGAGGTCGTGGACGAGGCCGCGCACTGACGCCGGCCACCCCTGCCTGACCCGTTGAGCCCGACCGGTTCCCTCACCGGTCGGGCTCAGCTGTCTGCTGCGGCTCGGGCGCTGGGGTCAGCGGTCGGGGGTGGGGTCGGGGGTGGAGTCGGGAGCGGGGGGCGTGGTCGGGGAGTCGTCCTGGCCCACGTGGTGGACCCGGACCAGGTTGGTGGAGCCCTCGCGTC
>Ga0302314_10017144_pt1 | contig 12166 bp, 10 predicted proteins | sample III_Palsa_N2_3_FD_200533 | JGI IMG/M metagenome (GOLD analysis project Ga0302314, IMG submission 200533) | Peat permafrost microbial communities from Stordalen Mire near Abisko, Sweden - III_Palsa_N2_3 | ecosystem: Environmental > Terrestrial > Soil > Palsa > Peat permafrost | place: Sweden...
CGGTCAGGTAGGTGAGATCGGCATGATGCATCGCCGCGGCGGCGGGTTAGCCGCCGATGCCCCGCGTGGTGGAGTGCTCGAAATGCACCGTCTGATCGGGGTGCACGACCGAGAACAGGGCGTGAGCAGCCATCGCCGCCTCGCTAAACCCTTGCAGGATCAGCTTGAGCTTGCCGGGATACTGCGCCACGTCGCCGATCGCGAACACGCCGGGCAGGTTGGTCTGGCAGGTCGCGGGATCGATCGCGACCCGATGCTGATCGAGCCCCAACCCCCAATCCGCCAGCGGCCCCAGATCGGTGGACAGGCCGAAGAACGGCAGCAGCAGGTCGGCAGGCAGTCGCCGGGTGCCTCCGGAAAGATCGGCGACCTCGACCGCTTCCAGCGCGCCGCCGGCGCCGTGCAGGGCGTGCAGCTGATACGGAATCACCATCTCCACCTCGCCCGCGGCCGCCGCGGCGTCGAGCTGCGCCGAGGTTTCCGGCGCGGCACGGAATTTCGGCCTGCGGTGCACCACCGCGATGTGCGTTGCGATCCCGCGCAGCGACAGCGCCCAATCGACCGCCGAGTCGCCGCCGCCCGCGATCACCACGCGCTTGCCGCGGAAATCCTCCCGCCGCTTGACGTAATATTGCACCGCGCCGCTGGCCTCGAACGCCTCCAGCCGGGCGAGCGGCGGCCGATTCGGGCCGAATGCGCCGGCGCCCGCGGCAACCACGATGGCGCGGGCGCGAATCTCGTCGCCCCGGTCGGTGCCGAGGCAGAAATGCCCGGCGACGCCGGTAAGCGAGGTCACCCGCCGGCCGAGCAGGCGGGGCACGCCGAACGGGGTGATCTGCTCCTCGAGGTCGGAAATCAGCTTGCCCGCGGCGATCGCGGGATGGCCCGGTATGTCGTAGATCGGCTTTTCCGGGTAGAGCGCGGTGAGCTGCCCACCGACTTCACCCAGCGCGTCGATCAGCACCGAGCGCAGCCGCAACATGCCGCATTCGAAAGCGGCGAAAATTCCCACTGGTCCCGCGCCCACGATGGCGACGTCGGTTTCGATCAGGTCTGACATTAGATTAGGCTAGAAGCATATTCGGCGCGGCTCGAACAGGGGGAACGGGGCAGGTTGCGCGATACAAGACGGTCATCAAAACAATCCAGGTAAGCAAGAGTCTTCTTTTTTGAAAAAAAGAAGCAAAAAACTTTTGAACGTTGGGATCGCAGCACAACCGTGTGTCCCTATTCCTAATTGACAAAGTTTTTTTGCTTCTTTTTGTTCACAAAAAGAAGATTCTTCCTTCGCCTCGGCGAGATTGGCGGCGGCTTGCTCATTCGCCGGTCTGGTGCGCGATCAACCCGAGCAGATGCGTGGCATCGGGATGCTGCGGCACGAAGGCCACGACCTGGCGGTAGCATCGCTGTGCCCCCGCAAGATCGCCGGCCCGAGAGCTGATAATCCCTGCTCTAATGCCTGCTGGGGCAGAGTCACGCTTTCACTCGCTATCATGACCGTTGGCGACGCTGGTTACAGTTATATGGTTATCTCAGTACTTGCGAGACGCCGACAGCCGGTTGTGAAGAGACACGATTTCTGCAAGATCGCCCGATGCCCCAGCTGGATCTCGTTCTCTGCGATCAGTTTGCCACCGAGCAACTCGCGGCCCGCGTGGCGCGGTTGCTTCGACCGGGCGACGTGGTGCTGTTGTCAGGCCCGCTCGGCGCCGGCAAATCCACCTTTGCCCGCGCGCTGCTCCGCGCGCTGGCGGACGATCCGGCGCTGGACGTGCCCAGCCCGACCTACACGCTGGTTCAGACCTATCCGACCCGGCTCGGTTCGGTGCATCATTTCGATCTGTGGCGACTCGGCGATCCCGCCGAGCTCGCCGAATTGGGATGGGAGGAAGCCTTGCGCGACCTGATCCTGGTGGAATGGCCCGAGCGGCTGGGCGCGCGTGCCCCGGCCGGCGCGCTATCGATCAATTTTTCGCTCGCGGACGAAACTGCCCGGGCCGTAACGCTTGCCGGCTGGGATGGCCGGCTGGAGCAACTGGCATGAATACCCCCAAGATCGCCATGCTGCTGGCCGCCGGCCCCGGCACCCGGATGCGTCCGCTCACCGCCGACAAGCCCAAGACATTGCTGCACCTGCAAGGCCGCCCGCTGATCGACCACATCCTCGACCGGCTGGAGGAGGCCGGAGTCGAACGCGTAGTGATCAACACCCACTGGCAGGCCGAGCGGCTGGAAGCGCATCTGGCCGAGCGCGGCGGTCGGCTCAACTTCGTGTTCCGGCCGGAGGCGGAATTGCTCGACACCGGTGGCGCAGTGGCGTCAGCGGTCGCCGCCGGCGCGTTGGGTGAGGACCCGTTCTTTGTCGTAAACAGCGACGTCATCTGGTTCAACGGTCCCTCTTCCACGCTGGTGCGGCTGGCGGAAGCGCACGATCCCGCGGTCGCCGACGCCACTCTGCTGTTTCACCGCACCTACCAGATTTACACCGAGGTCGGCCGCGGCGACTTCGGCCTGGACGAATGGGGCGTCCCAAAGCTGCGTGGCGAGAATCAGGTGGTGCCCTATGTGTTTGCCGGAGTGCAGATCTTGGCGCCGGCAGCATTGGCGGGCCGGCCTGTGGAGAGCTTCGGTATGTATGGGGTCTGGGCCGATCTGATCCTACGCCGCCGCATCCGCGCGATCGTGCATGACGGGCTCTGGTTCCACATGAGCCGCCCCGAGGACATCGATATTGCCGCCGAGGCGCTGGTGGCGCGCCTGACCGGGGCGACGACGTGAAGATGAGGCTTTTATGATGTGTTCGCCATCATTTTTTGTTGATTTTTCCCTCTGAATCGCTTCAAATGGAATCGCCCGCCGCGTGATAGCGGACGTTTTTTCCATTACTGTTGGAGATTCTAACATGCTTTCGACCTACGTGCGCCCCTCCCAGGGCACCAAGCAGAATTTTAGCGGAGTCACACCGTATGAGGCCTCCTACCACCACGAACAGACCTAACAGCTCGAAGAGATCTTTCTATCCGGCCGTTGGAATAGATTTTCCGCTTGATGAAGTTCCAAGCATCGAGGCGAAAACACGGGGCTTTTTGGCCCGGTTTATCTCTTTATCGGTTGGGTTGTCGTTGCTTGCTACAGGAATGCCCGGTCTTTGGACCGGAAACTATCGTGCTCTCGGAATTGTTTGGGATGTCGCGGGACCGATCGTCGGCGCTCGTAGCCTACTATTTCGGAGCGCATAGAAAGGATACAGGATGACCAGTTTAACCTTTACCGCGGATGCACAGAGCAAAGCCAAGGAACGTACCGAGGAACCGACCAAGCTGCTCAAGAATCGGGTTCAATTCGACCTGCCGCCGCGATCGATGGAGCGTCTGAGCGCGCTCAAGTTTAAGACCGAGGCATCGTCGTACGCGGAAGTCGTCAAAAATGCCCTGCGTCTTTACGAAGCCCTGATCGAAGAAGCGGAAAGCGGCAAGCAGTTTCTTGTCCGCGATTCAAATGGCGTTGTATCGCCATATAAGATGTTTTTGTAGAGTAAGTTCTCCTTCAACTCTCATTGGCCTCGTATTGACGAAAGTTTTTTGCTTCTTTTTTTCAAAAAAGAAGACTGCTGCTTCTTTTTCTCGTGATGCCTTTAGAAGCAAGACTCTTCCTTTTTGAAAAAAGAAGCAAAAAACTTTTGTCAGTTTAGCCGGAATCCCAGAATGAATCCGCCTCGCATAGTCACCGTTGGCGCTCATTGGCCCTTTCTGGATTTGTTGGCGCGGCGGTGGCTCGATCAGGCCGGGGATGATCCGCTGGCGGTCGCCAACGGGCTGATCCTGCTGCCGACGCGGCGGGCGGCGCGGGCGCTCCACGAGGCGTTTCTGCGCGCCACCGACGGCAAGCCGCTGTTGCTCCCGCGGATCGAGGCGATCGGCGCGCCTGACGAAATGCCGTTCGCGCTTACCGGCGTGCTCGATCTGCCGCAGGCGATCACCGCACAGATGCGGCTTGCGCTGCTGACCCGGCTGATCCTGAAATTCGAAGAGCCGACCAGCGCAGATCGCGCGTGGCCGTTGGCGGCGACGCTGGCGCAATTGCTCGACGAAGCGGCGCGGGCGGAAATCGACCTGCGCGCAGTGCTGCCGGAACTGGCCGCTGAGGAATTCGCCGACCATTGGCAGAAAATCACCCGGTTTCTTGCCATCGTCACCGAATACTGGCCGCGCGAGTTGGCGTTGCGCGGAGAGACCGATATCGCCGCCCGCCAGGTCGCGCTGCTGCGCACCGAAGCCGATCGATGGGTGGCAAACCCGCCGGATTTCCCAATCTGGGCCGCCGGCAGCACCGGCGGGATCGGCGCGGTGGCGCGTCTCCTCGCGGTGGTCGCGCGACTGCCGCGAGGCCTGGTGATCTTGCCTGGGCTCGATCTGGCGATGCCGGGGGAAGTTTGGGACGAGGTTGAGCCCGGCCATCCCCAATTCGGACTGCGGCATCTGCTGCATCGTATGGGCGCGTCGCGCGGCGACATCGAGGAATGGCACGGCGAGCGGCAGATCGCGCCGCAAAGCCGGGTGCGGGCGCTCGATCTGGCGCTTCATCCGGCGCAGTTCCTGCCCGATTGGCGGGGATCACAGCCTGAAAGCCTCGGGGATGTGCGGGTGCTAGAACCCGCAGACCAGCAAGAAGAGGCGTTTGCGATTGCCATCGCTCTCCGTGAAGGGCTCGCGCTCGCGGGGCAACGGGTCGCCCTGATCACGCCTGATCGCGGGCTGGCTACCCGGGTCGCGGCTGAGCTTATGCGCTTCGGGGTGGTCGCCGACGACAGCGCCGGCGAGCCGCTGGGGGCAACTCCGCCGGCCTTGTTTCTGAGGCTGATGATCGCCGCGGTGCAAAGCGGGCTGGCGCCGGTGGCGCTGCTCGCATTGCTTAAGCACCCGCTGGCGGCGTGGGGAATGCCGACGGCCACTGCCCGCGACGCCGCTCGGCGGCTGGAGCTGGCGTGTCTGCGCGGCCCCTCGCCTGCGCCGGGCGTCGCCGGATTGCGCCGGCATCTGGAGCGGGGCAATGAGCTTGCAGAACGATTGCTAGATCGGCTGGAGCGCGTGCTCACGCCACTGACCGAATTGTTCGAATCTACCGCGGTGGCGCCGGGCGAATTCCTGCGCCAGCTGATCCGGGCCGGCGAGCGTGCCGCGGCCACCGATGAGGAACCGGGGGCGCCGCGTCTGTGGGGCTTGGAGGAAGGTGTGGCACTGGCCGAGGCGCTCGCCGAACTGCGTCCGGCGTTTGATGAACTGCCGCCGCAGGATGTTGGCGCCCTGCCTGGCCTGTTCGCCGCAGCGCTCGAAGGCACGCGGGTACGCTCGCGCCGGGCGTTGCGTGGCCGGGAAGCCGGCGCCGAACATCCGCGGGTATTCATCTGGGGCCTGCTCGAGGCGCGGCTGCAATCGGTCGATCTCGCGGTACTGGGCGGGCTCAGCGAAAGCATCTGGCCGCCGGCGGCGGATCCCGGCCCGTGGATGAACCGGAAAATGCGCCAGAGCGCCGGCCTGCCGTCACCCGAGGAGCAGGTCGAGCAAGCCGCGCATGACTTCGTGATGGCGGCGTGCTGTGCACCGCGGGTGATCTTTTCGGTGCCGAAACGCCGCGACGGTGCGCCCGCTGTGCCGGCGCGCTGGGTCACGCGGCTATCCGCCCTGCTGCGCGGCTGGGGAGAGCAGATTGCCGCCCATCCGGCGCTGGGTTGGACGCGCGCGCTCGATCACTCCGAAACTCTGGTCCAGCGCGCGAAGCCGGCGCCGCGCCCGCCGGTCCGTCTGCGACCGAGCGCGTTGTCGGTGTCGGACGTCGAGCTGTGGTTCAACGATCCGTACGGGCTCTACGCCAAGAAGATTCTGCGGCTGAAGCGGCTCGATCCGCTGGAGCAGAATGCCGACCAGGCCGATTTCGGCACTCTGGTGCACGGCGCGCTGGCGGATTTCTATCGCGCCGCCGGCGCGGATTGGCCTGCGGACGCGGCACGCCTGCTGGAAGCCGTGCTGATCCAAGGGTTCGACGGCGCTTCGCTCCGGCCCGCGATCGTGAATTGGTGGAAGCCGCGCCTGCGCCGGATCGCCCGCTTCATCGACGAGGCTGAGCGCGCGCGGCGCGAGCTAGTGCCGGTCACCGATCGCCGGTTCGAGATCGAGGGCAAGAAGCTACTGCCCGGTAGTTTCACCCTAAGCTGCCGAGCCGATCGGGTCGAGCGCATCGGCAACGCCGCATTCGCGATCATTGACTACAAGACCGGTGTTGCCCCGAGCCAAGCCAGGGTGGAAAACGGCCACGCCCCGCAGTTGCCGCTGGAATCGATGTTGCTGCAGCTGGGCGGTTTCGGCCCAGATGTTCAAGGTGAAGTGCATGAGCTGGCCTATTGGAAGCTTTCCGGCGGTACCACACCGGGCGAAGTGATAAGCTTGTGGGGCCGCAAGAAGGACGACCAGCGCGCCGCCACCGAGGCGGCGAGTTTCGAGGCTCACTCCGCGTTACTTGATTTGATCAATCGTTTCCAGGATGAATCGCAGCCGTATCTCTCCGCTCCCGATCCCAAGCGCGACCAGCGCTTCTCGGATTATGCCCAGCTCGCCCGCCGCTCCGAATGGGCCGCCGCCGAGGATGTCGAAGAAGATCCACAATGACCGCCAACCAGCTAAGTTTTAAAGTTTTTTTGCTTCTTTTTGTTCGCAAAAAGAAGAGAAGAATCTTCCTTTTTGAAAAAAAGAAGCAAAAAACTTTTGAACGTTTGCTCGTCGCATGAATTCCGACCTGGCGCCGCTGGAGCAGGCGATAAAGGCGCAGAAACAGGCGTCTCACCCGAATGTCTCGGCCTTCGTGTCGGCTTCGGCGGGCTCGGGCAAAACCAAACTGCTCACCGACCGGCTGCTGCGGCTGATGCTGGCAGGCGCGCCGCCGGGATCGATCTATTGCCTTACCTATACCAAAACCGCGGCGGCCGAAATGGCGGTGCGACTGCAGGATATTCTGGGCAAATGGGTCACCGCGGGCGATCCCGATCTCGACCAAGAACTCCGCAAGCTCGACGTCGTTCCCAGCGCCGCCGCACGGCGCAACGCACGGGCCCTGTTCGGCCGCGTGCTCGATCTCCCCGGCGGCATGCGCATCGGCACCATCCATAGCTTCTGCCAGTCGCTGCTGCGCCGCTTTCCGATCGAAGCCCAAGTCTCGCCTCACTTCGAACTCAGCCTCGACCAAGACGTCGACGATCTGCTGAACCAGGCGCTGGAGGAAACCCTCGCCGCGCCCGACATGCCCGAACAGCTCGCCATCAACGCGCTGGCGGGAATAATGAACCTGCAAAAGCTCCAATTGCTGATCAAGGGCTTGCGCGAAAACGAACCGGGCTGGGAACAGATCGCCGGGATTTCCGCCTTTGATTACCGCGACCGGCTGGCGCGCGACGCCGGGCTGGAAGCCACCACCCGCAATGACCTGATGCGCACTGCGATCGCGCCGCCTAACGAACAACGGCTGCGCGCCCACATCGCCGTGATCGCGACAATCGACGCTGCCCGACCGCAAGATCTGGCGCGGCGCTGCCAGGCATGGCTCGACCTTAGCGAAAATGGCCGGACCCTATTCTGGCGCGATTGGGTCACGCCCTGGCTGAAACAGAACGGCGACAAGAAACGGATCGACTGGCTGCTGCCCAAGCGGTTCGTCGCCGCCAACCCCGAACTGGCGGAGGACTGCGAACGCGAACAGGATCGTATCATCTGGTTCGAGGACCAGCTCGCCACGCTGGAAATGATCGAAACCTCGGCCCATCTGGTGACGATTGCCAAAACCGTGCTTTCAAGGTTCGAGGCCAAGAAATCGCGCGCCGGCGTGCTCGATTACGGCGACCTTATCCGCTTTACCCGCGACCTGCTACGCAATCCCGGCGCCTGCGCCTGGGTGCGCTACAAGCTCGACGAAGGCATCGACCATCTGCTGCTCGACGAGGTCCAGGACACCTCGCCCAGCCAATGGGAAATCGCCCGCATGCTGTGGGATGAGTTTTTTGCAGGCGCCGGCAGCAAGGAACAGACCCGCACGGTGTTCGCGGTCGGCGACCAGAAGCAATCGATCTACTCCTTCCAGGGCGCCGATCCGCAGGGCTTCCGCCGCGAGCGGGAACGGCTGGAGCATCAGGTCACCCGTGCCGGCCTGGGGTTCGCGTCGCCGTCGCTCAATGTCTCGTTCCGCTCGGCCGCCCCGGTACTGGCGCTGGTCGACCGGATTTTCCGCATTCCGCCCGCTGCCCAGGGCGTCGGCGACGCGGGTCCGGCGGGCTGGCTCGATCACCGGGTGGTGCGCGAGGGCCACGCCGGCCGGGTCGAGCTCTGGCCGCTTGCCCCGCTGCCGCAAGTGGCCGAGACCCAGGCGTGGCACATCGCGACCTCATACCAGCCGCAGATTTCGGCCAAGCAGCGGCTGGCGGATGCGCTCGCCGACTGGATCAAGCTGCGGACCATTGGGGGCACCATGCTCGAAAGCCGCGGCCGGCCACTCCGCGCCGGCGATGTGATGGTGCTGGTGCGCAAGCGCGACGATTTCGTCCGCGCGCTGGGCCGGGCGCTGAAGCAGCGCGGCGTGCCGGTCGCGGGGCTGGATCGGATGGTGCTCACCGATCAGCCGGCGGTGCAGGATCTGATCGCACTGTGCGAGATCTTGCTGCTGCCGGAAGACGATCTGTCGCTCGCCGAGTTCCTCGTAAGCCCGCTCGGCGGGCTGGAAGACGACAGCCTAATGCTGCTGGCGCTCGACCGGAACAAGTCGTTGTTCCAGACCCTGACCGCTCGCGCCGGCGAACGTCCGGACTGGCGCGCGGCGCTCGATTTCCTGCAGAAACTGCGGGGCCGGGTCGATTACGCACCGCCCTACGCGCTGCTCGCCGAAGCGCTCGGACCGCTCGGCGGCCGCGCCAGGTTGCTTGCGCGCCTCGGTCCCGACGCCGCCGAGCCGATCGACGAACTGCTCGCCGCCAGCCTGCGCCACGCTGAGCTTCATCCACCGTCGCTTCAAGGGTTCCTGCAGTGGCTGCGCAACTCCGGCGCCGAGATCAAACGCGAGGCCGAAGCCGCCGGCGGTCTGGTGCGCATCATGACGGTGCATGGCGCGAAAGGATTGGAAGCCCCGCTGGTGATCCTGCCCGACACCACCGCGGCGCCACGCAGCCGCAGCGGCCTGATCTTCCCCGCGGCATCCTTGCCGTTCTTTCTGGCAAGCAAGGTCGGTGCCGGCAGATTCGCGCGCGACGCCTGCGCCGTGGCCGAGCGCTTTAACCAGGAAGAAGAAAACCGTCTACTCTACGTCGCCCTCACCCGCGCCCAGGACCAGCTGCTGGTGTGCGGCACCGAACCCAGTCGCGGCGCCCTCGACGAACGCTGCTGGTACAGCGCCATCGCCCGCGGCTTCGCAGAACTTCCCGCGAAGACCGCGCCATTCAGCCGGTGGCCAGGCGAAGTCCGGACCTATGCGGTCGAGCAATCCGCCGAGCCGAAACAAGAAGAGCCCGCCGGGGCGGCGACTCCTACCCATCTGCCCGTCTGGCTGGGCGCCGCGCCCGATTGGCGGCCAGCTCCGCTGCCGGCCGAACCCGCGTTGCCACGCCCGCTCGCACCGAGTCGGCCGCAAGATGCCGGACTAGGCCCGGTCGCGCCCGCGGCCTCGCCCGATCAGCCCACCGATCGCTACGTCCGCGGCAAGCTGATCCATCTACTGATGCAGCACTTGCCGAGTCTGCCGCCTTACCAGCGCGAAGCCGCGGCGATGCGCGCAGCCCACTCCACCCCAGGCATCAAACCCGCCGACGCCGGCCCGATCGTGGCCCAGATCCTGGCCTTGCTCGACGATCCGGCGTTGGCACCGCTGTTCGGGCCGCATAGCCGCGCCGAAGTTCCGCTTGCGGGGCTAATCGGCTCCTATGTGGTCCAGGGCGTGGTGGACCGCCTGTCGGTATTGCCCGACCGCGTGATCATCGCCGATTACAAAAGCAACCGCGCCCGCCCCGCGCAGGTGCCGGTGCTCTATTTGCGCCAGATGGCCGCGTATCAGTCGCTGATCTCGCGCATCTTCCCGGACCGCGACGTGGACTGCCTCCTGATCTGGACGCACGACGGAAGCATCACCCATCTCTCCAGCGCAGACCTTGCCGCCCACCTGCCACCTTGTTGATCGCCCTCCGCTTCCCCACTTGCCAACATCGCCACTTGGCAACGCGGCCCCCAGGTGGTTCCCTGGTTATCTGGCGCGAACGTTCAGACCCAAACTTTCAGAAACGAGTCCCCGATGAGCGAAAATACCGTCCCGGTTACCGACGAAACCTTCAAAACCGACGTGCTCGACGCCGCGGGCGTCGTGCTGGTGGATTTCTGGGCCGAATGGTGCGGCCCGTGCCGCATGATCGCGCCAGCGCTGGAAGAAATCGGCAAGGAAAACAAGGGGCGCCTCACCGTCGCCAAGGTCAATATCGATGAAAACCCGATGACTCCCACTACCTACGGCGTGCAAGGCATCCCAACCCTGATCCTGTTCAAGAACGGCCAGCCGATCTCCAAACAAGTGGGCGCGGCGCCCAAAAGTCAGCTCAAAGCTTGGGTCGCCAGCTCGCTCTCCGCGTGATACCAAGCGGATCATGAAACGAATCCTCGCATGATGCGAACGACCCGGGTCTCCAGTCTGCTGCTGGCGTCTTCGGTATGCGCTTACTCCTTATTCGCTTCCGAAGCGTGGGCGGCGGAGCTTCCTGCTCTGCCACCTCTGCACACGACCCTACACGAACTGATCGATTGGCTGAGCCGGATTCCACCCTGGGCGCTGGTGGTCGCCGGCGCGGTGGCCCTGGCTCTGCTTGCCTACCTGTTCGGTCTCCTCCGCGGCCGGCACACCAAGGCCACCCCGGCGAGCTCGGTGTTCGGTGAGCGCTCGCGCCAGGAGCTAACCCTCGAGGCCGGCGATTTCGATGTTTTCCAGGGCTTGGTCGAGGATCTCAACGCGATCTGGCGCGCCCACGACATCGAGGCCATCTCGCAGGTCGCGAGCACCGACATGGCCGCGCGGCTTACCGCGAGGCTGCAGGCCCAGCTCACCCACGACAAGGGCTGGGCGGTACACGAACTTCAGGTGCTGCGGAGTGAACTGGTCGACGCCTGGCACGAGGGCGCGCTCGATCACGCGCAAATGAACCTGCGGCTCTCCACCTTGGAATCCGCTCCCGACGAAATCCCGCGCCGTTTCGTCTCCCGTGAAATTTGGACTTTCGAGCGGCCGCGCGGCGGAAATTGGCGCATCGCCGGCGTTCGCCCGGTGGAATGAACCGAGCCAAAATGAAAATCTCCCGTCGCACCGCCTTGGGCACCGCCCTGGCTTCGCTGGGGCTGCTTGCCGTCGTCCGCCCGGCCTGGGCGCTCTCGGCTCAGGATAATCAGGATATCGCCCGCATCACAGCCTACCTGAACGGGATCAAAACCCTGAAGGCGCGCTTCATCCAGATCGCGCCGTCCGGCGCCAGCAGCACCGGCAGACTATGGATGGAACGCCCCGGCCGGATGCGGTTCGAATACGACCCGCCGAGCCCGCTGCTGTTGGTCGCCGGGCACGGGCTGGTGATCTACCACAACAGCGACCTCGACCAGACCACCAACATCCCGCTCGACAAAACGCCGCTCGGCATCCTGCTGCAGGACAACCTCACCCTGTCGGGCGACGTCACCGTCCTTCAGGTCGCGCGCGACGAAGGCGCGATCGCACTGGTGCTGGAACGCACCAAGTCCCCGGGCGACGGCACCTTGAGCCTGCTCTTCGCCGACAACCCACTGGAATTTCGCGGCTGGCTGCTACACGACGCCCAAGGCCAGGAAACCCGGATCGCCCTCGACGACCTTGATTTCGCAGCCACCGGCTTCAACGACGGCATGTTCACCTACGTGGACCCGAAGCTGTTCGAGAATAGTGCGCCGTAGGGAGTAAGCAAGACGGGGGCTTTGCCCCTCGACCCCACCAGGAGCCAAGGGGCCCCTCGACCCCCATGGACTTTGGTCCCGGGGTCCAGGGGCCTCTCGGCCCTTGGCGGGGTCGAGGGGCAGAGCCCTCGCCTTCCCTACTTCTTCCCGCGCACCAATCCGCGCTGCCGGCGCCAGCG
>Ga0302314_10017145_pt1 | contig 12166 bp, 13 predicted proteins | sample III_Palsa_N2_3_FD_200533 | JGI IMG/M metagenome (GOLD analysis project Ga0302314, IMG submission 200533) | Peat permafrost microbial communities from Stordalen Mire near Abisko, Sweden - III_Palsa_N2_3 | ecosystem: Environmental > Terrestrial > Soil > Palsa > Peat permafrost | place: Sweden...
ACGGGCGGCTGAAGGTGCGGCCGATGGTGCTGCCGGACCGCTTCATCGACCACGACAGCCAACCCCGCCAATACGCCAACGCCGGCCTCGACACCAAACACATCACCGCCGCGGTCCTCCAGGCGCTGGACCTGCCCGCGGTCGCCGCCTAGCCCCGCATGGCTGCACGGCCGCGCGCCGACCAGCGCCTCGTCGATCTCGGGCTTGCGGAGAGCCGCACGCGGGCCCAAGCGCTGATCCTCGCGGGCAAGGTTTTCGCGGGCACGCGGCGGGTCGAGAAGGCCGGCCAACCGGTGCCGGAGGACGCGGCGCTGGAGGTGCGCGGCCAGGACCATCCGTGGGTCTCGCGCGGCGGGCTGAAGCTGGACCACGCGCTGACGCATTTCCGCCTGTCGCCGGCCGGAAGAATATGTCTAGACATAGGTGCATCGACTGGCGGCTTCACCGACGTGTTGCTGGCGCATGGCGCTGCGCGGGTGCATGCGGTGGATGTCGGGCACGGCCAACTGGCCTGGAAGCTGCGCAGCGACTCGTCCGTCGTTGTGCATGAGCGCGTGAATGCGCGTTACCTGACGGCCGAGACCATCGGCGAGCCGGTTCGGGTGCTGGTGTGCGATGCAAGTTTCATCGGCCTCGCGACCGTGCTGCCGGCGCCGCTGGCGCTGTGCGCCCCCGGCGCCTGGGCGCTGGCGCTGATCAAACCGCAATTCGAGGCCGGGCCCGATCTGGTCGGCAGGGGCGGCGTGGTGCGCGATCCGGCGGTGCATGCGGCCGTCTGCGCCCGCGTGCGCGACTGGTGGGGCGCGCTGCCCGGCTGGCGCGTGATCGGAACGACGGAGAGCCCGATCACCGGCCCCGAGGGCAATCGCGAGTTCCTGATCGCCGCCGAGCGCGGGGACTGATCGCGCCGCCGGTCAGCCGGCGGCCTGGCCCGGCGGCGGCAAATCGTGCTGCGAGATTTCCGCAAGCAACGACCACACCCGATCCGGCTCCATCGGCACGTCGGGGTCGTTCAGCAGATGGTCCAGTTCGTCGAGCTTGTGTTCGTAGTCGATGTCGGTCACGGCTTGGTGCCTCCTCGTCGCGTCTGCCGCGAGTCATCCAAAGAAACGTGGCGGAGCGATGGCAGTTCCGGCCAGGGCGACCGGCCGCGGCTCACAGCGACGAGAGCACGGCCGGTGCGAGGGCGGCCGCCTTGGCGGCAGGATGGGCCGGATTGCGGAACCGCAGCTCGCCGTCCGACGCCGCATCCGGGGCCAGTGCGCCGAGCAGTTCCATGCGCGAGGCGCAGGTCACGGCGACGACCGAGCGGGCCTCCGGGAACGTCAGGAATTGCCGGGCCTCGCCCTCCAGTTCCATCCGCTCGCGCAAATGCCGCCATTCGGCGCGGTCGGTGTCCTCGACGAACATCGCCAGGATGCCCGGCCGTTTGCCGCTCAGCCGTCCCGGCGCCACCGCCGCCATGCGCCGGCGGATCGCGACCGCGACCTCGTTCTCCCGCCCGGCCCGCGCCGCCATCACGAACACGGCGCGGCCGGCCTCGGTGACGGCCAGATGTGCTTCGTGGCCGAACTCGCGGCGCAGCGAATTCAGCAGTCCCAGTTCGCCCGCCTGCGCGCCCGCCAGCATCAGCGGATCAAGCCGCAGCACCGCGGCCTCGTCATGGTCGGCGCGGCGCTGCTCCGCCAGCATGCCGCGGATGCGGCCGTGCAGCGTCGCCAGCAGGTTCTGGTGGCCGTCGCCGCTGCGCAGCCCCAGCGGCAGCGTGAGTTTCAGCAGGTAGCGGCCGGGATGTGCGGCGAGCCATGTCTGCAGGTCCGGGTCGACCCGATCCATCAGCCGCACCCAGGCGCCGCGATGCACGTCGCGGCCGTCCTCCGCCGAGACGACGTCGCAGGCGACCTCCGCCTCCATGCCGTCGCGGGCGAGCAGCAGGTCGAACGCCGTGCCCTCGGCGAAGGCGGAGAAGGTCACGGTGAAGCCGCGGGCGCGGTGCCGGGCGGCGGTGCGCATCAGGTGGAACAGCGGGATCAGCGTCCGCTCCTCCGAGAGGCAGGCATGCAGCACCGACCGCAGCCGCTCCTTGCCCTCCGCGGCCAGGGACGCAAACGCCGATACGGTCTCCCGCGCCAGGGCCAGCACGCGCTGTTCCGCCGCATTCGGCGGCCGATCGGGGCTGCGCGCCATGCGGTCCAGGATGAGTTCCAGGCCGTGCCGCTGCACCAGCGCGCGCCGCACATGCGGGCCGGCCGATGCCGTTTCGCCGAAATCCGCCATGCGCCGCGCCCACGCGCGCCCGCCCGCCAGCCTGATGAATGCCTTGGCTGTGGCAGCGCCGGTCTGAATGCCTGTCTGATTGAGTGCCATTGTCCGCGACCGTAATTGGGGCGGCCAGCCTGCCGCCGAACCATGGTCACGCAAACGTGACCATCGAACCGCCAATGCAGACGGAACCGCGGAGGTCCGGATTAAACCATCCACCTAATTGCGCGGCAAGCGGGGCCGGGATGGGGCATCCGGGTTCTGTGCGCGTTGGCGCAGCAGATGGTCGGCAAGTACGCAGGCTACCATTGCTTCCCCGACGGGAACGGCACGAATGCCCACGCACGGGTCATGCCGGCCTTTGGTGATCACGTCCACGTCATGACCCCACCGATCCACTGCCGCACGCGGCGCCAGGATGGAACTTGTTGGCTTGACCGCAAAACGTGCCACGACCGGCTGCCCGGTGGAGATGCCGCCGAGAATGCCGCCGGCGTGGTTGCTGCCGAACGCGACCTCGCCCTCGTGCATGCGCATCTCGTCGGCATTCGCTTCGCCGGACAGCGATGCGGCGGCGAAGCCGTCGCCGATCTCCACGCCCTTGACCGCGTTGATGCCCATCAGTGCGCCGGCAATGTCGGCATCGAGCTTGCCGTAGATCGGCGCGCCGAGGCCGGGCGGCACGCCGTCCGCCACCACTTCGATGACGGCACCGCAGGACGAGCCGCGCTTGCGGACGTCGGACAGGTATTCTTCCCAGAATGCCACTGCCTGCGCGTCCGGGCAGAAGAACGGATTCTTCTCCACTTCCGACCAATCCCAGCGGGCGCGGTCGATGCCATGCGGGCCGAGTTGCACGAGCGCGCCGCGGATGGTCATGCCATCGAGAATTTTCCGCGCGACCGCACCAGCGGCGACCCGCGCCGCGGTCTCGCGCGCCGAACTGCGCCCGCCGCCGCGATAGTCGCGGATGCCGTATTTCAGTTCGTAGGTCAGGTCGGCGTGGCCGGGCCTGAACCGCTCGGCGATGTCGCCGTAGTCCTTGGAGCGCTGGTCGACGTTCTCGATCTGGAGCGCGATCGGCGTGCCCGTGGTCAGCCCCCCGAACACGCCCGAAAGAATGCGCACGACGTCGGGTTCCTGCCGCTGCGTGGTGAATTTCGACTGGCCGGGCCGACGTCGGTCGAGCCACGGCTGGATGTCGGCCTCGGTCAGCCCGATCCGCGGCGGGCAGCCATCGACCACGCAGCCGAGCGCCGGCCCATGGCTCTCGCCCCAGGTGGTGACGCGGAACAGGTGGCCGAACGTGTTGTGCGACATGCTCAGTCGGTGACGGAAATGTCCGGGGCGTCCGGGTTCTTCATGCCGACGATGTGGTAGCCGCAATCGACATGGTGAACCTCCCCGGTCACGCCGGAGGCGAGGCCGGAGAGCAGATAGACGCCGGCGCCGCCGACGTCCTCGATGGTGACGTTGCGGCCGAGCGGGGCGTTGTACTGGTTCCAGCGCATGATGTAGCGGAAGTCGCCGATGCCGCCGGCGGCCGCGAGCGTGCGGATCGGCCCGGCGCTGATCGCGTTGACCCGGATCTGCGATTTGCCGAGGTCGGCGGCGAGGTAGCGGACAGAGGCTTCCAGCGCCGCCTTGGCGACGCCCATGACATTGTAGTGCGGCACCACCCGCTCGGCGCCGAGATAGGTCAGCGTCAGCACCGAGCCGCCCGGCGGCATCATTGCCGCGGCGCGGCGGGTGACGGCGGCGAAGCTGTAGCAGGAGATGTCCATCGCCTGCAGGAAGGCCGCGCGCGGGGTGTCGAGGTAGCGGCCGCGCAGGTACTGCTTGTCGGCGTAGCCGATCGCATGCACGAGGAAGTCGATGCTTTCCCAGCGCGCGGCGACCGCAGCGAAGGCGGCGTCGATGCTGGCGTCGTCGCCGACATCGCACGGGGCGAGAAGGTCGGCGCCGACGCTCGCGGCCAGCGGGCGGACGCGCTTTTCCAGCGCCTCGCCCTGGTAGGTGAAGGCGAGTTCCGCCCCTTGCGCGGCGCAGGCGGCGGCGATGCCCCAGGCAAGCGAGCGCTCGTTGGCGACCCCCATGATCAGGCCGCGCTTGCCTGCGAGCAGGGTCCCCTTGGCAGGGAGTGTTGCGGGTTCGCCGTCGGGCATCTTGATTTGGTCCTGAAATCGCTGGGCGGGGGGTGCATGGGTGACATAGGCCGCGGGGCGACGGCAAGAGCGAGTGCCGAGCGAGGCTGGGTCCGGGCAGGCCACCGTCTTGGCCGGCGCGCCGGGCGGGTGCACATAACGCCCATCGCAGGAGCCAAGCCATGCCGGTGACCGATGCCGCAGATCCCTACGTGCTGTTCGACACCTGGTTCGCCGAGGCGGCGCGGACCGAACCGAACGATGCCAATGCGATGACGCTGGCGACCAGCACGCCGGAGGGGATGCCCTCGGCGCGGATCGTGCTGCTGAAGGGCCACGACCCGCGCGGGTTCGTCTTCTACACCAATACCTTGAGCCGCAAAGGCGAGGAGCTCGCCGGCAACGCCCGCGCGGCGCTGCTGTTTCATTGGAAATCGCGGGAGCGGCAGGTGCGGATCGAAGGTCCGGTGGAGAGCGTGACGCCGGCCGAAGCCGACGCCTACTTTGCCTCGCGCCCGCGGATTTCCCGCCTCGGCGCCTGGGCCTCGCTGCAATCGCAGGTGCTGCCGGAGCGCGCGCTGCTGGAGCGGCGGCTGGCGGAGATCGAGGCGCGCTATCCCGGCGACGACATCCCGCGTCCGCCGCACTGGTCCGGCTACCGGGTGCTGCCGAGCCGTATCGAGTTCTGGCAGGCGGCCGAATTCCGCCTGCACGACCGCACGACCTATGTCAAAGACGGGGACGGCTGGCGCGTGGGCAAGTTGTTCCCGTAGCGGGGTGCCATTGCCCCGGAGGCGCGCATGATCCCGCCGAGCCAGGCCGAGACCGCCGCCTTGCTGCGTCGGTTGGCCGGCGGTGGCGCGCCCGTCGAAACCCATATCTCGCTGGTGTTCCTCGGCGACGACACGGTCTGCAAGCTGCGCAAGCAGGTGCGGCTGCCGTTTCTCGATTTTTCCTCGCTTGCCGAACGCCGGCGCACCGCGCAGCGCGAGTTCGACCTCAACGCGCCGCACGCGCCCGGCCTCTATCGCGACGTCGTACCCGTGATGCGCCGGCCAGATGGCGGCCTCACGATCGGCGGGGATGGAGAGGTGGTGGACTGGGTCGTCCGCATGGCGCGGGTGCCCGCGGGCGACTTTCTCGACGTGATCGCGGCGCAAGGCGGGCTGGACGCTGCGTTGCTCGACGCGCTCGGCGACGCGGTGGCCGGCTATCTGGCGGCGGCGCCGGCGCAGTCCCTGGATGGTCTCGCGGCGCAGCAGTGGATGACCGACGGCAACGTCCGCTCGGCCCGCGCCGCAAACCTGCCGGAGGCCGAGGTGGCCGCGTGGCAGGCGGCGATGCAACGGGAACTGCCGCGCCGCGCCGGCTGGCTGCGCGGCCGCGCCGACCACGGGTTCGTGCGGCGCTGCCATGGCGATCTGCATTTGGGCAACATCTGCCTCTGGCGCGGCGCGCCGGTGCCGTTCGACGCGGTCGAGTTCGACGAGGCGATCGCGACCGGCGACGTCGCTTACGACCTGGGTTTCCTGCTGATGGACCTGGAGCACAAGGCTGGCCGGGCGGCCGCCAACCGGGTGCTCAACCGCTATGTCGCCCGCACCGGCGACTGGGCGCTCGTCGCCGGGCTGCCGCTGTTCATGGCGCAGAAGGCGATGGTGCGCGCGCATGTCGAGGCGGCGCGCGGGAACGCCGACGAGGCGCGCGCGTATCTGAAGATGAGCCTCGGCTACCTTCACCCGTCGTCCCCGATGGTGCTGGCGATCGGCGGCCTGCAGGGCACCGGCAAGTCCACGCTGGCGCGCGCGATTGCGCCCGAATTGGGCGCGGCGCCCGGGGCGCTGCTGCTGCGCAGCGACGAGTTGCGAAAACGGCGGAACGGCGTGGCGCCGGAAACACATTTGCCCGAGGCGGCGTATGGCGAGGCCGAAAACCGGGCGGTGGCGCTGGAACTGCAACGCGCCATCGCCGAGGTGGCGGCCGCCGGCCATGCCGCGATCGGCGACGCCATGTTCCTGCATCCGGCCAGCCGGCGCGGCATCGCCGAGGCGGCCGGCACGGCGCCGTTCGCCGGCATCTGGCTGGAGGCGCCGCTGCCGGTGCTGGCGGCCCGCATCGCCCGCCGCACCCATGACGCCTCCGACGCCACGGTCGAGGTGCTGCACCGCACCGCAGGCGCCGATCCCGGCCCGATCACGTGGACGCGCGTGGACGCCACCGACCTGGATCGTGCCTTGATGCGGGTCCGGGCAATTGTCCGCGATGCGAACACCGCTCGACCGTGCTAATGCAACCAATCAAACCCTTTGAGGGGGGAAGCCATGGGCATCCGGAAGTTGTTGCTGCCGCTCACGGGCACCGCGGCCGGCGAGGCGGCGCTGGTCACCGCACTGGAGATCGCCCGCACCTGGGACGCGCACGTGCTGGCGCTGCATGTTCGCGTGGACAGCCGCGACGTGGCACCACTGGCCGGCGAGGGCCTGTCCGGCGCGATGATCGAGGAGATGATGACGGCCACGGAGACCGAGAGCCTGACGCGCGCGACCGCGGTGCGCGCCATGTTCGAGGCGACGGTGGCGAGCCGCCACGTGGCGGTGGGCGAGCCGCGCCCCGGGCCGCACGCGGAGCCGCGCGGCCCGACCGCGAGTTTCGCCACCGTCACCGGGCGGGAGGAGGATCTGGTCGCCCAGCAGGCGCGCCTCGCCGACCTGACGGTGGTGCCGCACCCCGAATCCTCCGACGACGTCTCATCCTCCGAGGCGCTGCACGCGGTGCTGTTCGATTCCGGCTGCCCGGTGCTGATCGCGCCGCTGCGCGCGCCCGAAAAGCTCGGCCGGCGCATCTGCATCGCCTGGAACGGCACCGCCGAATCGGCCGCCGGCGTGAAAGCGGCACTGCCGTGGCTGGCCCGGGCCGAGGCTGTGCGCATCCTGGCGGGCGACGAATACCAGCGGCGCGGCCCCGCGGCGCAGGATCTCGCCGCCTACCTCGCCCTGCACGACATCGACGCCGAGGTCGCGACCTTCCGGCCGATCGATCGCGAGGTCGGCGCCGGCCTGCTCCAGGCGGCGGCCGAGTTCGGTGCCGACCTGCTGGCCATGGGGGCCTATTCGCAAAGCCGGCTGCGCCAGATGCTGGTCGGCGGCGTCACCCGTCACGTCCTGCAGCACCTGGCGCTGCCGGTGCTGATGAACCGTTGACCCTCATGCACGGCGTGACCGATGCGGCGGTGGAGGAGGCGGTCCGCACCTACGTCAAGCTGATGCGGGCCAGCCGGTCCGTGGCCGGCCGGGTCGAGCCGCTGGTCGGCACCGAGGGGCTCACACTCACGCAACTCGGCGTGCTGGAGGTGATCCTCCACAAGGGCGCGATGACGCACCGCGAACTCGGCCGCAAGGTGCTGACCAGCGCCGGCAACATGACGGATGTGGTGGACAAGCTGGAGGGGCGCGGCCTGGTGCGCCGGGTGCGGGCGGCCAACGACCGGCGGCAGGTGCGGGTGGAACTGACCGACGACGGCCGCGCGCTGATCGAAGGCCTGTTCCCCCGCCACGCCGACGACATCGCGCGCGCCATGGGCGGGCTGGAGCGGCAGGAACTGCGGCAACTGGGCGAGCTGCTGCGCAAGCTGGGCATTGCTGCCGCGCGTGGCAGCGCGGAGGCAGGCCTTGCCGGCGCGGACGGCGAACCCTAACTCTCCGGCCGACCGTTCGATATCGAACGATTGATGGAGAGGCAGATGATTCAGGTGCAAGCCTTCGAGAGTCTGGGCCGGTTTCGCAACGAGTGGCTGAACGCCCGGCATCATTTCAGCTTCGGCCACTACCACGACCCCGAGCGCATGGGCGTGGGCGGCCTGCGCGTGTGGAATGACGACGAAATCGCGCCGGGCCAGGGCTTCGATCCGCACCCGCACCGGGAGATGGAGATCATCACCTATGTCCGGCAGGGCGCGATCAGCCATGAGGACAGCCTCGGCAACAAGGGGCGGACCGAGGCGGGCGACGTGCAGGTGATGCACGCGGGCACCGGGATCGTGCACGCGGAATACAACCATGAGAGCGAGCCGACGCGCATCTTCCAGATCTGGATCCAGCCGAACCAGCGCGGCGTGGCGCCGGGCTGGGGCTCGCGGGAGTTCCCGAAGGGCGGCGCGAGCACACTGACGGCGCTGGCCGACGGACGGCCGGGCGCCGACGGCACGGCGCTGCCGCTCTATGCGGACGCGGCCGTGCTGGCCGGCACGCTGCAGAAGGGCCAGAGCGTGCGCCAGACGCTGCGCCCCGGCCGCGTGCTGTATCTGGTGCCGGCGACCGGTGCGGTGACGGTGAACGGCGTCGCGGTGAACACCCGCGACGGCGCCACCATCACCGGCGAAGCCGAGCTGGAGATCGTGGCGACCGAGGATGCCGAGGTCGTCGTGGTCGACGTGGTGGGCTGACGGCATCGGCACGCGCCTGCCGGGATCGAGGATCCCGGCAGGCGCGTGCCATGCGGGTTGGTGATGGCGGCCATGACGCCCATATTATTCAACTAGCGCTGGTCAACAACAATCTCTCGCCGGACCGCGAGAGGCATAGAGTAGCGATGTTCCGATACATCCACTTTGCTGCATTTGCCTGCAGCGTTGCGTTGCTGGCAAGTGTGCTCGCGGTCGCGCCGGCGCGCGCCCAGAACGTGCTTGGCGCATGGTCCACGCCGGACGGCCGCGGCGTCGTCGCGATCGAGCAATGCGGCGACGCGCTCTGTGGCCGCATCGTCGGCATCTTCCGCGCGCCGGGCGAGCCGATCCCGAAGGACGTGCACGGGGCCCCGCAATGCGGCCTGACCATCATCAGCAAGGAACACCCCACCGGCGACGGCGCCTGGCTCGGCCAGGTCGTCGATCCGCGCACCGGCACGGTCTACGGCGCCAAGCTCTGGGTGGACGACCGGGGCGACCTGCGCCTGCGCGGTTTCCTCGGGCTGCCGATGCTGGGCGAGACGCAGATCTGGCACCACTTCGCCGGCCGTCTCACCCCGGCATGCGAACGGGTCTAGGCGCCGGCCGACGCCGCCGGGCGGGCGAATGTTTCCGACGCGCGCCGGTTGACCTGCCCCTGCCGCCCCGCTAAGCCCGCCCGCCCGCAGCAAGCAGAGGGAGGCGCGCATGGCACTCGATGCGACCGGCAAGGAGCCGACCGAGGACAACGCGCAGTGGGGCAACATCGCCGCCGACCGCCTGCGCAGCATCGTCGAGCGGATCGAACGGCTGGAGGAGGAGCGCAAGGCGCTCTCTGGCGACATCAAGGACATCTATGGCGAAGCGAAAAGCGCCGGCTTCGACCCGAAGGTGTTGCGCGCGCTGATTTCCATCCGCAAGAAGGAGCCGGCCGAGGTGGAGGAGCAGGAGACGCTGCTCGACGTCTACCGGCGCGCGCTCGGCATGCCGTGACCCGGCCTCGGCGCGGCCCGCACGGCGGTCGCGCAGAAAGCCCTTGGCACTCTCCCGTCCGGCTGGTCTGATGCTCCGCAGAGGCCGGCAGCGACCTGGCTGAGCCAGGCGGAACGGCAAGCGCCGGCCCGGGAGGATGCATGCCTCACGTCCCGTCCGGTCCACGTACCGTCGCCCTGGTCGGCCCCTATGGCAGCGGCAAATCCACCTTGTTCGAGGCGCTGCTGGCCGCCGCTGGCAGCCCGGTGCGCCGCGGCGCCGAGCGCCTGGGCAGCGAATTGCGGCTCGGGCATTGCAGTTTCATGGATGAACCGTGGGCGCTGATCGACTGCCCCGGATCGGTGGAATTCGCCCACGCGACCCAGGCGGCGCTCGCGGTCGCCGACCTCGCGGTGGTGGTGTGCGAGCCCGATCCGGGCCGGGCGCCCACGGTCGCGCCGCTGCTGCGGGTGCTGGACAGTTATGGCGTGCCGTTCCTGGTGTTCATCAATCGGGTGGACACCATGGCCGGGCAGGCGCGCGACACGGTCGCGGCGCTGCAACGCTTCACCTCGCGCCCGCTGGTGCTGCGGCAGGTGCCGATCCGCGAGGCCAGCGCCGTCATCGGCTACGTCGACGTGGTCAGCGAGCGCGCTTACCGCTACCGCCGCGGCACCGTCTCCGACCGGGTGGACCTGCCCTCCGACATGGCCGACCGCAAGCGCGAGGCGCGGGCCGGGCTGGTCGAGGTGCTGGCCGACCATGACGACCTGTTGCTGGAAAAAGTCGTCGAGGACGTCGAGCCGTCGGCCGCCGAAATCTACGACCGGCTGCGCCAGGACGAGGCGGCGGGCACCGTCGGCGGCGTCCTGCTCGGCGCGGCCGACCGCGCCTGGGGGGTGTTCCGGCTGTGGAAGGCGCTGCGGCACGATGCGCCGGGTGCGGCCGAAACCGCCGAGCGGCGTGGCGTCGAAGCCGCGGCCGGCCCGCTGGTGCAGGTGTTCCGCTCGATCAACGGCGGCGCCGGCGGCAAGGTTTCCTGGGGGCGGATCTGGCGCGGCCCGCTGAAGGACGGCGCCGCGCTGAACGGCACCCGCCTCGGCGGCATCTGGCGCCTGCCCGGCGGCGAGCCCGCCAAGGTCGCGGAGGCGGCCGCGGGCGAGGTGGTGGCGCTCGGGCGGCTGGAAAGCGTGCCCACCGGCGCGGTGCTCGGCGAGGCGGGCGAGGCGCTGCTGCCGTTCCCGGAGGTGCCGTCGCCGGTCTACGCGCTTGCGATCACCACCGCCGACCACAAGGACGACGTGCGGCTCTCCGGCGCGCTGCACAAGCTGGCCGAGGAAGACCCGGCGCTGACAATCCGCCACGACGCGGAAACCGGCGAGACGGTGCTGGCCGGCCAGGGCGAGATGCATCTGCGCAGCGTGCTCGACCGAATGGCGGCGGCGTACGGCGTGCGCGTCAACGCCCAGAAGCCGCGCCTGCCGTACAAGGAGACGATCCGCACACCGATCCACCAGCACGGCCGGCTGAAGCGGCAGACCGGCGGGCATGGCCAGTTCGCCGACGTCAAGCTCGACATCGCGCCGCGCGCCCGCGGCGAAGGGTTTCGCTTCGTCGACAAGGTGGTCGGCGGCTCGGTGCCGCGCAATTTTATTCCTGCCGTCGGCGAAGCGGCTGAGGAGGCGCTGCGCAAGGGCGTGTTCGGCTATCCGGTGGTGGACGTCGAGGTCAAGCTGGTGGACGGGCAGTTCCATGCGGTGGACAGTTCGGACATGGCATTCCGCACCGCCACACGGCAGGCGATCGCGGAAGCGTTGCCGAACGCCGACCCCGTGTTGCTGGAGCCGGTGGACCACGTGACAATCAGCGCACCGAACGACTACACCGCCGCCGCGCAACGCCTGCTGACCGGCCGCCGCGGCCAGATTTTGGGCTACGCCGAACGCCCCGGCTGGCCCGGCTGGGACGACGTGGAGGCGCTGGTGCCGCAGGCGGAACTGCACGATATGATCATCGAGTTGCGCTCGATCACCATGGGCCTGGGCAGTTACCGGCGCCGCTTCGACCATCTGGCCGAAGCGCATGGGAAGGCGGCGCAGGCGGCGGTGGCGTAGCGCTTGGCACGCAATTTCGGTGCGATGCCGCTCGTTCCTTGGTCGCGGACCAGTTGGGGATGGGCAATTGGCAAGCGGCGGAGCGTCCTATGAGTCAGCCGCTTGTGGACCTCGGGCGCGTCGCCCGTCGGACGATGGTCAGGTAAGCTTCGCAGTAGGCTCAGTTGCCAACTCACGACATGAAGATCGAGTAATCGCAGGATCGTTAGTGATGCAATGTCTTACCCCGACAG
>Ga0302314_10017146_pt1 | contig 12166 bp, 12 predicted proteins | sample III_Palsa_N2_3_FD_200533 | JGI IMG/M metagenome (GOLD analysis project Ga0302314, IMG submission 200533) | Peat permafrost microbial communities from Stordalen Mire near Abisko, Sweden - III_Palsa_N2_3 | ecosystem: Environmental > Terrestrial > Soil > Palsa > Peat permafrost | place: Sweden...
CCTGGCCCGCAACTTCGCCAGGCACGGTTACCCGACGGCGCTGCACAACCGGACCGCCGCTAAGACCGACGCCATCATGGCGGAGTTCGGCCACGAGGGCACCTTCGTGCCGTCGCACTCGGCGGAGGACTTCGTCGCCAGCCTCGAGCGCCCGCGCCGCCTGGTCATCATGGTGAACGCCGGGGCGGCGACCGACGCGGTGATCGACGAGTTCGCTCCGCTGCTCGAGCGCGGCGACATGATCATCGACGCCGGCAACGCCCACTTCCTTGACACCCGCCGCCGCGAGGCCGCGCTGCGCGACTCCGGAATCCACTTTGTCGGCATGGGAGTCTCCGGCGGCGAGGAAGGCGCGCTGAACGGGCCGTCGATCATGCCAGGCGGTTCCGCCGAGTCCTACCAGGCGCTCGGCCCGATGATCGAGAAGATCGCCGCCCAGGTCGACGGCGTCCCGTGCGCGACCCACGTCGGCCCGGACGGCGCCGGGCACTTCGTCAAGATGGTGCACAACGGCATCGAGTACGCCGACATGCAGCTGATCGCGGAGGCTTACGACCTGCTGCGCTACGCGGGCGGCTACGAGCCGGCCCAGATCGCCGAGATCTTCCGCGCCTGGAACTCCGGCCGCCTCGACTCCTACCTGATCGAGATCACCGCCGACGTGCTCGCGCACACCGATGCCAAGACCGGGCGCCCGTTCGTTGACATCGTGCTCGACCAGGCCGAGCAGAAGGGCACCGGCCGCTGGACCGTCCAGGTCGCCCTCGACCTTGGCGTACCGGTCAGCGGGATCGCCGAGGCGGTGTTCGCCCGCAGCCTGTCCGGGCACGCTGACCTGCGCGACGCCGCCAGGAGCCTGCCCGGGCCGTCCGCCCAGCGGGTCGCCGACCCGGGCGCGTTCGCGGACAAGGTCGAGCAGGCGCTGTACGCGTCCAAGGTGGTGTCCTACGCCCAGGGCTGGAACATGATCGCCGCGGGCAGCAAGGAATACGACTGGGATATCGACCTCGGGCAGATGGCCGTCATCTGGCGGGGCGGCTGCATCATCCGGGCCGCGTTCCTCGACCGGATCCGCGCCGCCTACGCGGGCAACCCGCAGCTGCCGACGCTGCTCGCCGACCCCGACTTCGGCAAAGAGGTCACCGACGCGCAGGACGCCTGGCGCGACGTGGTGGCGACGGCGGTGGGCAACGGGGTTCCGGTGCCCGGGTTCTCGGCCGCGCTCGCTTATTACGACGCGCTGCGCGCCCAGCGCCTGCCCGCGGCGCTAGTCCAGGGGCTGCGTGACTACTTCGGCGCGCACACCTACCGCCGCACCGATGCCGAGGGCAGCTTCCACACGCTGTGGGCCGGCGACGGTTCCGAGGTCGACCGGTAACGCGACGGCGAGGGTGCCGGCCATCGGCCGCCGCGGCGGCCGATGGCCGGTCCTCGGCCGCATCCGGGTCACCCGGGCGCGCCGCCGTCGCCGCCGCGGTCGAGCTGGTCGAGCTTCCCGGTGGACGGGTTTGCCCGCGACGAGAAGAGCAGGTGGCGTGACCGGTCAAGAAGAGCGGGTCGCGTGACCGGTCAAGATAGCGGGCGGCGTGACCGGGCAAGGAGCGGCCGGGCCCGCCGGGATAAAGCCGGCAGGGTGACGCGGCGCAGCGCGTCCGGGGTCAGGTCGGCCAGCCTTGGGTAACCGTCGACCGCCATGATGAGGTCCGCCTCGGCGAGCAGGGTGCGCAGCACGTGCTCGATCCCGCTGGCGCCGCCCAGTGCGAGCCCGTAGGCATAGGGCCGGCCGATACCGACCGCCGTCGCGCCAAGGGCGAGTGCCTTGATGATGTCGGCGCCGGAGCGGACGCCGGAGTCGAACAGGACCGGCCGCCCGGCCGCGACCTCGACCACCCCGGGCAGGCAGTCGAGGGCGGGCAGACCGCCGTTGGCCTGGCGGCCGCCGTGGTTGGACACGTAGATGCCGTCGGCCCCCGCATCGAGGGCGCGGCGCGCGTCATCGGGGTGGCAGATGCCCTTCAGGATCAGCGGGAGGCTGGTCACCGACCGCAACCACGCTAGATCGTCCCAGGTCAGCGGGTTACCGAAGATACCCGCCCAGTGGGCGACGGCCGCCATCGGATTCTCTTCCGGTGTCTGGGCGAGCCGGGCCCGGAACACCGGGTCCGAGGTGTAGTTGGCCAGGCAGCGGCCCCGTAGCTGCGGGAAGTTGCTGGTGGCCAGGTCACGGGGGCGCCAGCCGGTGACCCAGGTGTCGAGGGTCACCACGATGGCCTTGAAGCCAGCCAGCTCGGCCCGCCGCACCAGGCTCTCGGCGAGTTCCCGGTCGGTGGGCGTGTACAGCTGGAAGAAGCCGGGGGCGGCGCCGAGCCGGCTGGCCACGTCCTCCAGCGGGTCCTCCGACAGGGTGGAGGCCACCATCGGTACCCCGAGACGGCCAGCGGCCGCTGCGGTGGCCAGGTCACCGTGACCGTCTTGGCAGCACAGACCGATGACACCGATCGGGGCGAGGAACACCGGGGACGGCAGGCGCAGGCCGAACAAGTCGACCGACAGGTCCCGGCTGACCGCGCCGACCAGCATCCGCGGCATCAGCCCCCACTGGCGGAACGCGGCCACGTTGGCGCGCTGGGTGTGCTCGTCACCCGCCCCGCCCGCCACGTACGACAAGACCGACGGCGGGAGCGCGTGCGCGGCGCGGGACTCCAGCTCGGCGAAGGACACCGGCAGGGTGGGCACGGTGCCGCCAAGCCCGGCGAGGTAGATCTCCAGCTGGAAGTCGCCGTAGGGCGCCGCTGGCCCGGGGTTCGGCTCGCTCATCGGAGTGGCTCCTCGTTCCCTTTGTCGGTCCGGGAATCGGAACGAGCCTACACTCGGGGGATGGCCCGGTACTTCGACATCCATCCGGACAATCCGCAGCGTCGCGCGATCACCCAGGTCGCCGATATGGTGCGGGCCGGCAGCGTGATCGCTTATCCGACCGACTCCTGCTACGCGCTGGGCTGCCAGCTCGGGAACTTCGGCGGCATCGAGCGGATCAGGGCGATCCGCGGCGTCGACACCAAGCATCACCTCACCCTCGTGTGCCAGGACTTCGCCCAGCTGGGCCGGTTCGTGCACGTGCCGAACGGCATATTCCGCGCCATCAAGGCGGCCACCCCTGGCAGCTATACGTTCATCCTGCCCGCGACCAAGGAAGTGCCGCGCCGGCTGCAGCACCCGGGTAAGAAAACGGTCGGCGTGCGCATCCCCGATCATGTGGTGACCCAGGCGCTGCTCGCTGAGCTGGGCGAGCCGCTGGTCTCAAGCACGCTGCTGCTGCCGGGCCAGGACGACCCGATGACCCAGGGCTGGGAGATCAGCGAGGAACTGGGCAACGTGGTGGACGCGGTCGTGGACTCGGGTGACTGCGGCACTGAGCCGACGACGGTGATCGACTTCTCCGGTGATGAGCCCGAGATCGTGCGTCGCGGCGCGGGCGACCTGGCTGCGTTCGAGGAGTAGCGGTTACACCGCGGGCCCGGGGTGGCCCGCGATGCGCTGGACGAGGTCTTCCAGCGTGTCCAGCTCGGCCGCGCTCAGCCCGGCGAAGCCAGGCGGCGGCTCGCGTTTGACCCGGAGCGCGCGCTGTGCGGCTAGCTTGCCTTCCGGGGTCAGTGCGACGAGCTTGCGCCGCCGGTCGGCCGGGTCGGTGCGGCGCTCCACCAGGCCCCGGTCCTGCAGGTTGTCCACGATGAGGGTGGCGTAGGGCGCGTCGACCTGCACCGCGTCGGCCAGTTCGCTCAGCGAAAGCGGGCCCTCCGCCAGCCACAACAGCGCCTTGACGCGGCCGCTGCCGCGGCCCAGGTTCAGTGCGGCCCGCAGCGCGTCCTTCGGCGGGTAGTTGTCGGCGAGCTCACGCATCACCACCCAGACGCGGCCTGCCTGGTCAAGGCCGTCGCGGTTCAGGGTCGGGTCGCGCTTCTGGCGGCCGTCGTGAGCCGGCCCGCAGCCGCGATCCGGCCCGCCCGCGGCATCCAGGCCAGCCATGCCGTCAACGCCCGTCGAGTGTGGCGTCATGGGCCAGCTCCTCCCTCTCGGCGGCCGCGCCGATGCCGTCGCCGGACGCGGGCGGAGCTGGGTCTATGAGCGTCTCACGGACCCGCTCGGCGGTGGCAAGCGCGCGCCGGCTGGTGGACGCATACCCGATCACCGCCACCGCCAAGCCGCAGGCCGCGAGCACCGCCCAGGCGGCGTGGCTGGCGGTGGCGAACCGGGCATCAGTCGCGCCCGCGACGAGCGAGCCGGTGACGGCCACGCCGATCGCGTTTCCGGTCTGCCTGCTGGCTGACGCGACCGACGCGGCCACACCCGCCTGGCTGTTCGGCATGCCCGACACCGCGGTGTTGGAGATCGGGGCGTTGACGAGCCCGAAGGCGAGCCCGAAGAGCACGTAGTCGCCCAGCAGGTAAGCGGTCGAGGTGGTGTTGCTCAGCCCGAGCAGCAGCGCCGCGGCGACGGTCATCACCAGGCCAGCCACCACCAGCGGCAGGCGCGGTCCGCGGCTGCCCACCAGCCGGCCCGAAATCGGGGCGAAAATACAGATCATCGCGGCCATCGGCAGCGTCATCAGGCCGGCCCGCAAGGCGCTGAAGCCGCGTCCGTCTTGCAGGTAGAGGGTGTTGATGAAGAGGAATCCGGCCAGCACGCCAAAAGCGAGCACCGCGATCAGGCTGGCGCCGCTGAACGGCAGGCTGCGGAAGAACCGGACCTCGAGCAGCGGCTGATAGCGATGAGACTCGACCAGGACGAGGCTGACGGCCGCGGCCACGGCGACCGCGAACATCCCGATGATCAGGGGCGATCCCCAGCCGCGGGACGGCCCCTCGATCACGCCGAAGGTCAGCGTGCCGAGCGTGGTGATGATCAGCAACTGGCCCCACGGGTCGAAGCGGCGCGCGGTACCCGCCTTGGACTCGGGGACGAACAGCTGCGTCAAGATGACGGCGGCGATCCCGATCGGGATGTTGATCCAGAAGATCGCCCGCCAGCTCAGGCTGGTGACGAGCAGCCCGCCGAGGACCGGCCCGATCGCCAGGCTGACCCCGAAGACGGCGCCCCAGACCCCCAGCGCCCGGGCCCGGGCCCGCCGCTCGGTAAAGGTGTTGCTGATGATCGACAGGGCGACCGGGTTGAGCATCGAGCCGCCGAGGGCCTGCAGGCAGCGGAAGATCACCAGAAACGTCACGTTGGGCGCCAGGCTGCACAGCAGCGACCCGAGGGTGAAGAGCGCCAGGCCGGACTGGAAGACCCGCCTGCGGCCGAAGCGGTCCCCCATGGACCCGGAGACCATGAGGAAGCTGCCGATCACCAGCGTGTACGCATCGACCGACCACTGCAGGCCGCTTAGCGAGGCGTGCAGGTCCTGCCTGATCGACGGCAGCGCCACGTTCACGATGGTGGCGTCGGTGCCCACGATCAGCAGGCTCATGCAGCAGATGACGAGGATCAGCCACGGCCGCTGATTGCTTGTAGACATATATTGATTGTATCTGTACAAGCAAATGGGACAGCGGCCGGGGGAGGCGGGCTGGACCGGTCAGCGCAGCCCGAGATTGGTCTTGCCGTCAAGCAGCTCGCGGGCGATCTCCAAGTGCCCGGTGTGCGCCGCTTTCTCCTCGATGACGTGCAGGATCACCGCGCTGACGGTCGGGGTCTCCTCGTCGTCATCATGCTTGCCAAGTGACACGTCCGAGAGATGGACACCGGCCAGGATCTCGTCGGACCGGTCGGTCATCGCTCGGTAGAAGGCGAGGATGTCGGCCGACGGGCGCTCGCAGGTGAAGGACATATCCGGGTCGTACGGTGGCAGTCCGTCGTCCCACGGGAACTCGACGTACGTCCCCGCGACCACCTCTTGGAACCAGTGCCGCTCGACGCCGCACAGGTGCTGCATCATGCCGGCGACCGTCCAGCCTGAGGGCACGACCGGCTTGTGCCATAGCTCCTCGCTCAGCCCGTCGACGATGGCGCGGGCCGAGGCCCGCTGGTACTCCAGCGTCTCCAGAAGCTCTTTCCTGATGTCGTACTCGCTGTCGGCCACTGCTGGTCCTCTCCTGCCGCCGCGCTTCGCTGAGTAGTAGGACAGGCATCCGATGCGTAAGTCATCGGCGCCTAAGTCAGTAGTCACCGGTGCCTGAGTCAGACATCGGTGCCTGTATCAGTAGTCATCGGTGCCTGAGTCAGTCAATCGGTTGCCGCACTGGTTGCCGCACTGGGGTGCCGCAATCGCCGGCTCACCAGAGCGCCGTCATGACGCGGCCGGGTCGTCCGTGGGTGTGTCGAGGCCAATGGAACGCCGGAACTCCGGGAGACCAGAGACGCTCAGCTGGTGCTGGTAACGGACCAGGCTGGCGGGTTCGAGCAGGATGCGCCGCAGGACCGCGGGCTGGCCGAGGCGGTTGCGCAGCTCGGTGCCGTTGTCGGTGTAGCCGGTCTTCCGGCTGACGGCGAGGGACGCCGAGTTGTCGGCGAAGGCGGTCGAGGTGATGGACCGCGCGTCCAGGTAGTCGAACACGAATGCGCACATCACCCGGCGCATCGCGGTGCCAATGCCGCGGCCCTGGAACCGGCGGCTGAGCCACGAACCAGTTTCGCCGGTCCGGGTGACCAGGTAATCGCTGGTGCTGAAGCCCTGCGAGCCGACCAGCTCACCGTCGTAGAAGACGGCCAGGTCGGCGGTCCACCGGGCGGGGGAGAAGCGGGCGCGGTTGCCCCAGTGGTACTGCGCCACGTTCCGCGGCAGGTCCGGTGCGGGGGTGAGCGACCAGGGGAAGGTAAACGGCATGAAATCCCGGTCGTGAATATCGGTGGCCAGGTCGGCCAGCGGGCCGAGCAGGTCATCGGTGATACCCCGCAGTTCGACGGGCCCCGCCGTGATCTGCAGTCCGAGCAGCGGCAGCGCCGTCGCGGCCGTGGTCATCGCGCCTTGCTCCCTGATGCCGGAAAATGGTCTGCCGTGCAGGTCGTTGCCGCTGGCAGCGCTATCTGACCACACTGCCACCGGGGACGCGACCAAGTTTCGTGATTGTGCATGCACAGCGTGCGATCTGGCAAGTACGGCCGCCCGACCAGGCGGGCAGCGGGCTGGCCGGGCTGCCCTATAGTCGCGGGGATGACGCCTGGAGAGCAGCGGACGCTTGCGTCAGTGACGGCCGAGCTGACACGGCTGGTCCGCTACGACGACGAGTCCCTGGTACACAACGCCTGGATCAGGCAGCGGTACGAGGCCGGGTACGCCGTGTCCTACGCGCCCGGCCGGACAGAGGCGGTATGCACGGCCTGGCACGAGGCGGGGCACGCGGTGGCGGCGCTCGCTGTGGGGGCGCGGTTCAGTTCGGCGTCCATCCGGGCCGGTGAGCGCAGCGCCGGGCGGGTGCATTCGATCACCGGCGGCGGCCCGGACGCGTTCGTGGTCGACGCGGCCGGCCAGGTCGCGCAGGGCCTGCGCGGCTGGACGCTGCCGTCATCCGACGCTGAGCTGCGCTCCTGGCTCGCGTCCTGGCGCGACGACGGCGGTGACGCGCGCCGGTTCCGGGCGGCCCTGGCCGGAACCCGGTTCGCCGGCGACGAGGCCGCCGCCTGGCGGTACTGCGTGGACGTGGTCACGCCGCTGCGGCTGCAGATCAGGTCACTGGCGCGCGGACTGTTGGTGTGGCCCCGGCACCTGCCGTACGCGGTGGCGGCCGAACTGGCGGGCTTCGGTGCCGCCCGGTAGGCCGAGCCGGGTCCGGTCGGCGGCCGCCGATGCCCGCCGGTCCGCGAGCCGAGCGGACGGGCTGCGTCCGTGTCAGCCAGCGGCGCCGCGGCGGGAACCCATTCGCCGCCGGGCAGATCGGGAGCCGGGGGAGGACGGGGGACGCCGCCCCCGTTCGGGATCGGACTGATTGGCGTGGGCTGCGCAGCCGTCAGCCGAAGACCGGCGGACGGCGCTCGAGGAAAGCACGCACCCCCTCCGCGTAGTCCGGGCTGTCCAGGGCCGCGGCCCGCAGCGCGGCGTGCGCGGCGTCGTCGCGGTCCGCGCCGTCCAGGATGCGGGCGACGGTCTGCTTGACGGCGCGCTGGGTGACCCCCGAGCGGGCCGCGAGCAGCGCGGTGAACTCGCGCACGCCCGCCTCGAGGGCGGCCGGGTCGCCAAACACCTCGTCGGCCAGGCCGAACGCCTGGGCTTGGGCGGCGGTGTAGTCGGCGCCGGACATCAAGATGATCTTGGCGCGGGACGGGCCCACCAGGTCGACCAGCCGCTTGGTGCCGCGCAGCGGGTAGACGATGCCGAGCTTGGCCGGGGTGATCGCGAACCGGGCGCCGGCTGCCGCGAACCGCACGTCGCAGGCGACGGCCAGGGCACAGCCGCCGCCGTAGCAGTCGCCGTGCACGGCGGCGATGGTCGGGACCGGGAAGGAGGCCAGCGCTTCTTCGGCGGCCGCCACGGCGACGTCATACGCGGCCGTCTGCTCTTTCGTCGAACGGGTGGTCGCGAACTCGGCGATGTCCGCTCCGGCGGAGAACGCCCTGGTGCCAGCCCCGCGCAAGATGAGAGCACGCAGGCCGGGCAGCGCGGCGGCCTGCTCCAGCAGCGCGGGCAGCCGGCTGAACATGCCGTAGGTGAGCGCGTTCAGCCGCTGCGGCCGGTTGATGGTGAGGGTGGCGACCGCGCCGTCGCGGCCCAGCAGCAGCGTGTCGGCGGCGGTGGTCACGCCGGTGTCTGTCGGCGCGTTGGTCACGGGTGCCTCCGGGGCGGGCGAGGTGATGCGTTTTGCGACGATCATCTCGCGGGCCCGCCAGTGGCTGGTCACGAGGACTGGCGAAGTCGGCGGAGGCCTTCGCCCGGGTCCGGTCACGCTGGGCCGCTCAGCTCGGCCCGGACCGGGTGGCCGGGCCTGGAAGCCAACCCTGCGGGCGATGGCGCCCCGCATCGTCTGGGTCCCGGCGGCGGTTTTCCGCGGTTGCCTAAGATAGCGACATGGCAGCGGAGAGTCTGTACGACCATGCCGGCGGTGACGAGGGGCTGCACCGGCTGGAGGTGCTGTTCTACGACAAGGCCCTGGCCGACCCGGTGCTGCGGACGCTGTTCACGCACCGGGTGCCGACGCACGTCGACCACCTGACCTGGTTCACCGCCGAGTCCTTCGGCGGGCCGGATCGGTTCACCCGCGAGCTCGGCTTCCACTACCTCATCGACGTGCACCGGAACCTGAACATCACCGATGAGCAGCGCGAACGGTTCATCGCTCTTTACCTGGAGGCCCTGGGCGAGGCCGGACTGCCCGACGATGCCCCGTTCCGGGAGGCGGTGCGGGAGCACGTGGAGTTCGGCGCCGGCGTCGCCCAGCAGAACTCGCGGGCGCAGACGGACGCCGAGCTGCACCCCATCCGGTCGGTGCCGCACTGGCAGTGGCCCGACGAGCGGTGATGATCGGCGCAAGTCATGTCATCAGGATCGCCCGGCCGTCACTCGACCTGGAGGCCGCTGAGCGGTTCTATGTCGGCGGGCTCGGGCTCAGTGTCCTGTTTCGCAAAGCGGGCAGTGCCGAACTTGGCACCTACGATCTGCTGATGGTCGGGCCGCCCGGCGGTCCGTGGCATCTGGAGCTGACGGCAAGCACGCGCGAGGTGGTCGTCCCGTCGCCCACGCCCGAGGACCTGCTGGTGATCTATCTGGCCGCACCGGTCAGCACTGAGCTGGTCAGCCGGACGGTCGCGCACGGCGGCATCGTTGTGCCGGCTCACAACCCGTACTGGGATGACGGCGGCATCACCATCGCCGACCCTGACGGTTACCGTGTGGTGCTGACCCAGCGCTCCTGGGGCCGCAACGAGCCGTCGCCTTCCTAGCCGTAACGAAGCGCTGCCTTCCTGGCTGCAACGTGCCGCTGCCTTCTTGGCCGTAACGAACCACTGCCTTCCTAGGGGAGCTCCCCGTGCGCTGCAGTACGGCTGGTCATCCGATCAGGAGGGCCCGGCACGCCGCCGAACAGGGCTCGATGCCACCTTGGAAACCCAGCCTGCGCAGCGCGCGGTAGACCTGGCCAGCCGTGTCGCAGGGGGCACGGTCGACATCGGCCCAGCCGTACCTGAGGGTGGCGCCTGCCGTGGCGACTGCCTCGTTGTCGCGGGCCCGGTCCTGGCCGCGCTGGTCAGCCGGGTGATACTGCCTGCCGTCGAGTTCGACGACGAGGCCGTACCGTTCGTAGTAGCGATCACGAAAACCGGCTGACCCGTCGGTCTTCAGGAACTTCGCCTGCCTGATTGCCACCGGGAGGCCATGCGCGCGTTCGACGTCGCGGTCATACCGGAATTCCAGCGGGAAGTGCGCTCCGCCGGCCACGCTCGCGAGCACAGCATCGAGCTGGCCGCGCCAGCGGAGCTTGCGCCGGGCAGCGGCGGCCGCCTTCAGCTCCGCCGCGCTCACCAGCTTCCGCGCTATACCCCTGGAAATCCAGGCCACTACGTCATCCAGGTTGTCCGAGGCAGCCACCAGGTCGATCACGGTCTCGGCGTAGAAGGTGTGCGGCGGAATGCCGCGCTGCGGGCGCCATCGGGGATAATCAAAGGACGAACCGTGGATGGCTACGCCCCGCGGCTGCCTGACCCGCCGGCTGCTCGGGACGGTGACCTGGATGACGGGGCACCGGCGGTCGGTAAGCCCAAGCACTTCGGCCGCCGTCTCATGGCTGAGCAGCGCGCCCCGCCCGGCGTACAGAACGGCGGCCCACAGCAGCGCCTCCCAGCTGACCGCCCCGGTGAAGGTGCCATAGACGCCCGGGTGGAGCTGCTGCCACAGCCCGTGCTGCACCTTGGAGGCGATCGTGCTCGCGGGCAGCCCGGCGTGCAGCGCTTGCTGGCGGCTGACCACCCCCGCTTGCCCCGAGGTAATTCCGCGCAGGCTCGGCGAAATCGCATTGCTCATGGACCGAGTATGCCGGCTAGCGCCGACATTCCGCAGCTCCGTGCCCCTCGCTGGAATACGCGAGCCTGCCCGGCCAGCATTAACGCGTAAAGTTTTTTCTTCGGGAAAACATTATTCGTGAGGTAAATTAAATGCACGTGAGGCGCTCGAAATTTACATCCTAGGCAGGCTTTACATGTTACGAGCGATCGGTGAGGATCCTGTTCCAGGAAAGCTTGCCGGGGGGCCAGGCAGGTCGCAGGCGGCTGACCCGCGGTCCCGCGGTCCCGCTGGGCCGTTGACGAAAAGGAGGCAGGATGTGGGATGAGGCTGGCCGGCTGACCGAGTGGCTCGGCGAAGCCCCGATCGAGTCGCAACTGCTCAAGCTGTCGGAGGAAGTCGGTGAGGTCGCCGAGGCCTACCTGGGCATGACCGGGCTCAATCCGCGCAAGGGCGTCAGCCATACCCGCGAGGACCTGGTTGGCGAGGTCGCCGACGTCATTATCACCGCGACGGTCGCGATCGTTCGCCTCACCGGAGGCTCGCACGAGGCGCGCGCGGCATTCCAGGCTCACCTCGCAGGCGTGCTCACCCGGATTGGCCTGGGGGATACCCCGGCACCCCCGGCTGGGAAGCTGGTCCGTGACCGCATCCCTGAGTTCATTCGCGAAGACGGACTTGACCCGGTCATCCGTGCCGCTGGTCCGGCCGAGTACGCAACTCGGCTGCGGGACAAGCTCGGCGAGGAGGTGGCCGAGTTCCTTGTCTCCGAGAGCGACCCAGCCGAACTGGCCGACATCCTCGAGGTGGTCTACGCCCTGGCGGCAGACACTGGCATTGGTCGCGCGGAACTGGAGGCGCTGCGCGCGGCCAAGGCCGAGAGCAACGGCGCGTTCAGCCAGCGCTTCGTTTGGTACGGCAACCAGGCGGGCGGCCAGTGACGCCGGTCGCGAACGTCGGCGGCGGCCTGTGTGCACCCGCCGCCGCGACGTTCCTGCACCACCGCCGACGCGTGGCTGTGCGGGCACGATCCTCTTTCGCCCGGACTAACCCTCACCCGTCACGGACCGACGGATACGGTCCACGATCCGGTTGGCTTCGCCCTCGCTGATCTCGTAGAACTCGGCGTCAGCATTGCCCCGCTCGTAGGAGTACAGCGAAGCGGTTCTTTTCCACTCCAGGCTGCGCGTGAAGGCCTCATCGTGCTCGCCCTCATCGTGCACGATCCTGCGTAGCACCCCA
>Ga0302314_10017147_pt1 | contig 12163 bp, 11 predicted proteins | sample III_Palsa_N2_3_FD_200533 | JGI IMG/M metagenome (GOLD analysis project Ga0302314, IMG submission 200533) | Peat permafrost microbial communities from Stordalen Mire near Abisko, Sweden - III_Palsa_N2_3 | ecosystem: Environmental > Terrestrial > Soil > Palsa > Peat permafrost | place: Sweden...
GTCGAGGAACGCCTTGCAGGCCGGCAACGTGACGGACGGGCCGTGGTCGCCGCCCATGCAGTCCACCGCCAGGCGAACGCGCGTTCGGGGTGTCAGAGGTACAGGATGAATCACAGTCGGGATCGGTCCAGCCGATCTAATTCCAGCAATCCAGGACCATATCAGACGCGCCTGACGGTCGGCCACATGACAACCCGAATGACCCCGCGATGCATCGGAAACAGCCAAGCCGCGTCATCGCAGAGGGAGGCGAACGACGCTGCAAGGCGCGGCACGAACGGGCGGATTGGCGCGCGGACGAACCGCGGCCGAGGCTGCGAGGCGCGCACGACACCCGGAAGCCGGGGGCGCGCTGCCGGGCGATGCCGAAGAGGCCACCGCGCGCGGGTTGCGACGCATCGCAACCACCTGAAAAGCTCAGGCGTCGGCCTTGGTCTTCAGGACCTTGCGGCCACGGTAGAAGCCGGTCGGGCTGATGTGGTGGCGCAGATGCACCTCGCCCGTGGTGGCTTCGATCGCCGTGCCCGGGGTGGTCAGCGCATTGTGCGAACGGTGCATGCCGCGCTTCGAGGGCGACTTCTTGTTTTGCTGGACAGCCATTTCGATACTCCTGGGAACGCCGCTGACGCCAGCAGCCGTTCTATGAACCCATGCCCTTGCTGCAGCTCCTGCCACATGAACCGAACGCTGCGAACCAATGCAGCAGCCGGGCAAAGATTGGGGAAAGCCTGCGATCATAGCGCATTCGAAGCGAATCGCCAAGCCGTCGCAGGGCGATCGGGGCCAGGCCCCGGCTCTATCTAGTTCAGGCCGGCCGCGTCGCGCAGCGCCTGCACCTTGTCGGTGCGTTCCCACGTGAACTCCGGCTCCTCGCGGCCGAAGTGGCCGTAGGCGGCGGTCTTCTGGTAGATCGGACGCAGCAGGTCCAGCATCTGGATGATGCCCTTCGGGCGCAGGTCGAACAGCTCGTTGACCAGCTCGGCGATCTTGTCGTCAGGGATGATGCCCGTGCCTTCGGTGTAGACCGTCACGTTCATCGGCTTGGCCACGCCGATCGCGTAGGCGACCTGGATCTGGCACTGGCGGGCCAGGCCGGCCTTGACGATGTTCTTGGCGACGTAGCGCGCGGCGTAGGCGGCCGAGCGGTCGACCTTGGTCGGATCCTTGCCCGAGAACGCGCCGCCGCCGTGCGGGCAGGCGCCGCCGTAGGTGTCGACGATGATCTTGCGGCCCGTGAGGCCGCAGTCGCCCTGCGGGCCGCCGACGACGAAGCGGCCGGTCGGGTTGACGAGGTAGCGCGTGTCCTTGAGCCACTCGGCCGGGAGCACCGGCTTGATGATCTCCTCGATCACGGCCTCGACGAACTCCGGCTTCATCTTCGCGCCGTCGCTCATCTCGGGCGCGTGCTGGCTCGACAGCACCACCGTGTCGATCGAGTGCGGCTTGCCGTCGACGTAGCGCATCGTGACCTGGCTCTTGGCGTCCGGACGCAGGAACGGCAGGCGACCGTCCTTGCGCAGCTGCGCCTGGCGCTCGACGAGGCGGTGCGCGTAGTAGATCGGCGCGGGCATCAGCTCGGGCGTCTCGTCGCAGGCGTAGCCGAACATCAGGCCCTGGTCGCCGGCGCCGAGGTTCAGGTAGTCGTCGCTCGCGCGGTCGACGCCTTGCGCGATGTCGTTGCTCTGCTTGTCGTAGGCGACGAGCACGGCGCAGCCCTTGTAGTCGATGCCGTACTCGGTGTTGTCGTAGCCGATGCGCTTGATGGTGTCGCGCGCGACCTGGATGTAGTCGACATTGGCCTGCGTGGTGATCTCGCCGGCGAGCACGACGAGGCCCGTGTTGCACAGCGTCTCCGCGGCGACGCGCGAGAGCGGATCCTGTTCGAAGATCGCGTCGAGGATCGCGTCCGAGATCTGGTCGGCTACCTTGTCCGGGTGACCTTCCGAAACGGATTCGGAGGTGAAGAGAAAGTCATTCGCCACGTGTCAAAGCTCCAGATGCGCGAGTTCAGAGGAAATCGCGTTCGGCCGTCTTTGCGCGCAGTGCCCGGCGAACGCTTTAGTGGAATTTTTGAATCGCCCCACAAGTTGTTCAGTTAACTCGGCGATGCCTTCATTATACGAGCCTCCGGGTTGTCCGGATGCGGATAAGGATCGGCGTTTCCCATGCAGTTCAGACGATGTCGGGACCGCCGTCGCCCTCCTTGTCCTTGCGCAGCAGCGCGAGGCTCGCGAACGGGTTGGCCTTTTCCTCGACCTCCTCGACGTCGCCGAACTGCATCGGCACGGTCTCGGGGCAGACGTCGTGGCGCGGCACCAGCGGCAGCGCGAGCAGCATCTCGTCTTCCACCAGGTCGCGCAGGTTCAGCGTCTTGGGCAGCGCGAGGATCTCGTCCTCGGTCTCGTCGTCGAGCGCCGCGGCCGTCTCCTCGTCGGCGACGAAGCGGAAGTGGCGGTCGACGTGCACCGCCTCGTCCAGCGGCAGCAGGCAGCGCTGGCACTGCAGGATGACGTCGGCCTCGGCCAGCAGGTGCAGCCAGACCTGGTTCTCGCCGCCCACCGGACGATGCGAGCCGATCGCGCGCCAACGCACGCGGCGCGTGAGGTCGCGCCCGGCGCGCGACGGCAGCCTCGGCGCATCGCCGCCCCTGGCCTTCAGCGGCGAGCCCGCGTCGATCGGGCATTCGCTGTCGGCCAGGCGCGGCAACTCGGCGATCGCCCAGTCGCCCTCGGCCTGCTGCGCGTCGGCGGCGAAGTTGGCGACGTGCAGGCGCAGCGGATCGAAGGCGGGAGAGGTCATGAAACGATTCTAGACCCGGGTGGCGGACGGCCGTGCAGGCGACAATCGCCCATGCCCCACGAACCCGAACTGATCCTCGCGTCGACCTCGCGCTACCGGCGCGAGCTGCTCGAACGCCTGCGCATCCCGTTCCGCGCGCTGTCGCCCGAGAGCGACGAGACGCCGCTGCCCGGCGAGGCGCCGGCCGCGCTCGCCGAGCGCCTCGCGCTCGCGAAGGCGCGCGCGCTCGCGGCGCGCTTCCCCGACGCCGTGGTGATCGGCGCCGACCAGGTCGCCGACGTCGACGGCAGCGCCATCGGCAAGCCCGGCGACCATGCGCGCGCCGTCGAACAGCTGCGCGCGATGAGCGGCCGCACGATCGTGTTCCAGACCGCGCTGGCGGTCGTGCGCGAGGCCGCCGGCTTCGCCGAGGTGCGCCGCGTGCCGGTGCCGGTGCGCTTTCGCACGCTCGGCGACGCCGAGATCGAGTTCTACCTGCGCACCGAACAGCCCTACGACTGCGCCGGCAGCGCCAAGTGCGAGACGCTGGGCATCGCGCTGCTCGAGGCGATCGAGTCCGACGACCCGACCGCGCTGATCGGCCTGCCGCTCATCACCACCTGTGCCCTGCTGCGCGCCGCGGGCCTCGACCCGCTGCGCGCCCGCGCCCTTTCCCCGAACGGACCCTCGCAATGACCCCAGCCCCCGGCCGCCTGCTGCTGATGCCCAACGCGCTCGATCTCGGCGCCGCCGAGGTGCCGCTGACCGACGTCATCGCCGGCGGCGTGATCACGGCCGCGAGCAAGCTGCTGCACTGGGTCGTCGAGGACGCCCGCAGCGCGCGCGCCTTCCTCAACCGCGTCAACAAGATCGCGCCGCTGGCGCAGCCGCTGCAGCAGACGCTGATTTCCGAGCTGCCGCGCGCCCCCAAGGGCGCGCAGCGCACGATCCCCGGCAAGCCGCCCAAGCCCGAGGTGGCGAAGGCGTCCGCGTGGGAACTGCTGCTCGCGCCCGCGCTGGCCGGCGCCGACATCGGCCTGCTCAGCGAGGCCGGCCTGCCCGGCGTCGCCGATCCCGGAGCGCTGCTGGTGGCTGCGGCGCACGAGCTCGGCATCCCGGTCGTGGCGCTGAGCGGCCCCAGCTCCATCACGCTGGCGATCGCGGCCAGCGGCCTCAACGGCCAGAGCTTCGTGTTCCACGGCTACCTGCAGACCGACGTCAACCCGCGCCGCGCGCGGCTGCGCGAACTCGAGGCGACGTCCAGGCGCCTGCAGCAGACGCAGGTCTTCATCGAGACGCCCTACCGCAACGCCGTGATGCTCGAGGCCTGCCTCGAAGTGCTGCAACCGACGACGCGGCTCGCGATCAGTTGCGGGCTGACGCTGCCGGACGGCTGGTCGCTGTGCAGGACCGCCGCGCAGTGGAAGGCGGCGCAGGTCGAACTGCCGGATCGCGTGCCGGCGGTGTTCAGCCTGCTGGGGTGATCATCGAAAGGTGGTCGACACGACGGCGCCGCGCGGCACGAGCATGACGGACGTCCCGGCGCCGGAGCCATCGGCGCGCTTGCCGAACCAGTCCCCGACGACGTAGCCCAGCACCGAGCCGGCCACCGTGTCGGACAGCCAATGGTCGCGCCCGGCCACGCGGCCGAGGTTGGTGAGCGCGGCGACGCCGTACAGCCACGGCGCGTCGTAGCGTTGCGCGATGGGCGTCAGCACGCCCCAGGCGAGCGCGGTGTGGAAGGACGGGAACGAGCTCGCCGAGCGTTTCTTCTGTCCGAAATCCAGGGCGCCGCGGTCCTCGTTCGGCCGCGAGCGGTCGACGCCGAACTTGATCGCCTCCGCGAGTGCCATCGCGCCGATGCCGGCCTCGACGCTCGCCAGGGCCGTGTCGCCATCGGTGCTGCCGCGCTGGAGCAGCCAGGCCGCGCCCGCGAGCCCGAACTCCGCGAACGGCAGCGCCGAGCCGCCCTTGCGCAGAATCAGCAGCGACGGCTCGTTGTGATGTTCGCGGGCATAGCTGTCGGCAGCGCGATCGAACACGGCCGAGCCCCCGATCAACGCGGCAGCCGTGAGCAGGCGCGTCGTCGTCGAGTTCTCGCCGTCGGCGGACAAACGCTCGCCGATCAGGTTCGGCGTCGGCAGACCGAACGCATCCAGCGGCATGCTCCATTCGAGACTCGCCCGCGGCTCCACACGGACGCCTTCGACGGTGGCAACGCGATTCCAGTCGAACTGCGGCGTCAGGCGCGCGGCGCCGAGTTGCCAGGTGCGACGCAGCGAGAGCGCCCACATGCGGCCGCCCGAGGTGCCTTCCGAAGACAGTGGCTCGAAAGCGCCAATGCGCGAGCCGAGGCGACCGTAGTCCAGCCGGACAGAGCTGTCCCATTCCGAATCGATCCAGCCGACCGTCAGCAGCCGGGCATCCGAGCCCACGCTGGCGCCAATCCAGCGATTGCTCGCCGTGAAGCCGCCGGGATAGAACCAGTTGCGATAGGCGCATCCAGTCGCCAGCGGTGGACTCAGGTTGATGCGGCAACCGGTCTCGGCCGCCTCGAAATACACGCGGTCACCACCATCGGCACTCCATAGCTCGGTACCGAGCAGACCGAGGAAACGATAGGGCAGGTGCTTGCGATCGTCCTCCCCCATGAACTGGCCATATGCTGCGCAGCGCACCGCGTCCGGGCAACGGATGCGGATGTCGTAGCCGGCCAGCCCGTTGCCCGAGTCCTGGTAGAAGTCGCTCGGGCTATTGACATTGGTGTGGCTCCCTTCCATCGCGCGCAGGAAGGCCTTGATCGTCTCGGAGCGGCCCTGGCCGCCGAACTGTTCCATGCGCGTCAGTCCCAACTCCACATTCGAGAACGGCTTGGCCGTCACTCGCATGCCGGACAACAGCGCGTCGCCGCCCGGCAACTGGGGCGATTGACCCTCGGTGCGGGCCACGAAGAAGTCGACGTTCCAGGGCCCGAGCCAAGACAGCCAGGGCGACTCGGAAGTCGTCGCCGCGGCGCGCTGGAAGCCGATGCCGTCGAGCGCGGGTGCGTTGTTGCTCAGCGGCAGCGCGCTTTGCCAACCGGGCCCCCACCACGAGCGGTGAGCCCAGGCCTGGGCCTGCAGGCCAAACGCATCCACGGCGACGGCGCTGTCGTCGAGGCGGGCGGTGCCTTTGTGCCCGCCGTCGTCTGCCACGGCATCGAGCCGGCCGCCGATCTGCATGGCCAGGTGCGGCCCATCGAGCTCGCCAGAGCGCAGTTGCAGGCTGCTGCCCGGCGTCGCGTCGTCACCGAAACCGCTGAGCGCGTCATGGCGCTCGCGCACCGTCACGTCGATACGGCCCGACTGCTGGGCATGCAGTTCTTCCTGCACGCGAGCGCGCGCGTCCGCGAGCGCCGACGGCAGGTCCGCCGGCAATGCATCCAGGGCTCGCTGCACCGCATCGCGCGGGAGCGGCCACTGCGTTACCGTCAAGCCCAGCCCGGCATCGTCGACGAGCACTTCGATCGCGCTGCGCGCGGTGGCGCTCGGCGTCCATGGCACCGAGGCAGCCTGCGCGGACGCGGCCAGCAACAGGAACGACAATCCGATGCCGCACAGCGCAGCCGCTCGCGCACCCACCCCACGCGGGCGCCGAGCGCCCGCCCAAATGAAACTCATTCACTCCACCCTGGACTTTTTTATGGCCACGCCGCCCATTGCTGCGACGACCGGTGACACTGGCACCGCCGCCGATGCCAAGCTGCATCGCGACGGTCGATGCTGCCATTCTCGCCTGCAGTCCATGCCGCAGCGATCCGCTCGATGAAACTTGTGCGACACCTGCGCCAACTGCCCAGCAGGATCACCTGGCCGGCCCAGCGTCGGCTGGCGACGCTGATCTATCCGGCGGGCACCGCGGCCGCGGACTTCCTCGAGCCGGCCGGGGAGCCCTCCCTGATGGGCAGCGATTCGATCTCGTGGCGCGTGTTCCGCAATCCGGTCGCGATGTTCGTCGGCGGCGTGACCGCCGTCCTGCTGGAACTGGGCGAACCCCGGGTACGGTCTGGTGTATGGGAGCACACCGGCTTCAGGCAATGCCCGCTGCAACGGCTGCAACGCACCGGCTATGCCGCGATGATGACGGTCTTCGGCGCGCGCAGCCGTGCCGAGGCGATGATCCGTCGCATCAACGACGGGCACACGCGAGTGGCCGGCCAGACGCCCGCGGGCATGCCCTATCGCGCGACCGACGTCGAACTCCTGACGTGGGTGCATGCGACGGCCACGTTCGGCTTCCTCGAGGCCTACGCGACCTGCGTGCGCGACGTGGACGCCGCCGAACGCGACCGGTTCTACGTCGAGAACGAAGCATCCGCGCACCTGTACGGCGTGCCGTCGCCCCCTGCATCGCAACAGGACTTCGACGCGCTTCTACGACGCATGCATCCCGCGCTCGAACCGTCCGGCATCGTGCTTGAATTCCTCGCGATCATGGCAGGCATCGAGTTGCTGCCCGCCCCGTTGCGCGGCCTGCAGCGCCTGCTGATCCGGGCCGCCGTCCACAACCTGCCGGGCGGAACGAGGCAGCAGTTGGGCCTGGCGGGCGCGGAGTGGGAGGTGCCGCCGTGGCAACTTACGCTGATCCGCGCGCTCGGCCGCGCGGCGGACCACCTCGATTGGCCGGGCCTGCCGGCGATGCTCGCGAAGCGGCGTCTGGCGGAGGCGTCCCCAGATTGAAGTCGCGTGCGCGAGTTCAGCGGCGGCGGCGGCCCAGCCAGGTCATCCAGCGCGGCGTCTTCAGCCGCACGATCTGCCAGTAAACGCGCAGGTAGAAAGCGATGAACGCCAGCAACGACAGCGCCAGCATGTCAGTGTCGTCCCACCAGAGACACGCGGGCGCGACGGCCACAGACGTCAGCATCCACAGGAATGGCGACGTCATCGAGTTGCCCCGCACGAGCGAAGCGCGCATGTCGACGCCCACGGCCCAGCGCATGAGGCGCCGGTAGATCAAGGTGTGCAGATGGATGCCGTCCGGCATCGACATCGGCCGTCCTCGAATCACCTTGCGGCGATACATCGTGAAGACCGTCTCGAAGACCGGATACGAGACGATCATGAGCGGCGCGAGCGGCGACACGCCAGGATTGCGATAGACCAGCATCAGGCCCAGTTCGACGACCACCAATCCCAGCAAGTACGCGCCGCCGTCACCCAGGAAGATCAGTCCGCGCGGAAAGTTCCAGACGAAGAATCCGAGCGACGCGCCGATCCCGGCGACCGCCAGACCGGCGATCAGTGCGTCGCTGCAGCGCCATGCGATGTAGGCCTCGGCGGCAAGCATCAGCGCCGCGCACATGGACGCCAGCCCGTTCATCCCGTCGATGATGTTGAACGAGTTGACGATGCCCGAGGACGTGAACATCGTCAGCGCCAGCGCGATGCCGGGGTAGATCAGCGACAGGTCGAACGTGTGCCAGCCGGTGCGCACCACCACGGCCTTCAGGAGCAGCGCGCCCAGCAGGCCCGAAACGGCCGGCGCGAGCAGGCGCCAGCGCGGGCGGACGGACTTGGTGAAATCCTCGGCGAGGCCCAGCACCAGCGTGGGCGCGGCGCACAGGCTCAGCAGCATGACGGCGTGCGCCAGCGTCGGTCGCAGGAAGGACAGCAGCGCGGCGCCCGCCCCGATGCCGATCGCCAGGCCCAGGCCGCCGATGCGCGGAACGGCGGCGGCGTGGATCTTCTGCGGGCCGCTCACGTCGTGGTCGGACGACCATTGCTGGTGCCTGTGCGCCGACGCGATGACCAGCAGGGTCGCGACCGTCGAAAAGACGAACGAGATGAGCAGCACCAAATGCATCGTGAATTCTATGCCGCGGTGCGGCGTGCAGTGCCCGCCTTGCGCACGAACGGAGACATATTGCGCACCCCGCGCAGTCATGCGAAGCGTCGACGGCCAGCGGCAAGGATCGAGCCGATATCATGCCGCGTGTGGGGCGTCCACTATCGGCGTCCCACTTTCCGGCAAGCGGCCGCTCCTCCTGCACTCACCCCTCGATGAAGGTCAGCATCGTCACCGCCTGCTTCAACAGCGCTGCCACCATCGAGGCGACCCTGGCCTCGGTCGCCCGGCAGACCTGGCACGACCTGGAGCACATCGTGGTCGACGGCGGTTCGACCGACGGCACGCTGCAGCGACTGGAGGCCTGGCGCGGTCATGCCATCCGCGTGCTGCGAGGCCCGGACGCCGGCATGTACGACGCGATGAACAAGGGCGTCGCGGCCGCGACGGGCGACGCGATTGGCTTCCTGAACTCGGACGACCGCTATGCGGATGCCGGCGTGCTGGCATCGATCTGCGACGCCCTCGCCGGTGCGGACTTCGCCTACGGCGACATGGTGTTCGTCAACCCGGCGAATCGCCGCGTCGTCCGCTACTGGCGCAGCGCAGAGTTGCAGCGTCGGCGGCTGTGGTTGGGCTTCCTGCCCGCCCATCCCACGCTCTACGTGCGCCGCGCGGCGATCGAGTCCACCGGGCCGTTCAGCCTGGACTTCGGCACGGCGGGCGACATCGAGTGGATGATGCGCCTGCTGGCGCACCCGACGCTGCGTTCGACTTACATCCCGCGCGTGCTCGTGGAGATGAACGCCGGCGGCGCCTCGAATGCCAGCCTGAAGGCCTGGCTGCGGGCGAGCCGCCACGTGTGGCGCGCGTGCACGCGGCTCGGGGTGCGCCCCGCTCCTTTCGTCATCGGAAAGACGCTGCGCAAGTTGCCGCAATGGCTGCGCCGGGGGAGTCCCGCTTGAGCGTCGCGATCGACGGCATCGTGTTCTCGCTGCAGCGCGCCGGCGGCATCAGCGTCTATTTCCACGAGCTGCTGCGCGTCATGGCCGGGCATGGCGACGCCGCGACGCTGTCGATGGAGGCTCCGGCGCTTCAAGAGATCCGGATCGGCGGATCGAGCATCGACATCCGGACGCACCAGGCCCGACGGCTCGAACGCTATCGGGCTGCGCGCACGCCGGCGGACGCGACGATCTTCCACTCCAGCTACTACCGGCGGCCGGACCGCGCTGGCCTGACCAGCGTGGTGACCGTCTACGACTTCATCTACGAACGGTTCCGGCACGGGCCCGCGTTGTGGGCCCACGTGTGGCAGAAGCACGCGGCCATACGCGCTGCACAGCTCGTGATCTGCATCTCGCAGGCGACGCGCGACGACCTGCGCCGCTTCGTGGGCGACATCCCGGGTCAGGCCGTGCACGTCGTGCATTGCGGGGTCGGCGAGGCCTTCCACCCGCTGGGGCCGCCGCCGGACGAGCCGCCCTTCATCCTGTTCGTGGGCGAGCGCGGCGGCTACAAGAACTTCAAGCTCGCCGTGCAGGCGCTTGCGCTGCTGCCCGATCTCGAGATCCAATGCGTGGGCGGCGGCGCGCTTCGGCCGGAGGAATTCGAGGGCATCGCTTCCGACGTCCGCGCCCGGGTCAGGCATCTCGGATTCGTCACCGAGGCGGCGCTCAACGAGCGCTACAACCGCGCGCAGTGCCTGCTGTATCCGTCCACGTACGAAGGCTTCGGCATCCCGCCGCTCGAGGCGATGCGCGCGGGCTGTCCCGTGGTGTCGCTCGCCTGCGACGCGGTGCTGGAGGTGGGCGGCCCGGCGCTGACCGTGGCCGCAGCGGCGACGCCCGACGCCATCGCCGAGGCGGTGCGTTCGATCCGGGAGGCGTCGCAACGCACGCGCATCGTGCAAGCCGGACTGCAACGAGCCGCCGGCTTCTCGTGGGACGCCGCGCACGAGCGCACGCGCGCGCTGTACCGGTCGCTGGGCGCCTGAAGCCGGCGCAGGCCGGCAGTCACCGGCGGGCTTCGCGCCATGCCTGCGCGAACAGGCGCAAGCCGTCGCGCACGCCGCGCCAGCCGGCATCGCGGCTCGCGGCCGGCATGGCCATCAGTCGAGGGATGCGGGTCATCAGCAGATAGCTCAATGCGACGATGCGCTGCAGGCCGCGCAGGTTCTTGAGCACCAGGTAGATCCGGTTGCGGTTCGTGTAGTAGACCGTGAACGGCGACAGGCTGCCGCCCGTCGACGAACTGACCTTGTGCAGCACGACCGACGACGGCACGTACAGCAGCCGCAGCCCACCGGCATGGAGCCGCATGACGAAATCGGTGTCGTCGTAGTAGACGAAATAGCGCTCGTCCATCAGCCCGACGACATCGAAGACGCTGCGGTCGATCAGCATGAAGCAGGTCGGCGCGTAGCCGGTGAGCCCCTGCTCGTCGAACTGCCCGCGATCGATCTCGCCTTCGCCATGATGCGGGTTGCGCATCGTCCAGCGCCCGATGTGGCCGCCGCCGTACCAGAGCACGGAGGGCCGGTCGTGAAACATGATCTTGGGCGTGGCGGCCGCGCAGCCCGCCGCGACGAGCGCGGCCAGCAAGGCGGCGATGGTGCCGGGGCCGAACGCGGTGTCGTTGTTGGAGAGCAGCACGTGCGAGCAGCCGTCCGCCGACGCCAGCGCGATGCCCTGGTTGTTGCCCCTGGCCACGCCGACGTTGGCGCCGTTGAAGACGCACACGGCGTCGAGGCCGTGCCGAGCCGCGAGCGCATGCGACATCGAGGTGCCCGAATCCGTGGCGCTGTTGTCGATCACGTAGAGCCGCCAGCGCACATCGGCCTGCAGCGCGAGGCTGGCGAAAAAGTCCGGCAGGACCGCGTCGCTGTCGTACAGCACGGTGACGATGCCGACGAACGGCCACACGTCGGCGCTCACCGCGAAACGTCGCCGCTCTCGCGCGCGACCCGCAGCCACTCGCCGGACGCCGCGTCGAGGCGGCGGATCGCCACGGCCGGCGCACCGGCCAGCAGCGTACCGGCCGGAAAGCTCCTGGTGACGACGCTGTTGGCGCCCACCACGCAGTCGGCGCCCAGTTCGACGCCGCTGCCGATGCACACGTTGGCGCCAACCCAGCAGCGGTCGCCGATAGACACCGGGCCCTTGACAATCAACGCCGTGGCCACCCTGCTTACGCCGGGCTCGCGGTAGTCATGGTCGAAGTCGCTGACGAACACATTGGGGCCGAAGGACACGTCGCGGCCGATGCGAATGGCCGACGCGGCGGTCAGGTTGCAATGCTGGTTCAGGAAGGTGCGGTCGCCCACATGGATCGAACCGTCATAGGTCCGGGGCCCGAAGCCTCTGACGCAATAGAGGATCGCACCGGGCTCGATGCGCACCCCCGCGCCGAGGTGGATGTTGCGCAGCCCGCGCAGCTGACCCGGACGCATGATCCACGAGCCCCGGCCGGCGCTGCCGAGGAACCTGGCGTACCACAGCGCCATCTTCAGCCGGGCGCCACCCACCTGCGCAAGGCGGATGAAGTCATGCATCTCCTTGCC
>Ga0302314_10017148_pt1 | contig 12163 bp, 11 predicted proteins | sample III_Palsa_N2_3_FD_200533 | JGI IMG/M metagenome (GOLD analysis project Ga0302314, IMG submission 200533) | Peat permafrost microbial communities from Stordalen Mire near Abisko, Sweden - III_Palsa_N2_3 | ecosystem: Environmental > Terrestrial > Soil > Palsa > Peat permafrost | place: Sweden...
AACCCGGCCAGATACGAGGTCCAGGCCGACGCCAGCACCACCAGCAGCACGGCCAGCGTGAACAGCTCCCGCAGGCGGCTGTGCGCGATTTCGTGAAACAACGGTCGCAGCAGCCAGCGTCCCGCGGCCAGCACCGCGGCGACCGCCGCCGCACCGCCCGCGACCGCCGCCGCCACCGCGCCTGCGGAAAAATCGGTGCGATGCCCCGCCAGCGCGGACACCAGCGCCAGCAGCGGTACAAAGGCCATGTCCTGGAACAGCAGCATGCTGAAAGCGAGCCGACCATGGGTACGGTTTATTTCGCCGCGGTCGGTGAGCGTGTGCAGCACGATGGCGGTGGAACTCATCGCGAGCGCCCCGCCCACCAGCGAGCCGATGAGCCACGGCAGACCAAAGCTGCGGGCGATGCACGCGATCACCGCGATCGTTGCGCCCACCTGCAGCGCTCCGAGGCCGAACACTTCGCGGCGCACCGCCATCATGCGCGGCAGCGAGAATTCCAGTCCGAGGGTGAACAGCAAGAACACGACGCCGAGCTCGGCCAGGTCGCTGGTGATATTCGCCTGGGTGATGAGCCGCAATGCGTGCGGCCCGAGCGCCATGCCTACGACCAGGTACCCCAGGATCGAAGGCCAGCCGATGCGTCGGGCCAGGGCCACGACGAACACCGACGCGGCCAGCATGATCAGGACCTGGGTAAGGGGCTGTTCGCCCACCGCCTCGGCCTCAGTTGTTCATCAGGACCGTGGTATCGAAACTCTCAAAGCCCTGGATCGCGCGCTTGTAGGCATTGAAGACCAGCCGCTCGGCCACCTTGTCGGCGCGGGCGGACAGCAGCATGCGCAGCACGATGTCGTCGGGAGGCCGTGCGGCATCCTCGGCCATCAGCTGTTCGATGACCCGCGTGAGGCGGTGTACGAGTTCGTTCACGAAGCGCAAATGCGCGGTATCGATCACCTGCTCACTGCCCGGACCGTAGGTCGTGCGGGCCTCCTCGGCCAGCTCGTGCAAGAACAGGTTCAGCAGGCGCGCCTTGTCGATCAGTCGCAGCTCGGTGAAGTATTCGATCTCGGACTGCAGGTTCATACGCGCTCAAAACCTCAGGCGGGGAAGAAGTCAATCGGTTTGGTCGTGGTGATGGTTTCAACGTCCTTGGGCTCGAAGCGGAAGGACCTCACGCGCGCGACAATTTTGCTTTCAAGCTCTTCGTTGTGCAACTCGGAGGACACCACCCGGCACATGGTGACCTCTCCGGATGGCGCAATCGTGAATTCCAGCACCAGCTTGCCCTGCAGCTCGGGATGTTCGCGCAAGGCACGTGCATACAAGGTGTAGATTGCGCCCTTGTTGCGATCGAATACCAGCTCGATCTCTTCGCGGCTGCGGGCGGCCTTGCCGCTGCTGCCGGTGCGGGTCGCTCCGCGCTCATCCAGGCCCGAATGCGCAATGGCGGAGGTGACGGTCGCGGTCTGATGACCGGTGAGCGAGCCGGCGCCGGTGCCGAAGCCGGCGCTGCTGGTGGAGGTGATGCCGCTGCTGGCGGCCCCCACCTTCGAGGTGATGAGCGAGCGCTCGGCGTGTGAGTCCGCACCGACCGCACCGGTGAGATTCTTGGTCTGGCCCTCATCGATGGGGGTCTTCTCGCGCAGGTCCGCGAGTGCGTCCTTGAACTGGTTGATGCCGGCCTTCTCGGCCTTGAGCCGCGCCTGCTGGACCTTGTCCACCTGTGGCACGGGCGTTGGCGTGGGTTTCACCACCGGGACCGGTTTGATTATAGGCGGTGGTGGTGGCGGCGGTGGCTTCGGCTGCTCCTCGATCATCACGCGCGCCAGCTGTGGCGGCACGGTCGCCGCGCCGGGTGGGGTGCGGGGGGCGGGCAGCAGCGCGATCAGGATCGCGAAGGCGAGCAGCAGAATGACGGCAACGCGCAGGATGCGCTTGAACAGGATCTGCGACTCCTCGTCGCCTTCCCAGGCCAGCTCATAACTTCGGTAGAACGGTGCCAGCATGTGTCGCCCTACGCCGCCGGGGCCTGGTTCAGGGACACCGGTTTCTCTTTCTGCAGCACGGCCAGGGAGATCTTGCCGTAGTCCGCATCGGTGCAGGTGGCCATCACTTTCTTCAGCACCTCATAGGGCAGCGACTTGTCGGCCATGATGGTGATTTCACGGGCGGCCAACGTGGCCTCGGAAATATCCTTGCCCACCAGCAGCGGCCGCTTCAGCGCTGCGCTCAGCCGCGCAACGGTTGCCGCCGGGTCCGCCTGGACCTCCTGGATGGTTTCAATGAACTCACCCTGCACGAACAGGTCGGTCTTGGTGATCATGACCACCACCGAGTGGTTCGGGGCCGTCTCGGAAATCGACTGCGGGATCTCGATACCCTTGCTGTTCTGGATGACCTCCACTTCCGTCGAGTACACCAGCAGAAACGACACCATCACCGAGAGGATGTCGATGAGCGGGATCAGGTTCAGCTCGAAGCCGGCCTGATGGCGCTGGTGGTGCTTGGCCATGCGCCGCGCGCGACTGGACATCATGGCGGGGCATCTCCCACGGAAATGGTCGGAAACAATTCCGCCTGCGTGCTCGAGAAGCCGTTGGTGGCTTCAAACACCCGCACGTGATCCATTACCTGTACCAGGGTGTCGTACGGCGTGTCCTTCTCCAGCAGCACGGAGGCATCCGTCTTCTGCGGGAACTTCGCCTTCACCATCTTCAGGAATTCGGTCAGGCCGTCGTAGTCATAGCCCTGCGCCGTATTGGGCAGATCCTTCAGCGGTCCGGTGTTGCGATCGGCCACCTCGAGCAGGTTGTGACGCACCAGCACCTCCAGCTGCAGGTCCTTGGGCAGCTCCGGCATCTGCGCCGATGCTGTGGGCAGGTCCAGCTGCAGCACCACCGTGCGGGAGAACACGGCGGTCATCAGCAGGAACGTCACCAGCACGGTGAAGATGTCGATCATGGGGACGAGCAGCAGCTCGGCGGGCCGCCGGTTGTGGCGCGCGAGCTTCCTGTTCTCGTATGAACGGCGCATGTGCGTCCGGCCCGCGCGTCAGGCCGCGGCGGGGGCTGGCGCCTCGGGGCGGCGCTCGGTCACGGCGTTCAGGAATTTCACCGAAGCCATCTCCAGGCTGTCGACGAGTTCCGTCGTCTTGGTCTGCAGGAAGGCATGGATGAACAGCAGCGGCACTGCCGTCATCAGGCCGAAGGCCGTGCAGTTCATTGCGACCGAGATGCTGGCCGAAAGCAGGTTGGCCTTCTCGGCCGGATTGACGGTGGCGACCGCGTGGAAGGCGTTGATGAGGCCCATGACGGTGCCCAGCAGCCCCAGCAGCGTGGCCAGGTTCGCGAAGGTCGCCAGATAGTGGGTGCGCTTCTCGAGGCGCGGCACCACTTCCATGAGGCTCTCCTCCATCGCCTTTTCAATATCGTCACGGCGGCGTGCCGCCTGGATGCGCGCCAGGCCGTAATTGAGGATCTGCGCGATGGCCGATTCGTTCTTGGAGGTGATCTGGACCACCTGCCGGAAATTGCCCTGCGACAGCATGGGCACGATTTCATTCCACAGCTGCCGATTACGCGTCGAGACGCGCACCAGATAGATATAGCGCTCGATGGCGATCGACAGACCGACGACCAGCACTACGGCGATCGGGAACATGAAATTCCCGCCACCTTGAAAAAACCTGACCAAAGTATCCCAGATATTCATCAAACGACTCCCGAAAACAGCAGGCCAACCTCGACAAGCTGCCCCAACTTAATGACATAACAGCAAAATGCTACGACCTAATTCTCATCCCGTATGCGAACGGCGCAGGCGCCGCGCTCAATGCGCCGGGGGCAACCCCGCTGGGGTATCCGCCGAGCTCTTTTCTGGTGCAACTGTGTGGTAGTACCGCTCTTCGCGGTTGAAAACGTCACGGTCCACTGGCTGCAGCACCTCATCGACCAGGCTGTTGGCGGGCTTCCCGGTCAGGTCTCCCAGGTCCGCGCGCTTCCACGGCACGACGTACATGACCTTGGGCAGCTCCTTGTTGCCGGTGATCTGGGTGGTGTCCAGATCGATCCGGTCCGTCGCCTTGCCGATCTTGGCGGATTTACCGGTCGCCGCGGGCGCTGCGGCCTTGGCCGCGGTGCTCGTGCCGGTCGCCGCGGCAGGTGCCGCACTGGCCGCCTTGGCCGCGGGGCGCGCCGGGGCAGACGCCGGCGGCTGCGCGGGCATGGCCGAGGTATTCACACCTGGCTGCAGATCATCCGGGTTCTGCGCCTGGCCGAATGCCGGCATGGCACAAAGCAGCGAAATGACAATCACACTCAATACTCTCATGATCAGCCTCCAGCCTTGTCCAGCGCGGGCGGCGCGGCGTTCTTGCCGGCACGTTGTTTGAGATCAGCGATCCAACCGGCGACGGCCTTGTCGTCCGCCGCCAGCTCCTTGTAATGCTCCATCGCAGTCAGCGCCGCCGCGGTGTCACCCAGGTACAGGTCCAGGACGATCGCCAGGTTGCGATAGGCCGGCGCGAAGTCCGGCTTCACCATGATGGCCTGATTGTACGCATCCGCGGCTTCATGAAATTTTCCCTCGAGCCGCAGCGTCACACCCAGTTCATTGAAGCCCTCGGCATCGCCGGGGTCACGCTGCACCGCCGAGTGCAGTGCCGCGTCGGATTTCGCCAGGTCGCCATGCTTGCGGTACAGGATTCCCAGATTCACCAGCGCACCCGCGTACATCGGGTAGTCGGCGGCGATCTGCTGGAACGCCAGCTCCGCCTCCTCGTCCTTGCCGCCCCGTACCAGCTCCACCGCACGCGCAAAGTCCGTGCTGGCGCGCGCCGGCGGCGGTGGCAGCGATGCCTGCGGCAATGCCGCCGGCGCCGCAGCGCCCGGACCTGCCGGTACCTGCGGCGGCGCCGGATCGGCGACGCGGGTGGCCTGCGAGGTGCTGCAGGCGGCTTGCAATACCCCCACGACAATCAACACGCCAAATTTATTCAAGCGTAGTGACCACATCCTGGGTGAGTTCCGTCTTGCCATACCGGCCGGGTTTGAGTTCGGCGAGGGCCGCGTAGCTCTTCTTCACCCAGTCATCGTAGACGCCGCTGCGGGCGAGCGCTGTGTTGATCTCGTGAATCTGGATCGCCTGCTCCTCGAAGGGAAACGCCTGGTCATCGAGCAGGGACTCGTACTGTTCCAGCTCGTCCTTGTTCAGCTTCTTCGGCCGCTCGGAATTCTGCACATCCTTGCCGAGCCTCCGGTACAGCTCTGCCGTCTCATAGGTGGCGGCGGTCGTGACCTCGGCCACGTGGTAGTCGGATGCCGCCTTGTAGGCAGCCAGCGCGGCCTCCATCGACTGGCGCTTGGCGACCAGGCTCTTCTTCAAGGGCGCCACCAGTCGGATCGCGCGAAACGAATCGCGCAGCGGCTCGGCGAGTTTCAACTGTGCGGTCGCCGCCAGATAGCGGGTGCGGTCGGTACGCGCCGTTGCGGCCTGCGCATCGGCGTGGACGATCTCGCGCAGCCACTGCTGTTCGCGCGCGGTATCACCGGACTTGGCGGCCATCTGCGCCAGCCGCTCACGCACTTCGATGGCCGCGGGGACCGGCGTCGGATATTCGGCGACCAGGCGCTGCAGCATGGCGACGCTCTTGGCATCATTGCCGGCTTTGTCGTACAGCTCGGCGGCGCGCGTCAGTGCCTCGTGCCGTACGGCGGGCTCCTCGGTGGTGTTGCTGGAGATGTGTTCGAACTCCACCGCCGCATCCGCCGGCCGGTTGCTCTCGGCGTAGGCGACCGCGAGCTTGCGGGTCACATCCTCGGCGTTCGCCGCAGTCGGGAATTGTTTGCGGTACGGCTCCAGCACCGCAATGGCCTGGTCCCATTGTTTCAGGTTGATCAGCCCGGCCGCCGCGTCGTACTGCGCGGTACCGACGATCTTTGAATCCGGTGCGACCTTCGCGACCCGCAGGAAATCCGTCACCGCACCGGTGGCATCGCCGGCCTTCTGCCGCGCCTCGCCCTGTCGGTAGACGGACTCCGCGATCCGCTCGGTAAGATCGGCACGCAGCTTCACGTTTGCCGGATCGGGGCCCTGGACCCGCTCACGCGCCTGGATGAAGGCGGCCTCGGCTTCCGGGTACACCCCTAGCTCGTATTGGGACTGGCCGATGATGTTCCAGGCGATCCGCTGCTGCGCCGCTTCCACGGGCGGAGTGCGCGCCAGCAGCAGCTTTGCGACCTGGATCGCACGTGGCAGGTCGTGTGCCGCAAATATATCTTCGGCCGCCCGCGTCAGGACACCCCCGCTTTCGGGGTGCTCGGGAAAGGTCTGCGCGAACTTGATGTCCGCATCGATGGCGCGAGCGTGCCAGGTGCTGCGCGGGTCGCCGGTGAGGCCTTCCTCGCCCTTCTGGTAAGCCACCATCGCGGCGTAGCCTGCGGCGGCGGATTTCGCATCCCTCGGGTAGCCGTAGGCGGTGTGCTCATATTCCGTCGCCGCCTCGCCATACTGGTGGCTCTCGAACAAGGCGTCGGCGAGCAGGTAGTTGGTCGCCGCGGAATCGGCTGCGTCGGGGAACGACGTGAGGTAGCTGCGATACCACCGCGCCGCCTGACCGTAGTCCGCCGGCAGCTTCGATTGCTGCGCGGCGGCATGGAAGAACGTGGCGAGATCCTTGAGATTGGCCCGCAGCTCCTTGACGACATCCGGATAGTCCGTCCGCGCCCGGCTCTTCCAGAACGGCGCCGTGAAGTCATAGTGCTCGACATACTCGCGCTTGCCATCAATCACGAGGGCGGTGAATCCGCCCTTGGTGTAGGCCTCGATGGCCTGCATGGCAAGCCCCGGCGCATGGACGTTGTTCGGATCGCGGCCGACGAAACCCCGGTACGCACCGGCGGCGTCCTGGTAACGCTGCTTGTCCACGTACAGGTCGCCAAGCCGCGCATACAGCAGATACGCGTACGCCGGATTGCCGCGAGTTGCCAGAAATGCGTCCACGCTAGGCGCGCCATCAAGATATGAGAAGGCGATGCTCATCACCCGCAGCGTGTCATCGACCAGCTCGCGATTCGCGCGCGAGAGGCCCTCCAGCGGACGCATTGGTCCGCCCGTCACGCCGCCGAGAAGCTCCTGGTCCAGCACCCCGGCGAAGGACGGCAGGCTGTCCTCATTCAATGACTGTTTGAAGAGCGACCAGCCGTGCTTGTACAGCGACTGGGTGTAGAAGCCGGAAGTCCGACCCAGCTTGATCACGACGGCATAGGCGCTCGCCGCCTGGCGGTAGTCCTTGGCGGAAAACAGCAGCTCACCGCGCCGGAACTGGACTTCATCGAGCATGCGGGTGTTGGGATAGCGGGCGATCAGCTGATCGAGCGTGGCGAGCGCCTGCTCGGGCTTGCTCGTGGCCTCGTAGGCGCGCGCCATCTGGTACAGCACCTGGTCATTGCGGGCGTAATCCGGGTACGCCTTCAGCAGCAGCGTATACAGACGAATCGCCTCGGCACTCATCAGGTCCACCTGCGACAGATCCTTGTCCAGGTTGTCGAACTGGTCGCCCTCCTGGTTGAGATCGCCCAGGCGGCGCATGGCCTCGGCGCGCAGGTTCGGGTCGGTGCGCTGCAGCTCCAGGAAACGTTTGTAATTCTCCATCGCCTTGGCGGCGTCGGCTGCCGCCGGGGTGTTCTTCTGCACCGCGACGGGGGCCTTGCGGACCAGGTCCCCGAGGGTCGCAGGGGCACTCGCTGTCGGCTGCGCCGCCAACGCGTTGCCGCCGAGGCAGGTCAACAGGTACACGCCGGCAGCAAGTCCGGCGCGCCACGGCGCACGGCGTGGTCCGCCCCGCGCGCTCACTTCGGCGCTCCGGCGGGCGGTTTCGCCGCCTCGCTGGCGGCCTTGTCGTACATGGTCGCCAGGGCGAAGCGCACCTGCACCTCGTACGCATCCAGCCGGACCTTCTGATCCGACAACTCCGCGACCGCAATCTGCTGCAGATACCCCTGCTGGGCCTGCTCCGCGCTCACCAGTCGCGCCTGCAGTTCGGTGATCCGGGTCTTAAGTGCCGCAAGTCGGGCGGCGAACTCCCCGGTGTTGGTCGGCACGCTGCGGCGCGCGCGATCGACGCGGATCCAGCGGCTCTGCGCCTCGTGCAACGCCAGGTCCAGGTCCTTGAGGGTGCGCCGCTCCTGCCACTGACGCGCCTTGAAAGCATCATTGAGCTGATAGAACAGCACGCCCTTGACCAGTCGCAGACGATCGCGCAGCGCATCGTTCCGTTCATCATGCGGTGCCGTTGCCAGCGCATCCTCGAGCTGCCGTATCTGCTCCCAACGCGCACGCTCCTGCGCAGAGCCGAGGGCGGCCACGTCCTGTCGGGCCTCGATACTGTTCAGCCGCGCGTCGAGGTCGTCGCGGCGATGCTGCAGCTGATCGACCGCGCCCGAGGCCAGCAGCTGGTCGACCTGGGGCAGCCGCTGCGCATAGGCGCGCTCGCGCGTATCGATCATGTCGCCGAACGCCTGGGAGCTGTCCGACCAGACATCCAGCGTCGTGCCGAGGAAGGTCAGGTCGCGGAAGTTCTTGAGTCCCTCCTGGAAATCGTGACCCGCCATGATGGCGTAGAGATAGCGCGATTCAGGCTCATCGGGAAGATTCTGCAACTGCCAGAACCAGCCATAGTGGGTCTGCTCATCGCCCGCGAGCAGTTCTTTGAGCATCTGTCCGGAGCGGATGCGATCGATGGCGCCATCCAGCGCCTGCTGCTCCCCGGCGAACGAGGTCAGCGCCGCTTCGTAATCCTGCGCCGCCTGGGCGTTGGATTCGAGCTTGCCGTAGGCATACGGCACTGCCAGGTAGGCCTCCTGGACCGCCGAGTCCAGCAGGCTGCGATTGCGCAGCTCGGTCCAGGGCGAGAGTGCGGCCTGATAGTCCCCGAGCGCGGCATCCGCCCATCCCAGGCCCAGCAGCGCCTTGTTTGAATACGCGCCGTTCAGTCGCACGCGCTCCAGCGGCACGCGCGCCTTGTCCGGTTGATTGGCCTGCAGGTAGGCGAATCCGAGCGCCAGGTTCGCCCGGTCGCGCAGCGCCAGCAGTTCCGGCTGGGAAGTCGGCAGCGTGCCCACCGCGGTCAGATTGGCGTCGGCCTCGGGCATGCGGTTCTGGCGCACCAGTGCAATGCCGAGATTGAACTGCGCGAACGCCAGCCAGTCCGGCGGTCCGTTGAAGGACTTCAAGAGCGCAATGGCCTCATCGATGTGACCCTGGCGCAGCAGCGCATTGGCCAGCAGATGGACCCGCTGCGCTTCTTGCTGCGCCGGTAACGGACCTTGTACCTGGCGCAGCGCGTCGACGGCCTTGTCCAGGTAGCCGCGGGCGTACCAGATCTGTCCCAGGTAGAACCACGCGCGGTTGCGCACACCCTGTGGCACATCCGGCGTCAGCAGCCGCGAAAAGCGTTCGCCGGCCTCGTTGTACAGACCCAGTGACAGATACAGACCGCCGAGCAGCAGCTGCGAGTCCAGTTCATGGTGTGGCAGCTGCTTCCAGTGCTGGTAGGCGAGCAGCCGCGTCAGCGCCTCGAAGTCGTCCTGCTGGTAATAATGAAAGAGCACATCGCCGTACTGCAGATCCTGCACGCGGATGGGCGGCAGCTGCTGCGGATCATGCGGCGAAGCAGCCCCGGCCACGCTCGCGTGCACAGCCAGCAGGACGCATGCGAATTGGCGCAGAACTCGCATCGCGAGCGGCTACTCCCAGTCCTTGATCTCGAACTCCGGCTGCATCTTGCGCTGCCGGTCCTCGATCTTCAGCTCCAGGTACTTGGCACCGATGCTTTTGTCGAATTTGAGGGAGGCGCCGCGCCGGTAATCGCGGTTATCCGGCCCCTTGCCCGAGAAGAAGGCCACCAACTCGTGATTGCCGACCTTGAGGTTGCCCAGATACAGCCGCTGCACGCCGCCCTTGAGCAGCGCGTCCACCTCGCGCGGCGTGTACAGGTAGTTGGTGACTTCCTTGTTGTCGATCTTGAGCGTGATCGAATCCAGGGCAAAGAACTCCCCCACGTCCATCGACACGTACACCGCAACCTGCGTGTTGGCCGGAAACAGCAGTTCCTCTTCCAGCACGAACAGGTCGCGGTTCAGATCCACGACGTCTTTTTTGAGCTGCTGGGTGTCCTCATCGAGACTGCGGGTGTCGGCTGCCCCGGGTGGCGCGGTGGCCGTGACCGGGGAGCCGGCGGGCGCTGCGCCCGCGGGTGCCCCGGCAACAGCCGGGCTGCCAGGTGCCGGCGGGCTTGCCGGCGCGCCGCTGTCGGCGCCCGCAAGGGCCGCCTCGACCTGGGCGCCTATCGCCTTGGCCTTGGCGGCAGCCGCAGCGGCAGCAGCGGACGTTGGCGCTGAACTGGGAGCCGAGCTCTGGGGCGGGGGTGCCGCGAAGGCAGCGCAGCTGCAAGCCATGCCCACCACCATTGCCAGGATCTTGTTCTTCATCTGCATGGCACTTCCGGTCATTCGTTGAGCAGCTCGCGCAGCTGGCTGAGGTAAAGCGCCTCGTCCCGGGGGCCGAAGTCGCGGTAAACGTGGCGGACGATGCCGCCCCGATCTATCAGCACCGTCGTGGGCAGATTGTCGATCTGGTAAAGGCGGGCGACATCCTTAGCCGGATCCTCGAGCATCACGAAGCCCAGTGGATGTGCGGCAACGAACTGGCGCGCATGGGCCGCATCATCATCCACGCTGACTCCATACATGTGCAGACCGGCGGATCGGTAGGTGGTGAAACTGCGATCCAGCATATCCAGCTGCCGCCGGCACACGTCGCACTGGCTGCCCCAGAAGGTAAGGACCACGACATCGCCGCGGTCCTCGGAAAGCCGCACATTGGTGCCACCGAACGACCGCAAGGCGAAATCCGGTGCGGACTGGCCCAGGAGAGCGAAGCCCTGGGCGTTGGCCACAAGACATACGAGGGTCAGCGTCGCAGCCGCAATGCAGCGTCGAGCCAGGGTACAACCGCGAAAAGACTTCAAGCACAGTCATCCATGGGTCCGCACCGGCGCCTGGCGGCCCTCGCAGGCAGAATTTAACATCTCTGCGCGGGAAGCGCTGTGTACCCAATTACTATTGTCAGCTGATCACCCCGTTCACGACGGGCTCGAAAGCAATGAGCGGCTCCAGGTCAGCCCCGAGGCCATTGTTGGCGATGGTGCTGGCGAAGGCCCCCTGCTGGCCATGCAGGGCCATGTAATTGAGGATCACGGTGTTCACCAGCAGGTTCACGGCATTGGCCGCCGGGCTCGAGGAGGTGTTCACCGCGCCGCCCGCGGTGTACGAGCCGATCTGGTTCGCGGTCGCGGCGGACGGGTTCACCGTCGGGCGACCCGCCGGATTGTAGACCAGGAACAGCGTGGAGGCCGTGGAGGCGTTATCTCCCTGCCAGCCGAACTTGCCGCGCCCCGCCGCCGAGGTATCAATCATGCCGGTCGAACTGAGCGAACCGTCGCTGAAGACGTAGATCATCAGCGGCACACCGACCCGCTTGGCGTATTCGAGGCAGGCACCGATGCACTGGCCCGCCTGGAAGTTGCGGGTTTCGCCGGTCGCACGGGTGCCGTCGTGATAATCAAACCCTGACAGGGAAATCGTGCCGGCACCGGCCAGGCCATTGACGACCATCTTCATCACAGCCGCGGTCATGATGAAATTGTTGTCCTGGTACTGGGCGGCGGTGAAAATGCTGTTGGTGGCGCCGACGATCTGCGGATCGATGTCGGGATTCAACGTCGTCGGATCGCCGAACTCGTTCACCAGCACGGTGGACTTCACATAGCCGCAGCGCGCCGCCGCCTTCAGCGCCGCGTCCGTGGTCGGGTCATCGAGCATGGTGCTCACCTGGCCAAGCTTGCCGCCGTAGGTGCCGACAGCGCTGCCGCCGCTTAGGCGGATGGTCGATTCCAGAACCGAGACGGCATCAGCCGGATTGCTGAAGATCGTGCCAAGCTGCCCGGTATTCACCAGGCCGGTAATGTTGCTCGACTGGGTCACCAGCGTCGGGCTGACGGTGAGATTGATGAGCGCGGACGGGGCCTCGGAATTGCCGCCGGAAACCGACGGCATGGTACCGATCAACGGCAGCAGTGAACCATTGGCACCCGCGTCATAGA
>Ga0302314_10017150_pt1 | contig 12162 bp, 9 predicted proteins | sample III_Palsa_N2_3_FD_200533 | JGI IMG/M metagenome (GOLD analysis project Ga0302314, IMG submission 200533) | Peat permafrost microbial communities from Stordalen Mire near Abisko, Sweden - III_Palsa_N2_3 | ecosystem: Environmental > Terrestrial > Soil > Palsa > Peat permafrost | place: Sweden...
GCAGGCCTTCACCGCCTGGACGGCGTTCGACCCAACCGCGCCGCAACGCCTGCGCCGGATGACCGCGGGCTTCGCGCCGCAACTGGTCATGGCCCACGGCTCGCGCGCGACCAGCCTGGCGGTGAAGGCCTTCGCCGGCCGCATCCCGGTGGTCGCGGTGGTGCACAACTTCCGCGCCCGCAAGGACCTGGCCTACGCCGACCTGGCCATCTGCGTCAGCCAGGCGGTGACGGAGGACGTCTGGATTCATTTCCCCAAGCTGCGGGCCGTCACCGTGGAGAACTTCGCGCCCTTGCGCGCAGGGCCAGGCCCGTCGGCCCACGACGGGCCGCCACGCATTGGCTCCATCGGCCGGATGCATCGCAACAAGGGCTATGACCTGCTGCTGGAGGCCGCGGCTCGGCTGAAGGCGAGGGGACTGGATTTCCGCCTGACCCTGGCCGGCGACGGCCCTGAACTCGCGCCGCTGAAAGCGCTTGCCGGCAGGCTCGGCCTGGATGATCGGGTCGAGTTCACCGGCTGGATGGACTCGCCGGCGGATGTGCTGAAGACGCTCGACCTGTTCGTCCTGTCCTCCCGCGTCGAGCCCTTCGGCCTGGTGGTGATCGAGGCCATGGCGTTCGGGACCCCGGTGGTCTCCACCAACATCGACGGTCCCCGCGACATCCTTGCCGGCGGCCAGCTCGGCCGGCTGGCGCGCGCCGCCGATCCCGAGGCCCTCGCCGACGCCATCGCCGCTGCGTTAGCCGATCCGCAAGGCGCCCGCGCGACAGCCCAGATCGCCCAGGCCAGCGCTTTGGAGCGCTATTCCGTCAAAGCCGGCGGCGCGAGATTGGCCGCGGCGCTTGAACAAGCCGGCATGGGAGCAAGCCGTTGGACCTGAAGACCACCCGCTTTGACATTGCCGACCGTGTCGGCGTCATCACCCTGTCGCGGCCCAAGCGCCGCAACGCCTGGACCGGGCGGATGCACACCGAATATCGCTGGCTGCTGAACGAGGCCAACCGCGACCCCGGCGTACGGGTGATCGTGGTCACCGGCGATCCCGAGGGCGGCGCCTTCTGCGCCGGGGCCGATCTGGGCGCCCTGGAGGGCCATGCCGAAAAGGGACGCTACGACCCTGGCACGGCCGCCGACATCGCCACGCCCGGCTATGGCGTCGATGATCGCTTCGACGCCAGCTTCGCCTACCATTTCGGCCTCGACAAACCGGTGATCGCGGCGATCAACGGCGCCGCGGCCGGCGTCGGCCTGGTGCTGGCGGCGTTCGCGGACCTGAGGTTCGCGGTCCCAGGCGCCAAGTTCACCACCGCCCACGGCCGCTTCAACTTCCCGGCGGAGTACGGCCTGTCCTGGGTGCTGCCGCGCCTGATCGGCCTGACCCACGCCAACGACCTGCTGCTGTCCAGCCGCGTCTTCACCTCCGACGAGGCGTTTGGCATGGGCTTCCTGAACCGGCTGGTTGCGCCGGACGATCTGATGAGCGACGTCCACGCCTATGCGCGGATGATCGCCGATGGCGTGTCGCCAGGGTCGGCCCGCGAGGCCAAGCACCAGATCTACCGCGACCTGCACCGGGGCGCCGCCGACGCGGTCCGGGACGCCGAGGCGCTGATGAACAGCATGATCAAACACCCGGACTACGCCGAGGGCGTGAAGGCCTGGATGGAAAAACGCCCGGCGAAGTGGGAGGGCTAGCGGCTTAGCGTCGGACTACGTCGACGGACTCGTCATAGACGTTTCAGGCGCTCGTCGAAAATCTTGTATCGCATGCGGCTGATCTGTGTGGCGAATTCGCGAACTCGAGCAAGGTCAGCCGCTCTATCTTTGGTTTGAAACCCTCCGCCCGTGAGACTGTCTGTTAGTCGAACAATCCATTCATCTAGGTCTCTATCAAGAGAAATCCGTCGCTCTTCCTGAAGTGAGCGAAGACCTATGGTTACGGCTTGAAGTTGTGATATTATTTTGGCTTCAAATGTGGGGTCGTCTCTGTGGCGTTCGCGGGACCAGTACTGCGATCCTATGTCTTGTAAACCAGCCAATTCTTCTCGAAGGGCCAAGCAAAGGCTCGTTACAGCCTCTCGCTTTCCTTTGAGCCTCTCTAAGGCAAAACTTGTCAATCCGGTAAAGAATACCGCCACTACTGCCGGCGCAACAATGCTCCGAATAATTTCAGAAATCCAGCTTCTGTCCGCAGTGGCAGGGCCCACGCTTCCTAGAAGAACGGATATAGAGTTTATATGATCAGCCACCCAGAATTTTATTCCAATTTCAACCTTGGTTTATATCTCTCAGTGCGCGATCAACATTGAAATCAATCATACGCTTATTAATACTAAAATCAGGGTCGTGTCCCGCGAAGTGGAAGAGAAGATCGAACTTGTCTTTTGAGAGCTTGTAGCCGCGGATTAATTCGCCGAACGCAGCATCACAGAAGGAGCCCGGAAGGCCAGCCACACCGTCTAGGTCAATTGAGAGTGGGTGCGCAACTTCATCTCTGACGACAGGGTCTAGGAATTTCACACGGAATCTACAGCCATTGTGCGGACCGTCAGCGTCCGTCCGCCCACCTGGGGTCGGCGAGAAATCTTTAGCGATTGAAACCGTTGTCATCAGCCGGGCTCCGACGACCTGAACGGGACAGACCATACTATCATTGTTCCACAGAATCGTTGCGGCGGAATGAAGGCTTTATTCATGATACCGTTACGGTAGGCCACGCTGCCCCACAGACTGATGAATTGCACCTCGCTGCCGGGCAGCGATTTCGTCAGATCGGTCATCTGCCAAAGCCCATTTCCTCGCCCAGGCAGGCCGCTACTGGACGCCCCATGTTCAGCTGCCCTTTGCAGCACCAACATATCACCGCTGCCACCGACTTGAAGGCGTTCTTGCTTTGCTTCTGGGTGCTGCCTAGAAAACCGCTCCGGAATCCCTATCCCTTGATCATAAACTGTCAATTCGAAGCGGCCTCTGTGATGGTCGACGATTGCGCCCGCCCACCAGCCGCCAATTGAAGGAATCCCATCTTCGCCAGAGCCGCTCGGATATGCGTGTTCCCGCGTGTTGTTGAACGCTTCCACCAGCACGTTGTAGAACTGTGGCCTTGCCGCGCTAAACGGCTTACAGGCCTCATACAATTCGTCTCGAATTTGCCGAGCTAAGTCATTCGAAGAAGAATTCCCGCTTCGCATCGGGATAATTTGAAATCGATCGTCGGAGAGAGATTTAGATTTCTGTATAGCTACCGTCTGATCTCGGCGTCGAGCCTGAACTACGTTGTGAAGGCCTAGCGAGTAAAGCGTATTTCGAATCTCTGGAAGCCAGTGATGGTCGTCTAATACCGGCCGCATGCCGAGAATTTTTCGTATGCGATCTAGTTCGGCAGTAAGGATAAGCGCAGCCGGGGAATCTATCCGACTAACATCGTCAAGGTTGATATAGATATCGGGCTGGCTAGGGTTCGGGTCTCCCAAGAAGGCCCGTTCGACAAAAACCTGCCTGCGCAATTCATAAACGAACCGGAGTACGCCGTCCATGTTCGAGCTAAATGTGAAGTCAGCGGGTGCAGAAAGATGCCTACATTCAACCTCCACTTTGCCAACGGTGTAATGTCCTTCGGTTAGGGGCGTTCTCGCATTTAGGCCGCCACTTTCATCGAACTTGGCGCCATCGCTGGTGAACGCGATTGGCTTGAATTTGAACTGCCTTCTCGCCCCCTTGCCTCGACGCCCCTGAGACAGCATTGAGCTGAGTCGCTCACGTTTCTTCAGTCGGCGAGCCAACAGCTGTTGGGAGAGCGGTTTCGGTGTGTCTACCATCTCAATGACAACTCTGGCGCTTACGGTCGGCTAACACGCAGGCGGAGTCGATCCAAGGCAAACGAGGTCCCCCAACGCCTCCAGCACAGCCTCCGGCGTCAGCGCCGCCAGGTCATCGACGAAAACGGTGCGCATCGCGGCGCGGGGCGAGCAGTGCTCCGGGAAGGAGCCGTGCGACATCAGCATCAGCCCCGGCGCCCCGGCATAGGCGGCCATGTGGCCCGGACCAGTGTCATTGGTCACGCACAGGGCGGCCTCGGCGCCCAGGCCGGCCAGGTCGGTCATGCTGGTCTTGCCGGTCAGGTCAACGGTCGCCGGCGCGGCCTCGGCGATGGCCCTGCCCAGCGGCGCCTCCTGTGGGCTTCCGGCGACCACGATCGACAGGCCCCGTTCGGTCAGAGTCCTGGCCAGGCATTGATAGAACTCGATCGGCCAGTGTTTGTCGGTGCGCCCGGCCGAGGCGCCGGGGATCAGCAGGGCGAAGGGCGGGCGGACGCCGAACCGCTCGGCCGTCGAGGCATGTTCGCCGCGCGAGACCCGCGCCAGGGTGCTCAGGTCAGGCGTGGGCGCCGCGCCGATGGGATAGGCGGGCGCGATGCCGGCGACGTGCATCTGGTCGGCCAGCCGGTCCATATTGTGCAGCTTCTGCCGGTCGGGACGGGTCTGCCGGTGCGAGGCGCCCGCCGCTATGCCCGACCATTCCGGAAACCACGGAAAGAAGAACAGCCGGTAGCGCGATGAGCGGCCCGATGTCTGGATGTCGTAGACCCGGCGATAGCCCGCCATCCGCAGCCGCCAGATCAGCGCCAGGGTCGCCTGCGCGCCCTTGGGCTTGGCGTCGATCTCCACCCGGTCGAACAGGCCGCTATCACGGGCCAGACCCTGGTAGGGCGGCGTGGTCAGGAGGGTGATCTCGGCGCCGGGGTGGGCCTTGCGGATGGTCTGGAAGGCGCCGAAACACTGGGCGAAATCCCCCAGGGCGCTGAACTTCATCACCAGAATACGTTCGGGGCCGCTCATCGGCCTCGTTTAGACGCCCTCGCCGGCTTGCGAAAGGGCGCCCAAATCCGGCCTTTTCGCCGCGCTTGATGAGCCGGCGCCTTGTCCCTATAACCCCACGCTCGCCGAAAGGCGTCGCCCCTTGGGGCTGGGTAGCTCAGATGGTTAGAGCGGTGGATTCATAACCCACAGGTCGGCGGTTCGATCCCGCCCCCAGCTACCAGGCGCGCAGCGCCAAACCCTCAGTTCAGAGCTCAGTCCCCGACCGCTGAACCGACCCGCGCGGAGACATCCCGGCTCGCGGCCGACGGGGTGATCGGCGCCGCGACCGGCGCTGTCGCGGGCGCCGGCCCATCCAGCTCGGCGATGGTTTCGCGGATGAACTCCGCGTCGGTGACGATGCCGATCTCCAGGCGCACGTCGTTCAGCTCGACCTGCTGGGTCAGCATGCCGGCGACGAACTGCACCTCCTGGCTCTGGTCGGCGCCCGGCCGGCGATGGTCCGCCTGGGCCATGAACACCGGGCCGCCGGAGTTGCCCGGGAAGACCCGGAAGTCCAGCAGGAAGGTCGGCGAGATCTTGTCCGGCTCGATCGGCGAGGCCACCCGGCCCGAGCGCAGGATCGGAAAACCCGCCGCATTGGCCGACAAGCCTTGCGGATAGCCCAGCACCATCATCTCGTCGCCCGGCCCTACGCCATATTTGGTGAAGGTGTCCGACCCCGCCAGCCAGGCCACCGGGATGGCCGCCTTGGCGAACTCCGGCGGCGCCTGGACGGCGATGGCCACCACGTCACGGCTGGGGTGATGGACGAAGATTTCGTGGCCGGTGGAGCGGATGGTCACCGCCTGCGGGGTGAACGTCCAGCCGCCGTCCTTGTCCTGGACCCGGTAGCCGATGTTGGCCCGTGCGCCCGGCATGCGGTCGAACACATGCCGCGCCGTGACCAGCACGGTGCGCGGCTTGCCGTCCGGCGTGGGGTCATTGATCAGGAAGCCGGTGCCGATGGTGTGGCGGCCATCGGGAAGCTGCTGCTCCACCTGCACGGTGGCCTGCATCAACTGGGTCGATAGGTCCAAGGCCATAGTTGTCGAATCGTCCCCCGACTCGCCTAAACTGTCTTTGACGCCGGGTCCGGCTCTGCGCAAGCTGAGCCGGAAGCGATGCGCGATCACGGGTGAGTGTGCGGCATGACCGACGGCGCGTCGATTGGGACCAAGGGACGCACCGGCCCCCGGCCGCTCGCGCTGGTGACCGGCGCCTCTGCCGGCATCGGCGAGGCGTTTGCCCGGGCCTATGCGGCAAAAGGACACGACCTCGCCCTGGTGGCGCGGCGGGCCGACCGGCTGGAGGCGTTAGCGACCGAACTGTCCGCCGCTCACGGGATAGGAGCCTTCGCAATTCCCGCCGATCTGGCCCTGTTCGAGGCGCACAAGCCGGTGCTGGACGCCATCGCGGCGCGGGGCCGGCATGTGGACGTGCTGGTCAACAACGCCGGCTTCGGCATCGCCCAGGGCTACACCGGCGTGCCATGGGAGCGGCAGCGCGACTTCCTGATGACCCTGGTGGTGACCTGCTGCGGCCTGGCCTATGGCGTGCTGCCGGGGATGGTCGAGCGCGGGCGCGGGGCGATCGTCAACGTCGCCTCCCTGGCCGGGTTTTCGCCCGGGGTGAAGGGCAACACCCTCTACCCCGGCGCCAAAAGCCTGATGATCAAGTTCAGCGAGTCCCTGGCCGCCGAATACGGCCCACAGGGCGTCAAGGTTACCGCCATCTGCCCCGGCTTCACCACCACCGAATTCGCCGCCCAGGCCGGCATCCAGGAAATCATGGAAAAGGAGAACCGGCGTCTCTCCCAGACCGCCGAACAGGTGGTCGCCATCGCCATCAAGGCCAACGAACAGGGCCGTGTGGTGGTGGTGCCCGGCCTGCACAACAAGGTCTTCGCCGTGCTGCTGAAACGCCTGCCCGAACCCCTGGTCCGCGCCATCATTTCATCGGCGTCGGCAAAGTATTTCCTGGAGGACTGACCCCAGTGGCCAACCACTTCGACATCATCATCGTCGGTTCCGGCGCCGGCGGCGGGACCCTGGCCCAGCGGCTCGCACCCACCGGCAAGTCGATCCTGATCCTGGAGCGGGGCGAGCACCTTCCGCGCGAGGCGGAGAACTGGGACTCCAAGGCGGTCTTCATCGACAAGCGCTATCGCACCAAGGAGCATTGGTACGACAGCCGGGGCAAACCCTTCGTCCCCAACACCCACTATTGGGTCGGCGGCAACACCACCTTCTATGGCGCGGCGCTGATGCGGCTGCGCGAGGGGGATTTCCACCAGGTCCAGCACAAGGGCGGCATATCCCCCGAATGGCCGATCAAGCTGGAGGATCTTGCCCCATACTACACCGAGGCCGAGCATCTGTGGCGCGTCCACGGCGCCCGCGGCGTCGATCCGGCCGAGAAGGGCGACGAGCCGCCCTATGCCTACCCAGCGGTCCACGACGATCCGGGCATCGCGCGTCTGCGCACCCATCTGGAGGAAAAGGGCTGGAAGCCCTTCTCACTGCCGCTGGGGGTCAACCTGGACCAGGGGCACCCGGTCACCTCGGCCTGTATCAAGTGCAAGACCTGCGGCGGCTATCCCTGCCTGGTGAAGGCCAAGTCGGACGCCCGCACGGTGGCGGTCGAGCCGTTGCTCGATCTGCCCAACATCACCCTGCTGACCGGCCGCAAGGTCACCAGACTGGAGACCGACGGAACCGGCCGCACGGTGACCGAGGTGGTCTGCGACACCGCCCAGGGCGAGGAGCGCTGGACCGGCGATATCGTCGTCCTGGCCGCCGGCGCGGTGAACACCGCCTGCATCCTGCTGGGGTCGGCCAATGGCGCGCATCCCAACGGCCTGGCCAATGGCTCCGACCAGGTCGGGCGCAACTATGCCTTCCATACGCTGACGGCCATGGTCTCCCTGACCGCCGCGCCGATCGACACCACCTTCCCCAAGACCCTGGCGGTGAACGACTTCTACTGGAAGGACCCGAACGGCGGGTTCGACTTCCCCATGGGCCATATCCAGCTGCTGGAATACATGTCGGGCAAGACGCTGGAGGGACAGGTTTCCGACTGGCTGCCGCCGGCGCTCGCGCCGGATTTCATCTTCTCATCGGTGGCCGAGCGGCTGCTCAGCTTCCTGGTCATCTCCGAAGACCTGCCGATGCCCGAGAACCGCGTCACCCTGGGCAAGGACGGCCGGATCAACCTGGCCTACACCCACAACAATCTCGAGGGTCACGAGCGGCTGGTGAACACCCTGCGCTCGGCGCTGGACGGCTTCGTCAGCCACGCCCATCCGCTCTCCCAGCACCGTCTGGAGCTGGATTCGCTGCTGCCGCTCTACGGCACCGCCCACCAGGTCGGCACCACCAAATTCGGGACCGACCCGGCCTCGTCGGTGCTGGACGTCAACTGCAAGGCCCACGACCTCGACAACCTTTACGTGGTCGACTCCAGCTTCTTCGTTTCAAGCGCCGCCGTGAACCCGACGCTCACCATCGTCGCCAACGCCATGCGGGTGGGGGATCATTTGAAGGAGAGGCTGGGCTAGGGTGCCGCCCGAGGCGTATTCCCACCATTGAAGCGGCCGAAGTGGCTGGCGCTGAACAGCCCGATCAGCAGCCCGCCCAGGCCGGCCGCGCCCATGTCGGCGCCGGACTGGAACTCGAACCGGCCCACGTGCGCCAGCAGAAGGTAGGCCAGGATCAGGTTCACGGACCCCCACAGCACGTTGGTCCTGGATGAAGACAGCCCCTGGCCGGGAGGCTTGGCGAAGGGGCTCTGGAATGGCCGGCCCATCAGGCCGGCAGTCAAATGCGGGATGGTGTTGATCAGCGCCGCCCCGCCGACGAACCAGGCCAAGTAGTCCAGCCATGGCCATCCGCGCATCGCCGGTAGCGCGGCCTGCAGGTGTTGCAGCATCGATTGTCTCCCCCGGCTCGAAGGCTCGAGCCCGCATAGGCGGTCGGGGGCCGGTAAAATGCAAGTCGCCCTTCAGACCGCCCGGCTGTCGATCGCGTCCAGCTCCAGCGCCAAATCGCCCACCCAGCGGCGCGCGCCGGCGTTGTCGGACTTGTCGCCGGCCTGTTCGATCTCGGCGCCGATGTCGGTGATCGCGGTGAAGCCGAAGCCGCCGCCCGAGCCGCGCAGATTGTGCCCGATCAGGGAGACCGGCGCATAGTCCTCCCGGTCCAGGGCCGCGTTCAGCTTGTCCACATCGCCTCGGCAACTGGCCAGATAGGCGGGCGTCCGCTCCGCCAGTCGCGCAGCCGCGCGCACGGCCCGGCCGCTCTCATCCGCCATGGCCGGCGCCGCCTCTGGCTGGACCTTGGCGAAGTCGCGGATCGCCTGCAGCAGCACATCCTGTTTGATCGGCTTGCTCAGATAGGCGGTGCAGCCGGCGGCCAGGCAGGTCTCGCGGTCGCCCTTCAAGGCCGAGGCGGTCAGGGCGATGATCGGCGTCGGCGCCCGGTTGTTGGCCTTCTCCCATTTGCGGATCGTCCGCGTGGCGGTGAGGCCGTCCACCACCGGCATCTGCCGGTCCATCAGCACGATGTCGTAGTGGCCGGCCATGAACATTTCGCAGGCCAGCGCGCCGGTGACGGCCACGTCGATGCGGTAGGGGGTATCCGCCAGATAGGCCAGGACGATGGTGCAGTTGTCGGGGGAGTCCTCGGCCATCAGGATCCGTAAGGGCGACAGCGGCGCGGCGTCGGCGGCATGGGTGGGCGACAGCTGCGGGCGGCCGGCGGCGGGCCAGGCCTCGAACGGCACGGCGAAGGCGAACCGGCTGCCCTTGCCCGTCTCGCTTTCGACCCAGATGCTTCCGCCCATCAGCTCCACCAGCCGCTTGCAGATGGTCAGCCCCAGACCCGAACCGCCAAACCGGCGCGTGGTCGAGGAGTCCGCCTGGATGAAACGCTCGAATACCCGGGCGAGTTTGTCGTCGGCGATGCCGATGCCGGTGTCCGCGACGGTGAAGCGCAGAGCGGTGGGGACCGCGGAATCCCTGTGCGGTTCGACGGTCAGGGTGACCGAGCCGGTCTCGGTGAACTTGATCGCGTTGCCGAGCAGGTTCAGCAGCACCTGGCGCAGCCGGGTCGGGTCGCCGACCAGGTCGTTGTTCACGTCCGGCGCGATCTCGCAGGTCAGGGTCAGGCCCTTTTCCCGCGCCCGCGGCGCCACCATCTCGATCACCTTCTCCAGATGGTCGCTGAGCGAAAACCCGGTCCGCTCCAGGTCCAGTTGCAGCGCCTCGACCTTTGACAGATCGAGGATGTCGTTGATCAGGTTCAGGAGATTGTCGCCGGAGCGGCGGAATATCTGAACATATTTGTCCTGTTCGGGGGTCAGGTTGGTCTTCGCCAGCAGGTCGGCGATGCCCATGATGGCGTTCATCGGCGTGCGGATCTCGTGGCTCATGCTGGCCAGGAAGTCCGACTTGGTGCGGTTGGCGCTCTCGGCCACCGCCTTGGCCTGCTGCAGCTCCACCTCCACCCGCTTGCGCTCGGTGACGTCGCGCGCGGCGGCGAACACCCCCTGCAGGGTGCGTTTGCGGTCGTAGAAGGTTGTGGCGTTGTAGGAGACCACGGTCTGCTTGCCGTCACGGGCGCGTGCGGTCAGCTCATAGTCGGTGACCGATTTTTCGCTCAATACCCGCTTGATGCCGGCCTCGGCCCGGTCCGGATCGGTGAAGCAGTCCTTGAACGGGGCGCCGATCAACTCGTCGCGGGTGCAACCGGTCAGGGCCTCCATCTGCTTGTTGACGTCGGTGATGATGCCGGCGGGATCGGTGGTCATCAGGGCGTCGATGTTCGATTCGATCAGCGAGCGGGTATAGAACTGCTGGTCGCGCAGGCGCTGGTCGGATTTCTTCTGCTCCTCCTCCACCACCTTGCGCGCGGTGTTGTCGGTGCCGATCAGCAGGTAGCCGATGATCGCCTCCTCATCGTCCCGCAGGGCGGTGACCGAGACCACCGCCGGAAATCGGGTGCCGTCCTTGCGGATATAGGTCAGCTCATAGATGTCCTCGATCCCGCGCGAGGCCTTGAACACCAGCGCCTCGAAGCCTGGGGTGATCGGCGTGGCCAACTCCACGCTCAGGGCATGGGCGCGGGCGATCAGCTCCTGCGGGTCGGAAATGTCGGCTGGGGTGATCTTGTTCATCACCTCGGCGGCGGTATAGCCCAGCATTCGCTCGGCCCCGACGTTGAAGATCTGGATCACCCCCTTGGCGTCGGTGGCGATCGAGGAAAAATTGGCGCTGTTGAAGATGGCGTTCTGCAGTGCGCCAGCCTTGACGATAGAGTCCTCGGCGTCACGTACGGCGGAGCTGTCCCAGCCCTTGTTCTCACCTGAATTAGGAATGGGGCAGCCTCAAATCTGATGACCGGCGCAACAGGACGCCAAATCGGGGACGATGTTAGTGGAACAGGTGGCCGAGCGAGACGCCCAGCTGGGAGGGTGAATAGGGCTTCTGCAGAAACTGGCCGCCCACGACGAACTGGTCGGTCATGTCGGCGGTGAGCGGGCTGCCGGAGGTGTAGAGCACGAGCAGATTTGGCCTCAAGGTCAGCGCCTGCTTGGCCACGTCATAGCCGGCCAGCCCGCGCGCGCTCAGGCGAATGTCGACGAACAGGGCGTCGATCTGACCGGGCGCCGACAGAAAGGCCATCGCCTGATCCGGGTCCTCGGCGGCCAGGGTGTCGTACCCGATATCCTCAATGGTCCATTCCGCGCTTTGGCGGACGAACACCTCATCCTCGACAATGAGGATTGTCGTCATCGAAACGCCCGCAATTCAGAAATCAGCGCCTGGAACGCGCCCCAGGCGCTCGACCAACTGTGTCTCGGCGCCACGACCACTACGCCCGGCCGGCCGATTTGGTTCCGTCGCACGCGCACCATTTTACCGGCGGCGGCTTCAGCATCGGGCGCCCCAGATCAACGCATGCGCGAGGCCTCTCCCGTCATCTGTTGACCTAGGCTATGCTGGGCGTGATCGGGGGCCGGGCATGACGATCGACGTCTCCTACTTCAGTCTGGCGAGCCTGCTCAGCCTTGCGCTGTTCATGGCGATTATTATTCCGCGTTCGCTGATCCACGTCGCCAACCTGCTCGCGGGGCGGATCACCGGCCGCGTGGTCCAGGCCGATCGCTGGCTGGTCGCCATCGTCATCGCCATCCTGCTTTGCGTCGGTTTCGGAGTCGCCGGGGTCTTGAGCCAGCGTGCCCGCGACCTGGCCAATTCGTCCGAGGCGGTGGCGCTGAGTTTCCTGCTGTTCGCCACCCC
>Ga0302314_10017151_pt1 | contig 12162 bp, 14 predicted proteins | sample III_Palsa_N2_3_FD_200533 | JGI IMG/M metagenome (GOLD analysis project Ga0302314, IMG submission 200533) | Peat permafrost microbial communities from Stordalen Mire near Abisko, Sweden - III_Palsa_N2_3 | ecosystem: Environmental > Terrestrial > Soil > Palsa > Peat permafrost | place: Sweden...
TTTGCGCCCGGCGAGGCGGCGGCGCTGGCCGGGCTGCTCATCGATTTCGAGGTCGTGCGCTTCGCCGGCGAGATTCCCTGGCCCTATGACCCGAGCCAGGCCTCCAGCTTCATCGCCCAGTCGCACCGGCATTTCGCCCATGGCCGCGACTGCGTCTTCGCCATCGAGCGCCAGGAAGACAGCGCGCTCGTCGGCTGCATTGCGCTGCATGCCGATGCCGGCGGACAGGTCGCGCGGCTAGGTTACTGGCTGGGCCAGGCCTATTGGCGCCGCGGCTATGCCACCGAAGCAATCGCGCTGGTGCTGGCCTTCGGCTTCACCGAACGCCCCTTCACCCGCATCGAGGCCGAGGCCCATGTCGGCAACACCGCGTCCTGGAAGGCGATGGAGCGCGCCGGCATGATGTTCGAGGGCATTGTCGATCTGGAGTTCCGCTTTCGCGGCTTCACCGCCCCGGCCCGGCGCTATGCCATCAGCCGCAAAGCCTGGCGAGAGACCACGGCATGAGCCTTCGCGTCATCCTGGTCGCCGCCGTGGCGTTGATCGACACCGATGGCCGCGTGCTGCTGGCGCGCCGCCCGCCGGGCAAATCGATGGCCGGCTTGTGGGAATTCCCCGGCGGCAAGGTCGAGCCGGGCGAGACTCCGGAAGCGGCGCTGATCCGGGAACTCGCCGAAGAGCTGGGCATCGACGTCAAGGCCAGCTGTCTCGCCCCCCTGAGTTTCGCCAGCCATGGCTACGAGACGTTCCACCTGCTGATGCCGCTCTATGTCTGCCGGCGCTGGAACGGCACGCCGGTCGCCCGGGAGGGCCAGGAACTGGCCTGGGTGGCACCGATGCGGCTCGGCGACTATCCGATGCCGCCGGCCGACAAGCCGCTGATCCCGATGCTGCAGGATCTGTTGTAGGGAAAGCGGGACCGGACCGGGGTCGAGCCTACGCGCCATGCGACTTGCGGCAGCGGTTGCTCTCGACCAGCTTCTCCCCGACGAATGCGCAAAGCTTCTCTCGGCCACCGACTCTGGAAACTCAGCCCGAAAATGCCCCCCTGGTCGCCGTAGTGTCGCACAAGACCCGTAAGATCACGCCATTGGCGAGGCTCGACGCGCGAGCAGGCTCGAGTGACGCGGGTCAATAGACGGCGGCGTGCATATCAGCATTCCCCGTCACGAAACCGTCACCCGAACCTGCACATCTTAGACGCCGAGCGAACGTTAGGCATGGGGGTGCAATATGTCAGATACGACGATGAACGGTGGCATGGCGGATGCGTCGCGCCCGCGTTTGGAAAGCAAGCCACATCCTCTCGGGGCTCTGGCCTTTCTGCTCGTGCTCATCGCAGGCTTGGGCTACGCCGCATACAGCATTTCAATCGACATGAGCGATGCCGGCGTGCACGGCCTGGCGATCGGGACCTTCGTGCTGCTGGCCTTGGCCTTGTTCATCGCCTTGGGCTTCGAGTTCGTCAACGGCTTCCACGATACGGCCAATGCCGTTGCGACGGTGATCTACACGAACAGCCTGCCGCCGATGGTGGCGGTCGTCTGGTCGGGCACGTGGAATTTCCTGGGCGTGCTGACCTCGAGCGGCGGGGTCGCCTTCACGATCGTGACCCTGCTGCCGGTGGAATTGATTCTGCAGGCCGGCGGCGGCGCCGGCTATGCGATGATCTTTGCGCTGCTGATTGCAGCCATCATCTGGAATCTCGGGACCTGGGCGCTGGGCTTGCCCAACAGTTCGTCGCACGCGCTGATCGGCTCCATCATGGGCGTGGGGCTGGCGAACCAGATGCTGGCGCCGGCCGGATCGGCGACCTCCGGGGTGGATTGGAACCAGGCGGTCACGGTTTTCGAGGCCCTGTTGTTCAGCCCGCTGATCGGGTTCGTGCTGGCGGCGCTCCTGCTCCTGCTGATGAAATTCGCGGTGCGCGTCCCCAAACTCTACACCGCGCCTGAAGGAAAGAAGCCGCCGCCGCTGGCGATCCGGGCACTCCTCGTCCTGACCTGCACCGGCGTGTCCTTCTTCCACGGCAGCAATGACGGCCAGAAGGGCATGGGCCTGATCATGCTGATCCTGATCGGCGCGGCACCGACCGCCTATGCGCTGAACCGGGCCATTCCCGAGAGCAGCACGCCGGCCTTTCTCGAGGCAATGGCGAGTGCGCAGACGGTATTCCAGACCCATGCCGGGACCGGCAGCAGCCCCGATGCGGAAGCGGCCCGATCGATCGTCGGCGACGCGCTCAAAACCAAAGACGTCAACAAGCCGGAAGTCTATGCCGCACTCGCCGCGCTGACCGGGGATATCGGATTGGAGGTCAAGAACTATGGCGCCATCAAATCCGTACCGGCGGCGGCGACCAAGAATGTCCGCAACGAGATGTATCTGGCGGCCGATGCGGTGCGGATCATGGGATCGAGCCCGGCCGGCTTCGATGCTGCGGATCTCGCCACGCTGAAATCATTGCGGTCCTCGCTGGACAGCGGCACCAAGTTCATCCCGACCTGGGTAAAGGTCGCGGTCGCCTTGGCGCTCGGGCTGGGGACGATGGTCGGCTGGAAGCGCATCGTGGTGACAGTCGGGGAAAAGATCGGCAAGACGCATCTGACCTATGCCCAGGGTGCGGCGGCCGAGATCGTGGCGATGGCGACGATCGGTCTGGCCGACGGCTTCCACCTGCCGGTCTCGACGACCCATGTTCTGTCGAGCGGTGTCGCCGGCACGATGGCGGCCAGCGGGTCGGGGCTGCAGTGGAGCACGATCAAGAACATGGCGCTGGCCTGGGTGATGACCCTGCCGGCGGCCATGGCGATCGCCGGCTCTCTCTATGTCGTGCTGCGCCAGGTGTTCTGAGCAAGAAACAAAGTGGGGCGGGCGGGACGCCCGCCTCACTTCTATTAGTGTTAAGCCCCGGCTTCGGGCGGATTGTCGATGCTCGCCGCCGAGCCGAGCACAGTCTCGCCGCCGAGCCAGCGCGCCTCGGCATCCGGCTCGGCCCAGGCGGCGACCAGGGCGGCGGTCAGCTCGAGCGATTGGCGCGGCGCCCCCGCCGCGGCCAGCACCTCGTCCCGGGCCGCGGCCACGACGTCGCGCAGCAGCCCGGCCGCCACCGGCTGCTCGACCGGTTGCGACGGGCTGGCGTGATCGGCCTGGCATTGCCGCAGATTGAGCGAGAGATAGCCCTGGCAGCCGCTCGGGCGTGCGACATGGCCGAGGCAGTCATGGGTGGCCGGATCGAGCACCGGGCAGAAGATGCGCAGCCGGTGCCGGGCCAGCGGCGGCACGCCATGGCCGCGCCCATCGGCCGCCACCGCCCGCGCCTGCAGGGCTGCCAGCTCGGCTGGTGCCAGGCTGCGTTCGAGCTGGTCCTTGAGCGCGAAGACCTCGTCCGGGCTGGCCTGGATGGTGAGGGTGCAGCAGCAGCCGCAGCCCCGGGCGCAGGCGACCGGCGTCCTGGCCTTGGCCATGGCCTCGATAACCGGCCGCATTTCGGCATCGAGGATGGCAATGCGTTCGGCCGCAATGGCGAGGCTCAGCCCCGGCCGCAGGCCATGGCGCGCCACGACGGCACCGAGCCGCGCCGTTGCGCGCTGGTAGAGATCGGTCAGGAACAGCTGGACCTCTTCCGGGTAATCCTCCAGGCGCCGGGGCAGGTCCAATTTCGCCACTCCTAATCGGTAGCAACCGTGCAGGTCGGTTCGCAGGTCACCGGAAAATTGACCGAATTGGCGATGAAGCATTTCTCATGCGCGGCGTGGTGCAGCTCCAGCGCCCGCACAGGATCGCTCCCCGCCGCCACGACCACCTGCGGCTTCAGCACGGCAGCGCTGAACCGGCCGCCGCCATCCGGCGTCTCGACCATCACGCCCTCGGCGGCGTCACGATAGCCCATAACGGCAATGCCGGCCTCGGCCGCCAAATGCAGATACCAGAGCATATGGCACTGCGAGAGCGAGACGACCAGCAGTTCCTCGGGATTCCAGCGCGTCTTATCGCCGCGAAAAGCCGGGTCGGAGGAGCCCGGGATCGCCGGCTTGCCCGGCACCGTCACCACATGATCGCGATCATAGGCGCGATAGCTCGAGGTTCCGGTGCCGCGATTGCCGGTCCAGTCGACGGCAATGGCATAATGATGCTCGCGCGCCATGGCTCGGCTCCTCGTGACTGCCAGGCCACACCAATAGCAAACCCGGCGGCAAGCCGCCACCCGGAGCGAGCTCTACTTCCCTCGCCCCGGCCGGGCCGCCTCGCCCGCCTTATGCTCGACCGCTCCCAGCGCGTCCGCCAGTCTGGTCTTGGCGCTGCCCGGCTTGAGCGGCCGGGGCTGGCTCTCGGCCGGCGCCCAGCCGGTCAGGGTGATGATCTGGAAACTCGCCGGAATCCGGCCGGTGGCATCGCCGAAGCGCGCGCGGTAGATCTCGACGGCACGCAGCAGCACGGCGCGCGGGGTGAAACCGCGCTGGCGGTGGCGCAGCGCATTGGTCTCGCCCAGCGCCCGCAGCTCGCGCATCAGCGCGAAGGCGTCGGGATAAGTCACCGTCAGCAGCTCGCCATCGACCACGGGCAGCGCGAAGCCGGCGCGCTGCAGCAGCGCACCGGCCTCGCGCAGATCGGCGAAAGGAGAAACGCGCGGGGCGGCGCCCGACGAGACTTCCAGCTCGGCCAGGGTCAGCGCCTGGCGCAGCTCCCACAGGGTCTCGCCGCCAAACAGCGCCGCCAGCAGCAGCCCGTCCGGCCGCAACACCCGGCAGATCTGCCAGAGCGCCCCCGGCAGATCGTTGGTCCAATGCAATCCCAGCGTACTCACCACCAGATCGAAGCTGCCGGCGGCAAAGGGCAGCGCCTCTTCCTCGCCGACCACGGCATCGGCATGACGGGCGGCAAAGCGCCGGGCCGGGTCGAGCGTCACGATGCGCGCAGCACGGCCGGCCGCTGCCATCAGCCCGGCCAGCCCGCCATCGCCGCCGCCCAGATCGAGCGCCAGATCGAAGCGCGGCTTGACGTCGTTCAGCCGGTCGACCAGCCGCGCCTGCACCTCGTCGCGCAGGAACCGGTCGGCGCGCGGCAGCAGTGCTGCCCGCTCGCGATGGGCACGGACCGCGGCGCGGTCGAAGACGAGGATTTCATCGCTCATGCGGCCCATCATGGCGCTGTCGCTGGGCCGAGGCCAGGCGGAAAGGTGAGGGTTCAGCCCGGGCAGCCCTTCAGCGTGGCCAGCTCGCGCAGCACATCGTTGCGCAGCGTCAGTGTGCGGACCTCATTGCGCTCCGGCGTGTTCGAGTCGGCGGCAAGCCAGAGCGGCGCCCCCACCACGGCGGCCGCGTAGCCGACCTTCTCATTATAGGTGCGGTTGCTGTCGATCGCCTGTCGATCCGTTGCCATCTTCTGTTCATTCGCCTGCCGCTCGGCGGCAAGATCGGCGCAGCCGAGTGCGCGGTCGGCGCTGTTGAATGCGTCGGGCGACAGGTTCTGCTGCCGGTTCACGCCGGTCGTGTCCGGCGGCAGCGGCGCCGGCTCGGTGGCGCAGGCGGCAAGCGCGCTCAGCGCCGCCAGCAGCACAAGCCTATTGGAAGACGATTGCACGGCCGGTCCCATCCATCTGGCCCCAGCTGAGCGCGCCAATCCCGACGGTGCCGTAGCGCACGAGCACAATGGCGTCGGCGCCCAACTCGACCGCACGCGCGCGCAACCCGTCATCGACCTCTGCCCGCGTCGGATCGTGGTCGAAGATCGTCGTTTTGTGCACCGTCACCTTGATATCGCCGAGCGAGCGGTAAGGCCGGTCGGTGATGTCGTTCTCCGAGAGGGCGATTTCGGCCGGCGCCTTCTTGGCGGCAACAGGCTGCACACCCGGCGCGAGCCGGCTCGACTGGGTCGACCAGGTGCCGCAGCCGGCCAGAAGAACGGCGAGGCTCAGGGCAACGACGCTGAGGCGAAGGGGACGGGCGGGAATGGCGCCAGGGCGCATGTGCTTCTCCTGCTCGGTTCGCCGCGGACGCGGCGCGCGCAACTCTGGCCGACGCGGATGGCCGGGACAAGCCCCATATGCGCTAAGATCAGGGTAGTAAGCGTGCTGGAGCCTCCTCTTCTCCTCTCCCCCCAATGGGGCGGAGAGGAGAAGAAAGGACTGAGCCCCGCCTTATCTCAGCGCCTATGGGGACAAGCCCGGCCATGACGGATAAATTGTAGGCCATCGAAACTACAATGACAGATGCGAGCATACCCTACGGGCGGGTCGGGCTTCCGGTTGCCCCTCTACTGTGCGAAATAGGCCGCGTGATCGATATCGGCGATGAGCCCGGGCTGGTCTGGCTGCCAATCCAACTCCGAACGAGTGCGCGCGCTCGAGGTCGGGGCGTCGATAGCGGCGAACACTGCGAACCAGCCGAAATGCTCGGCCGCCGCTTCGGGCGATTTCGAGACGACCGGAAGGTTCAGGCGGCGGCCGATCACCTCTGCGATCGCCTTGAACAGCACGCCCTCTTCGGCAATGGCGTGGAACGGGCCGCCGGTAGCACCCCGCTCCAGTGCCAGCCGATAGACGCGCGCGGCGTCGAGCCGGTGCACGGCCGGCCAACGGTTGAGCCCCTCGCCGATATAGGCGGACACGCCCTTTTCGCGCGCGAGCTGGATGAGCATTGGCACGAAACCGTGATCGCCATGGCCATGAACCGATGGGGCGAGCCGGATGGTCGTGGCCCGCACACCACGTTCCACCAGCGCCACCGTCGCCGCCTCCGATTTCCGGGGGTAGGCGGCAGCGCCGGACGGTGGCACATCCGCCTCGGTCGCTAGGCGGCCAGGGGCGAGCAGCGCCACACCGGAGGTCACGAGCAGCGGACGGTCGGAGCCCTCGAGCACGGCCCCGATCGCTTCAATGGCGCGGCGGTCCTCGGCACAATTCTCCGCGAATTTCGAGAAGTCGTGGTTGAAGGCAGTATGGATCACGCCATCCGCCTGGGCGGCGCCGCGCCTCAGGCTGTCCAAATCGTCAAGCGCGCCGCGATGAACCTCGGCGCCGGCTGCGGCCAGCGCTGCCGCCCCCTGGTCCGAGCGGGCCAGGCCAAGCACCTGATGGCCGGCAGCGATCAGATCCTTCACGACCGCCGAGCCGACCCACCCGGTGGCTCCAGTGACAAACACACGCATGAGAAATATCTCCAGGTTTCGTTGGAGATAGATATCTGCTCTGCTATTATCGTGGTAAAGTAGTGATATTATCATAGTATAATGGCTAACAGGATGAGCGAGCATATCTCGACTGGGAACCGGCTTGGGACCTATCTGAAGGACCGCCGCGCGAAGCTCGATCCGGCCGCGTTCGGCTTTCCGCCGGAGCGTCGCCGCACACAAGGCCTGCGCCGGGAAGAGGTCGCCCAGCGCGCCAATATCAGCCCGACCTGGTACACATGGCTCGAGCAGGGGCGCGGCGGCGCGCCCTCGGCCGACGTGCTCGACCGGATTGCGCGCGCCCTGATGCTGACGGATGTCGAGCGCGAGCATCTTTTCCTGCTCGGTCTCGGCCGCCCGCCCGAGGTGCGCTACCGCAAGGATGAAGGTGCGACACCCCGGCTGCAGCGCGTGCTCGAGGCGCTGCAGCCGTGCCCCGCGCTCATCCGGACCGCCACATGGGATGTCATCGCCTGGAACCGGGCGGCGACCGTGATGCTGACCGACTATGGCTCGCTGCCACCCGAGCAGCGCAATATCCTGCGCTTCATCTTCCTCGATCCCCGCGTCCGCGCGGCGCAATATGACTGGGAAAGTGTCGCGCGCTTCGTCGTCGGCGCGTTCCGGGTGGACGCGGCACGTGCCGGGGCCGCGGCGGAGGTCGAACCTCTCGTCGATGAACTCTGCCGGCTCAGCCCTGAATTCAAGGCGATGTGGCGCGACAACGAAATCCGCAGCCATGGCGAGGCCGTCAAGCACATAAGACATCCGATTCTCGGCCAGATCAGTTTTGAATATTCGGCCTTCGCGGTCGATGGCCGGCCGGATCTCAGCATGGTGGTCTATAATCCGGCGACCGCGGCGGATGCGGACAAGATCAGCTCGTTAATGGGTTCGGCGTCCGTGCTCGACCGCCCGTGATCATCGGCCGCCTCGACGGTTGACACATCCCCGCTGGCCGGGGCGTTAATAGCGCGCGTCTTTCCCCCGACAGGATGAGCCATTGTGAAGCATTTCAATGAGCTGACCGAACGCGAGGTGCTTGCCCTCGCCATCACGCTCGAGGAGGAGGACGAGCGCATCTATGACAATTTCGTCGATGGCCTGAAGGAGCAATACCCGGCCTCGGCCAATATCTTCCGCCAGATGGCCAAGGAGGAATCCGGGCACCGGCATCGCCTGATCGAGCTCTATCGCGGCAAGTTCGGCGAGCATATCCCGCTGATCCGGCGCGAGGATGTCTCGGGCTTCGTCAAGCGCAAGCCGGTCTGGCTGCTGCGCCCGCTCGGGCTCGATACCGTGCGCGACCAGGCCGAGATCATGGAGCTCGAGACCAAGCGCTTCTATCGCAGTGCCGCCCGGCGCGCGACCGATGCCGCGATCCGCCAGCTGCTCGACGACCTCGCCACCGAGGAGACCCGGCACGAGGGCCTGGCCGAGCAGCTCACGACCGAACAACTGCCGGTCGATGTCCGGCACGAGGAGGACGAGGCGGCCCGACGCCTGTTCGTGCTGCAGGTGGTGCAGCCGGGGCTGGCCGGGCTGATGGATGGCTCGGTCTCGACCCTGGCGCCGCTCTTTGCCGCCGCCTTTGCCACGCATCAGACCTGGGACACGTTCCTGGTCGGGCTGGCCGCCTCGATCGGTGCCGGCATCTCGATGGGCTTCGCCGAGGCGCTCAGTGACAATGGCTCGCTCACCGGCCGCGGCAAGCCGCTGCTGCGCGGCATCGTCTGTGGGCTGATGACGGCGCTGGGCGGGCTCGGCCACACAATACCGTTCCTGATTCCGGATTTTCACACGGCCCTTGTGGTCGCGGCCGCGGTCGTGCTGGTCGAGCTCGGTGTGATCTCGTGGATCCGCCACCGCTATATGGATACGCCCTGGCTCTCGGCGACCTTCCAGGTCATGGTCGGCGGCGCGCTGGTATTCGCGACCGGCGTCTTCATCGGCAGTTCGTAAGCGCGGCCATGGCCGCTTGGCACAGCGTCGCGGTACCGCTTGCCCGCCTCGGCCGCGGGTTGCTCGATCTCGTGCTGCCGCCGCGCTGCATCCTGTGCGCCGCCCGGGTCGAGGCCTCGGGCACGCTGTGCGCGCCGTGCTGGCGCGGCATCAACTTCCTGGGCGAACCGTGCTGTGCCTGCTGCGGGCTGCCCTTCGCCTTCGATGCCGGGCCGAACGAGAGCGAAATCGAGATCCTCTGTGCCGGCTGCCTCGCCCGCCGCCCGCGCTTCGACCGGGCGCGCAGTGTGTTTGCCTATGATGATCATTCGCGCCGGCTGGTCCTGGCGCTGAAGCATGGCGACCGGCTGCAGAGCGTACCGGCCTTCGGGCAATGGCTGGCGCGCGCCGGAGCGGTGCTACTGGCCGAGGCCGATCTGGTGGTGCCGGTGCCGCTGCATTGGACGCGCCTCTGGCAGCGGCGCTACAACCAGTCGGCGCTGCTGGCCCAAGCCGCCTGCACCGCCTGGCGCCGTCAGGGCAAGCCCGGCCCGGCCTTCGTCCCCGATCTGCTGATACGCCGCCGCCGCACGCCATCGCAGGGAAGGCGCACCCGCACCCAGCGCGCCGAAAACGTCCGCCGCGCCTTCCGCCTGAAACGCGGGGCCGCGATCGAGGGCAAGCGCGTACTGCTGATCGACGACGTGCTGACCTCCGGCGCCACCGTCGAGGAATGCGCCCGCGTGCTGCTGCGCGCCGGCGCGGCACGGGTCGATGTCCTGACTCTGGCCCGGGCGGTGCGGGTGGGGTGAGGGGCCGATCAAGTTAGGGATCGCTCGGCGCTCTTCATTGCCGGACATAGCGGATCTCTCGAGTGAACGATATGGTTATCGACAAAGAGATGGGATGTCAGAGGGATGAGCGATGATGAACCGGAACGCCTGCCACCGCCGCCTTTCTGGCGTACCCGGTATTTCGCGTTCGACGTGATGCCACGCCGCCCTGAACTCGATCCCATCGAGATCCGGCGGATCATTGCCGCGCCGGAACACAGGATGACTCAGCGTGATGGAAGAATCCGGCTCTACGGACCTTCCGCGAACCTGGGATGTTATCTACGCGTCGTGCTATTGTCCGATGGCGAGACAGTGCACAACGCCTTCCCGGATGAAGGCTTCGGACCATGAAAACGAGTTACGACAAATCAACGGATAGCCTCTATGTCGAGCTGCGACCTCTGCCGTCCTGCCGGACGGTCGAGATCGTGGAGGATATCATGGTCGATTTCGGCGATGACGGTCAGCCGGTTGGCTACGATATCCAACATGCTTCGACCAAGGCGGAGTTCATCGCCCGAGTGATCCTCGAGCAGGCACCGCCGGTCGCCGCCGAATAACCTATCCGCCCCACCCTCGCCCCGAGCGGCCGCAATCCATTTCCGCGCCGGCTCGCCATGCAGCCGGTGATTGGCAAGTGGCCCCGCCTCGTCTTATATCGGTAACAGTGGCGCATTACGGGAGATGGCGTTCGTGGCTCAGGTGGAAGTATATTCTTCGTTTTTCTGCCCTTATTGTGCGCGGGCCAAGGCCCTGCTGGAGCGTAAGGGCGTTGCGTTCGAGACGATCGACCTGATGGAGCAGCCGGGGCGGCGCGCCGAGATGGTCGAGCGCGCCGGCGGACGCACCTCGGTGCCGCAGATCTTTATCAATGGCGAGCATATCGGCGGGTCCGACGACCTCCAGGCGCTCGACAAGGCGGGGCAGCTCGACGGCAAACTTGCCACCTGAGCCTAGCCTCGCAACGGAAGGACCAGCTATGACGGGGCGTGTGACGGTCGCGTGCATCCAGGTCTCGGCGGGGCGCGAGGTCGAACCCAATATCGCCAGCGTCGGCACGCTGATCCGGCGCGCCCGCGATGCCGGGGCGGAGTTCATCCTGACCCCGGAAAACGTGCTGATGCTGGAGCCCAAGCGCGAGCCGAAATTCGCCAAGGCCGAAGATGAGTCATCGCCCATCGGCATCGCCGCCTTCCAGGCGCTGGCGCGCGAGACCGGGGCCTGGCTGCTGGCGGGATCGCTCGCCGTGCGCGTCCCGGGCGAGGATCGGCTGGCCAACCGCTCCTATCTGTTCGATCCGGCCGGCACCGTCATGGCCCGCTACGACAAGATCCATATGTTCGACGTCAACCTGGCCAATGGCGAGAGCTATAAGGAATCCTCGCAATTCCGCCCGGGCGACACGGCCGTGCTGGCTCCGACGCCTTGGGGCAAGCTCGGCATGACGATCTGCTACGATCTGCGCTTTCCCGCCCTCTATCGCGCGCTGGCCCAGGCCGGGGCGCGTCTGATCAGCATTCCCTCGGCCTTCACCGTGCCGACCGGCCAGGCGCATTGGCACACACTGCTGCGCGCCAGGGCGATCGAGACCGGCTGCTTCGTGCTGGCGCCGGCCCAGACCGGCATCCATGCCGAGGGCCGCAAGACCTATGGCCATTCGCTGATCATCGATCCCTGGGGTGCCGTGCTGGCCGATGGCGGCGAGGATGTCGGATTCGTCACCGCCGAGCTCGACCTCGCCCACGTCGACGAGGCCCGCGCCATGGTGCCCTCGCTCGGCCATGACCGGGTGTGGCATGGCCCGGTCGGCGGCTAGGATGCGGCTAGAGCGCCACCAGATCGCGCCCGGCCACTGCGGCGATGCGCTGCAGCGCGGCGGGGCCATGGCCATAGGCGATGCCGTGCTCGTAGCCGACCACGGTCAGGCTCGGCATGAAGGCCTGCAGCAGCTCGTTGGGGTTCAACAGGAAATCCGGATTGCTCGGCCGCCCGAACTGGGCTTGGCCACGGGCGAAGGTCTCATAGATCAGCACGCCGCCCTCCGGCTCGAGCGCCGCCGCCAGATGCGGCAGCAGCGGCCGGTACAGGTAGTTGGTCACGATCACCGCGGCGAAGCGCCGGCCGGGGAGCGGCCAGGGGTCCGCCTCCAGATCGGCCTCGACGAGCTCGATGCCCTCGACCCCGGCCATGCCGTCGAGGCGGCGATCGACCGCCG
>Ga0302314_10017154_pt1 | contig 12161 bp, 13 predicted proteins | sample III_Palsa_N2_3_FD_200533 | JGI IMG/M metagenome (GOLD analysis project Ga0302314, IMG submission 200533) | Peat permafrost microbial communities from Stordalen Mire near Abisko, Sweden - III_Palsa_N2_3 | ecosystem: Environmental > Terrestrial > Soil > Palsa > Peat permafrost | place: Sweden...
AGCGGTCGGCCCGCCCGATCTCGGCGTTCCGCGCCCCTCGATTGGTGAATCGCTCGCCTTCGGCCGGGTCGGGTCCAGGCCGGGCGCCGGGCTAACTTGCTCCAGAGAGCAGAAGGACGCCGCCAGTCCATCGAATCGACGGGAACGCCGAAGTCCCACAGCTGAGCTGTGACCATGGTCGTCGCCGCCACGGTGACGGCGATCCGTTTCGCCTTCTCTGCTGTCACTACCTGGATTTGCCGGACATGCTCGCCGTCGACCCAGACCGTAAGCACAGCCGGAGTGCCGCCGACGGTGACGGCGATCTTACGACAGCGTGCCTCGCGTACCGTCTCTTCTCCTGCGTACCTGGCCGCGGTCACCGGCCGCAGGCGGATGAGCAGTTCCAGCGGGTCTTCTCTGGGGGCACTGTGCGCGCTCGGCGCGGGGCCCACGTCCAGTCCGGTGGCCGTCTGCGCCAGCGGGCTGTGGTACTGCTTGAACACGATGTACTGAAACCGCCGGGCGGACGGCTCGATGAAGCCCATGGCGGTCCCGGAGGACACGGTGCGCAGCACTGTACGCGCCTGCTCAGGAACAACATGATCCCAGGCGGCCCTGACCGCGACGCCGGCCAGCCGTCCGAACGGGCCATGCCGGTCCTGGGCCGGCGCGGTCGTGATCTCCTTGCGTACCTCGATCCGGGCGCTGGCCGCCGCGAGCGTGGCCTCGACCCGGGTGATGACCTCATCCCGGGCCGCCTCGCCCGCCGCTGCGGCCCGGCCGAGCTTTCGGGCGGCGACGCTGTAGGGCTCTCCGCTGGCGGCCATCTGCGCACGGACCGACTTCTTGCGGGCACGATCCCTGGTCACTGCAGATCCTTCCGGCAAGGTCCCGCGCACCCCGCCAGGACGGCATGTACCTGCTTCCGGGGGAAACGCGAGTCAGTGACCCTTGTCCTCGTCGCCAGGACCAGCGCGGGCGGAAACCTGGCTCGGAGCGGGCGGGCGCGACCGCCGCTGCTCCCACGATAAGCGAGCCCGCCGCACAAAGGAAGCCTCGCAGGCCGGGACGGTGACCAAGCATGGGCCTGCTCCTGCGCGCGGCTTACCCGCCGAGCGTGAGCACCTCGTCGGCCGCCTGGGCAATTGATGCGGCGAGGTCGACGGCGGGATTGCCAGCCCAGCGGCGGCTGGCGCGCTCGAAGGCCGCCATTCCGACCTGCGCCGCGAGTCGCGCCGTCGGCGGCGCTATCCCGCGATCGGCGAGCGCGTTTGCGAGGGCGTCTGTGAGCGCGGCGGTCTTGGCGTACGCGCGCTCCTGCAGGGCTGGGGTCACGGCGATGACCCGGGCCCGCTGCTCGGCGACCGGGCGGTTGAGGACGAGCAACGGAACCGCGGCAGCAAAGGCCCGGACGAGGACCGGGAGCGGTGCCAGGCCGGCCGGCGCGGCGGCGACGGCGTCGACGAGGATCGCGGACAGTTCCGCCTCCCCGCCGAAGAGCACCTCGCGCTTGTCGGCGAAGTGCCGGAAGTACGTGCGTTCGGTCACCCCGGCCCGGGCGGCGATCTGCGCCGTGGTGGTCTCCTCGTAGCCCTGCTCGCGGTAGAGCTCAAGCGCCGCCTGGCACAGCCGGGCGCGCGCCGGTGCTCCGTCTCTCGGCATGCACGCATCCTACGTTGCGCCAGTGACTGTCGTAACGTGATAGCGTCAGTAACTGTCACTACGTTTGGCGAGGAGAGCCCGATGAGCCCCGTTGTTTCTACCGCAATCCGTTTTCATGAGTACGGCGAGGCGCTGGACGTGCTGCGCGAGGAACGCGTCGAGGTCGCCAGCCCCGCAGCCGGCCACGTCCGGGTGCGGGTGTCCGCGACCGGGCTCAACCCGGCCGACTGGGCGCTCTGCCGCGGGCTCATGGCCGGGAGCTTGCCGCGCGGCATCGGCTACGACGTCGCCGGAACGGTCGACGCGGCGGGGGACGACGTCGAGGACGTTAGCATCGGAGACCTCGTCTTCGGGACGGCGGACTTCGCCGGCCAGCCGAGCGCCGGCGCCGCCGACCTCGCGATCCTCAACAGCTGGTACCGCGTGCCCGACGGGCTTGACCCCGTCCAGGCGGCCGTCCTGCCGATGGCCGTCCAGACAGCGACGTGGACGCTCGATGCGATGGGTCTTGAGCCCGGGGCCACGCTGCTTGTCAACGGAGCCGGCGCGACGGTCGGGTTTGCCGCTGTTCAGATCGCCCTGCGCCGCGGCGCCCGGGTCATCGCCACCGCCGGTCCCGCCTTTGCCGGCGAGCTCACGACGTTCGGCGCCCTCGTCACCCCTTACGGCGAGGGAATGGCCGACCGCGTGCGCACCCTCGCCGGCGGAGCGGTCGACCTCGTATTCGACGCCCCGCCACCGAACGCCGGGTCGATCCCCGAGCTCATTGCCGTCGCCGGGGACCCGAGCCGAGTCATGACGATCAGCAACCACGATGAGGCACGAAGCCTCGGAGCCCGCGTTAACCTCGACTACATCGCCGGACTGGCGCCGGCCGCGACCTTCATGCCCCAGTACGCCTCGCTCGCGGCCGACGGCGCGTTCTACATCCCGATCGCGCGCACCTACCCCCTCGCCGAATGGCGGGACGCCGTCAAGCTCAGCGTGTCCGGCCACCCCCACGGCAAGGTCGTCCTGCTCCCCGAAGGGCGCGCGTGGCCAACTATCCCCACAACGGCCAAATAGACCAGCGAAGGACTCGCCAGTCTGGGCGGCCCGGTTAGCTGGGGCGGGGAGTCAGGCGGATAACCGGGATTTCCCGGTCGGTCTTCTCCGCGTACCCGCCGAAGCGCGGTATAGCCGCCGTCAGCGTCTGCCAGGCAGCCTCGCGTTCGGTGCCGTGAAGCTGCTCGGCGGAGACCGGGATGGTGGCTCCACCGATCTCGATGCGTGCCTTGTCGGGGGCGGCGGCAAGGTTGTGGTACCAGGCGGGGAGGCTGGCCTGGCCGTTGGCCGACGCTGCGATCAGCCAGCCGCCGTTCCCGTCGGAGACCCAGCCGAGGGGCGTGGTCCGTTCCACGCCGCTCTTGCGGCCGGTCGTGGTCAGCAGCAGGAGGTCGAAGTCGAAACCCGGCGGGTTCTTGCCGCCTTTACGGACCCGCCTTGCCACGAAACCGTTTATCCACAGCACGGGGCGGCCGCGGAGCTGCCGGCCACCGCGGGTACCGGGGCGCGCGTCGAAGGTGGTCATAGGCTGTCTCCTCGTAATCGGTAGGGATCATAGTTGAGGCCTTTGGAAGCGGTCCACTCGGTGTGCGCGCCGTTATGGGCGGCCTAGTCGCTGATGGTCTCGCTGCCGACGCCATGGTGGACGCGGAACAGGTTGCCGGGGTCGTATTTGTGCTTGATCTGCAGCAGCCGGGCGTAGTTGTCGCCCCAGAAGCTGCGTTGCCAGTCAGGCTCCCCCGAGCGGGGTATCGACGTGAAGTTGCGCACTAATCCGGGTCCCAGGCAGCGCTAGGCGCGGCTTTGATGGCGGCCCGCCGCGGACTGTAGGGTCGCAGAATGGCGCGGCCTGACTGGGTGGAATGGCACCGGGACTACGACGACCCGGGCTCCCTGCTCTCGCGGCGGGGGGAACTCGTGCAGGGGCACCTGCGCGCCCGGCTGGCGGGCGAGCCCGCCGCGCTGGCGCTGGGCCAGCGGCTGTTCACCTTTTCACTCGGCGCGAGGTTCTTCGGCGAATGACCAGGATGATCCGGGAAGGCTTCGGCTTGGTCCAGACCCTGCGGCCGGAGGGCATGACGGACTTCATCACCCCGGCAGCCGGGCTGTTCTCCGTCTGGCACCTCGGCATCCCGGATGTCCAGGACCGTGCCTGGACACTGGCAATCGGCGGCCGGGTCGCGCGTCCGCTGACCCTGGACCTGGACGATCTCCGGCGCCTGCCGCAGGCCAGCGTCACGTCCGTGCACGAGTGCGCCGGCAGCCCGCTCAAGCCGGAGGTGCCGCAGCGGCGGGTCGGTAACGTGCGGTGGGGCGGAGTGCGACTGCGCGACCTGCTGGAAGCGGCCGGAATCGAGCCGGGCGCGGCCTACGTCATCTCCGTCGGCTGCGACCACGGCACCTTCGACTCGGTCCACCATGATCGCTACGAGAAGGACCTGCCGATCAGCAAGGCGCTGGACGGCAGCAGCCTCATCGCCCTGTCCCTCAACGGCGAGCCGCTGCCCGCAGCGCACGGTGGCCCCGTCCGGCTGGTCGTGCCCGGCTACTACGGCACCAACTCGACCAAGTGGCTAACCGAACTGCGGCTCTCCGGGCACCGCAGCACCGGCGCGTTCACCACCAGGTACTACATGGACCCGCCGAGCACCAGCTCACCCGCTGCCACTCCGGTGTGGGAGCTGGCACCCAACTCCTGTCTTGTCGCCCCGGCCGACGGCCAGGTGCATCTCGGCCGGCCCGCTGAGATCTGGGGATGGGCGTGGGCCGCGGAACCCGTCACCTCCGTCCAGGTGACAACCGACGGAGGCCAGACCTGGGCCACCGCCCAGGTCGCGGAGCGCACCGACTACGAGTGGCAGCGGTTTTCGCTGTCCTGGACGCCTTCTTGCCTCGGCGAGCACATTCTCGCCTGCCGAGCGGCAACACGCGACGGCCAGACCCAGCCCGCCACCGCGCGCCGCAACCGGATCTACCAGCGCATCATCTTCGTGACACAGGAGGCGACATGAGCAACATCGTCACCATCGCCGGCGCGCACCTGGAACCCGTCCTGCTGGACAAGACCGCGACGCTGAAAAAGGCCGTCGCCGCGATCGCCGAAGCAGCTGACCAGGGCGCGCGGCTCGTCGCCTTCCCCGAGTCGTTCATTCCCGGGTTCCCCATCTGGGCGGCCCTGCGCGCGCCGATCTTCAATCACGAGCTGTTCGCCGGGTTCGTCCAGAATTCTCTCTACTTCGACGGGCCCGAGATCGAGGAATTGCGCTGGGCGGCCAGGCGGCACGAGATCGTGGTGTCGATGGGTTTCAGCGAGCGCAACCCGGCCAGCCTGGGCAGCATCTGGAACTCCAACGTGCTCATCGGCGCCGACGGGAACGTGCTCAGCCATCACCGCAAGATCGTCCCGACGTTCTACGAGAAGCTCATCTGGACGCCCGGTGACGGCCACGGACTGCGCGTGGTCGCAACGCCGATCGGGCGGCTCGGCGTGCTGATCTGCGGAGAGAACACCAATCCGCTGGCGCGGTACACGCTCATGGCCGAAGCCGAGCAACTGCACATCTCCACCTACCCGCCGTTGTGGCCGACCCGGGATCCCGCGTCCGGCGGCCGTAACTACGACCTGGAGAACGCGATCAGGATCCGCGCCGGGGCGCACTCGTTCGAAGCCAAGGTATTCAACCTCGTTGTCTCCGCGGTCTTCGCCGAAGACTCGGCCAAGGCACTGCGGAGCATGGGAGAGCAGGCCGAACGGATCGCGGCCGAGACCGCACGCGGCATATCGCTCGTCATCGACCCATTCGGCGATGTGGTGGGCGACATCCAGCGCACCGAGGGAATCTTCTACCGCACCATCGACACCGACGACGTGCTCGAACCCAAGCAGTTCCACGACATCTCCGGCTCCTACAACCGCTTCGACATCTTCGACCTGCACATCGACCGGCGGCGCGTCCAGCCGATCACCATCCGGCCCGCGGCTACCTGAGGGGGATTTCGCTCCGCAAGCTGGCGAGCAGGTCGCTGAGGCGGGGCTCAAGCTCGATGGCACGGCTGTAGTCGGCCGCCGCATCTTCCTCGCGCTCCATCGCCTCGTAGACCAGCCCCCGGCAGAGATACGCCGTAGCGTCGGCGGGATCGAGTTCGATGGCGCGGCTGAAGTCCGCCCGCGCATCCTCCGCACGGTCCATCACCAGGTATGCCACCCCTCGGCAGAAGAGCGCCCAGGCGGCACTGGGCTCCTGCCCGAGGACACGGTTGAACTCGCTGAGCGCCTCCTCGTAACGCCCCGTATACAGATGGGTCAGCCCCGAGCTGGCGAGGACCTCGGCGGCACCCGGGGCGAGATCGCCGGCGCGACCGGGGTCCGCCAGCGCGTCGCTGGCCCGCCACGCCAGCAGGGAGCCCAGCGCCTGCCTGGCGAAGACCGGAGCCCAGCCGGGGTCGAGGTCGAGAGCGCGGGCCTCGTCAGCGATCGCATCTTGATGACGCCCCATCGCCTGGTAGACCTGGCCGCGGTTGGCCAGGGCCCAGGCGTTGCCGGGGTCGAGCCCGATGGCCCGGTCGAAGTCGGCCAGGGCCTCCTCGTACCGGTTCATCCGCCGGTAGGTCTCCCCGCGGCTGGCGAGGGGTGCCGAGGCGGAGCCGGGGTCGAGCTCGATGGACTGGTTGAAGTCCGCCAGGGCCTCGTCGTACCGGTCCATCTCCAGGTAGGTGTTGCCGCGGCAGGCGAGGGCCCAGGCGGAGCCGGGGTCGAGCCCGATGGCCCGGCTGAGGTCGGCCAGGGCCTCGTCGTACCGGTCCATCAGCCGGTAGGTCTCACCGCGGCTGGCGATGGCCCGGGCGTCGCGGGGGCTGAGCTCGATGGCCCGGCTGAGGTCGGCGAGGGCCTCCTCATACCGGTCCATCAGCCGGTAGGTGCTGCCGCGGCTGGCGAGGGCCCAAACGTAGCCGGAGTTGAGCTCGATGGCCCGGCTGAAGTCGGCCAGAGCCTCCTCGTACCGGTCCATCAGCCGGTAGGTCTCACCGCGGCTGGCGATGGCCGAGGCATAGCCGGGGCTGAGCTCGACGGCCCGGCTGAAGTCGGCCAGAGCCTCCTCATACCGCCCCAGCAGCCGGTAGGCGTTGCCGCGGCTGACCATGGCCAGGGCGTCGCGGGGGCTGAGCTCGATGGCCCGGCTGAGGTCGGCGAGCGCCTCCTCATACCGCTCCATCAGCCGGTAGGCGTTGCCGCGGCTGGCGAGGGCCAGGGCGTCGCGGGGGCTGAGCTCGATGGCCCGGCTGAGGTCGGCCAGGGCCTCCTCATACCGCTCCATCAGCCGGTAGATCTCACCGCGGCGGGCGAAGGCCGAGGCATAGCCGGGGTTGAGCTCGATGGCCCGGTCGAAGTCGGCCAGGGCCTCCTCGTACCGGTTCATCAGCCGGTAGGTCTCCCCGCGGCTGGCGATTTCCAGTGCGTCGGCGGGGTCGAGTTCAATAGACCGGTTGAGGTCGGCCAGGGCCTTGTCGTACCGCTGCATTTTAGGAGTGGACCAGGCCGTAGGCGGGGATCGTCCGGGCGCGGGGAGCCTGTGGTGGCCGTTGTCCTGTAGTCATCCGGTCTCCTTGGCATCGGAAGGCCTTTTCGGCACAGTTTGTCACCAGCCGGACCCCGAATTTAGCACGAGAACGCAGGCTCGGCTCTTCGGCCAGTGCACCATCGCGCACAGCCCCTGGCAGGCTCCTCGGGCCGACCCTTGGATCAGGGCAACCAGGGGGCGGGCCAGGGGTTTCCACGGGGGTGACCGAGTGCTTCGCGTGAGATCGTTATCCCGTCAGCTAGAGGCTTCGACGGAGGCAAGCGGGTCACGACATGCCAAGCCAGGCAATGCAGGACTTGATCGACACCTTCAGGGAGCAGCGGAAGGCCAGTGCCGGCCAGCCCCCGCCGACGCTGGAAGAATGGCGCGCCACCTTCGCCCCCGCGGGCCGCCTTCATCCGGTGCCGGACGACGTGCTGGTGACGGAGGTGGAGGCGGGCGGGGTGCCAGCCCACTGTCTGGCCGCCCCGGGAGCGGACGCCGGCCGGGTGCTTCTGTTCCTGCACGGCGGGGGTTTCGAGCTCGGGTCGCTGCGCAGCGACGGCGAGCTGGCCGCCCGGCTGGGACGGGCGGGCGGGATGCGGGTGCTGTTGCCGGAATACCGGCTGGCTCCCGAGCATCCCTTCCCCGCCGCGGTCGACGACGTCCGGGCCGCCTGGCGCTGGCTGCGCACCGACCAGGGCCTGAGCCCGAGCTCGATCGCGGTGGCGGGCGACTCGGCCGGCGGAGGGCTCGCCGTCGCCCTGCTGGTGGCCACGCGTGACGCCGGGGAGGCACTGCCCGCGGCCGCCGTGCTGATGTCCCCGACGGTGGACCTGACCAGCTCGGGGGCGTCGATGACCGAGCGCGTCGATCAGGATCCGTTCTCCACCCCGGCCATGCTCCGCCAGTTCGCGGCCGACTACCTGGCCGGGGCTGACCCTAAGACGCCCCTGGCGTCGCCGCTGTTCGCCTCCCTGACCGGGCTCCCGCCGCTGCTGGTGCAGGTAGGCACGGCCGACCTGCTGCTCAGCGATTCCGAACGGCTGGCCGCGGCGGCGGCCGATGCCGGGGTCGACGTCACCCTGGAGATCGGCGAGGGCCTGCCCCACGTGTACCAGATCCTGCTCGGCACCCCCGAGGCGGCCGAGGCCACCGAGCGGATCGGGAAGTTCCTGCGCACCCGGGTTCACTAACCAGACAGTCCCTAGACAGCTGTGAGAGGTAGTCATCCGATGCGTCCTGACATCATCCCCGGCGGCACCTTCCCCGACTACGCCCTGCCCGACCACACCGGCACGGTGCGCAGGCTCAGCGAACTGCAGGGCCGCGATCCGCTGGTGCTGACCCTGGCGCGCGGCAACTACTGCCCCAAGGAGCACCAGCAGCACCTGGAACTGGCGGCCAACTACCCGAAGATCGCGGTGGCCTACACCCAGGTCGCCACCATCGCCACCGACGACCATCACAGCCTGCAGGAGTTCCGCGCCTCGGTCGGCGCCCAGTGGACGTTCCTGTCCGATCCGGGCCGGACCGTCCAGCAGGACCTCGACATCGCCGAGTACACCGACCCCGAACACAATCCGATGATCCCGCACACCCTCGTACTCAAGCCGGGACTGGTCATCCACAGCGTCTACAACGGCTACTGGTTCTGGGGCCGCCCCTCGTTCTACGACCTGTGGCGCGACCTGCGCACCGTCACCAGCGAGATCCGCCCGGACTGGGACCTGAGCACCCCGGGACTCCGCGAAGCCTGGGACGCGGGCGACTTCTCGCACTTCCACGGCTGGGACCTGAAGTCCCCCGGGTCGGTGCCGACCTCGTATACGTGACAGAGCGGCGATTGTCGCCGCACAAGGCCGGTCACCCGGTGGCCGTCAAAGATCGGAGAAGGGGCGAACCTGGTGCGCACGCCAGTATGCGAGTTGCTTGGGATTGACCAGCCGATCGTCCAGGCGCCGATAGCCGAGATTCCCGGGCTGACCGCGGCGGTCTCGAACGCCGGCGCGCTCGGCATGATCACGCTGACCTGGTCAGCCGACGTCGGAGCGACCGTCCGCGACACGGCGGCGCTCACCGCGCGGCCGTTCGGCGGCAACCTTGTTCTCACCGAGGACCGGCACCGTCGCCTCGACCAGGCCCTCGAGGCCGGATTGCGGATCGTCTCGTTTCTCTGGGGTGATCCAAGCACCTACATCAAGCGCGTGCACGACGCCGGCGGGGTGGTCCTGCACACGGTCGGCAGCGCCGAGGAGGCCCGGCGGGCGGTCGCGGCCGGAGCGGACGTGATCGTCGCGCAGGGGCTGGAGGCCGGCGGACACGTATGGGGCACCGTCGGGACCCTGCCGTTGGTGCCCGCCGTGGTGGACGCGGTGGCGCCGGTGCCGGTGATCGCGGCGGGCGGGATCGGTGACGCCCGGGGCGTCGCGGCCGTGCTCGCCCTCGGCGCCCAGGCCGCGTGGCTGGGCACCCGGTTCCTGCTGGCGCAGGAGATGCCGATCCACGAGGACTACCGGCGCCGGGTGATAGCCGCGTCCGAGACCGATGCGCACCTGTACCCCAACCTGTACGAGGTCGGCTGGCCCGACTCTCCCCACCGCGCGCTCGGCAACTCAACGGCCCGGGTGTGGCAGGCCGCGGGCCGCCCGCCACTGGCCCAGCGGCCGGGCTACGGCGATGTGATCGCGCACTTCGCCTCGGGCGAGGCGATCGTCCGTTACGAGCCGGCGCCGCCGATGACCGGGACCACCGGGGACATCGAAGCGCTCTCGATGTGGGCCGGACAGAGCGTCGCGCTCGCGCGGCAGACACAGCCGGCGGCGGACATCGTGGCCGAGCTCACCTCCCGCCTGTAACCCTGGGCGGCGATCAGGCCGGGGCCCGGGACAACCTGGGGATAGCCCTATTGCCGCCAGGGCCGTCGCTTGGGCACCATCGGAATGTGGCAATTCGGATCCTGATCGTCGATGACGACACAGGCTTCCTCCGCGTAGCGGCCGACTTGCTCGCTGAGCGCGGCTTTGAAGTTCTTGATCAGGCCATGGACGCGGGCCAGGCACTGGCCGCCACGATGCGGGAGCACCCAGACGGAATACTGCTGGATATCAACCTGCCCGGGCGAGACGGCTTCGCCACGGCGGTGGCACTGGCCGACGTGTGCCCGTCGGCCAGGATCGTGCTGACCTCCGCCAGCGTCGGGCACGTGACCGCCGAGGCCCTGCGGGAATGCTCGGCCGACGCGTTCGTGCCCAAGGAGAAGCTCGCCCTCACCGACCTGGGGGACCTGTTCAGGCGTTCAGGTAGGTAAGCACGGCGAGCACCCGGCGGTGCGCCTCGGGCGAGGCGTGCAGCCCGAGCTTGCCGAAGATGCTGGTCACGTGCCGTTCGATGGCTGCTACGGTGACGACGAGTTCCTGGGCGATGCCGGCGTTGGAGCGGCCCTCGGCGATCAGCGTCAGCACCTGCCGCTCCCGTGGCGTCAGGCTGTCCAGCGGCCCGGTCGTTCGCTTGCGCCCCACCAGGCGCGCGACCACGTCGGGGTCGAGCACCGACCCGCCCTCGGCGACGCGGCGCACCGCGTCGGTGAACAGCCGGAAGTCGCCCACCTTCTCCTTCAACAGGTAGCCGACGCCCTGCGCGCCGTCGGCGACCAGGGCGAACGCATAGGCGTCCTCGAGGAACTGGGACAGGACCAGCACGCCCACGCCAGGATGGGCCGCCCGGATCGCCAGTGCCGCCCGCAGCCCGTCATCGGAGTGCTCCGGAGGCATCTGGATGTCGGCCAGGACCACGTCGGGCCGGTACGCGTCGGCCAGCCGGATGAGGTCATGGGCATCGGCCGCGGTGCCGACGACTTCGAAACCCCCGTCATCGAGGACGCGGACGATACCCTCGCGCACGAAGGGCTGATCCTCGCCCACGATCACCCGTAGCCGCTGAGCTGGACTCACCGTATGAAGCTACACTGCCGGCCGGCTCGGCCACCATCGGCCGCGATGAACCGGATCACGACTGCGGGCCCGGCGGCGGCGCGGCGCCGGGCGGGATCGGGACGATGGCCCGCAGCACCGTTCCGCCCGAGTCCGGGCTGCTGATGTCCAGCGTTCCGCCGAGCGCGCCGATTCGGTCGCTCAGCCCGATGAGGCCGCTGGTCTCCGGGCCGGAACGCGCCCCGCCGATCCCGTCGTCCCGGACCTCGGCGACGCACTGGTCGGCGGCGACCTCCAGCCGTATCCACGCGCAGCTGGCCTGCGCGTGCTTGACGACGTTGGTCAGTGCCTCGGAACAGAAAAAGTACAGGCTGGCCTCGACGGGCGCGGGCAGCCGGATGCCGGGCACGTCGATCTCCACCGGGATGGGAACCCGGTCGGCGAGGGCGCGGACGGCCGGGGGCAGGCCATGCTGGGTGAGGACCGCGGGGTGCAGGCCCGCGGCCAGCTCGCGCAGGTCCTCGATCCCGCGCCGGGCGTCATCCAGCGCCTGGCCCAGGAGTTCCCTGGCCCGCTGCGGAGCGGACTCCCAGCGCTGCTCGGCCAGCTGAAGGCTGATCAGAGTGGTGACAAGCCGCTGCTGGGCCCCGTCGTGCAGGTCCCTGGTGACGCGCTGACGCGCGGCGTCGGACGCGGCCACCAGGCGGGCCCGCGACGCCATGAGCTCCTGTTCGGCCCGCTGGCGGTCGGTGATGTCGCGCACGTAGCCGGTGAACGCCGGCTGTCCGGGTGGACCAGTACGGGTGACGGCCAGCTCAGCCGGAAACTCGGTGCCGTCGGCGCGCATGGCCGACAACTCGATCCGGCGGTCCAGGATGCTCGCCCGCCCGCTCTCCAGGTACCGGGCCAGACCGCGCCGGTGGGCCTCGCGCAGCGCCGGCGGCACGATCACCTCAGCGAGGTCGACGCCGATCACCTCCTC
>Ga0302314_10017155_pt1 | contig 12160 bp, 12 predicted proteins | sample III_Palsa_N2_3_FD_200533 | JGI IMG/M metagenome (GOLD analysis project Ga0302314, IMG submission 200533) | Peat permafrost microbial communities from Stordalen Mire near Abisko, Sweden - III_Palsa_N2_3 | ecosystem: Environmental > Terrestrial > Soil > Palsa > Peat permafrost | place: Sweden...
CGGGCTCGGGCGGGCCGGGCTCGGGCGGGCCGGGCTCAGCTGCGCGGCGGGGGGGGTCTCAGGCGGGGCGGGTGCCGGGGGGCAGGGTGGCGGTGCGGGCCGCTTGGCGGAGGTACTCCAGCAGGACGCGGCGCAGTTCGCGGGCGGCCCGGGGTGGTTCGACGTCCTTGCGGTGGGCCAGGCCGATGGTGCGGCGCAGGCCCGGCGGGGCGAACGGGGTGACCCGCAGGGGGCGGCGGTCGGCGACCATGCTGGGCAGGACGGCCGTGCCGAGCCCGGCCTCGACCATGGCGAGCACGGCGTCCATCTCGCCGCCCTCCACCGCGAAGCGCGGTTCGAAGCCCTCGGCGCGACAGGCGGCCATGGTGAACTCGCGCAGGTCGTAGCCGTGCCGGAACATCACCAGGGGCTGGTGGCGCAGGTCCTTGGCCTCGATCCAGGGTCCCGGGGTCGGCGGCGGGGCATTCAGCGCGGAGGCGACCACCAGTTCCTCGGTGAGCAGTTCGGTGGTGGCCAGGGCCGGGTCGTGGCTCTGCAGCGGCAGGATGAGCAGCGCCAGGTCCAGGCGTCCGGTGGCGAGTTCGCCGACCAGGTCGCGGGAGCCGCCCTCCTCGATCCGCAGGCTGATGCCGGGGTGTTCGCGGTGGTAGGCGCGCAGGACCTGCGGCAGCAGGCTGGTGCACAGGCTCGGGGTGGCGCCGAGGCGGACCCGGCCCCGGCGCAGGCCCGCGACCTCCTGTACCTCGATCCGGGCGTTCTCGGCGTCGGCGACGATCCGCCGGGCCAGCGGGAGCAGCGCCTCCCCGGCGTCGGTGAGGGTGATGTTGCCGCGCGCGCGGCGGAACAGGTCGGCGCCCAGCTCCCGTTCCAGGGCCTGGATCTGCTGGGACAGCGAGGGTTGGGCGACGTGCACCTGCTGGGCGGCGCGGGTGAAGTGGCGGGCGTCCACGACGGCCAGGAAGTAGGTGAGCTGTTGCAGCTGCATGCCGCCGACCCTAGCCGTTCATAGCCTCTGCCTATGGAAATGACCCATATTATGTCTTTGACCTGTCATTGCCGTGAACCTAACGTCCTGTCCATGGCAGCGGCGATACGGACGGCTCGGCCGTCGACTCCAGGGACGTTGTGGTCCTCCACCATCGGCAAGAAAGCGGTGATGGCGGTCACCGGCGTGGTGATGCTCGGGTTCCTGCTGATCCACATGTACGGCAACCTGAAGATCTTCTTCGGGGCCTCCGTGTTCGACTCCTACGCCGGCTGGCTGCGCACCATCGGCGAGCCGGTGCTGCACCGGACCTGGTACCTGTGGATCCAGCGCGTGGTCCTGGCGGTGTGCGCGGTGCTGCACGCGGTGTCCGCGTACCAGCTCAGCCGCCGTGACCTGCGGGCGCGCGGGCAGGGGTACGTGCACCGGCCGCCCGCCGGGCCGTCCTTCGCGACCCGCACCATGCGCTGGGGCGGCGTGATCCTGCTGCTGTTCCTGGTCTGGCACATCCTGGACCTGACCACCGGGACGGTGAACCCGCTGGGCGAGGCGGGCCACCCCTACGAGAACATCGTCGCCGACTTCCGCGACTGGTGGTCGGACGTCATCTACATCGTGGCGATGGCGGCGCTGGGGCTGCACGTGCGCCACGGCTTCTGGAGCGCCGCCCAGACGCTGGGCGGCAACGGCCCGCGCAGCGGCCCGATCTTCAAGACCGCCAGCTGGGTGCTGGCCCTCGTCCTGTTCGCGGGTTTCGTCACCGTGCCCGTCGCCGTCATGATCGGAGCCGTGCGCTGATGGCCGACCGTCCCCTTCCCGCCGCCGACCGTCCGCTTCCCACCGCCGGCCGTCCGCTTCCCACCGCCGGCCGCGCCGCCTCCGGCTACGCCGACTACAGCGTCGGGGATCCGCTGGCCGACACCCGGGCGCCCGAAGGGCCCGTCGAGCAGCGCTGGAGCACCCGCCGGTTCCAGGCCGGGCTGGTCAACCCGGCCAACCGCCGCAAGCACACCGTGATCGTGGTCGGCACCGGCCTGGCCGGCGGCTCGGCCGGGGCCACGCTGGCCGAACAGGGCTACCGCGTCGTCCAGTTCTGCTACCAGGACTCCCCGCGCCGAGCCCACTCGATCGCCGCCCAGGGCGGCATCAACGCGGCGAAGAACTACCGCAACGACGGCGACAGCGTGCACCGGCTGTTCTACGACACGGTCAAGGGCGGGGACTTCCGCGCCCGCGAGTCCAACGTCCACCGCCTGGCCGAGATCTCGGTGCAGATCATCGACCAGTGCGTGGCCCAGGGCGTCCCGTTCGCCCGCGAGTACGGCGGGCTGCTGGACACCCGCTCCTTCGGCGGCGTCCAGGTGCAGCGGACCTTCTACGCCCGGGGCCAGACCGGCCAGCAGCTGCTCCTGGGCGCCTACCAGGCGCTGTCGCGGCAGATCGCCGCGGGCAACGTGGAGATGCACACCCGCACCGAGATGCTCGACCTGATCGTGGTCGACGGCCGCGCCCGCGGCATCGTCGCCCGCGACCTGGTCACCGGCGAGGTCTCCAGCCACCTCGCGGACGCGGTGGTGCTGGCCACCGGCGGCTACGGCAACGTCTTCCACCTGTCCACCAACGCGAAGAACTCCAACGCGACGGCGATCTGGCGCGCCCACCGGCGCGGCGCGTACTTCGCCAACCCCTGCTTCACCCAGATCCACCCGACCTGCATCCCGCGCTCGGGCGAGCACCAGTCCAAGCTCACCTTGATGAGCGAGTCGCTGCGCAACGACGGCCGGATCTGGGTGCCGGGGACCAAGGGCGACAGCCGCGGCCCCGAGCGGATCCCCGAGCACGAGCGCGACTACTACCTGGAACGCCTCTACCCGTCCTTCGGCAACCTGGTCCCCCGCGACATCGCCTCCCGCGCCGCCAAGAGCGTCTGCGACCAGGGGCGCGGGGTCGGCCCCGGCGGGCTGGGGGTCTACCTCGACTTCGCCGACGCGATCGCGCGCCTGGGCCGGGCGGCGGTGGCCGAGCGGTACGGCAACCTCTTCGAGATGTACCAGCGGATCACCGGCGAGGACCCCTACCGGGTCCCCATGCGCATCTACCCGGCGATCCACTACACCATGGGCGGCCTGTGGGTCGACTACGACCTGCAGACCACCGTCCCGGGCCTGTTCGCGGTCGGCGAGGCCAACTTCTCCGACCACGGCGCCAACCGCCTGGGCGCCTCGGCGCTGATGCAGGGCCTGGCCGACGGCTACTTCGTGCTCCCGGCGACGCTGGCCGACTACCTCGCCCGCGACCCGAAGCAGCCGCCGGTCACCGCGGACCACCCCGAGGTCGCCTCGGTGGTCCGCGAGACCGGCGAGCGGCTGGGCCGGCTGCTGGCCGCCGACGGCGACCGCAGCCCCGAGTCCTTCCACCGGGAGATCGGCGAACTGCTGTGGGAGTACTGCGGCATGGCCCGCGACGAGACCGGACTGCGCACCGCGCTCGCGCGCATCCCGCGGATCCGCGAGGAGTTCTGGCGCCGCGTCAAGGTCCCCGGCGGCGGCTCGGAACTCAACCAGTGCCTGGAGCAGGCCAACCGCGTCGTCGACTACCTGGAGCTGGCCGAACTGCTGTGCCTGGACGCGCTGCACCGCACCGAGTCCTGCGGCGGGCACTTCCGGGTGGAGTCGCAGACCCCGGACGGCGAGGCCGCCCGCAAGGACGACGCGTTCGCCTACACCGCCGCCTGGCAGTACACCGGCAGCGGCAGCGCACCGGTCCTGCACCGCGAACAGCTCGACTTCAGTTACGTCCACCCCACCCAGCGGAGCTACGCGTGAACCTCACCCTGCGGATCTGGCGCCAGCGCGACCCCGCCGCCCCCGGCGCCATGGTCACCTACCCGGTCCGGGACCTGTCCCCCGACATGTCGTTCCTGGAACTGCTCGACGTCCTCAACGAGGACCTGATCACCCGCGGCGAGGAACCGGTCGCCTTCGACCACGACTGCCGCGAGGGCATCTGCGGCATGTGCTCCCTGGTCATCAACGGCCAACCGCACGGCCCGGAACGCACCACCACCACCTGCCAACTGCACCTGCGGCACTTCGCCGACGGCCAGCACATCGACGTCGAGCCCTGGCGGGCCACCGCGTTCCCGGTGGTCAAGGACCTGGTCGTGGACCGCTCCGCGTTCGACCGGATCATCGGCGCGGGTGGCTACATCACCGCGCCGACCGGCTCCGCACCGGAGGCCCACGCCACCCCCGTCCCGAAGCCGGACGCCGACCTGGCCTTCGAGCACGCCGAGTGCATCGGCTGCGGCGCCTGCGTGGCGGCCTGCCCCAACGGCTCGGCGATGCTCTTCACCAGCGCCAAGATCACCCACCTGAACACCCTCCCGCAGGGCGCGCCGGAGCGCGAGAGCCGGGTGCTGGACATGGTCGCCGCCATGGACGACGAGGGCTTCGGCGGGTGCACCAACACCGGCGCCTGCGCCACGGCCTGCCCCAAGGGCATCCCGCTGACCAGCATCGCCACCATGAACCGCGAGTTCCTGCGCGCCGCCCGCACCAAGCCCGCCGCAGCCCGCCGCCACTGACCCCCACCACCCACCGGGGCGGCGCCCAGGCCGTGCGGCCGGGGCGGGCCGGCTGCCGCTGCTCCAGGGGCTGCCCGCGCTGGGGACCGGAGCATCAGCCGCCGGAGCCGAGCACGGTGTCTCGTTCGGCGTACCAGCGCAGGGAATCACGGATGCCGTCTTCAACGGTCAGCTCCGGTTTCCAGCCCAGGAGCTCCTGGGCGAGGTGGCTGCGGGTGTAGGCGCCGGCCGCGTCACCGGGTCGCGGGCCCGTCTCCGCGGTGGGGAGCTCATGGCCCGTGACGGCCGCGAAGGCGGCGAGGAGTTCCCGGACGGTGGTCCCGTCGCCGGTGCCGAGGTTGATGACGCGGTAGGGATCGGGACGGGTGACGTCGTCGAACCGCTGGACGGCCTTGACGTGTGCGGCGGCGAGGTCCCAGACGTGGACGTAGTCGCGGATGCCGGATCCGTCGCGGGTGGGCCAGTCGGTACCGGTGACGGTGAACGGCTCTCCGGTGTGGTGGACGTCGATCATCTTGCCCAGTGCGTGGGTGGGCCTGCGGATCTGCAGACCGCTTCGCAGCTGTGGGTCCGCGCCGATGGGATTGAAGTACCGCAGGGAGATCACCCGAAGGGTCCCGGCGGCGGCGACGTCGCGCAGGACGGTCTCGAAGATGGCCTTGGTACGCGCGTAGGGGCTGAGGGTCTCGATGTCGGAGTTCTCGTCGACGGAGAAGTCGCCGGCATCGGCCCGGTAGATCGACGCCGAGGAGGAGAAGATCAGGCGCGGGCAGTCGTTGCGCACCAGGTGCTCAAGGAACTGGATGCCCTTGGCGACGTTCTCCCGGTAGTAGCCGAGCGGGTCGGCGACGGAGTCGGGGACCACGATCAGGGCTGCGCAGTCGATGACCGCCTGGATGTCCGGGTGCTCAGCGAAGACCTGGTCGATCAGGGCGCCATCGCTGATGTCCCCCTCGTAGAAGGTACGACCCTGGGTGAACTCGCGGCGTCCGGTCACGAGATTGTCCACGACTACCGGCGTGATGCCGCTGTCGGTACAGGCCGATGCGATCGTGCTGCCGATGAATCCAGCGCCGCCTGCGATGAGGATCTTCACCGTTGCCCCTCGTTCGTTGCGTCTGCGATGTCCAGGCCGCGCCTCGCGGCAGATGGCCGCCGGGGCCGCCGGGGCCGTACGTCGCGACTCTACCGTTCGTGCCTTCCAGGGAAGGAAGTTGATGATCTGACCGGTCACCCGGGTGGATCGGCGGCGCAGCGGAAGCCGATGCTGAAGTTGCTGTAGAGCGGATCGGCGGCGATCCGCTCCGCGCAGCGGGTCTGCCAGCGGTAGTGCATCCAACTGCCTCCCCGGATGACGCGGTAACGTCCGGCGATACGGGTGTACAGGTCTCCGTAAGAGGCATCCGGGTCGTAGGGCAGGTAGCTGCTCGCGGTCCACTCCTGCACGTTTCCCGACAGGTCGCTCACCCCGAAGGGGGAAGTCCCCGCAGGGTGGGCGCCGACGGGGCTGGTCCCGGGAACGGCGTGCGTGCTCCGGTAGCCGGCCCACCAGGTCCTCCAGCCGGCCATGTCGCCGATCGGCGCCGAGCCGGTGGTCTCGGCGCTGTTGCAGCGGGCTGGGTCCCAGGCGTCTCCCCACGGCCACATCCGCTGGCCGCTGGACCCGCGGGCGGCGTACTCCCACTCCGCTTCGCTGGGCAGGCGCAGCCCCGCCCAGGCGCAGTACGCCATGGCATCCGGCCAGGCGATGTGCACCACCGGATGGTCGTGCCGCTCGGCGGCGGTGACCTTGCCGGGCCCGGCCGGCTGCCGCCAACAGGCGCCGGTGACCTCCTGCCAGAACGTCTCGCCGTAGACCAGGCCGAAGCCGTGTTCCTCGGCCACGGTCCGGTATCCGGTGGCGGCGGCGAAGGCGCTGTACTGGGCGTTGGTGACGGGATGGCGGTCGATCGCGAAGGCGTCGACGCAGACGGTGTGCACCGGGGCCTCGTCCCCGAACCAGGAGCGGGGCAGATGCTGGCAGCCGGCGATGGTGTCCAGCGTCTCCTCGCTGGTGCCCATCGCCAGCTCCCCGGCGGGCAGGTGGATCACGCGGTGCCTGGGCATCCGGTCCACCTCCCGATGCCGTGGGTCAGGTAGGCACGCAGGGCATCGTCCAACGGGCGCAGCGCGACGCCGCATGCCCGCGCGAGGTCGCAGGCCAGAAGCCGCTGCTCGGCCTCGCCGTTGGACTCCTCGACATCGGTGTGCTGCTCGGAGATGTCCGCCACGGCCCGCGCCAGGCCGGCCGGGGTGATACTGCCCGCGTTGACGAGGTGGAAGGCCCCGGCGTTGCCGGCGGCGACGAGGTCCAGCAGGGCGCCGGCCACGTCGGGCGCGTAGGCGGCGTTGATCGCCGCGGTGGACATACGCAGCGTGGTGCCGTCCGCGGCCTGTCGGCGGATTCGACCGACGAGCCCGCCGGGGGCGCCACCGGGACGGTCGCCGAACAGCGAGGCGGTCCGGATGATCAGCGCCCGGTTCGCGATGGCCCGGGCGTAGCCCTCGGCGGCGGCCTTGGTCGCGGCCAGTACGCCGAAAGGATTGTCAGGCTGCTCCCATTCGCGTCGTGCGTGGTCGGCGGCCCGGAACACGATGTTCCCGCTGATCTGGACATGCAGCGCAGCTACGGTGTTCGCGGCCAGTGCGCAGTTGCGGGCGCCAAGGGCGTTGACGGACCACGCACGGGCCGGGTCGCTCTCGCAGGAGTGGATGTCGGGTACGGCGGCCGCGTTGACCACTGCGTCCGGCCGGTAGGCGGCCACAGCCTTGGCCACCTGATCCGGATCGGCTACGTTGCACAGGGCGCGGGTGAGGCCGGTGATCTCCATGCCGGGCCGCAGCGTGGCGCACAACGCGCTGCCGAGCAGTCCGGCGCTTCCGAAGACGAGGACGCGCATGCTTTCCTCCAAGATGGGGCGGGAGCGCCGACGGGATCAGCCGCCTGCCAGTGCGGGAAGGATGGTCATGGTGGAGTCGGGGCCCACCTCGGTGGCCAGCCCCCCGGTCCAGCGCACGTCCTGGTCCGCGACGTAGACGTTGACCCAGCTGGCGATCCGCTCCCCGTGGAAGATCCGCTTGTGCAGGTCCGGGTGGGCCGTGGTGAGCTGCTCCAGGACCGATCCCACGGTCTGCCCGCAGAAGATGAGGCTGCTAAGCCCTTCGGTGGAGGGCGTCCACCCGCCCGGAATGTTCACGACTGCCACAGTGCTGTCCTCCTTCTACCGGTTGCTGAGTGCGGCGGCGCGCTCGGCGTGGAACTCCAGGACACGAGTGAGCCCGTCGCGCAGGCTCACCGTCGGCTGGTAGCCCAGCAGTGTGCGGGCCCGGGTGATGTCGGGGCGCCGATTCCAGGTGTCGTCGAACTGCTCGGAGTACCGATAGGTGTCCTGCTGGATTCGTGGGGGCTCGCTGACCCAGCCGCCGCGGACCGCGAGCTCCGCGATCAGCCGCGCGAGATCGGCAACGCTGACGTACTGTTCGGGGTTGCCGATGTTGACCGCCTGGTTCCCCCCGGCGGGCAGGGAATCGGCGTAGCCGAGCGTGCGGGCCATGCCGTCGACCAGGTCGCTGATGTAGCAGTAGGCGCGATGCTGGCCGCCGGTCCCGCTGATCCGCATCGGCTGCCCGGCGAAGACCGCTGCCGTGAACTGCGGGATGACCCGGCGCGCCTGCGGGTAGTCGAAACCCGGACCGTAGGTGTTGAAGATCCGCACCGAGACCGAGCGTGCCGCGCTGCACGCGAAGACGTTCTCCGAGAGCGCTTTGACCTTGCTGTAGTTCCAGCGGCTCACCGACGGCGACTCGTACACTGACAGGTCGTCCTCGGTCATCGGCGTGTCACCGTAGTGGGCGGAGTGCATCCCGTACACGTCCGACGTCGAGCTGAACAGCACAGTGTGGTCCGCCGTCAGCATGCCGGCCAGAGCGGTGGTCTCGCACAGTGCCCGGGCCTGTAGGGCCGGTGTGCGCAGATTCTGCTCCACCCCCACGGTCGGCGCCGCCAGGTGCGCGACCAGCCGGTGCTCCTCCAGCAGGCGACGCATCAGCGCCTGGTCCCCCACGCTGCCCGCGACCACGGCGATCCCCGACGCCTTGAGCTCTTCCCGCCCGAAAACGGCGTTCGCGTCCCCCAAGCTGTCCAGCGCGGTGACCCGGTAGCCCTGCCGATGCAGGAGCAGCGCCAGACGGCGCCCCACGAAGCCGGCGCCCCCAGTGACCAGGACACGCGAGGAACCAGACCCGCGACCGACCGATTCCGACACAAGACCACCCATACGTCACGACCTCCTGGGATGAAAAACGCCTTCAGTTGCCCTCGGTAGCGAATCCACTACCCGACGTCGCAACGATCCCGCCCGGCCGCGGCATCCGGAAGACAGGCTCCGTGCCCAGACGTGCCCACACTGTTCCCACCTGTTACCAGCCGTATCGACGCCCCTGGAGACGGCTCTGAGTGGGCATCATGGAGGGAAGGGCTCCAGGAGGTGGAGGACGTGGAGATCGATCAGCACCCGCTCACCTACCTGCTGCGCCAGAACAAATGGTCGGCGACCACGTACCTCAAACGCCTGAACACCGTCCACCAGGACCTCGGCTACGGCACCATCGCCCCTGACCGCAAGCGCGTCACCCGATGGACCCGCAACGGCGTCACACCAGAGATCACCGCGCAGAAAGCCATGGCCGCGCTGCACGGCATCCCCGAGGCGGAAATCACCGCCCGCCCTTGGCCAGCCTGGTTATCGCTCGCCTGCATCAGCGAGAGGGAACTCCTTGACGCCCCATGGAACCCACAATCCACCATCGACTTACTGGACCGCGTCGCAACTCTGGGAGGACTGATGGACCGCCGTGGATTCATGCTCGTTGCGGGGTTCGCCCCCCTGCTCGCCCAAGCCGCCCTCGCTCCCACAGCCGAGGCCCGCACCACCGGGTACCGCATCGGCGCCGAGGCCCCCGCCCTGTTCGAACAGTCACTGGCCCTGCTGCGCCGCCAGGACGACCAGTTCGGATCCGGCGAGGTCTACGCGTCCGCCCGGGCCCAGCTCGCCATGATCACCACACAGCTCGCCAACGCCTCCTACAACGAGAGCACCGCCAAACGCCTGTACGCGGCAGCCGCGGAAGCCTCCAGGATCTGCGCCTGGACCGCCTACGACTCCGGCCGGCACGCCCGGGCCGAAGAGCACTACCTCGCCGCCCTGCGAGCAGCCGGCTCCTCGGGCGACCCCATTGTCACTGCCAACACCCTCGCGTTCTGGGCCATCATGAGATACAGCACCGGCGACCCCCAAGGCGCGGCCGACCTCGTCAACAGCGCGCTCGGGAGCATCCGCAAGGTCGGCTCGGCCCGCATGGAAGCGATGCTCCACGCCCGACTGGCCCGAGCTCACGCCCGTGCCGGCGACGCCAAGTCCTCGGCGCGAGCGCAGAATGCCGCTATCACCGCTTACGACCGCAGCCGGGACCAGGACCCCGCCGACGACCCGGACTGCGTGTACTGGGTCAATCTGGGTGAAATCCTCATGCTTCAGGGCTCAAGCTCCCTGAATCTGCATCGGCCCAAGGACGCGTTGGGGCAATTCCAAGCGGCCTCAGCAGGCTTGCGGGCCACCGACACCTACCGCGAGGACGAGTTTCCACGGGGAGCAGCGATCTACCTGGCCCGCGAGGCCGAAGCACGCATCGCTCTGGGGGACCTCGACGGCGCGGTCGACACAGCCCACCGGGCCGTCAACCACATGGGCGGCGTCAACTCCGCCCGCAGCACCTCCACCCTGGTGGAGCTGCGCGCCAAGTTCATCCCGCGGCACGACGTCCCGGTGGTCCACGACTTCCTCGCGAGCACCGCGTAGACGGCTGAAGCCGCCATCAGCGATGACTTCCCGCTGCTTACTCAGGCCGCGCGGTCGTGTCCGGTCGACTGGTGGCCAGCGGCGGGCAGCGCGGCAGCGCTGCCCGCCAGGCCTCCGCCGACCACGTGGGAACGCCCCGAGCCCTGGTTCACGGTCCCGGTCCCGTAACGCCGCTCAGCTGCGCGGCGGGGCGCTGGATCGTCTGTCCGAGGTCGGTCCGGCGCTGGGGCGGCCGTTGGTTGACACGCTGGTCGGCAGTAGCCTGCCGAATCTGAAGGAGTTGCGGCCCGGCTCGCGGGGGCGCAGCGAACTGCGGCTACTGTTCGTCTTCGACCCGCGCCGGGAGGCAGTCGCCGGCTTCCACCTGGGGGAGCTGCGCAAGCTGGTGGGCAAGACCCAGGCCGAGGTCGCGGCACTGGTGGGGGTGTCGCAGTCGCGTATCTCCCAGATCGAGAACGGTGACATCGAAGCCATGGGGCTGGAGACCCTGCGCGCCTACGCGGCAGCGCTGGGGGGCACGTCGACGTCACAGTCAGCATCGGCCCGCACGCCGTCAAAGTCGCTTGAATACCAGACCGTGACGACACGGCGGCGCCCCTGCCGAGAACATTGTCCATGCGGCTCATTCCACCGTGAGGTTCATGGCGGCCCGTGGGGATCATTGATTCAGTACCCGGTTCGCGACGCCCCGGGCGCAACCCGCGAGAGCGGCAGGCCCAGCCAGGCGATGTTCGACCTGAACGACCAGGCGCTGCCCGTGGTGGGCGACTACGCCGCCCACCGACCCGCTGACCTGCCGACCCGCTGACCTGCGGTCAGGCGCCGTGCCGGGGGACGCCACCGCCTCCCCCGGCGCGGTGGCCGCCCAGGGGGCGCGGGGTCCGGTCAGGGCAGTGGGGCGATGAGCTGGGCGCCGTTGTTGCGGACGCTGTTGACCTCGCTGGAGACCTCCCGCACCTCCAGTTCGCCGCCCGCCGGTACCGCGAGCAGCGCGAGCAGCGCGCGCGGGTCCTGGTGGGCCGGGTCGAGCCAGTCGTCGTAGGCGTCGGGCGCGACGGTCAGCGGCATCCGGTCGTGGACCCGGCCCGCGGCGTCCGCCGCGTCGGTGGTGATGACCGTGCAGGTCGTCAGCCACGCGGCGGGGTCGTCCTCGGCCGCGTTCCGGTCCCGCCAGAACTCGTACAGTCCGGCCATCGCCATCAGCCGCCCGTCGGCCGGGGCCAGGTAGTACGGCTGCTTGTGCGGCTTCGCGCCGCGCTCCTGGACGGGCACCCACTCGAAGTAGCCGTCGGCGGGCAGCAGGCAGCGGCGGGAGGTGAACGCCTTGCGGAACGCGGGCTTGCTGTCCACCGTCTCCACCCGCGCGTTGATCATCCGCGCGCCGCCGCCCGGGTCCTTCGACCAGGACGGGACCAGGCCCCACCGCAGCACCCGCACCTGCCGGTCGGGGCCGGGGCCGTCCTTCGCCGGGCGCTCCAGGACCGCGTAGACCGGGTCCGTCGGGGCGACGTTCCACGACGGCGGGACCGGCTCGCCGTCCCAGCGGGCGGTGAACAGCGACGCCAGGTCCTCGGGCCCGCGCGAGGAGACGAAACGACCACACATACGCCCAGCCTTCCGCCGCCCCGCCCCCCACGCAACGCGAACCCCCGCCCCGGCGCCAGCCCGCGCCCGCGCCGGAGCGCGCCCCGG
>Ga0302314_10017156_pt1 | contig 12160 bp, 8 predicted proteins | sample III_Palsa_N2_3_FD_200533 | JGI IMG/M metagenome (GOLD analysis project Ga0302314, IMG submission 200533) | Peat permafrost microbial communities from Stordalen Mire near Abisko, Sweden - III_Palsa_N2_3 | ecosystem: Environmental > Terrestrial > Soil > Palsa > Peat permafrost | place: Sweden...
GGGGCGCTGAAGCGCTTCCGGGCCGCGGCAGGGGTGACCCAGGTAGACGCCGCCGAGGCGATGGGGATCGGGCAGCCGTACCTGTCGTCGCTGGAAAAGGGAAGGTTCGGCAGTTCGCTGACCCACGCGCTTCGGCTGCTTCGCTTCGTCGGCTTCGAGGTCATCGTCCGTCCGAGGGAACCTCGTGGCTGACCGGCTCGTCGCCTGGCTTTATGACACGCCCGTGGCGGTGCTGACGCGCGGGCCGGAGTTCCGGATCCGGCTGGAGTGGCGCGCAGAGGGCGTCGAGCGGTGGGGGCTCGGCAGCCCTGTCCTGTCCGTCGGGCTGCCGATCGGCGCACCGCTCGGACCGCGGGATCTGCGCGGCCTGGACTTCTTCGAGAACATGCTGCCCGAGGGGCCCGCTCTCACGCGGGTGGCGGCCCTGGCCGGGGTCCGACCGGTGGATACCTACGGCATCCTGGCGGCGTTCGGCCGGGACTGCGCGGGCGCGATCATGGTGCTCCCTGACGGCGAACGGCCCGGCGGGAATGGCGGCAGCGGATACTCCCCGATGACACCGGGCGACCTGCGGCGGGTGATCGGAGCACTTGACGTCGCTCCCCTGGGCGCCGCGCCCGAGCGCGGCTTCCGCCCGTCACTGGCCGGCTTCCAGCGTAAGGCGCTGCTTGGCCGCGCCCCCGACGGCACCTGGCAGCTCCCTAACGGGGATGCTCCCTCGACCTGGATACTCAAGCCGGACGGCCCGCACCCGATGGCCGCCAATGAGGCCACGTGCCTGCGGCTCGCCGACGCCTGCGGCCTCTGCGTGCCGGAGACGGAACTGCTCGACCTCGCCGGTCTTGCCGTGCTTGCGGTCAAGCGGTACGACAGGCGGGACGCACCCGCCGGGCACCTTCCGGCCCGGGTGCACCAGGAGGACGGCTGCCAGGCGACCGCCACGCCTCCCGGGATGAAGTACGAGGAACAGGGCGGTCCGGCGCTGCGCGACCTCGCGGGCCTGCTGCGGAACTTCGGCGACCCCCGCGACGTGACCGATCTGCTGCGCCGCACGACGTTCAACCTGGCGGTCGGAAACGCGGACGCGCACGCCAAGAACTTCTCCGTGCTGCACGAGGCGGACAGCCCGGCGATCGGGCTCGCACCGGTGTATGACGTGCTCTCGACCATCGCCCTCGAACTGACCGACAGCACGGGCCAGCCAATGCGGGCGGACACGCACCTAGGCCAGCGGATCGGCGGGCAGGCCGACATCGGAAAGGTGACCGCGGCTAACCTCATCGACGAAGCGACCACGTGGGGCATCCGCCGACGAGCCGCGTCAGCTGTCGTGACCGAGATGCTGGACCGGGTCCTCGCCGCCATTCCGGCAACGCCAGGCGATGACCGGGTTCTCTCTGTTATCCGGGAGCAAGCCGAGCGAATCCGCTTCCGGGTGCGATTATCGGGACAGGCATCCGGCCAGTGAACGGAAGTCGTCGGCCAGGTTCAGCAGGGCCGTCTTCCCGGCTCCGTTCGGGCCGGCAAGGCTCACCACGTGCCCGGCGGGGATGGAGAGCGTGCAGTCGGTCAGCGCCCACAGTCGCCGATAACGCTTGCCAAGCCCGCGGGCCTCGAGAACGGCAGTCATGTCATGGCCTCCTCAGCGAAACGAAAGCTGCTGCTGAACGTTGTACAGAATGGGAAGTGACGCCGTGGCGACCGAAAATGTCACCTGGCTGTTACCGGGGACCTGCGATCCTGTCAATCGGACGGCTAGCCGACATGCCACTAGACGCGGGAAGCAGCGAATATGCGATGCGAGTGCTGATCGCCGAGGACGACGAGGTCCTGGCCTCTCCATCGTCGGGGCCATCGCCACCGCCCACAGCGCCACCATCACACCGCGATCCGGGCCAGGTGGCGGCCTGGCCATCGCAGTCGCCTTTCCCTAGGAGGTTTCTATGACAGTCGATCCAGTTTCTCATCCCATGTTCAGTCGGCCCGGCGGGAATGGCGCTATCGCCGGGCCGCCCGGAATGCGGGCCGCGGACGCGGACAGGGAACGAGCGATCGACGTGCTGAGGGCGGGTTACGCCGAGGGCAGGCTCACCAAGACCGAGTTTGAACACCGGATGGCTCGCGTCTATGCCGCCCGTACCTACGGCGAGCTCGGGGCGCTCACCGCGGACCTGCCGACCGGGTCGTTCGGCTACCCCGCGCCCTACCAGAGCGTCGGTTACCCGCCGCCGCAGCCGGCGTATACGACCGTAAGCCCGGTGGCCGTGGTGGCGCTCGTCTGCGGTATCGGCGAGTTCTTCACCCTGGGTATGACCGCGATTCCGGCGGTCATACTTGGCCACGTGGCACGGCGGCAGGTGCGCCAGACCGGTCAGCGCGGCGACGGCATGGCGCTGACCGGGCTGATCCTCGGCTATGCCGGAATCGGCCTGTTGGCCTTCCTGGTCACGCTGATGATCGTTACGGTGTCGGCTTCCAGCCACGTCGGGCAAGCGGTCGTCGTCCACGCGATACCCGTCCGTCCTCCCCTCATTACCCTCCAGGTTCCCAGCGCTCCCCTCCAGGGCGGCTAAGGTGCCCGGGTGCCCGGCTCCGATTCTTCTGAACGGACCGTGGTTCGGGCGTTCCACTCCCTGCTTGAACGTCGACGGTGGTTCGCCGTACCGGTGGAGCATCGCCTTCCCGCGTTGTTTCGGGAGCCGCTGAAGCGAGAAGAATGCAGCGGGCGCGCGGGAAGAGTACCGTCATGTTGCGTGATTTTCCCTCAGCCTTCGGTAACCGGGCCGGAGCTTGCCGAGTTCGGTGCGGCGTCCACTGGACCCGGGGTGACGGCGGATCCGGACCAGCGCATCAAGGCGCTGGGCATCGCAAGGGAGCTGGGTTCCGAGGGCGACGAAGACGACGACGCTGCGTTCTATGGCGCGGCGTACCAGCTCAAGATCACGCTGCGCGGCGTGTCTAAGCCGCCGGTCTGGCGCCGGGTGCTGGTGCCTGCTGGCCTATCGCTTGACTCGCTGCACGAGGTGATACAGCGCGCGATGGGCTGGGAAGGCGGGCACATGCACGTCTTCACCGACGGCTGGCAACAGTACGGAGTGGAGGACACCGAACTCGGTCACGCCGACGAGACCGAGTTCGCGGTGGCCGAGATGGTGGAAGAGCCGGGGGACAGAATCGGTTACACCTACGATTTCGGCGACGACTGGGAGCACGACATCCGGCTTGAGAAGGTTCTGCCCGCGGAGCTGCAGGCTGGCCATCCGGTGTGCCTGGCCGGCAAGGGGGCCTGCCCGCCGGAGGACTGCGGCGGCGCGTGGGGCTACACGGACCTGAAGGCGACGCTCGCCGACCCCAGCGCCGACGAGCACGAGGAGAGGCTCGAATGGCTAGGCCTCGCCGAGGCATCAGATTTTGACCCGGCCGCGTTCTCCATCGACGAGGTGAACGCGCGGCTCGCCCGCCTGCGGATCTCGGCCGACTCGCCGAACTGAGACCCACTACAGCGTCGCGATGATTTCCGCGGAAGTGCCGTCCTTAGAGTCGGTTTACGCGAAGAATTGCCGCCATGGCACTTATCGAGGTGACGGAAGAGTCGCTGCGCAGCCTGGTCAATGACGCCGTCTTCGAGCAGGCACAGGACTGGGCGGACAAGGTTACCGGCCTGCGTGTCGATGGGCTGCTCGTCGAGGCGACCGTGGACGGCGTCCCGGCCGGTTTCCTGGTGCTTCGCCACGGCCTTGAGGGACGCTGCGGCTGCCCGCTGCCCGCACCGTGCGCGCATGCGATCGCCGCCGCACTCGCCTGGGTGCGGGCGGGAGACGATGACGAGAGCCCGTCGGACCTGTTCGAGGTGCTGCGGGTCCAGGACCAGGACTGGCTCGCGTCCCGGCTGGCCCGGCTGGCCGCCGCCGACCCGGCGATCGCCGCCCGCCTGCTGGACGAGGCCGAAGACGTGGACGTGCTTGACGAGGTCGCGGATCTGCGCGGAGGACCTGCACCTGGACGGGTGCCGTGCAGGCTCGCCCGACCCGGTGCGGCTGGCGGAGCGCCTGGTCAACGGCGCGCTGCACAGCGGCTGGGGCTCGCTGGCCTCGGCCCTGCCCGAATACGCCGAAGCGGTTTCCCGGCCTCGCGTGCAGCCGTCGGCGCCTTACGGTAGCGAATCCAGCACTCGCACGCAGTTGAGGCATCGCTTCAGCTTGTCCTTGTCTTCGGGATCGAGTTCCTCGCCGAAGTGCATCACCTTGTTACGGACCACACGTGCCGCGTCCAGGTAGCCGATGAACAGCCCACAAGGGAATCCCGAGCCAAGGCGCTGCCACCTGGTCTCGTCGTTGAGCAGCTGAATGTACTGCCCGAAGGTCATGTCCGCGGCGGACCTCAGCCTGTTCCGTCTCGTGACGGCACGCAGCTCGTCTGGACTGAAGACCCGGTTGATGCAGCGGCGCAGCCGTCTTTCGATCTCGCCGAGCTGAAAGAACGGGGTGGCGAGGTCCTGGAACTGGCTGGTCAGATCGGCAGTAGTGACCACGCCGCAGATACGGTCGTCCTCGTCTCTTACGAAGACGAAGTCGGTGCGGTAAATCAGGCCTATCTGACCTAGTAGTTCCTCGTAGGACCGCACTTCCGGTGCCGGGCGCATGATGGCGTCTGTCAGGGTGATCTCAGATCTAGCAAGGCGAGCGCGCGCGATGCTCCGCCAGCTCACCGCCCCCTTAAGGTCACGGACTCCGCTCATCCCGACTACCTCTGCTCGTCGCTAGCTCTGCCGTCTGAGGCTGCGTCCGAGGTGACGCCCATCGCGTCGTAGATGAGCTTCAGCAGCTTCTCCGAACGCGCCTGGTAAAAGCCGTCGAAGTCCGGTCTGCTCAACTGCTGGCCAGGCAGCCGCCTGCCGCGCAGGTAGCGCGCATCTATCAGATGAGTCCCCACGATGTCATCCAGCCAATTTCCGGGCAGGCCGGCCTCGGTTTCCAGTTGCCGCATGTAGGCATCTGGGGCCAGATTGCCGATGATCCGGCGGGTTCGGTTCGTCAAGGGTGTCTTATTGACGATGCTGTCCTTGCGCTCCCGACTGACGCCGTTCTTGTCGCACCATGCCTTGGGGAAGATCAGCGTCACATCGACCTGCTGGTCCTCGAAGATCGTCGAGTTGATCGGCTCCTTGCTGTAGGTCCAGTCGATGCAGCCCTGCCGCAGCAGCAGAGCCAGGACCCCTTTGTACGCGGCACTGTTACGGCTGCTCATGGTGTTGAGCCGGGCCGGGGGAAAGTTCGCCTCAGTAACGGAGGCGGGCTCGCGGTCACCGCGCACCCAGCCCACCACCTGCTCCAGATCCCGAGGGAGACGGGTGTCCGGTGATCCGCCGTACTGCTCGCCTAGGACGCCGCACCAGTACCATCGCGTGATCTTGTCCTCGACATCCCGCGAATCGGTTTCCACGCCGAGCACGGTGCGGATCGCGGCGAGTGCGGTTATCTGGCCTCGGTAGGGAAGGTCGGCCGATCCGTAAACGCCTTGGCGCATCAGGAACCCAGCGGTCCAGTGCAGCGCCGACACGATCTCCGGCGACCACTTGAGGTATTCACCCAACGGGAGGTCGAGGATGTCGCCGCGCTTGCAACTGGCCGCAGGCTGCGTGAACGGATTTACGTCCGGTCGTCCGCGGCGCCGGTAGTGCGTCGACACGAGACAGATGGCCTGCAGGAAGTCGCTGTCTTCAATGCGAAGCATCCGGTGCTCGGCTAGTTGGTCCTTCACCTGCTGCCAGTGGGTGGGAAGCTGGAAATCCTCACCGTGTGAGTCGAAGTATTCCGGGTCTGCTGCATAGGTCGCCGTGAGCAATTCGAACACGTTGAGGGGCACACCGCCGGTATTGACCTTCTCGAATACGGTGCAGACAGCCTCCTTGGGAGTCTCCTTCGCAAGGCGAATGACCGGCAGATAATAGTCGCCGATATTCTTGAGCACCTGTGATTGAAATGCGCCCCAGGTGTCCCAGCGCGAATCATCAGACCTGACGTAGCCGCGCTGCCACGCGTTGATCGCCTCCGCGTCAAAAGCCAGCCGCAGTGGGAACAAGCCCGCGGTGCATTCTGCCTCAAGCGTGGTCAGGTCGAGGACCTGCTTGCGATCGCCGATCCCGCGGTACTTCCGGTCCGCGGGCACGGAGAGAATGACGTCTTCCCTGCTCGCGAGGGGATTGAGCGCACCCTCGATGTCAAGGTAATACCAGCGTGTAATCGGCTTTCCCCGGCTATCCGTCGTATCAACCGGTCCGTCGGAACGCAGCGCCTGGTACAGGGACGTCATCCGCTGCTGTCCGTCCATCAGTAGCGCGGCGGGCTCCGTTCCCGGCGGCACGTGAGAACCGGATAGCGGCCGCGGCTTGAAACGCGTTCCCTGCCCCCCGGTCTGCAACGTCATGATGACGCCGAGCGGATAGCCAAGCGTGACCGTGGCGAGCAGGGAGACGATCCGCTCGTCATCCCACTTCCACGGTCGCTGGAAATCCGGGAGCTGGATCTTGCCGGCGTGGATCTCATCAAGCAATATGCTCAGGCTGAGCGGGGACTTTCGAAGAACATGCCGGTTTTCTCCCGGTAGCGGACCAGTCACATTTTCTCTATATGACTTTCTATCAGCAACGGTGAATGTCAGGGGAGGTTGTTCACTTCGAACTAACCGCGCCGGTATCCCCTACGCTTCTGAAGCATGGAGTTGAGCGGGGAGTCGCAGCGCTGGCAGGGCCCGAAGTCTGAGTACCCCTGGGAGCAGGACGCTCTCGACCACATCAAGGCCCAGATGCCGGACGCGGAACCCTACCGTGCCTGGCAGACGTTCACGTTCACCGCTAGCAGCGGTCACGTCCGCGAGGTCGACCTGTTCATCGCCACCCCCGGTGGTCTGTTCCTCATCGAGATCAAGAGCCACCCAGGCCGCGCCGCCAACAACGGCTCGACCTGGATTTTCCGCGACGACAGCCGGACAAGGACGATCGAGAATCCGCTCCACTTCACCGACCTGAAGGCAAAGGAACTCAGGGGCCAGCTCGAAAAAGCCGCGAGGCAGCTCAACGTTAGGGAACCCATTCCGCGCATCGAGGCGGCCGTCTTCCTGTCCGCGGAGAACCTCCGCTGCGATGTCAACGACTTCGACGACGTCCAGCGCCTGCGCGTCTACGGCAGAGACAAGCTCACGAGCCAGACAACGCTCCCTGGCATCTGGGCGGCCTTCCTCAACCAGCCGCCGGCTAGCGAGAAGAACCGTGTCACTCCCACGCTGTCAAAGCAGCTGAGCAAGATCCTGCACAAGGCGGGCATCGCCCGACTGCACAAGTTCGGCCGGGTCGGCCCCTACGAGCTGGCGCCGAAGTCTTTTGACGCCGGCCCTACCTGGGAGGACTACCTCGCCCGCAACCCGTCGCTGCCCAACGATTACCCGCGACGGGTGCGGGTTTATCTCTCGGAACAGAAGGCGACCGAAGCCGAGCGCGACTCAACAAGGCGCGCCGCCCGTCGCGAGTACCTCGCCCTGCAGGGCATCTCGCACGACGGGATCGTCCGCGCCGAACAGTACAGCGACGAGCTGCTTGCCGGCCCCGCGGTGGTGTTCAGGCACGGCGCGGACTGGCAACGCCTCGACCAGTTCATGGCGGCGCACGGCACAGGAAGCGGCAACGCCATCGAACTTGAGACGCGGCTCGAAATGATCCGCCAGCTTGCCGAGGCGCTTGACCACGCGCACCGCAGGCACCTTTACCACCGGGCGCTGGCCGCCCGCTGCGTGTACGTGGAGCTGGACGGTCGCTATCCGAGGCTGCGCATCGGCGACTGGCAGCTCGCCGCCCGCCCGAACGGCACGAACGCAACCAACGCAGCGAGAGCGCCAACCTCCCTGGGCGGCCCGACGATCACGCACCTCGAGCGCTCCGTCGGTGCCTACCTGGCGCCCGAGTTCGCCAGCCCCGACGCGCCCCCCGCGCTGCTCGACGTGTTCGGCCTCGGCGCGCTGAGCTACCTGATCCTCACCGGCCAGCCACCTGCGGGCTCCCGCGAGCTGCTTGGCCAGCGGCTCCAGGCCGAACACGCCCTAGCCCCCTCGTCGGTCGCCGACTCGATCAGCCCCTCCATGGACGCCCTGGTCCGCGACGCGACGCGGATCTTCCCCGCCGACCGCACCCAGTCCATCAGGCATTTCCTCAAGAGCCTGGACGAGATAGAGGAAGATCTCACCGCCCCCGACACGGGTCCCGAGGCAGACCCGCTCACCGCGGTCAAGGGCGATGAGATAGCAGGCTGGACCGTCGAGCGGGTGCTCGGGAAGGGCTCGACGTCCCGCGCGCTCCTGGTCACCAAGGACGGCAACCCGCGCGTCTTCAAGGTCGCGCTGAACGAATCGGCGGCGCGTCGCCTGACTCACGAGGCCGAGCAGCTCAGCCAGCTCACCGACTCACACGTGGCGCCCCTGCTCGACCTGCCCTTCGACACCGGTCCTCCAGACCACCGCCGCAAGGTCATCGGCGTCGAGTACGTGGGCGACCACACCCTCGCCGACGAGCTTCGCCAGCGCGGCCCGCTGACCATCCACGAGCTAGAGCGCCTCGGCGAGGACCTGTTCCAGGCCGTCAAGTTCCTCGACGGGCGCAGTGTCTGGCACCGCGACGTCAAGCCGGACAACCTGGCGCTGCGGGAGCTCGAACGAAAGGGCAGGGAGCTAGTCCTCTTCGACTTCTCGCTGGCGGGCGCGCCGGATACCGACCTGAACCTGGGCACCCAGGACTACCTCGACCCGTTTCTCGGCACCGGCCGCCGTAACCGCTATGACCAGGCGGCCGAACTCTACGCGGTCGCCGTCACCCTGCACGAGATGGCCAGCGGCGAGCTGCCGTCCTGGGGCGACGACCTGATCCCCTCCAGCCTGCTCGACCCGGGCGAAGAGGTGCAGCTGGCCGAGGACATCTTCGACCCGGTGCTCCGCGACGGCCTGGTCGAGTTCTTCAGGATCGCCCTGCACCGTGACGCGAAGCGGCGCTACGGCTCGCTGCACGCGATGACCCGCGCCTGGACGGACATTTTCCGCGACCTGGACACGGTGCCGCCGCTCACCACCGCGTCCACCGTCGACGACGACTCGGCGGACGCGCAGGCCAGGCGTGATCGCGCCATCAGGGAGGCCGCGCCCGCTACCGCCCTCGTCGCGGCCGGCCTGTCGCCCTACGCGCTGTCGATCGCACAGCAGCGCCTCGGCGTCTCCACCGCGGGCGAACTCGCCCGCGTCCCCGCCAAGCGCATCACGAGGCTACGAGGCATCGGCAGCGTTCCCCGTTACGAGCTCGTCCGCCTGTCGCGCCAGTGGCGCGAGCGATTCCGTCTCGCCGAGACGGAGTTCTCTGAGCCCGGGTCTTCTATCCAGGAAAATCAAGTTCAAGACCGAGGTACGGAACGGACCGGGGCGACTCCAAAGGGCCAGTCCTCTCCTCATACCGAGCCGGCGCCCCAGGAAGATCTCGCGCACCTGTCCGTCGACGAGGTAGTCCGCCGCCTCGTCCCAGACTCGCCACCTGACCTGGCGCGGGTGACGGGCCGGGCACCCGCCGCTGGGGACGGCTCGGAACCGGTCGGCCCGTGGGCCAGCCAGCGGGAAATAGCGCAGCGCACCGGCCTGACAGAAGACGAGGTGGCCGCCCACACGGACCGGTTGCGCGCCCGGTGGGCCAAGTCGGTCCCCGCGCTCACCCCGGTCCGCGACGACGTCATCGAGGTGCTCGCCGAGCACGGCAGGCTACTCGACTGGCGGCAGCTCGCCGCCGGGCTCCTGGCGCGTCGTGGCTCCGAGCTTGGCGACTCGGCAGCGAGGCTGGCGCTGGCCGCCATCTGCGTGCGCGCCGCCGTCGAGACAGAGGAGCGCCGTGACGTTCCCAGGATCATTGCCCGCCGTTACGGCGACCGGGTCCTGATCGGCCTGACCGGCGCGGGGGAGGAGCCCCCGGTCCCGGCGGCGGACGACCTGTTCGCCTACGCCGAGTTGCTCGGCGGCGAGGCCGACGCCCTGGCGGCGCGCGACCCGCTGCCCGGCGTCACCGAGATCAAGCAGACGCTGCGCGACGTCGACGCGGCGGATCACGCCACCCGGCTGTCCGACACTGACCTGGTGCTGCTCGCCGCCGCCGCATCGGAAAGAACAGCGGCGACCGCCCGCCTCGAGCTGTATCCCCGCGACCTCTCGTCGGCCCGTGCGCTGAAGATCTCCCAGGCCGGCAGCTTCCTCGGCGACGCGTCAGACGCGGAACTAGCGCGCCGCGTCCTCACCAGATTCCCTGACCTGGTCAGCCCGCCGCAGCCAGAAGACATCCCAAGGCTGCTGCGCACCATCGGCTATGACACCAAGCGCGGCACCGACGGCCTGCTGCACGCCCTGTCCGCCACCTACCTGTCCGGTAGCCAGCGAGGGACCAGGAGCGCGGGCAGCAATGCCCGCGGCGGCAGGACGAGCAGCCGGCCCGGCACCGGCGATGGCTCCCACACCTGGCTTCGCTTGGAGGAGGCGCGCCGTCGCGGCGGCTTCGTCGCCGTCAAGGCACGCCTCAGCGAGGCAACGAACGCCTGCGAGCTGATCGCCGGCCTAGACGGCGTGACCCCCGTCAACGTCACCGCCGAATTCGTCCGCATTCTCCGTGAGGTCAGAGAAGACGAAGGCCGCCCCCGCTGGGAAACGGTCCTGGCGGCAGACTCTGAAGCCGCGGCTCCCAAGGCCAAGGCCGGCTTCGCCCGCCTCCTCGACACAACCTGGCAACGCCTAGACACGCACATCCGTGCCACTGGCAATGGCGGTATCGTTCTGCTGCACGACGCAACGCCACTGGCCCGCTACACCGGCGGCGAAGCCGTACTCGCGAAGCTCACGGTGGCCGCAAGGCAATCGCACGAGCAGCCCCACGGTCTATGGCTGCTCTGCCCGATGCAGGACCCGAAGGACCCGCCGCACCTGGACGACAAAACGATAGGTGTGATCCCGGGCGACGCCGAGCAGCTAGTCGTGCCCGATGGCTTCGGCGCGTCCCAACGGAGGGCCTCATGATCGACCTGAAGGCGCTACAGAAGCAGGTCACCCACCTGGAAGACGATCTCCGCGCGGTCAGCGGGACCGGTACCACGCTCGAGCAGCTCGAACAGGAGTGGCGCGAGGCCCGCGAAGCCGAGCGAACCGCGGCGGCCTACCCGGCGTGGCTAGGTGAGCGCATCACCCAGGTAGCGGTCGCCTGGGTCCTCGGCACCGTCTTCGTCCGCTTCTGCGAGGACAACGGCCTGATCGAGGACCCGTTCATCGCCGGCCCAGGCAATCGCACCGCTCAGGCCCGCGAGCTTCAGGAAAAGTACTACCTGGAGCACCCCGAACGTGACGACCGCGACTGGCTCACCGAGGCGTTCAACGCGATGTCCGTCTCCCCGGTAGCGGTGGGCCTCTTCGACCGCAAGCACAACCCGATGTGGACGATCCTGCCCACCCCGTTCGCCGTCAAGGCCCTACTCGACTTCTGGCGCGCCACAGGCGCCGATGGCGAGATCGTCTATGACCTCACCGACGAGACCTGGAACACCCGCTTCCTTGGCGACCTCTACCAGGGACTCTCCATCGCCGCGCAGAAGACCTACGCCCTCCTCCAGACTCCCGAGTTCGTCGAGGAGTTCATACTCAAGTACACCCTCAAACCCGCGATCGAAGAGTTCGGCCTGGAACCAGCGCCCCCCTACGGCCACGACGACCTACCGCACCGCCTCCGCGTCATCGACCCCGCCTGCGGCAGCGGCCACTTCCTCCTCGGCGCCTTCCGCCGCATCCTCACCGAATGGAAGTCCCGATCGGGCGATACCGACAAGTGGACTCTCATCTCCCGCACTCTCGAATCCGTCCACGGCGTAGACAAGAACCCCTTCGCGGCAGCGATCGCCCGCTTCCGGCTCATGGTGGCCGCCATGCGTGAGGGCGACGTGGACCGCCTGAGCGCAAAGGTTGACTTCCCGCTGAACATCGCGGTGGGGACTCGCTCCTCCATGGCAAGGGTGCCTCCGGCATCCAGGGCCAGTTCGAGTTTGGCGGCGAGCACCACACCCACACCTACCGCACCGAAGACATCGACGCCTACATCAAGGACGTCGAC
>Ga0302314_10017158_pt1 | contig 12159 bp, 7 predicted proteins | sample III_Palsa_N2_3_FD_200533 | JGI IMG/M metagenome (GOLD analysis project Ga0302314, IMG submission 200533) | Peat permafrost microbial communities from Stordalen Mire near Abisko, Sweden - III_Palsa_N2_3 | ecosystem: Environmental > Terrestrial > Soil > Palsa > Peat permafrost | place: Sweden...
CAACATCTGCCGCTGCGCCACCTACGTCCGCATCCGCGCCGCGATCCACCACGCGGCCGGCCAACTCTCGGCTTGAGGAGCACGCCATGCACCCGTTGATGCAGACCTTCCGCGAGCAACATCTCTCCGAGCGCGAGGACGCGGCGTTCGCCTCGCTCGTGCTGGAACGCGAGGCGGCGCTGCCGCCGCTGCCGGCGGGCGTCACGCGACGCAACGTGCTGACGGCCGGCGCCGCCGGCGGCCTGGTGGTCGCCATCGGCGGCTGGATGCCGCAGCCGGCGCGCGCCGCCGCGGGCCAGGGCCCGGAAGGCGGCGCGGCCAGGGCCGTCTTCGAGCCGAACCAGTTCGTCAGCGTCGGCACCGACAACCTCGTCACCATCGTCAACAAGCACCACGAGATGGGGCAGGGCAACACCACCGGGCTGGCCAGCCTAGCCGCCGACGAGCTCGACGCCGACTGGTCGCTGGTGCGCACCGAATACGCCGGCTCCAACGTGAAGCTGTACGCCAACCTCGCTTTCGGCATGCAGGGCACGGGCGGGTCGTCGGCCATTGCCAACTCCTATCTGCAATACCGCACCGCGGGCGCGACGGCGCGCGCGATGCTCGTGTCGGCCGCGGCCGAGGCCTGGGGCGTTCCGGCGAGCGAGATCCGCACGAGCAACAGCACGCTGACGCACGCGTCGGGCAAGAAGGCGACGTACGGCGAGATGGCCGCCGCGGCCGCCAGGCAGAAGCCGCCCGAGAAGCCGGTGCTCAAGACGCCCGACCAGTTCACGCTGATGGGCCGCGAGCACGCCACGCCGCGCGTCGATTCGCCGTCCAAGTGCAACGGCACGGCCACCTACACCGGCGACGTCAAGCTGCCGGGCCTGCTCACCGCGGTGATCGCGTTCCCGCCGTCGTTCGGCGCGAAGATGGTGTCGTTCGACGCGAGCGCGGCGAAGAAGGTCAGGGGCGTGACGGACGTCGTCGCGGTGCCGGAGGGCGTCGCCGTCGTCGCCAAGGGCACCTGGGCCGCGCAGCAGGGCCGCCGTGCGCTGAAGGTGACGTGGGACGAATCGGTCGGCGCCAGGCTCGACTCCGAGGCGCTGCTCGTGACCTACCGCGAGCTGGCCACGCAACCCGGCACCCCGTTCGCGAAGCCCGCGGCCGCGGAGGCCGGCAAGCCGTCGCCGGTCGCGACGAAGACGATCGACGCCGTCTACGAGTTCCCGTTCCTCGCGCATGCGCCGATGGAGCCGCAGAGCTGCGTCGCGTGGCTGCACGACGGCATGCTCGAGACCTGGGCCGGCCACCAGTTCCCCACCTTCGACCACCAGCTCGCCGCGAAGGCCGCCGGCCTGCCGCTCGAGAAGGTGAAGCTGCACTCGCTGATCTCGGGCGGCAGCTTCGGCCGTCGCGCCAACGCGTTCAGCGACTTCACGGTGGCCGCCGTCAACGTGGCCGTCGCGATCAAGGGCCGCGCGCCGGTGCGCCTGCAGTACACGCGCGAGGACGACATGGGCGCCGGCCTGTACCGGCCGATGATGGTGCACTCGGTCCAGGTCGGGATCGACGACGCCGGCCGGGTCGCGTCGTGGAAGCACGGCGTCGTCGGGCAGTCCATCGTCGCGGGCACCGCGATGGCGATGATGATCAAGGACGGCATCGATCCGACCTCGGTCGAAGGCGTGTTCCCGGCGTCGTACGACCTGCCGATGATGGACGGCCAGCTGCACTCGCCGACGCTGCCGGTGCGTCCGCTGTGGTGGCGCTCGGTGGGCAACACGCACACCGCGTACGTCATGGAGACGATGATGGACAGGCTCGCGCACGCCGCGGGCCAGGATCCGCTCGCGTTCCGCCTGGCCTTGATGGACAGGAATCCGCGCGGCGCCAACGCGCTGAAGCTGGTGGCCGAGAAAGCCGGCTGGGGCAAGGCGATGCCGGCCGGCTCGGCGCAGGGCATCGCGGTGCACGAGTGCTTCGGCACGACGGTGGCGCAGGTGGCCGAGGTCACGTTGAAGGACGGCAAGGTGCGCGTCGACCGCGTCTTCTGCGTGGTCGACTGCGGCATCGCGGTGAACCCCGACGTGATCAGGGCGCAGATGGAGGGCTGCATCGGCTTCGCGCTGGGCGCGCTCTACTACAGCGAGATCGAGTTGCAGGCCGGGCGTCCGGTGCAGCAGAACTTCGGGCAGTACAAGGCGCTGCGCATCTACGAGATGCCCGCCGTCGAGGTGTTCATCGTGCCGAGCACGGCGGCCCCGACCGGCGTGGGCGAACCGGGCGTGCCGCCGCTCGGCCCCGCGGTCGCCAACGCGATCGTGCGCGCGGGCGGCCCGGCGATCACGCGCCTGCCGTTCGCGCGCGCCGGGGTCGTCCAGGCCTGAAGCCGCGCGCCGCCGCTCGCCGCTCCGGCAGGATCGCGCGGCGCCGCGCCCGGCACGCCTCTTCGGAGACCAACCCGGCGGCGAGGCCTTGACGACATCTTGTCGCGCCGGCCCTGTTTCTTTGCGGCTTCTTTATGCGCGAGCCGTTCCAATGGAAGCAGCCGTGGGGCCAGCGCCGGGATCGCTCGATGGAGCGCCGGGCGCCGGCATCCACGGGGCCGGTCCGCTCCCGAGCGGCCTCGACATCCATCGCTCGTCCCCGCATGCTCGCCACCCTGCTGGCCGGAATCACCGCCGCGCGCCGCGCTGCAGCCTTCGCGTTGCTCTGGCTGCTCGCACTCACCGTCCTGAACGTGCAGACGGGGGGCGCATTGCGGTCGACCATCCTGTTTGCCGTCCCGGTGGCCATCGTCGCGTGGACCAGCTGGCAGCAGGGCTTCCTGTTCGCGGCGATCGCGGTCGTCGCCGCGAGATACGGCGGCGCCATGCCGGAACCCGGGTCGACCAGCCCGCTGTGGCTGGACGGCCTGCTGGCGTTCCTCAAGCTGAGCATCGATGCCGTGGTCGTCAACGCCTGGGGCCGGCGCCGGCGGCGCCGTGTCGGACAGGGCGGCGAGACGCCGTCGCGACGGTGACGGGCTGTCGGGCAACCGTCACGGCTAGATCTGCACGCGCGTCCCGAGTTCGATGACCCCGTTGTTGGGAAGCTTGAAGAACTCCACCGCGCTCCCCGAGTTGCGCGTCATCGTGGCGAACAGGCGCTCGCGCCAATGCGCCATGCCGGAGCCCTTGGTCGGAATGACGGTCTCCCGGCTGACGAAGTAGCTGGTCCGCATCGGTTCCAGATCGAGCCCGTCGCCGCTGCAAAGCGCCAGGGCCGCCGGAACGTCGGGGGAGTTCATGAAGCCGTAGGCGATGCGCACCTGCCAGAAATCCGGCGCGACCTGGCGCACCTCGACACGTTCCTCGGCCGGTATCCAGGGCACGTCGTGGAACTTCACCGTCAGGATGACGTTCTGCTCGTGCAGGACGCAGTTGTGCTTGAGGTTGTGCAGCAATGCCTGCGGGACGCGGTCGGCGTTGGCGACCGGGAAGATCGCGATCCGCGGCGCGCGCTGCAGGCCGCTGTCCTGGCTGAGCGCGGTGACGAACGGCACGAGCTCGGGATCGTCGGCGGTGATCTGCTCGACCAGCAGTTCCCGCCCGCGCTTCCAGGTGGCCATCGTCGTGAAGATCAGCAGGCCCAACGCCAGCGGGAACCAGCCGCCGTCGAGGAACTTCAGCGCGCACGACGCGACCAGCACGGCGTCGAACACCAGGAATATCCCGGTGGACGCCAGCGCAACGGGCAGCGGCAGCTTCCACGCGTGGTGGACCACGAAGAAGGTCAGGATGGTCGTGATCAGCATCGTCATCGTGACGGCGATGCCGTAGGCCGCGGCCAGTGCCGAGGAACTCTGGAAGCCGATCACCGCCAGCACGACCGCGACCAGCAGCGTCCAGTTGACGCGGGGCACGTAGATCTGGCCCGCCTCCCTGGCCGACGTGAACAGGATCTGCATGCGCGGCAGGAACCCGAGCTGGATCGCCTGCTGGGTCATGGAGAACGCGCCCGAGATCACCGCCTGCGATGCGATGACCGTCGCGATCGTGGCGACGAGGACGGCCGGCATCAGCATCGCCGGCGGGAACAGCCGGAAGAACGGATTCTCGAGAGCCGCAGGGTCCCGGATCAGCAACGCGCCTTGCCCGAGGTAGTTCAACGCGAGCGACGGCAGCACGACGCCGGCCCATGCCAGCTGGATGGGCTTGCGGCCGAAGTGGCCCATGTCCGCGTACAAGGCCTCGGCTCCGGTCAGCGCCAGCACGATGGCGCCCACGGCCGCGAACAGGTGCCAGCCGCGCTCGGCCAGGAACACGTAGGCATGGATCGGATTGAACGCGGCCAGGATCTCCGGCAGCCTGGCGATCTGTGCGGCCCCGGCAAAGGCGAGCGCGCCGAACCACAGCAGCATGATCGGGCCGAAGAGCTTGCCCACGGTCGCCGTGCCGCGCCGCTGTATCAGGAAGAGCGCGACGAGCACGCCGATGCTGATCGGCACCACGAATCGCGTCAGCCCCGGCGTGACGATCTCCATGCCTTCCAGCGCGCTCAGCACGGAGATGGCCGGCGTGATCACGCTGTCCCCGTAGAACAGGGAGGCCCCGAACACGCCCAGCAGCAGGAGAACCACGCGGCGCCTGGCCGTGCTGCCTGCGGCGTGCGCCGCCAGCGCGGTCAGCGCCATGATGCCGCCCTCGCCGCGGTTGTCCGCCCGGAGGATGAGCAGGACGTATTTCAGCGTCACCACGAACATCAGCGCCCAGAAGATCACCGACGTCGCTCCGACGATGTGCGGCGCGTCGAGCGGGATGCCGATCTGGGGACTGAACACTTCCTTGAGCGTGTACAGCGGGCTGGTGCCGATGTCGCCGTACACCACTCCGAGCGCGCCGAGCGCCAACGGAAGAAGCGCCTTGTGGCGGGCAGGATGATTCATGTCGGGAAGCCTCGGTCGGCCGCGGCCGTGGGGTGGCGAAATCGGGCGTGCGCGCCGCCCGACTCTGTCTGCAGGGACGAACGCGGCATCGAGCAAGGCGCGACGATAACAGCCGGCGCCGCCGATGACGACCCGCGGGGAAGCGGGCAGGGCTGGAATCCTCGCGTCGGCCGCCGCCGCCGGCGCCTTGCAGCGAGGCGGCCGGCGTCGCCTACTGGCCCGCCGTGAGCCGATAGCCGACGCCGGTCTCGGTGCGCAGGTGCTGCGGACGCGACGGGTCGACCTCGAGTTTCTGGCGCAGGTTGCTCATGAAGATCCGCAGGTAGTGGGCGCTGTCGGATCGGTTGGGTCCCCAGACTTCGCTCAACAGCGCCTGATGGGTCATGACGCGTCCTGCATTGGCGACGAGCACGGCGAGCAGCCGGTACTCGATCGGGGTCAGGTGCACGTCCTGTCCGGCGCGCGACACGACGCGCGCGGCCAGATCGACTTCGACCTCCCCGAAGCGGAACCTGGAGTCGACTTGGCCCTCGATCTGGGCGGCGCGCCGCTGCGCGACGCGGACCCGCGCCAGCAACTCGCCGGCGCCGAAGGGCTTGGTGATGTAGTCGTCGGCGCCGGCATCCAGCGCGGCGATCTTGTCGTTCTCGTGCGAGCGCGCGGACAGCACGATGACATGCACCTTCGACCAGAGCCGCAGGTCCCGCAGGTACTCGATGCCGGTGCCGTCGGGCAACCCGAGGTCCAGGATCACGAGGTCGGGATGCCGCGTGCCGGCCTCGACCAGGCCCTGCCGCACCGACCCGGCCTCGAAGATCTGCCAGCCGGCCGGTTCGAGCGCCGAGCGCACGAACCGCCGGATCTGCGCGTCGTCCTCGATGACGACGGCAATGGGCGACTCGTTCACAGCGCGCCTCCGAGGTTGCCCTGCCAGTCGATCTCGGGCGCGGGCGGTTCCGGCGGAATGCCCACCGGCAAGGTGAAATGGAAGCGGGCGCCGCGATGCTCGCGAACCCCGTTGCCCGCGTCGACCCAGATGCGCCCGCCATGCGCCTCGACGATGGCGCGACAGATGGCAAGACCCAGCCCGACGCCGGGCGTCGCCGACTCGCGCTCCCCGCGCGCGAACTTCTCGAACAGCGCTTCCTCGCGGCCCGGCGGCAGGCCGGGGCCATCGTCTTCGACCGTCGTGACGACCTCGTCGCCGCTCAGGCGTGCCGAGATCGTCACCGTGCTGCCCGCCGGGGTGTACTTCGCGGCGTTCTCCAGCAGGTTGCAGAAGACGCGTTCAATGAGCACCGCATCGAAGTTCAGCAACGGCAGGTCGTGCGCGATGGCGGTCACGAGCCGATGCCCCGCCATGATGGCGGCGACCGCCTGCAGGGCGCTGCCGACGACTTCCTCCAGCGGCTGCCACTGCAGGTTGAGTTGCACCGAGCCGCTCTGCAGCCGGGCCATGTCCAGCAGGTTGGCCACCATCGCGTTCATGCGCCGCGCGCCGGAGGCGATCCCCTGGGCGAGATCGACCGCCTCCGGCGACAGGCCGTGCGTCTGCTGCACCAGCAGCTCGGACGATCCGTAGATCGACGCCAGCGGCGTGCGCAGGTCGTGCGACACGGCCGCCAGCAGCGAATTGCGCAGCCGCTCGGATTCCATCTGCACCGTCGCGCTCTGCGCCACTTCGACGTAGTGCACGCGCTCGAGCGCGACGGCCAGCAACGCCGCGAACGTCTCGAGCTGCTGCCGCTGCTCGGGCACGAGCAGCAGGCGCGCGTCCTCGGGCTTGACGGCCAGCACGCCGCGGGCGCGCATCGGCGTCGTGAGCGGCAGGTACAGCCAGGCGCTGCCGGCCAGCGTGTCGGTGCCCAGCCCGGCCGCCTCGTTGTGGTTCATGGCCCATTGCGCCGTGCCGAGATCGATGCCGTCGTCGTCGGCGCCAAGGATCGGCACCTCGAGGCGATCCTGCATGTCGAGCGCGAAGATCCGGGCCTTGGCGCGGAACTCGACCGCGACCGTCCTTTCGGTCACCTCGATGACTTGTTCGCGCATCAGCACGCTCGACAGGGAACGCGCGAACTCGAACAACGCGCGCGACCGCCGCTCGCGGTGCGTCGCGGCGCGCGCCTCGAAGCGCAGGCCGGCGGTCAGTTGCCCGATGATGAGGCCGACGCCCAGCATCACGGCGAACGTGAACAGGTACTGGACGTCCGAGATGGAGAACGACAGCCTCGGCGGCACGAAGAAGTAGTCGAACGCGGCGACATTGAGGAACGCCGCGAGCACGGCCGGGCCCCGGCCCAGCCGGACCGCCACGCCGACGACCGCCAGCAGGAACAGCATCACCGTGTTGGCCAGGGCGAAGTACGGCTGCAGCGGATACGCGAGCAGCGTCGTGAGAGCACAGGCGCCGACCGTCCACAGGTACGGGGCCGCGCGCGCGCCCACCTGCTCGTCGACGGCGCCTTCGATGCGACTCGGGCGCTCCGGCTGCGTCTGCGCGGACTGTCCGCGTCCGACCTCGATCAGGTCGAGATCCGCGGCGAACTGCGTGAGCCTGTGCGCCAGCGTCGGACCTTTCCACCAGGCGCGCTCCCGCGTGTGGCCCATGAGCAGCTTGGAGAGATTGTGCTGCCGCGCATAGCCGACGAGCTCGGGCGCGATTTCCTGGGCCGAGAGCACGGCCGTGGTCGCGCCGAGTTCCTCCGCCAGCTTGACCGTGCGCAGGATGCGCTCGCGCCGGGCGCTCTCGAGGCGCTGCAGCGCCGGCGTCTCCACGTACACCGCGTGCCAGCCGATCGCCAGCTGCTGCGCGAGCCGGGCGGCGCTGCGCACGACGTGGTTGGAATTCTCGTGCGCGCCGATGCAGCACAGGAAACCCGCCTCGGTCTTCCACACGTGTCCGATCGAGCGATCGACGCGGTAGGCCTGAACGTCGTCCTCGACCCGGTCCGCGGTGCGCCGCAGCGCCAGCTCGCGCAGGGCCATGAGGTTGCCCTTGCGGAAGAAGTTGCGGCCGGCGCGCTCGGCCTGCGCAGGCATGTAGACCTTGCCGGCCTGCAGCCGCGCGATGAGTTCGTCGGCCGGGGTGTCGACCAGCACGACTTCGTCCGCGCTGTCGAAGAACGTGTCGGGCAGCGTCTCCTGCACGCGGATGCCGGTGATGCCGCCGACGACGTCGTTCAGGCTCTCCAGGTGCTGGACGTTGAGCGTCGAATAGACGCTGATGCCGGCGTCGAGCAGTTCCTCCACGTCCTGCCAGCGTTTGGCGTGGCGCGATCCGGCGACGTTGGAGTGGGCCAGCTCGTCGACCAGCAACAGCGCGGGCTTGCGCGCGAGCGCGCCATCGAGGTCGAACTCCTTGAGCGTCCTGCCGCGATAGGGCACGTCGGCCTGCGGCAGCAATTCCAGGTCGCCGATCTGCGCGCCGGTCTCGACCCGCCCGTGCGTCTCGATGACGCCGGCGACCACGTCGACGCCCGTGGCCTTCTGCATGCGCGCCGCCAGCAGCATCGCGTAGGTCTTGCCGACGCCCGCCGACGACCCGAAGTAGATGCGCAGCCTGCCGCGCGCCGCGCGGTCTTCGCTCTCGCGGATCTGCGCGAGGAGATCGTCGGGGTCGGGTCTGTTGTCGTCGTTGGCCACGTGCGAGGCTCTCTGGATGCCGGCTCTGAAAAGGAGAAGCCGCGGCGCTGTCGATTCGACGCCTGCGGCCCTGCGAAGCAGCGATGGTGCCCGTCAGGAGTGCATCTTGTCGAGCGCGAGGTTCAACGCGAGCACGTTGACCCGGGGCTCGCCGAGAAAGCCGAGCACGCGGCCCTGCGACTGCGTGTCGATCAGCGCCGCGACCTTGGTGGCCGGCAGCCCGCGCGCCGCCGCGATCCGCATCACCTGGTACTGCGCGGCGGCGACGCTGATCTCCGGATCGAGTCCGCTGGCCGACGCGGTGACGAGATCGACCGGCACCGGCAGCGTGTTGTGCGGATCGGCGGCATGCAGCGCCGCGATGCGCCCCTTGACGGCATCGATCAGCGCCGGGTTGGTCGGCCCCAGGTTCGAGCCGCTCGAGCTGCCGGAGTTCGTGGACATCGGGCTGGTGGCCGACGGACGGCCCCAGAAGTTCTTCGGGTCGGTGAAGGTCTGGCCGATCAGCGTCGAGCCGACGACCTTGCCGTCGCGGACGACCAGGCTGCCCGCCGCCTGGTCCGCGAAGGCCACCTTCGCGATGCCCGTCACGACGAGCGGGTAGGCCACGCCGGTGACGAGGGTGAGCGCGCCGAACAGGACGAGCGCGGGTCGAAAGACGGAGTTCATTGCAAACCTCTTGATGTGATGGGGCGGGCTGTCGGCTCAGACCAGACGGATCGCCACGAGCAGCAGGTCGATCAGCTTGATGCCGATGAACGGCACGACCAGGCCGCCGAGGCCGTAGATCAGCACGTTGCGGCGAAGCAGCGCGGCGGCGCCGATCGCGCGGTACTTCACGCCCTTGAGCGCCAGCGGGATCAGGAAGATGATGATGATCGCGTTGAAGATCACGGCCGACAGGATGGCCGACTGGGGACTCGCGAGCCGCATCACGTTCAGCGCCGCGAGCTGCGGGAACGTCGTGATGAACATGGCCGGGATGATCGCGAAGTATTTCGCGACGTCGTTGGCGATCGAGAACGTGGTCAGCGAACCGCGCGTCATCAGCAACTGCTTGCCGATCTCGACGATCTCGAGCAGCTTGGTCGGATTCGAGTCGAGATCGACCATGTTGCCCGCCTCCTTGGCCGCCTGCGTGCCGGAGTTCATCGCCACGGCGACGTCGGCCTGGGCCAGCGCCGGCGCATCGTTGGTGCCGTCGCCGGTCATCGCGACCAGGCGGCCTTCCGACTGGAAGTCGCGGATCATGCGCAGCTTCTCTTCCGGCGTGGCCTCGGCCAGGAAGTCGTCGACGCCGGCCTCCGCGGCGATCGCCGCGGCCGTCAGCCTGTTGTCGCCCGTGATCATCACGGTCTTGATGCCCATGCGGCGCAGTTGCGCGAAGCGGTCCTTGATGCCGCCCTTGACGATGTCCTTGAGTTCCACGACACCGATGGCCCTGGCGCCGTCCGAGACGACCAGCGGGGTGCTGCCGCGGCGCGCGACGTCGTCGACGATGGTCTGCATCTCCGTCGACCAGTGGCCGCCGAGCGCCTCGATGTGCTTGCGGATCGCCTCGCCGGAGCCCTTGCGGATGACGCGCTTGGCGCCCTCGGAGGCCATGTCGACGCCGCTCATGCGCGTCTGCGCGGTGAACGGGACGAAGGTGGCGCCGAGGCCCGCCATCTCGCGTTCGCGCAGGTTGAACTTCTGCTTGGCGAGCACGACGATGCTGCGTCCCTCGGGCGTCTCGTCGGCCAACGAGGCGAGCTGGGCGACGTCGGCGACGACCTGCTCGCTCTGCCCGCGCGCCGGATAGAAGCCGCTCGCCTGGCGGTTGCCCAGCGTGATGGTGCCGGTCTTGTCCAGCAGCAGCACGTCGACGTCGCCGGCGGCCTCCACTGCGCGGCCCGACGTCGCGATGACGTTGGCCTGCATCATCCGGCTCATGCCGGCCACGCCGATGGCCGACAGCAGGGCGCCGATGGTCGTCGGGATCAGGCAGACCAGCAACGCGATCAGCGCCGTCACGGTCACGGGCGTTCCCGCCCCGGCGGCGGAGACGCTGAAGATGGACATCGGCAGCAGCGTCACGACCACGATCAGGAACACCAGCGTCAGCGCGACCAGCAGGATGTTCAGCGCGATCTCGTTGGGCGTCTTCTGGCGCTTCGCGCCCTCGACCATCGAGATCATGCGGTCCAGGAACGACTCGCCGGGATTGACGGTGATGCGGACGACGAGCCAGTCGGACAGCACGCGCGTGCCGCCGGTGACCGACGAGAAATCGCCGCCCGACTCGCGGATGACCGGCGCCGATTCGCCCGTGATGGCGCTCTCGTCGACGGACGCCACGCCCTCGATGACTTCGCCGTCCAGCGGGATCACGTCGCCCGTCTCGACCACGACGACGTCGCCCTTGCGCAGCTCCTCGGCCTGCGCCGGGATCCAGGTCGCGCCGTGGCGCGGCTCCTTCAGCTTCTTGGCGATCGTCTTCTTCTTCATGCCGCGCAGCGACGCCGCCTGGGCCTTGCTGCGGCCTTCGGCGAGCGCCTCGGCGAAGTTGGCGAAGAGCACCGTGAACCACAGCCACAGGGCCACGGCGAGGATGAATCCCGGGGCGGCTTCGCCGTAGCCCCGCAGCGCCTGGATCCACAGGCCGGTCGTGATGATGCTGCCGATGAAGACGACGAACATCACGGGGTTGCGCCACTGCACGCGCGGATCGAGCTTCGTGAATGCGCCGAGCACGGCGGGCCGGATCAACGCCGGGTCGAACAGGGAAAGAGATTTGTCGTTGCTCATGGAGTGCTTTCGAAGTCGTTCAGCGCGGCGAGGCGAGCGTCAGCTGCTCGACCACCGGGCCGAGCGCGAGCGCCGGCACGTAGTTCAGGAGGCCGACCAGCACGACCGAGCCGATCAGCAGGATCACGAACAGCGTGCCGTGCGTCGGCAGCGTGCCGGCGGTCGCGGGAATGCTCTTCTTGGCCGCCAGGCTGCCGGCGATCGCGAGGACGGGAACGATGATCGCGTAGCGCCCGAAGAACATCACGATGCCCAGCAGCGTGTTCCAGAACGGCGTGTTCGCCGACAGGCCCGCGAAGGCGCTGCCGTTGTTGTTGCCGGCCGAACTCAACGCGTAGAGGATTTCCGAGAAGCCGTGCACGCCGGGATTGGCGACGCCCGCCACCCCCAACGGGCTGGTCACCGCGATGGCCGTGCCCACCAGCACGAGCAACGGCGTGACGAGGATCGCGATCGCCGTCATCTTCATCTCGAACGGCTCGATCTTCTTGCCGAGGTACTCGGGCGTGCGGCCGATCATCAGGCCCGCGATGAAGACGGCCAGGATCGCGTAGATCAGCATGCCGTACAGCCCCGAGCCGACGCCGCCGTAGACGACCTCGCCCAGCTGGATCATCAGCATCGGGATGCCGCCGGCCAGCGGCGTGTAGGAGTCGTGCATCGAGTTGACCGAGCCGTTCGAGGCCGAGGTCGTCGCGACCGCCCACAGCGTCGACGAGGCGATGCCGAAGCGCGTCTCCTTGCCCTCCATGTTGCCGCCGGACTGCGTCGCGCTCTGCGCCTGGTCGACGCCCAGCGCCGCGTACCGGGGATTG
>Ga0302314_10017160_pt1 | contig 12158 bp, 9 predicted proteins | sample III_Palsa_N2_3_FD_200533 | JGI IMG/M metagenome (GOLD analysis project Ga0302314, IMG submission 200533) | Peat permafrost microbial communities from Stordalen Mire near Abisko, Sweden - III_Palsa_N2_3 | ecosystem: Environmental > Terrestrial > Soil > Palsa > Peat permafrost | place: Sweden...
TGATTGGGGAAAAGCCTGCCTCGAACAGCCTGTGCTCGAACTCCGGCTCAAGAATCTTCCGCTGTTTGGTGTCGTAGGCGTAGATTCCGGTCTTGTCCGAATCCTTGGTCGAGGAAATGAGGACCACGTTTGGATCGCTGGTAAATCCAACGATCGAGGTGATTGACCGGTCCTTGGCGTAGGAGCGGAACAGTTCGACCCAGGGACTGGATTCCGAATCCCGGACCTGTTGCGCGATGAAGATCTTTCCATTCTCGAAGTCGGTGTAGACCCTGGCCCGGATCGCCCCGTTCAGGTCGACCTGATAGCCGTCGTACTTTTCCGACCCATGCATGATGCGGGAAGCCTCATGCGTGTAGACGTTCACCTTGTAGACATCGCCGGCGCCATCGACGCTGCCGTCCTCGACCAGAACGTTCTGAGGATCGCGCGGCAACACTGAAACGATGCTCGCATCCGTCAACTGATCGTACATTTTCGTTATTGCTGAGTGATTGAGCCCGCGCTCAGGCAGGATGGGGTCGGAGCCTTTTCCGTCCAGGCCCGTCACAAAGCTCTTGATAATATGGCCGTGGATCGCGTCGTTCTCATCGGCGAAATCAAGTGTTTGGACGAAGGTGATCAGTAATTTGTCGTTCTTGAGAAAGACCGCGCCCAGGAATCGGCCGGCCGCTGCGCCGATCGTGACCGGCCGTTCCGCCAAGGCGTCCGTACGCCAGATGGTGACGATCTGGTTCACTCCGTCCGGCGAGACCAGGGCGACGATATGCTTGCCGTCCGGCGACACCGACACATCCGAGATAGCCGGCGCGCGGGCGAAATCCTTGGGCGTCGGCCGGGTCGGCGCCGCCACTGACAGGGGTGCGAACAGAAGGCAGGCCGCAAAGGCGGCCAAGGGGATGTTGAGGCGCACGGTGAACTCCGCAGACTGAATACCGCAAGTCCTAGCGCGCCTTTGACGTTCAGCCTAGGGCGCGCGCTTTCGACCCGTCTCAGCTTCGCTCAACTGCGATAGTCGCCGTTGATCTCGACGTAGCGTTTGGTCAGGTCGCAGGTCCATACGCTGGCCGAAGCGCGGCCGACGCCAACGTCGATGGACACCTCAAGCTCCGACTTCTTCATATAGGCGCTCATCTTGGCCTCGCTGTAGGTCGGCGAGACCGCGCCATCCTGGGCGGCCACCAGCGCGCCAAAGCGAACACCCATGCGGTCCCGGTTCACCGGCTCGTCGGCCCGGCCGACCGCCATGACGATCCGCCCCCAATTGGCGTCCTCCCCGGCGAAGGCGGTCTTCACCAGCGGCGATTCCGCCACCGTGCGGGCGATCTTGCGCGCCGAGGCGGGGCTCTCCGCGCCATTGACCGTGATCTTGACGAACTTGGTCGCCCCCTCGCCATCCCGGACCAGCTGTTGGGCGAGGTTGAGCATGACCCCTTCCAGCTTGTCGCGGAAATCGCCCAGCCGGCGATCGCCGGCGCGGCTGATCTTGGGCGCGCCGGCCTTGCCCGTGGCAAACAGCAGGCAGGTGTCATTGGTGGACCGGTCGCCGTCCACCGTCACCACATTGAAAGTCGAGCGGGTGTAGAGCGACACCAAGGTCTGTAGTGCGGCCGGGGTCAGGCTGGCGTCGGTGACGATGAAACTCAGCATGGTCGCCATGTCCGGCGCGATCATGCCCGAGCCCTTGGCGACGCCGGCGATGCGCACCTTGACCCCATCGATATCCGCCACGGCGTAAGCGCCCTTGGGGAAGGTGTCGGTGGTCATGATCGCCTGGGCGGCCAGCGGCCAGTTGTCGGCCTTCAGCCGCCCCTCGATCTCGGGCAGTCGGTGGATGATCTTGCCGTCATCCAGCACCACGCCGATCACGCCGGTGGAGGCCAGCATCACGTCTCGCTGACGGCAGTCCAAATGCTTGGCGATCGCCGACGCGACCCGCCGCGCCGCATCCGCCCCCGGCTTGCCGGTAAAGGAGTTGGCGCAGCCGGCGTTCACCACCACCGCGCGGATTTCCTCGCCGCCGCCGGCTTCCAGCTGCTTCCTGCACCAGTCCACCGGTGCGGATCCGACGCCGTGGCGAGTGAACACGCCAGCGCAGGTCGCGCCATCGGGAAAGTGCATCAGCAGCAAGTCGTCGCGGACATCCTTGTAGAATCCCGCCCGGCCCGACGCGAGTTCGACACCCATGATCGCCGGCATGGCTGGAAATGGCACGGCAAGCGGGGAGATCATCAACCCCGGCTTACCCGGTGTCGGCGTGACCATGGCGCCGACGGCGGAGGCGGCCGACGCGGCGGCGGCGGTGGCCGTCGCGGTGGCGCTCGCCGTCGCGGTGGCGAACTGGCGGCTGATCTTGGCCGCGGCGTCCAGCGCCGCCTTCGCGGGCTTGGGTTTGGCGGTCTTGGGCGCCTTGGGGGGCTGGGGCGTCTTGCCGTTCATCGCGTCTTCTCCGGCTTGGCCGCCGCGCTCACGGGCGCCGGCGGTTGAAGCATCTTTTCGGCGGCGGAGGGTCCCGGCGGCGCGCTTGGGGCCAAGGCGCCCGGTGCAAGGGCGTTTGGAGGAAGGGCGCCCTGTGGGGCCGACGCCGGTTCGTGCAGAGTGTCGGGACCAGCCTGCGCCGGGCCGATCAGCACCTTGACCTTGCTTTGCGTCCGCAGCTTCTCAAGCAGGTCGCGCACCTGATCGTAGGTCAGGAAACGGACAATCTGCGGCCGGGCCTCATCCAGGCTGATCGGCTTCTCCAGCCGCTGGTCCTCGACCTTCAGGATCACCCAGCCCGCGTCGGTCTTGAAGGGGCCGATCACCTGGCCGGTCTGCGCGGTCTTCAGCGCCGCAGCGTAGGTGTCCGGCATCACGTCGGCGGTCAGATAGCCCAGGTCGCCGCCGTTGAAGCGCGTGGCGGAATCGGTGGACCGCTCCATCGCCAGGGCCTCGAAAGACGCCCCGGTCGACAACAGCTTCTTGGTGGCGTCCGCGTCCGCCTCGCTGGCGGTCAGGATCTGGCGGACGTGATATTCCTGAGACTGTTTCGCCAGCTTCAGCTGTTCGTCGTACAGGGTCTTGATGGCGCTGTCGTTCACCGCCTGCTCGACCACATTCTCCACCAGCATGTCGCCAAGGATGCGTTCCCGGGCGGCGGCCAGACGGCGCTTGGCAAGGGGATCGTTCTCGATCCGGCGCTTCACCGCCTCGGAGGACAACAGCTTCTGGTCGACCACCTCATCCAGCACCCGGTGGAACAGGTCGGTGGAGATGTCGAGGGGCTCACCCTCGCCGATCAGGCCTTGCGCCACCGCCTCGCGCTTGACGTCGGACGCCCAGATGGTCTGGTCGTTGATCCTGGCCACGGCGGTGTCGCCGGGCTCAGGCGCGTGGTTGTCCCCCCCGGGCTGGCTGCAGCCAACCAGCAGCACAAGGCACAGCATCGCGAGGCCGGCGCTTCGAAGGGGTTCAAACCTTCCCTTGGGTCCGGCTTGCTGGACGGGCGCTTTCATGCGATCCGGCGAACTCCGTTAGGCGGCGCGCCCGGCATCGGGCGAGCCTGTTCCTACCGTCATAAAAGAGTCCGCGCCATCGTCCACTCCTGTTGGGCGCAAGCGCGCGGTAAGGACGCGTCAGAGGAGGAAGCTCGTCGTGAAGATTTACAACTCCATGGGCCCCAACCCGCACGTGGTCCGGATGTTTCTGGCCGAAAAGGGCGTCTCCATTCCCCTGGAGCCGATCGACCTGATGGCTGGCGAGAATCGCCAGCCGCCCTACACCGCCAAGAACCCGGCCGGCCAGCTGCCCTGCCTGGAACTGGCCGACGGCACTGTGATCAGCGAGATCACCACCATCTGCGAATACCTCGACGAAAAACACCCGACCCCGCCCCTGATCGGAACCACGCCTGAGGAGCGCGCCGAAACGCGGATGTGGGTGCGGCGCATCGACCTCAACATCTGTGAGCCAATGGCCAATGGCTTCCGTTATTCGCAAGGCTTGCGACTGTTCGAAAGCCGCATGCGCTGCCTGCCCGAAGCGGCGGAGGGCCTCAAGGCGATCGCCCAGGACAAGCTGACCTGGCTCGACAGCCTGATTGCCGGCAGGGCCTTCATTGCCGGCGATCGACTGACCCTGGCCGACATCCTGCTGTTCTGCTTCCTGGAGTTCGGAGTCGCCGTCGGCCAGCCGCTGAACCCCGAAAACAAGAATGTCAGCGCCTGGTTCGACCGCATAAAGGCGCGAGAAAGTGCGAACGCCTGACTATTGATCTCCTTAAAGGGGATGAATCTCTTAGAGAACTCGTGTTCCGAAGGCGCTTGCGTTGACACTCGCATGGTCGCTGCTTAAGTCTCCCGCGCGCTGATCGGGCGGTTTTCGAGCAGGCTTTAAGGGCTTGGCGCGCCCCGACGCGCCGCCTCGACATTATCGGAACGACCCCTGCATGGCCGGCTGGCTGAACTCGCTCTTCGGATCTTCCAACGACCGCAAGGTCAAAGCGCTCTCCGGCAAGGTGGCGCAGATCAACGCCCTCGAACCCAAGTTCAAGGCGGCGAGCGACGCGGAGTTGCGCGCGATGACCGCCACCTTCCGCGAGCGGTTGGCCGCCGGCGAGACCCTGGACGATCTTCTGCCCGAAGCCTTCGCCACCGTGCGCGAGGCGGCCAAACGCACCCTGGGCCAACGCCACTATGATGTGCAGCTGGTCGGCGGCATGGTGCTGCACAAGGGCGGCATCGCCGAGATGCGCACCGGCGAAGGCAAGACCCTGGTCGGCACCGCGGCGGTCTATCTGAACGCCCTGGCCGGCAAGGGCGTGCACGTCATCACCGTCAACGACTACCTCGCCCGGCGTGACGCCGAGTGGATGGGTCAGGTCTACGGCTTTCTCGGCATGTCCGTCGGCGTGATCGTCAACGGTCTGTCCCCCGCCGAGCGCAAGCGCGCCTACCAGTGCGACATCACCTACGGCACCAACAACGAGTTCGGCTTCGACTATCTGCGCGACAACCTGGTCTATACGCCGGACGACATGGTCCAGCGCGGCCACCATTTCGTCGTCGTCGACGAGGTCGACTCGATCCTGATCGACGAAGCCCGCACCCCGTTGATCATCTCCGGCCCGACCGAAGACCGCTCCGAATTCTACCGGATCATGGACGGCGTCGTGCGCCAGCTGGTCCTCGAGCCGGAAACCTACGACCTGGACGAAAAGCAGAAACAGGTTCTGCTCACCGAGTACGGCTCGGAAAAGGTCGAGGAAATGCTGGAGGCCGCCGGCCACCTGGCCCCCGATTCGGCCGGCCTGTATGACCCGGCCAACATCTCCTCGGTGCACCACATCAATCAGGCGCTGCGGGCCAACAAGCTCTACACCCGCGACAAGGACTATATCGTCAGCAACGGCGAAGTGGTCCTGATCGACGAATTCACCGGCCGGATGATGACTGGCCGGCGCCTGTCGGAAGGCCTGCACCAGGCCATCGAAGCCAAGGAAGGCGTCGAGGTTCAGCCCGAGAACCAGACCCTGGCCTCGGTGACGATCCAGAACTATTTCCGCCTCTACACCAAACTCTCCGGCATGACCGGCACCGCCTCCACCGAGGCGCAGGAGTTTGGCGACATCTACAAGATGGACGTGCTGGAAATCCCCACCAACCGGCCGGTGGTGCGGATCGACATCGACGACGAGGTCTATCGGACCGAAGCCGAGAAGAACAAGGCGATCCTGGCGCAGATCGAAGACTGCTATCTGCGCGGCCAGCCGATCCTGGTGGGCACGGTCTCGATCGAGAAATCGGAAACCCTCTCCGAACTGCTGGCCAAGCATAAGTTCGAGGACGCCTCCGGCAAGACCAAGACGGGCATCCCGCACCAGGTGCTGAACGCCCGCTATCACGAGCAGGAAGCCTTCATCGTCGCCGAGGCCGGCGTGCCCGGCTCCGTCACCATCGCCACCAACATGGCCGGCCGCGGCACCGACATCCAGCTCGGCGGCAACATCGACATGATCGTCGACAAGTGGCGCCAGGAACAGCGCGGCCTCGGCATTGAGGTCACGCCCGAGCAGGCCATCGCCAAGAAGTCGCAGATCGAATCCGACATCGCCGAACGCAAGCAGGCGGCGTTGGCGGCCGGCGGCCTCTATGTGCTGGGCACCGAGCGGCACGAAAGCCGGCGGATCGACAACCAGCTGCGCGGCCGGACCGGCCGCCAGGGCGACCCGGGCATTTCGAAATTCTTCCTGTCCTGCGAAGACGATCTGCTGCGCATCTTCGCCGGTGAGCGGCTGGATTCGATCATGCGCACCTTCGGTGTCCAGGAAGGCGAGGCGATCACCCACAAGTGGCTGAACGGCGCCATCGCCACGGCCCAGCGCAAGGTCGAGCAGCGCAACTACGAGATCCGCAAGAATCTGCTGAAGTACGACGACGTGGTCAACGACCAGCGCAAGGCGGTGTTCGTGCAGCGCCAGGAGTTCATGGAGGCGTCCGATCTCTCCGAGTTCGTCACCGAGATGCGCAAGGACACCATCGACGACCTGGTTCAGCGCCACCTGCCGCCGAAAGCCTACGCCGAACAGTGGGACGTCGATGGTCTGAGCGAACGGGTCAAGGAACTGCTGGGCCTGGACCTGCCCATCGCCGAGTGGGCGGCCGAGGACGGCATCGCCAACGAAGAGATCGACGAGCGGATCAACACCGCCGCCGACGCCAAGGCCATCGAGCGCGAGACCCAGATCGGCGTCGAGCAGACCCGGGGCATGGAAAAGAACTTCCTGCTGCAGATGATCGATCTGCAGTGGCGCGAGCACCTGATGCACCTGGACCACCTGCGCAACGTCATCGGCCTGCGCGGCTATGGCCAGCGCGACCCGCTGAACGAATACAAGACCGAGGCCTTCTCCCTGTTCGAGAAGCTGCTGGCCGACCTGCGCCAGAACGTGACCCGCTGGCTGATGACGGTGGAGTTCCGCTTCGAAGAGCCCCCGCCCATGCCGATTCCGCCCGCGGGCGGCCTGGTCGAGGTCCATATGGACCCCAACACCGGCCAGAACGAGCGCGGCTTTACCGGGGCCGGCTTGATCCCTGACGAAGAACGCGCCGCCCTGCCCACCTCGGCCCTGCCGGAGGGCTGGGAAAAGACCAGCCGCAACGCCCCCTGCCCCTGCGGCTCAGGCAAGAAGTTCAAACACTGCCACGGGACGCTGGTTTAGGGACGAGGCCCTGGCTTGCTTGGCTGGACAAGGCTGACGTTTTGAGCCTCGGTTGGCCGCCTGGCGGCGCGTAACCGTCCCGCCGTCGCGCTTGCGATCGTCGATTTGCGCGCTCCTTGACGAACGCAGCGCCGGCATAATAGCAGCCATCGCCTCACCATGCGCCGCCGCGCTTCCTCATCGGGACTCGCTAGGTATCGCAGGAAGAACTCACCTGCCTCCGCGAGGTCGTCCTCATCCAGCGGCTCGTCCGCGGCGACAACCATGCGATGGAACAGCGCCTTGTCCGCGGCAGGCGCCCGCGGGAAGAGCGTGCTGAATCGCTGAAGTCTGAGCATCCGCTGGTAAGCCCGAATTTGTCGGGCGTTCGTAACCGTTAACTGGTGGGGGTGTGATCGGTAGTCGAACAAGACGCGCGGCAGATTGCCCAGGCGATAATTCGGCGCAAGCCGGTTCCAGAGTGCGTGATCAAGCATGGGCACGCCTTCTGGATAGGGCGTACTTCGCAGAACATTCCCCCGCATCAGCACGGTCGCATCGAGGATCGGGCAGGTGAACATCAGTTCGAGCGCGATCGCCGCATGCCCTATAGCGGGCCGAAGCAGACCTTCACGGTCGCCAAAGCGGCGGGCCCAACTGCCGCAAACATCCAGATCGTGACGGGACATCCAGGCGACTTGGGCGGCGATGCGGTCAGGGTGGGCGAGGTCGTCGTGATCCATGCGCGCAATAAATTCGCCGTGCGCATCCGCCACGGCCACATTGATCGCGGCGGCCTGGCCACGATGGTCTAGACGCAGCGACCGCACCCGCCGGTCACGCCGAGCCCATGCCTCCGCAAGCCGGGGCGTCGCGTCATTGGAGCCGTCATCGGCGATGATCAATTCCAGTCGGGGGTAGGTCTGCGCGAGAATGGAGCCAACCGCCTCGTCCAGCTGCGCTTCGCCGTTGAACGTCGCCAGGATAACAGAGACGAGCGGAGCTTCAGTCACTGGATTGAACGATCTCAACCGCGCAAGCCAGCCGAAGTCGCTCCAGATGAGCCAAGGTCTCTGAAAGACAAACCTGTTCATCCACGCGGTACTCGCGCCGAAGCTGGTCGCAGATCGCAGCCACGGCGATCGGGGTTTCGATCAGTTCCCAGATTCGCCCCGCAGAGCCCGTAAACGACAAGCAGGCGTAGCGCGTCATCTCGAGAACCAGATAACCTTCGGGAACCTCCGTAAGCAGCACGTCAGGGTTGCGGCGAACGACGCTGTCGGCAGCTAGCGGCATGAATCATGTTTCCCGGTCAAGAAAGCTCAACACCATGTCGACGAGGCGCGGCGTGTCAGCAATATCTCGCCGCGCAATCAGACTGATCATAGGCGTGTCACGGCAGAGCGCGAGCCAACTGGCCCAGTGTTCAGAGCGATCGCCACAAACGTCGATGAGTTGCGGCGCTCGGATCACGTTCCAGGCGCCAGCCGCAGCCTCGATCGGCGTAAGGGGGCAGAGACTATCGTTATCGCCGGCGGACAAACGGAAAATGGCGCGAAGCGGCAGCCACCCACTGCAATTTGATCCCGTCGTTGGCGGCGCCACCAAGCGCTTTTCCTCGACGTTGTTGGCGAGTGGCCATCCCTCGTCTGGCCAGCCAAGTCCGTCCAGGCTGGCAGGGGAGAGCTTCAGCCTGCGGGCTCCGCCACTGGCCTGCATCGGATCGCCTCGACGCACGGCCACCATGTCGTCGGCCACGAGTTGCAGACGCTGGGCTACCAGGGCGGCCGCCAGGGTGGACTTGCCAATACCCGAGGGACCCGCGATCGCGACAATTCCCGCGCCCACGCGCACGCCTGCCGCGTGCAGAGGCAGGATTCCCCGCTGATAGGAGAGGATTGTCAGAATCCAACCGGCGATCATGTCCGCGACATTGGCCAGGTCTGCCCCGGGCGCGGGCTCGATCACCGCATGCACGCCGTCCCGGCATTCGTAGCGGAGAAGGCCAGTAATGGTGCGTCGGCGCAGCTGTGGCGAGATGATGTCGTCGGGCGAAACCTTGTCCAGGATGATTGAGATATCCGCGGGCTGATCCGTCGACGCTGAAATGAGTTGGGGTAACTCGATCGTCGACTCGATAACGGCTCCGAACGCAAAATGACGGAAGGCGACCGAACTCGGCGACTGCGGAGTCTGAGCGGGACCTGTATCCATCATATCCGTTGCCCTATAGCATCGGCCCTGCCGGATCACGGCGAATAAAATCCGAGCAACTCGAGACAGCAATGCCGTTCAACTGGGTCGCACCCGGCGCCGAAGACGAGACACTGAAGTCGGCGCAGATTCGCTTGTTGCAGGCCGCCGTCGCGCGGGCGCCAGACGATCCGCGGCCAAGACAGCGGCTGACGATGCTGCTCTGCGACGAAGGACGTGCCGACGAGGCTTTAGCCTCGATTAAGAACCGCCTCGCGACGGCCCCCGTGGACAGCGCCGCGTGGCTTGAACTCGGTTGGTTGCACCTTGGTGAAGGACGATACAGCGATGCTGAAGGCGCCTTCGCCCGCGTCGATCAGGAGTCCCTGAGTCCACAAGCGTTGCTCGGCCTTGGGACGGCCCTGCTCCGTCAGGAGAAGTGGGCCGCCGCTCTTCCTTTGCTGACAGAGGCCGCCGAACGTGATCCCGACAGCCAGCCGGCCGCCCGCCGCGCCGGAACTTGCCAACTTCAATTAGGCGACGGAGAGGCTTTGGAAGCGTCGAGCCGCAACGCCATCGCGCGCTTCAGCGCGGTGGCGTGGGCGATATCGCAACTGGCCTCGGCGCTCGCCCTGCAGGAACGACGCGAAGAACTTCGAGTGTTGCTGGACTACGATCGACTGGTCTCGATTGTGGATCTTGAAGCGCCGGCGCCGTTCACGTCCACCACCGCCTTCAATGCCGCTCTCGCCGCTGAGTTGGAACAGGAGGCGCAATTTCGGTGGATCGGCGCTGAGTCGCGGCGCGATTCTGTCGTGCGCTCGGGGCGCGCGGCCTGGGTGAGGGCGATAACCAAGCTTGCCGAAAACCAGGACTCTAGCTTGGGGCGGCTGGTCAATGCCTTCAAGTCCGAGGCCGACGGTTACGGTCGTGGAAGTTGCGCTGACCCAGAGCACCCGCACCGACTTGCCCGACCCGAGGCGTCAACGCTTGCACTTAACGCGCATATTCTGAGGGATGAAGGGCGCATTGCGCCGCACGTACACCCGAACGCGTGGATCAACGCCGTCTACTACGTGCAGGTGCCGGGCGCGCTCGGTCAATCAAGCGAAGGAGACGGTTGGCTCCGCTTCGCGCAGTCCGACCACGCGGATGCCCGAATTAAGCGACACTGGCCCGTGTTGCGGGTCGAGCCAAAACCTGGCCGACTGGTGATTTTTCCATCCTTTTGCAGCCACCATGTGACCCCAACTCGCTCCGACGATCCACGTCTGACGATCACCTTCGAGGTCGAGGGGACGAGCCTGGCGGCTGGAGGCCATGATCGGGCCCGGATCTCAATCTAGCCGATCAGGAATAGACGCCGAAGTCTCCGCCTGTACCGGTGAATACCCCGGCGGCGTTCTCGAGTGGCATTTCCACGAAGGTAGGTGTGTCCCATGCCTTCAAGTCCGGATCAGCCTGAATGTTGTCGTCTTGGTCGGTCATGCGAGGATCCTCAAGGCTTGGACTCATGATGACGAAAAAACACCGCGTTCACAAGGCCGACGCCCCTCATGTCCGGCGCTCGCCCGCGTCATCCGGTCAGGTTTCTGTTGACCTCACCCGCAACGTCGCCCGCGATTTGAAGACGGCGAAACACGCCAGAAGGCATCCTGCGTGACGGCTCTTGCGGGCCTCTGGCGATTCGACGGCCGGCCGGACGCCGAGGCGGTCTGCACGCGGATGCTTGCCAGCCAGCGGATCTACGGACCCCACGGCAGCCGCGTGGTAAGCGACCTCGGCGGTGCGCTTTGCCTCGGCCGCAACCTCTTTCGTCTGACGCCCGAGGATGCTCATGACCGCCAGCCGCTGAGCGGCGATGTTATGCTGCTCGTCGCCGACCTTCGCCTCGACAACCGAGACGAATTGGCCGACGCGCTCGGACTGGAGATATCTCGACTGCGCGCGTTGGCCGACGCGGACATTGTGCTGGCCGCGCTGGAGCGATGGGGGGAAGGGGCCGTAGAGCGCCTGTACGGGGATTTCGCGCTGGCGGCTTTCGACCGCAGTCGGCGACGGCTCATTCTTGCGCGCAGCCCCTCCAGCTTAAGGCCTCTGCACTACCACGAGGGACAGGGCTTCTTCGCCTTCGCCACCATGCCTAAGGGCCTGCATGTCATCCCCGATGTTCCGTGCGGCCCAGATGTAGAGGCGGTCGCGCGCGGCATGGTCCTGTTGTCGGCCCACGGCGCGGATACGCATTTTCGGGGGGTGCGACGGGTGATGCCCGGCGCCATGATCACCGTCACGCCTGGGGGCGTCCAGAGCCGGACATGGTGGGCGCCGGCCCCTCCGATGCTCCGTCTGAAGCGCGACGCCGACTACGTCGACGCCTTTCGCGCCGAGCTCGATTCAGCCGTGGCGCGCTGCCTGCGGGGCGAACAAGCGGTGGCCGCCCATCTCAGCTCCGGATTTGACTCGGCGGCGGTGGCCACGACGGCCGCGCGGCTGTTGGCCCCATCGGGCGGGCGGGTGACGGCCTTCACCGCCGTTCCTCGCCAGGGTTACGACCTTCAATTGCCGCCAGGTGTCATCGGTGACGAAGGACCGTTGGCCGCGATGACCGCCGCGATGCACCCCAACATGGAGCACGTGCTCGTGCGAACCGACGGACGCTCAGCCTTGGCGGACCTGGATCGTTATTTCTTCCTCGCCGAGCGACCGATCACCAATATCTGCAATACGGCTTGGATCAACGCGATCAATGACCAAGCCAAAGCCCGCGGATTGCGCGTGCTGCTGACCG
>Ga0302314_10017161_pt1 | contig 12158 bp, 8 predicted proteins | sample III_Palsa_N2_3_FD_200533 | JGI IMG/M metagenome (GOLD analysis project Ga0302314, IMG submission 200533) | Peat permafrost microbial communities from Stordalen Mire near Abisko, Sweden - III_Palsa_N2_3 | ecosystem: Environmental > Terrestrial > Soil > Palsa > Peat permafrost | place: Sweden...
CGCTGGAAGGGCTCGGGGTGCACGCAGCCTACCTCAACTCGTCGCTGTCGGGCGAGGACGCGCAGCGCATCGAGCGCGAGATGATGAGCGGCCGGCTGGTGATGCTGTACGCCGCACCGGAGCGGGTCACCAATCCGCGTTTCATGGCGATGCTCACGGCGCTCGACGAGCGCGGCCTGCTGAGCCTGGTGGCCATCGACGAGGCGCATTGCGTCAGTCAGTGGGGCCACGATTTCCGCGAAGACTACCTGCAGCTCGCGCAGCTGCATGAGCGCTTCCCCAACGTGCCGCGCGTGGCGCTCACCGCCACCGCCGACGACCACACGCGCGCGGACATGCGCGAGCGTCTCGCGCTCACGGGCGCGCGCGAGTTCATCTCCAGCTTCGACCGGCCCAACATCCGCTACGCGATCGTCGAGAAGGACGAGGCGAGGAAGCAGCTGCTGCGCTTCCTGCACGACGAGCACGAGGGCGACGCCGGCATCGTCTACTGCCAGAGCCGCAAGAAAGTGGAAGAGACCGCCGCGTGGCTCACGTCCGAAGGCATCGCCGCGCTGCCGTACCACGCGGGGCTCGACGCCGACGTGCGCCGGCGCCACCAGGATCGCTTCCTGCGCGAGGACGGCCTGGTGATGTGCGCCACCATCGCGTTCGGCATGGGCATCGACAAGCCCGACGTGCGCTTCGTGGCCCACCTCGACCTGCCCAAGAACATCGAAGGCTATTACCAGGAAACGGGTCGCGCGGGCCGCGACGGCGAGGCCGCCGACGCCTGGATGGCCTACGGCCTGGCGGACGTCGTCAACCAGCGCCGCATGATCGACGAGAGCCCGGCCGGCGAGGAGTTCAAGAAGCTGCAGCGCGGCAAGCTCGACGCGCTGCTGACGCTGGCCGAGGCGCACGACTGCCGTCGCGTGCGGCTGCTGTCGTACTTCGGCGAGATGAGCTCGGCCTGCGGCAACTGCGACAACTGCATCGCGCCGCCGGCCACCTGGGACGCCACCGAGGCCGCGCGCATGGCGCTGTCCACCGTCTACCGCTTCCGCCAGCATTCGGGCCTGAGCTTCGGCGCCGGCCACCTGATCGACGTGCTGCGCGGCAAGGTCACCGACAAGACGACGCAGCACGGCCACGGCACGCTGTCGACGTTCGGCATCGGCGCGAAGTGGTCGGAGCAGCAATGGCGTGGCGTCATCCGCCAGTTGCTGTCGCTGGGGCACCTGCGGTCCGAAGGCGAATACAACACGCTGGTGCTGACCGACAGCGCGCGCGCCGTGCTCAAGGGCGAGGTCACGATCACGCTGCGCGAACAGCGCGAGACGCCCAAGGGCTCGGGCCGCACGCGGCGCGCCGGCGGCGGCGCCGGCAAGCGCCCCGCCGCCGCGGCGCTGCAGGCGCAGCTGGACGATCCGGCCAAGGCGCGCCTGGCCGCGCTGAAGGCCTGGCGCTCCGAGGTCGCGCGCGAGCACAACCTGCCGGCCTACATCGTGTTCAACGACGCCACGCTGGCGCAGATGGCGCTCACCGCGCCGTCCACGCTCGACGAGCTGTCCGGCATCAGCGGCGTGGGCGCGAAGAAGCTCGAGGCCTACGGCCGCGAGATCCTGCGGGTGCTGGACGCTTGACCGCACTGCGCGCGAAAGCCTTCGCGCCGTTCGTCCCGTTGCTGTTCGTCGTGCTCTGGAGCACCGGCTTCATCGGCGCCAAGCTGGGCCTGCCCGACTGCGAGCCGCTCACGCTGCTGAGCCTGCGCTTCGGCGCGGTGCTGCTGCTGATGGGCGCCGTCGCGCTCGCCACGCGCGCGCCCTGGCCCGCGGCGCCCACGCAGTGGCTGCACATCGGCGTGTCGGGACTGCTGATCCACGCGGTCTATCTCGGCGGCGTGTTCACCGCGATCCGGCTGGGGCTGCCCGCGGGCGTCACGGCGCTGGTCGTCGGGCTGCAGCCGGTGCTGACCGCGCTGGGCGCCGGCCTGTTCCTGCGCGAACGCGTGCGCGCGACGCAATGGGCCGGGCTCGCGCTGGGCCTCGCGGGTGTCGCACTGGTCGTCGCGCACAAGGTCGCGGGCGCGGGCGGCCCGGCGGCCGCGACGCTGCTCGTGCCGGCCGTCACCGCACTCGTGGGCATCACCGCGGGCACGCTGTACCAGAAGCGCTTCTGCCCCAGCTTCGACCTGCGCACGGGCTCGGTCGTCCAGTTCCTGCCCTGCCTCCTGGCAACGGCGCTGGTCGCCCGGCGCATCGAGACGATGGTCGTGCACTGGACGCCCGCGTTCCTGTTCGCGCTCGGCTGGCTGGTGCTCGTGCTGTCGGTGGGCGCGGTGAGCCTGCTCAACGTGCTGATCCGCAGCGGCAGCGCCGTCAACGTCGCGAGCCTGTTCTACCTGACGCCGCCGGTCACCGCGCTGATCGCCTGGGCGATGTTCGGCGAGACGCTCACCGGCCTCGCGCTGGCGGGCATGGCGGTGACGGTGTTCGGGGTGTGGCTGGCGCGCAAGTGAGCGTGACCCGGCCGCTCAGTTCGAGTACTGGTCGCGCTCGTCCCGCGCCTTCAACAGCTTCGGCGTGATCTCCACCGTGTTGACGGTATCCGACACCCAGACCATCCCGTCCTGGATCGTGATCTGCCACGCCATCGTGCGCGCCACCATCTTTCCGAGCGCCTGCGACACGTCGGGATCGATGGACCACACCTCCACCTTCGGCGCGCGATTGAGCTTGCCCACCAGCGCCGCCCACCAGATCGGCGTCGAGGCGATGTAGCTGTAGACGGTCACCTTCTCCGCGCGGCTGCTCGCCTTCGCGAGGCGGCGGTCGTCGGGCTGGCCGACCTCGATCCAGTGGATCACCTGGCCGGTGAGGTCGACCTGCCAGAGATCGGGCTCGTCGACGTCCCACAGGCTCTTGGCGAGCACCAGGTCGCCCTTGTCGTTGTCGGCCGGCACGTTCAGCGCGTAGGCCAGCACGCGCATCAGCATGCGCTCGTCGGTCTCCGACGGGTGGCGCGCGATCGTCAGCTCGTGGTCGCCGTAGATGTTGCGGTCCATGTCGGCGAGTTGCAGCCGGACCTTGTGAATCGTTGCTTTGAGGGCCATGGGCCCATTGTCGCCGCTACAGCGACGCGTCCCCGCACAGCACCAGCGTGCGGCCACCCATGTCGAACTGGATCGACACGGTGAAGCACATGCGCGAACCCTGCAGCGTCATGTACGGACGCGTGACCTGCGCGATGTTGGGCGAGGCTTCGGCGCCGCGGAAGTAGGCGCGGCGCGACCAGCGCGCCGACCGCGTGTCGTGCAGCGGCGCGAAGCGTTCGACGCTCTCGAGCTGCTGGAGCGACAGCCCGGCGCGGAAGGCGTTGGCCACCACCTGGCGGCCCTGCTTGTCCAGCAGGTAGCACATGTCCGAGCCCGGCTGCGACAGGAAGCGCGCGCAGGCGTCGTCCATGACCGCCCCGCCGGCGAGCAGCACGCTGGCCAGCTCGATGGACTGCTTGTAGGGCGACATCTGCTCCTGCCACAGCCGGTCGTCGCTGGCCGACTGGCGGTCGAAGCGATCCCACGCCGCGTTCAGGGCGTGCAGACCGGCGCCGCCCGCCAGCGCCGGCGCCGGGCGGCCGAAGTGGTAGCCCTGCACGAAGTCGACGTCGCAGCGCAGCGCGGTGTAGGCGCCCTCGTCCGTCTCGATGCCCTCCATCAGCACCAGGCAGCCGCACTCGTGCAGCAGCGACACCATCTGCGCTGCGATGCGCCGCGCGTGCGGGTCGACCTCGGCGCGCACGACCACGCTGCGGTCGAGCTTGACGATCTCGGGCCGCAGCCGGAACACGCGGTCGAAGTTGGAGTGGCCGGCGCCGAAATCGTCGAGCGAGACCAGGCAGCCGAGCTCGCGCAGTTCGTCGATGCGGCGGTCGAAGTCGGCGTCGTCGGGCAGCGTCGACTCGAGCACCTCGATCACCACCTGCCCCGGGCGCAGTCCGTGCGCGGCCAGCGCATCGGCGATCTCGCGGATGCCGGGCCCCACGGCGGAGGCGAGCGAGCGCGGATGCACGTTGAGGAACAGCCATTCGTTGGCGCTGCGACCCGCGTACGCGGCCAGGTGCTGCAGCAGCGCGGCGCGATCCAGGCTCACGCGGGCGTCGTCGCCCTCGAAGCCGGCGAACAGTTCCATCGGCGGCACCGGCGCGCCGGTCGCCAGCAGCGTCGCGCGCAGCAATGCCTCGTGGCCGACCGCGCGGTGGTGGGTGAGGCTGTAGATCGGCTGGAAATGCGAGGCGAACCGGTAGCCCTGGTACGCGGACGTCACGGACGCACCGCCGCCGGCCGGCGGCGGTGCGTCAGGGGTCGGATCGGTGGCGGCGGTCATGGGCGTGGGGCGGTAGGCACGGCGAGTCGGTCACCCGGCTGCTCTTGGCGCCGGATGCGGGCAAGGTCGGGTCGGATCTCCTGGAAATCGCTCGCAAGAAACCGGCCCGCAGCCGCCCGAACCCCTCAGATCGGCCGCAATAGTGCCAAGTTGAGCACAACGGCCTCGCAGGGAGCTGTCAGGACGCCGGCCGGCGTGCCAAATGTCGCTGCACTCGGCGCGGACGCAACGAAAGCGCTTTCCGGCAGCGGCCGTCAGTCCTGCATCCGCATCAGCGTGTTGATGCTCGCGGCCGACTCCAGCAGGCGCGGCAGCAGACGCTTGCGCATCTGGTCGGGCGGCATGCGCTGATCCTGGGCGCTCACGTTGATCGCCGCCACCACCCGGCCGGCGCGGTTGACGATGGGCGCCGCCATCGACACCAGCCCCTCCTCGAGCTCGCCGTGCACCAGCGCGTGGCCGTCGCGGCGCACGGCGTCCAGCAGCGCCATCAGTGAGTCGACATCGGTCACCGTGCGCTCGGTGCGCGCCACCCGCGGCGCGCGCGCGAGGCGCGCCCGCCGTTCCGTCTCCGGCAGCCCGGCCAGCAGCACGCGGCCCATCGCCGTGCAGAAGGCCGGCAGGCGGCTGCCGGGGCCGAGACTGATCGCCATGATCTTCTTGGCCGGCACGCGCAGCACGTAGACGATCTCGTCGCCATCCAGCACCGCGGCCGACGAGGACTCGTGGATGTCCTGCACCAGTTCCTCCATCACCGGCTGCGCGAGATGCCACACGGGCTGCGAGCTGAGGTAGGCGAAGCCCAGCTCCATCACGCGCGGCGTCAGGCGGAACAGCCGGCCCTCGGATTCGACATAGCCCAGTTGCTGCAAGGTCAGCAGGATGCGCCGCGCGCCCGCGCGCGTCAGGCCGCTGCGCTCGGCCGCGCCGGTGAGCGTCTGCGTGGGCGCGTCGGCGCCGAAGCTGCGCAGCACCGCGAGGCCGCGGGCGAACGATTGAACGAAGGCGTCGCCGGGACGATTGCCTGCGGGCGGCACCGGTTCGGCGTCGGGAGCGGTCGGTTGGTCGGACATGCGGCGATTCTCCCCCGACGCCAACGTGCCGGGGGCGCATGCGCTGACGCCGACGATCGGATTCAAGAAGCTGCTCGGCAACCCTGAAAAAGGTGACGGACCGCACGCCCCCGCCGGCCCGCGCGATTCGACCCGTGACACTTGGCAACGTCGATTGACGCCTCCGGCACGCGGTGCGTAAATCCAACAGCCTCCGTCAAAGCGAGTCCCCCGCGCCATGCCATTTCGCCGCCTGAAGTCCGCCCCGTCCGCCGCGCTAGCGCTTGCCGTGGCGACGCTGCTCACTGCCTGCGGCGGCGGATCGCCCAGCGGCAGCACGACGCCCGTGCCGCCGGCCAGCACCTACACGGCCACCGCCGGCGTGGCGCAGAAGGGGCCGCTGGCGGCCGGGTCGACCGTCACCGCGCAGGAGCTGGGGCTGAACCTGTCGACCACCGGCACCCTGTACACGTACACCACCTCGGCCACCGGCGCGTTCATGCCGACCGACAAGTACGCGTCGCCGCTGCTCGCGATCGCGGCCAACGGCGCGTACACCGACGAAGTCACGGGCCTCCAGTCCGACGGCCCGGTGACGCTGCAGTCGTACGCGAACCTCAACACCGAGTCGGTGCTGAACGTGAACGTGCTGACCACGCTGGCCTACACGCGCATCAACACGCTGCTCAACGTCAACGGCATGGCGTTCGCCGACGCGCGCGCGCAAGCCGAGCGCGAGGTGCTCGCCGCATTCGGCATCGCGCTGGGCACGTCGCCCGGCGCCTTCGGCTCGCTCGATGCGAGCGCCGACACCGACGGCGGCCACATCCTCGCGGCGCTCTCGAGCGTCATCGTGCAGGGCCGCACGGCGGCGCAGGTCAACGCGCTGCTCACCGCGCTGCAGGCCGACATCGCCAGCAACGGCGCCAACGTCAGCAGCGGCGACCTGCAGACGCTGGCGCTCAGCGAACAGGCGCTCGATCTCGACAAGGTCGCCGCGAACCTGTCGGCGATCTACGGCCAGACCTTCGACGCGAACGCCCTGGCCGAATGGCTCGACCAGGACGGCGACGGTGTGATCGCGCACGACGAGTTCCGCGTCGACAACGCGACGCCGGCGTCCGTCTTCACGCTGCCGGCCGACTTCGCGGCGGCCCATGCGGGCGCGACCGTGTCCGCGACGGCGGGGCAGTTGATGGTCAACGGCGCCGCCGTCACCAGCGCGACGCTCGCCGCGACCGACACCGTCGCCCTCGCCGCGCCCGCGTCGCTGCCCGACGGCGCGCTGAAGGCCTACCTGCAGGTCGGCAGCACGCGCGTCGCGCGCGTCACCTTCGTCGAGGGCCTCACGTCCATCGCCGTCACGCCGACCACCGGCACGCTGCCGCTGGGCATCTCGCAGCACTTCGTCGCCACCGGCACCTACGCGGACGGCCACAGCGCCGACGTCACCGACGCCGTCACGTGGACGTCGAGCGCGCCCGCGGTGGCCACCGTCGGCGCCGCCACCGGTCTCGCCGATGCGTTGACGCTGGGCACGACGACGATCACGGCGACGTCCGGCACGGTCAGCGGCACGCTGTCGCTCAACACGATCGCGGCCACGATCCAGTCCATGGTCATCGCGCCCGCGACGCTGCAGACCGGCGTGGGCATCACGCGCCACTTCACGGCCACCGGCACGTTCTCCGACGGCAGCGTCGCCGACGTCACCGCCAGCGCCACCTGGGCGACGCAGGTCGCCGGCATCGCGTCGGTGAACAACGGCGCCGCCAGCGGCCTCGCGCTGGGCACGACCAGCGTCACGGCCACGCTCGGCAACGTCGCGGCCAGCGCCGCGGTGGACGTCACCACCAATACATGGACGCCCGCGCCGCAGATGCCCATCGAGCGCGTGGCCGGGCACACCGCCACGCTGCTGGCCAGCGGCAAGCTGCTGGTCGCGGGCGGCGTGACGTCGACCGGCACGGGCATCGCCGAGGCCGACGCGTTCGACCCGGTCGCCGCCACCTGGACACCGGTCGCGCCGATGAACGTGATGCGCTCCTCGCACACCGCGACGCTGCTGGCCGACGGTCGCGTCCTCGTCGTCGGCGGCTCCACGGTGTCGACGTCCGCGGCCAAGGGCTATGTCAACAACACCAGCGCCGAGATCTACGACCCGGTCGCCAACACCTGGACGCTCACCGCGCCCATGAGCGCCGCGCGCTCGCACCACACGGCCACGCTGCTGCCCGACGGCACGGTGCTGGTCGTCGGCGGCGAGAACGCGCTGTACCTGGTCGAGCCCACCGCGGAGATCTACGACCCCGTCGCCAACACGTGGTCCGCGCCGCGCGTCGAGCCGCTCGCGGAACGCTCGCAGCACACCGCGACGCTGCTGCCGTCCGGGCTGGTGCTGATCGCCGGCGGCTTCGACATCGTCAACGGGCTGCTGACGCCGCTGGATTCCGCGGAGCTGTACGACCCGGTGCTGCACACGAGCACCAGCACCGACGGCAACGGCGTGACCACCACCACGACCACCGGCCAGGACTTCACCGCCACCGCGCCGATGTCCTTCATGCACTATGGCGCCAGCGCGACGCGCCTGGCCGACGGCCGCGTGGTGGTCGTCGGCGGCAACACGACGCAGACCGAGATCTTCGATCCGGTGGCCGCCAACTGGACGACGCAGGGCGCGACCGCCGCCACGCACACCTCGCACGGCGCGGTGCTGCTGGCCGACGGCCGCATCCTGGTGGTGGGCGGCACGCAGTCCGCGCAGCCCGCGGCCGAACTCTTCGACCCCGCCACCGGCGTGTGGACGGCCGCGGCCCCGATGCTGGTGATCCGCAGCAATCCCACCGCGACGCTGCTGCCCGACGGCTCTGTGATGGTGTGCGGCGGCGCGCCGGACAGCTCGGGCGTCGACTGCGAGACCTGGTGGTAGCGCGCCCTGCGTCGACGTCGGGATCGTGCCGCCTCCGCCCGTTTCGCCGTCGTGCGCGTGGCGCATGACGCCGCGTGGCCAGACGCCGGGGCTTGTCCGGCGTCGTTCATTCGGCCGGGTGCTATCGAGCAGCGTGGGACAGGGCCCTCGGCCAGGCACGCGCCGGCGGCGAGCCGGGCGGTCGGGACGGCGGAACGGTGGCGCAGGGGCAGCGGGACAGCGGCTGGCGCCGCCGCGCCCGCGCCATCTCAGCGATGCGGCGCGTGGACTTCCTGGGCGCGGATGACGACCGTGCGTTCCTCGTCGTCGTGCTCGGTGTCGACCTGGAACTCGGTTTCGAGCTGGTCGAGCAGGCTGTTCAATTCTTCGGTGGCGACGTCGCGCCAGAGCCCGATGCGCCGCGCCCGCAACTCGGGCCTGCTCAGCATCGCGTCGATGTCGAACACGAAGCCGGTGACCCGGCGCAGCGCAAATCGGATCCGCGTCCGCAGGATTTCCTGATCGGGCGTCAGCAGGTGGTTCATCGTCTTGGCCCTCCGCGCGATGTCCGGTCGACCCCTGCGCTCCCCGATCCTCAAGAAGCTGCTTTTGTCGACGCCGCCGCGCTTTGTATGTGCATCAAGTCTAGGACCGCGACGGCTGTTTCGGGGGCTTTTTTTCTCCCCAAGATGGGGGAATCCCGGCCGATGCGGCGCGGCTGAAACGGCCCTGCCGAGCTTGTCACGTCATGTCGGCGTTTCGGCATGGATTCCGCGACACCGATAGACGGAATCTCGCTGTTGCGCGGCTGCCAGGATGCGCGCTGAAACATCCCCGCGTGGCGCGTTACGCAGCCGAACTGCAATCTGTCGCGTCTCTGAGCCGAAGGTTTCGCTTTACGTGTCTACACACACGCGCACGATCGCCGGCGGCACAGTTGCAGCCTTGCCCGGGCCACCGAAGCCCGACTCTCAGGAGACCGCCATGAAGACTGCATCCGCCCTCTGGGCCCTGTCGTCGCTGCTCGCCTTGACGTTGGCCGCCTGCGGCGGTGGCGGCGGCTCCGGCAGCACGCCCGTCTCGACCGGCCCGACCTCGGGCCCCACCGGTGTCACGCCCAACAGTTCCTCGGGTGCGATCACCGCCTTCGGCAGCGTGTTCGTCAACGGCCACGAGTTCGCCACCGGTGGCGCGACCGTCGTCGACGACGACACCGGCGCCACCGAACAGGTCGCCGGCCTCGAGGTGGGCCAGGTGGTGGACGTCGATCCCGCCAGCAACAGCACGGCGAGCACGCCCGTCGCCAAGCTGCTGCACGTGCACCCGCTGGTGCGCGGCGACGTGGACGCCTGGGACGACGTCGCCGACACGCTCACCGTGATGGGCCAGGTCGTCAGCCTGGACAGCGCCACGCTGTTCTCCGACCACCGCGCCTGCGTGAACGCCAGCACCAACGCCTGCACCCCGATCACCGACGCGTCCGGCCTGACGCTCACGTCCACCGGCAGCGGCGGCACCACGGCGGGCTCGTACGTCAGCATCGACGGCTACCTGTTCGGCGGCAGCAGCGGCTCCGCCAACGTCGTCGCGACGCTCGTCTCGGTGCACGACGTGCCCACCGGCACGGGCGGCGCGTTCTACAAGGTCGAGGGCCTCGTGACCGCCGTCACGTCCACCGCAGGCAGCACCAGCCTCACCATCGGCAACCTGCAGATCAACCTCTCCGGCGCGACCTGCTATGCCGGCATCGGCAAGAGCACCGCCTGCGCCGGCGCGTTCGCGACGGGCGACGTCGTGTCCGTCTTCGCGACGACGGCGCCCACGCTGCCGGCCACGACGCTCAACGCGACTTTCGCGCTCAAGCGCAGCCGCCTGCCGGTGCAGACCGCCGGCGCGACCGTCGAGTTCGACGGCGCCGTGTCGTCGTTCACCGCTGCCTCGGGCAGCACGGCGGCCAGCTTCGTCGTGCGCGGCGTCGACGTCGACACCTCCGGCCTCGCCGCGGGCACCTCGCTGCCGGCGGTCGGCGACCTGGTATCCGTCGTCGGCACGCTCTCCAGCGACGGCCTGTCGGTCGCCGCCACCTCGATCAGGATCCTGCACGCCGCGCGCAGCGTCAGCTATGCCTTCTGCGGCGACGAGACCGCCATCGCCGCCGGCAGCACCGCCGACACGTACACGCTGACGGTGCTGGGCGTGCCCGTCGTCGTGAGCAGCCAGACTCGCCTGTCCGACCACTCCGCCCTGCGCTGGTTCAACCTCGACCCGCAGGCGAACCCGTTCAACATCACGACGTTCCAGGCCTACCTGACCGCCAGCACCTCGCAGCACGTCGTCGTCAACGCGGCGAAGGACAGCAGCGGGACGCTGCAAGCCCTGTCGGTGACCATCGTGCCCGCCTCCACGGTCAGCCAGCTCGCCGGCCCGGTCGACGCCAGCCCCGCCCCGGTCGCCGGCTCCAGCACCGCGCCGACGACGTTCTCCATCGACGGCGTGCCGGTCAGCGCGGCGGTCAGCGCGATCTCGTACACAAAGCACGCGCAGACGGCGATCGCCGCAGGCGACGAGGTGGTGACCTCCGGCACGTTCACCGCGGGCGTCCTCACGGTGGGAGCGACGCGCAACTTCTCCAACTACGTGGTGGACGGCGGCGTGCCGCTCAGGCAGGACGTGCCGCTGCTCTGATCGGGACGGGCCTTCAGCTTCGCGGAGGCTCGCCCAGCAAAAGGCCCCTGGCTCCGTTCGGAATCAGGGGCTTGCGCATTCTGGTGGCTGGGGGCGGGATCCAAGAAGGGAACCGAACCCGCGCCAATGCTCGCCTTTTCACCGTGCCCGGCTTCTTGGGTACACCTTCGGGCACACCAGACGGGTCAGCGGGAACGGGTCGATTTTCAACTTCGAAATAGATCAACGAGCGCGAGAGCATCGTATTGAGGTCGCGCCCAACGCTCACGCATGCGTTTGATCGCTGCGAGCGCGCCCACCTTCTCGAGCATCACCTGATTCAAGACAAACTCGTCGGGAGTCTGCAGTTCGATGCCGAAGGAGTCGAGCACGTCTTTCGGGAAGTCCTTTTCATTCCAGGTCACTATCGCGTCCGCGTGGCCGGTGATCGCGGCCGCCAAGACGTGACGATCGTCCGGGTCGGGCAACGACAATCCCTCGATCAAGTGCTCGTATCCTGTGACCAGGCAATCGGGAATCGCTTCCTCCATGGCCTGTGCGGCGAACGCAATTTTCGCCTCCATGTTCGGCCTGTCCCGCAGGAGGCTGCGCGACCATTCGGCCCGGATGTGGGCGGACCATTTGGCGCTGTAGAGGTCCGCATGCGCCAGGCTCAGCAGAACGTCACGCAACAGGGCTGGGTAGAGGACGTTGGCATCGAGCAATGCTGTGCAGCGCGCGCTGCCAGCCGCTCACAACTCCTCGCCCATTTCCTGGGAAAGGTCGCCGAGTCGCTTCAGCGCCGCTTCGGACGCTGCTTCTGCTCCGCTTGATAGCGGGTCAGTTCTTCAAACTCGATGCGCCGGTGCCGATTCACGAGTCGACACTTCAGCCTTCCGGTTTCGATTTCCTTGATCACGAACGGGCGCGAAACGTTCAAGAACGCAGCGGCCTGCTGTGTCGTGAGCTCCAATTTCTGGGGCACGAGCATCATCGGCTCGCGTTTGGCCATCTGGCGCAATACATCCGCGAAAAAGCGCAGGGCGCGTGGCGGCAAGAGCAGAACCGGCGCCTCGCTCTCGGCGCCGCCATCAATTTCAATCGTTACCTTGATCTTTTCTGCCTTGGAGTGATCCAGCGCCGCGACCAGACACGCAGCCGCCGCAC
>Ga0302314_10017162_pt1 | contig 12158 bp, 8 predicted proteins | sample III_Palsa_N2_3_FD_200533 | JGI IMG/M metagenome (GOLD analysis project Ga0302314, IMG submission 200533) | Peat permafrost microbial communities from Stordalen Mire near Abisko, Sweden - III_Palsa_N2_3 | ecosystem: Environmental > Terrestrial > Soil > Palsa > Peat permafrost | place: Sweden...
GCCCAGAATACAACCCACTCGTCCGGTGTGGGTGAACGCAGCCTCACGCAGCCCGGCCTCGATCCAGGGCTCGCCCGAACCCAGTACCGCCAATTGCGCACCCGCTGCCAACAGCGCCGGCACTGCCGCCAACAGTAGATCCATGCCCTTTTGCCAGGTCAGGCGGCTCACCACCGCGAACAGGGGCGCGCGCGGATCGGGCGTGAGGCCAAACCTCAACTGCAGCGCCTCCTTGTTGGCGGCGCGAGCCTCGATGCAGGTCGCATCGAAGCGCGAGGCGATCAGCCGGTCGGTGGCGGGATTCCAATGCTCGTCATCGATGCCGTTCAGGATGCCGCTTACGATGCTCTCGCGACCACGCAGCAGTCCATCGAAACCCATGCCATGCTCCGGCGAAAGTATCTCGGCGGCGTAGGTCGGCGATACCGTGTTGATCCGATCGGCAAATCGCAACCCCGCCTTGAGATAGCCGATCGCGCCATAATATTCGATCCCGTCGATCGCCAGTGCTGCCGGCGGCAGCCCAAGTTCAGGCAGCAGCGAAGGCGGGAACTGGCCCTGGAACGCCAGGTTATGGACCGTCATCACCGTGCCGGCGGAGTCGGGTCTGGGGTCGTAGGCAAGATAGGCAGCCGTCAGCCCCGCCTGCCAGTCATGGAGATGAATTACCGCCGGCACCCATTCCTGCAACAACCCCTGGCCGATGCTGGCCGCCATCCGGGAGAGCGCCGCGAAACGTATGCCGTTATCCGCCCATTCCTGCCCGTCCGGACCAATGTAGGGATTACCCCGGCGGTCATACAAATGAGGCGCATCGAGTACCAGCAGTTCCAGCCCCATCACGTGCGCGGCGAGCAACCGCGCCGGACCGCCGAAAAAATCCGCGTGGGAATAGATGGTTTCCGCCCGCTCCAGCGCCCCTGTAACCCCCGGATAACCTGGCACCAGCGTCCGCACGTGGATCCCCTCGGCCGCCAACGCCTTGGGGAGGGCTCCGGTTACGTCGGCGAGTCCGCCGGTTTTAATCAATGGAAAGATTTCAGACGCGACAGACAGAAGTTGCACCGGCTCAGCTCTTCAATTGATCGATCATACCCTGCGTGATCAAGCATACCCCTTGTGCGGTGCGACGGAAACGTGCCGCGTCGAGCTCCGGGTCCTCACCCACCACAAGACCGTCCGGGATGCGCACCCCGCGATCGATCACGACGTTGGATAGCCGCACATGCCTCCCGATGTCGACTACCGGCAACACAACGGCGCGATGCACTTCTGAATATGAATGCACCCGAACGCCGGTAAACAGCAGCGACTGGCGCAGCGTCGACCCCGACAGAATGCAACCACCCGCCACCAGCGAAGACACCGCCGCACCCCGGCGCCCCTCGACGTCGTGCACGAACTTGGCCGGCGCGGTCATTTCGGAATAGGTCCAGATCGGCCAGGCCTGATCATAAAGATCGAGATCAGGCACTATCGCGGTGAGATCGAGATTGGCTGCAAAATACGCGTCCACGGTGCCGACGTCGCGCCAATAGGGTGCGGCGAGCGGCGTTGAACGGATGCAGGAGCGAGTGTAGGGATGCGCTACCGCCTTGCCCCCGGCGACCAGCTTCGGAATGATGTCGTGCCCGAAATCGTGGCTCGAGTTCTTGTCGGCGGCGTCCTCGCGCAGGACTTCGAACAGAAATTTGGTAGTGAAAACATAGATCCCCATGCTGGCGAGCGAGGAATCAGGCCGGCCGGGCATCGCCGGCGGGTCTTTGGGTTTCTCCAGGAACGACAGCACGCGGTCGGTTGCGTCGACGTGCATCACCCCAAAGGCGTGGGCTTCGGACCTGGGAACCTCCATGCAGCCGATGGTGACATCGGCATTCTGGTCGACGTGCTGCGCCAGCATCGGCTCATAATCCATCTTATAAATATGGTCGCCGGCCAGGATTACGATGTAACGCGGATCGTAGCTCTCGATGATGTCGATGTTCTGATAGACCGCGTCGGCGGTTCCAAGATACCAGGTTTCGCCCGAAACCCGCTGGCTGGCCGGTAAAATGTCAAAACTTTCGTTGCGCTCGGGCCGGAAGAAGTTCCAGCCTCGCTGCAAGTGGCGGATCAGACTATGCGCCTTGTACTGAGTGGCCACCGCAATGCGGCGAATGCCGGAGTTCAACGCGTTGGACAAAGCAAAGTCGATAATGCGCGACTTCCCGCCGAAATACACCGCGGGCTTGGCGCGCACGTCGGTAAGCTCTTGCAAACGTGAGCCGCGCCCGCCGGCCAATACATAAGCCATGGTGTGACGGGCATAGGGACCGGAAACGGCGGGTTCCTCACTGGGAACGGCAGCAGGCTTGAGGCGATACTCAGGGCTGGGCGCCGGCGGCTTTTTGCCCATCGGTATCCTCCATTGCTTGTTCGCCGTATCGATAAAGGGCTTTAGTTGCTCTTATTTAAGGAGGAAGTTTTCTTTTTGTGAACAAAAAGAAGCAAAAAAACTTTGACACTTTAGCGTTGCGCCGATCTACCGCCAGTGCACTCCAAGGGAATAGAAGTTTTTTGCTTCTTTTTTTCAAAAAAGATGCTTCTTCCTTCCCTCAGTGTTCGCCCGGAAAGACAACAAGTGAAATCAACAGGTTGAAGGAAAAAGACAAGCATCTTTTTTGAAAAAAAGAAGCAAAAAACTTTTGTCACTTGGAATGCACCGACAAGCAGCCGGCGCACTCCAGGTGACAAAGTTTTTTTGCTTCTTTTTGTTCACAAAAAGATGCTTCTCCCTCAACCTGTTGATTTCGCTTGCCGACGCTCAAGTCGGGATCGGCACGTTCCAGATCTCCTCCGCGTACTCCCTGATCGTCCGATCCGACGAGAACCACGCCATGTTGGCGGTATTGATGATGCTCGACCGCCACCACGCCGCCGGGTCGCGCCACCGATCGGCCACCGTGCGCTGCGCCAGCTGATACGAAGCAAAATCAGCGCACACCAGAAAGTGATCGTAATTGGTGAGCGTGTCGATCAACTCGCGGTAACGGCCAGGCTCGTCGGGCGAGAACACCCCCGAGCCGATCTCGTCGAGCGCCTCGCGCAGCGGCTCCCAGCCCGCAATCACTTCGCGCATGTCGATGCCCTGGCGTCGGCGGCCCTCCGCCTCGGCCGCGGTCATGCCGAAGATGAAGATGTGATCGTCGCCGACGTGTTCCTTGATCTCGACGTTGGCGCCGTCGAGCGTGCCGATGGTGAGCGCGCCGTTCAGCGACAGCTTCATATTGCCGGTGCCCGAAGCCTCCAGGCCGGCGGTGGAAATCTGTTCGGACAAATCGGCCGCCGGGATGATGCGCTCGGCCAGCGAGACGTTGTAGTTGGGCAGGAACGCCACCTTCAACATGCCGTGCAGGGTGGGATCGCCGTTGATCACCTTCGCCACGTCGTGTGCGAGCTTGATGATAAGCTTGGCGCGGTGATAGGACGGCGCCGCCTTGCCGGCGAAGATCTTGACCCGGGGCGCCCAGTCGCGCATCGGTTGCGCCCGCATCATTCCGTAAAGGGCGACAGTCTGCAAAATATTGAGCAGCTGGCGCTTGTATTCATGGATACGCTTGATCTGCACGTCGAACATCGAGTGCGGATCGACCTTAACATGAGCGGTCTCCTGGATGATCTTGGCCAGGGTCAGCTTGTTCTCGAATTTGACCGCCTGAACGCGCTCCCGCAGGCTGGCATCGTCGGCGAATTTGGCGAAATTCACCAGTAGATCGGGATTGTCCAGCACCTTCTCGCCGCAGGTCTCCCGAAGGATGTCGGTGAGGCCCGGATTGCCGTTGAACAGCCAGCGGCGGAAGGTGATGCCGTTGGTCTTGTTGGTGATGCGATCGGGATAGATCGTGTTCAGATTGTGGAACACGGTCTCTTTCATGAGGTTCGAATGCAGCGCCGAAACGCCGTTCACCTTGTGCGAACCGACGAAGGCGAGCGTGCCCATGCGCAGCCGGCGGCCGGCGTGTTCGTCGATCAGCGACACCGAGTTCACCAGCTCTTCGTCGAACCCCTTGGCGCGCAGCTCGTTCAGGTGCTGCCAGTTGAGCAGATAGACAATCTGTACATGGCGCGGCAGCATCCGCTCCAGCAGCGGGATCGGCCAGGTTTCCAGCGCCTCGGGCAGAAGCGTGTGATTGGTATAGGAGAAAGTCTCCTGAGTGATCGCCCAGGCCTGCTTCCACTCCACCTGGTGCACGTCGACCAGCAGACGCATCAGCTCCAGGATCGATATCGCCGGGTGAGTGTCGTTCAGTTGCACCGACGCCTTGGCGCCAAACGTACTGACATCGCCATGTTGCTGCAAATGGCGGCGCAACATGTCTTGCAAAGAGGCAGATGAGAAGAAGAATTCCTGCCGCAGCCGCAGCTCCTGCCCCGCCGGCGACTCATCGGAAGGATAGAGCACCTGACTGATCGCCGCCGCGCGTGAACGCGAAGCCAGCGCGCCGACATGGTCACCACGGTTGAATTCGGCCAGCGCGAACGGATCGGGTGCGCGCGCGTTCCACAGCCGCAAGGTGATCACATGCTTGCCGCGCCAACCCACGATCGGAGTGTCATAGGCCACCGCTTCAACGATCTCCGCCGGCTTCCACGCGTAGGTGGGTTCCGCGTCGCCGCCATTACTCGCTTCGACGTGGCCGCCGAAGCCCACCGGATAGATCGCCTCGGGCCGCTCGAATTCCCACGGATGGCCGAAATTCAGCCAGTTTTCGGGATATTCCTGCTGCCAGCCGTCCTTGATCGCCTGCCGGAACAAACCATGCTGGTAGCGAATGCCATAACCATAGGCAGGCACCCCCAAGGTAGCCATGCTTTCCAGGAAACACGCGGCCAACCGCCCCAAACCGCCATTACCCAACGCGGCATCGGGCTCGATTTCGCGCAGCCGGTCGAGATCGACACCGAGTTCGGCCAGCGCCGAACGCATGGTATCGGCGATCCGCAGGTTGCTGAGGCTGTCGAACAGCAGCCGGCCAATCAGGAATTCGAGCGAAAGATAGTAAACCCGCTTGCGACCCTGGGTATAGATTTCGCGCGTGGACGGAAACCAGCGTTCGACGATCTTGTCGCGTGTGGTAAGCGACGCCGCGACGAACCAATCGCGCTCCGATGCGACGATCGGATCCTTGCCGACCGCGTAAGTCAGTTTGGCTACCACGGCGCGGCGCATGGCGGCGATATCTTCATCCTGCGCGGGCAGGGCGATGCGCTGCTTGATGGCGGCGGGAGTGGCGGGCTTGCTGGTGGTCTGGCTCATTGTTGTGTTCCCGGGAAGAGGGCGTTCCGACTTTGAATGCCCCGTTTCACGCAGGGCTCATTCCGCTATTGCGTAAACCGTGCCAAAGCTCGAACCGTGCCAAAGCTCGAACCATGCCAAAGCTCGAACCATGCCAAAGCTCGAACCATGCCAGAAGAATAATCTCCTGTCGCGTGCGAAACTGCTGCGGCGCGGCAAGGGTGGCGGCCTACGAGTGCTTGCCGAATATGCCGCGACGAATGCTAATTCGTTACTAAATATAACAGCCTAAACATAATCCAGCCGCAATAAAATCGAGCTTTTTGCGCGGTTGACGCTAGACCCCCGGCGCTTTAACCAGAACGGGTTCGCTACCAGGCGTTCGAACGCGCGGCGGATTAATCAGCGCGAGCGACTAGTTGTTAGCGTGGAGAGGGAGAATTATGACCGGGCAGCTCACAAAAATGACTAAATATAAGGCGCGTGGTGCAACCGGAGCTGCCAGCACACGGTTCATGGGTAGCACGTTGGCCCCGGCCGGAATTGCGCTGATTGCGTTAGTGGGGTTCGGAGTTTCGCATGCGTGCGCGCAAGTCGCGGCACCCTCGGCGGCGGATCTTGCCGGCTATGCCGGTGTGGGTCCGCCCGGCATACGTCCGGACAGTCCTACCGACGCCAAACCTTCGAGCGACCCACAGAACATCGACGGCATGTACCACATCGCGCTAGGCGGCGCCCCGGGCGGAGGGCGAGGCGGACCCGGCGGGGGTGGTCCGCCTGGTGGCGGCGGCCCACCCGGTGGAGGGCGTCCCGGCGGCGGCGGTCCTCCCGGCGGTGGCGGCGCAGCGGGGGGCTCGCTCGCGCGGCGGTTCTGCATCCCGAGCTTTGTCGCACTCGGCGGCGTCGAAGGCGGCACCGAGGTGCTCCAGACCCCGGACAAGATCGTGATCGCGAGCGAGGAAGAACACACCATCCGCCGCATCTATATCAACGCAAAGCATCCCGCGGTGGTAACGCCGAGCCTGAACGGCGATAGCGTCGGCCATTGGGAAGACGGCGTTCTGGTGGTCGACACCGTTGGCAAGATCAGCGGCGTCGGCGCTGGTGCTGCAGCCGAGGTTCCGCAGCACTTGGTCGAGCATATCCAAAAGGTCGACGGCGGCAAATATCTGCAAGACACCCAGATGAACCCCGACGGCACGCCGGGGATGAGTTCGCGCCTGCAGTGGGCGCCGAGCCAGGATATCGCCGAATGGATCTGCGAAGACAACAGCGCGCAGTACATGTCGAAGACCTACAAATAATCGTGCAACGCGAACCCTCCGAAATCAGGCAAGAAACCATGCGTAAAACCCGACAAGTAACGCCCAAAGCACTGCTGGCCGCGGCTCTATGCGCAGGCCTGGCGGCACCGGCAGGCGCGCACCATTCCGTCGCCTCGTTCGATCGCAGCAAGCCCGAAGTCGTAAGCGGCACGGTGAAATCGTGGACCTGGTCCAATCCGCACTGCTGGCTCGTGCTCACGGTTCCCGACGGCAAAGGCGGCACTCAGACCTGGAACTTTGAAGGCATCAGCGCCACCGGTTTTGCCCGCGAGGGCTACGGCATCGATACCCTGAAGTCGGGCGAGACCATCAGGATGCTGTTCGCGCCCCGCCGCGACGGCGCGATCGGCGGCGAGTTCCTGAAGGTGCTGCTACTGAACGGCCAGCCGTTCACCGCCAAGACGGGAAGCTGAGATGAGCAAGCCGGTAGTACGCCTCCTCCTCTCGGCGGCATTGCTCGCGGTTGGCGTTGCCGCGCGAGCCCAATCGTCTCTTCCCACTGATTTCAACGGCGTGTGGCAGATCAGCAAACCCACACCAAAACTCCTCACGGTCACCGGCGAGACCCCACCGCTGCTACCCGCGGCGGCCGCGGCCTACGCCAAGACCTCGGCGCAGCTGGCGGCGGGCGATCGCTCCTTCGACCCGTCCTCGACTCTCTGCAAGCCGCCCGGCGAGCCGCGCACCGCGACCGAGGGAATGCCGTTCGACATCACGCAAGGGCCGGCGCGGATCATCGTGGGCTATCAGTGGAACCGTCTGGTGCGGTTCATCTCAGTCGGCAAGGTCGTCCCACCATTGGGGCCGAGCTATTTCGGCACCTCCAACGCGTCCTGGATGGGCAAGACCCTGGTGGTCGACGTGACCGGCTTCAACAACGAATTTTTCCTCGACCAGGCCGGGCTGCCGCATTCCGATCAGCTGCACCTGACCGAGTGGTATTCCCTGCTCGATGGCGGCACGGTTCTGCGCGAGAAAATCCGGATCGTCGATCCCGAGACCTTTTCCCAGCCCTGGGCTACGGTTCTGACGTTTAACAAGCTTCCCGGCGCGCGCATCCAGCAGGACATCTGCGAGGTCCGGATCGGACTCTACAAGGGCTGATCTCAGGGCCGGAGCGAAGGCAGAAGCATCTTTTTTGAAAAAAAGAAGCAAAAAACTTTTGGTGAATTAGATCGGATTGCACCCCCGCAAGACCATGCACCCCTAATTGACAAAGTTTTTTTGCTTCTTTTTGTTCACAAAAAGAAGATTCTTCCTGTCTCTTAACCTATTGATTTGACTATAATTCCAAACAGACACTGGGGGAATCGCCATGAACTACCGACGGACCATCGTTGCATTGTCGCTCGGGTTCGCGGTCCAGAACGCGCGCGCCCAGAATCCGGTTCCGGTGCTGAATATCGGGCCGCCCTCGGCTTTCGGTGAAAGTGCCGCCGAGACCGCGGAGAAGCGGGTGGTGTTCGAGTACACCGCGCTAATGATGGCAGGACGCGTAAAGCAGGCGTTCGAGACCTACATCAGCCCGAATTTCCGCGATCATTCGCATCTGCTGAAAGCCGTGTGCAAATGCGACCATCCAGGCTACGCCGAGGCGCTGGCGTTCATGACTCGCCCGCGCCGGCCCGGCGGCGGCGGTCCACCGCCGCCCGGAATGCCCAAGGAAGCCGACGTGGATGAAGACATCGTGACGATGTATTACCCTGGGGTGGATATATTCAGGGTGACTGACGGGAAGATCACCGACCATTGGGATGCCTCGCCGCCGGCCGCGATCAGTCTTCCCGCCGAGAAGCCGTTCCCGAAGAATCCGTGAGATCAAAAGGTTAAGGGGCAGAAAGAATCTTCTTTTTGTGAACAAAAAGAAGCAAAAAAACTTTGTCAATTAGGATGCATGGGTCGACAGGCGGAGTATTCCGGACCAATCGATCAAAAGTTTTTTGCTTCTTTTTTTCAAAAAAGATGCTTCTTCCTTCCCCTACCCCTAAATTACCAAAGAACTTTTTAGTCTGACGCAATGGACAGTCCGGTTACTCACGACCTGTGGTCCAGGCTCGCGGCGGTTGCGCGTGCGCCTGAGGCGGAACTACTGGCGGCGTTGCTCGTACGCGCAGAAACGCCAAATGAGCTCAAGGCTGAAGAGGCGAGGCAGACCGCGCGGCTGATCGGGCGTGTGCCGCATGGTTTGATCGCCACCACGCTGGCCCAATTCAGCTTGGAGCGTGCTGACGGCCAGGCGTTGATGTCCCTGGCGGAAGCGTATCTCCGGGTGCCGGACCGTTATACGGCGGACGAATTGATCGCCGGCAAGCTCGGCCAACTCGAGGGGATCGAGTATCACGGCATGGTGGCCCGCGCGGCCAATTTCGCCCGGAAACTGACCGCGCCGGGCGCCAATCGCGTGCTGAAGAAGCTCGCGGCACCGATGATCCGCCAAAGTGTGGCCCAGGTCATGCGACTGCTCGGCCAGCATTTCGTCCTGGGCGAGACCATCGGCGAGGCGCTCGACCACGCGAAACGGCTGGCGCCGGCGGTGTGTTCCTTCGACATGCTGGGCGAAAGCGCCCGCACCGCCGAGATGGCCGAGCAATATTTCCGCCTTTACCGGGATGCGATCGCGGCGGTCGGCACCGGCCAGGCGATTTCGGTGAAACTATCCGCGCTTTATCCGCGCTACGAAGTTGGCCATGCCGGGTACTGCGTGCCGGAACTGATCGAGCGGCTGCACGCGCTGGCATCACTTGCAGCAGGACGCGGTGTTGGGCTCACGGTTGACGCCGAGGAAGCCGACCGTCTGGAAATGTCGCTCGAAATCATCAGCGGAGTGGCCAAAAGTCCGCGCCTGCGGGGCTGGGACGGCTTAGGTATGGCAGTCCAGGCCTATCAGAAGCGCGCCTCGGCGGTGATCGATTGGGCGGCAGCCACTGCGCGGGAGGCTCACCGCAAACTCGCGGTGCGGTTGGTGAAAGGTGCTTATTGGGACACCGAAATCCGCCGTTGCCAGCTCGATGGGCTGGTCGATTATCCGGTATTCACGCGCAAATCCTCGACCGATGTGAGCTATCTGGCCTGCGCGCGTCAGATGCTCGACGCGCCGGATCTGCAACCCGCCTTTGCCACCCACAATGCGATGACAGTGGGGACGTTGCTCGCGTGGCGAGGCAAGCGGCGCGACGTGGAGTTTCAGCGTCTGCATGGCATGGGCGAGGAACTCTACCGCGAGTTGTGCGATAGCGGCGAGATCAGGTTACGGATCTATGCGCCGGTGGGGGGGCACCGTGAGCTGCTGCCGTACCTGGTGCGGCGCCTGCTGGAAAACGGCGCCAATTCCAGCTTTGTGCACACGGCGATGTCGGAAGGCGAGCTCACCGATCCGCGCGTGCTGGTCACTCGGCACAAAGGCATGCCGCATCCGAAGATCCCCCGGCCGGGTTCGCTGTTCGGCACCGAACGCCGTAATTCCGCTGGACTCGATCTGTCGGACCAGCGGGAATTGGGGCTGATTGCCAAAGAATTAAGCCGAGCCACAAGCAAGCAATGGCGCGCCGCACCGCTGATCGACGGCGCCTGGCGCACCGGAGTTTCGCAGCCGGTGGTGGATCCTGCTGACCTGGCGCGCGAAGTGGGGCAGGTGGTGGTGGCGCAACCCGCAGACGTCGCAGATGCGGTTGCCGCCGCTTATGATTTTCGCGACGAGTGGAACGCATGGACAGTCGAAAAGCGAGCCGACTGCCTCGATCGCATGAGCAACCTGCTCGAGCGCGACCGCCTGCCACTAATGGCATTGTTGGTGCACGAGGCGGGAAGAACGCAAGCGGACGCGTTGTCCGAAGTGCGAGAGGCGGTAGATTTCTGCCGATACTACGCAATGACAGCGCGGGACGCGTTGGCCGCACGAATGTTGCCAGGTCCCACAGGTGAAAGCAACGAGTGGCGTATGGTGGGCCGCGGGGTATTCGCCTGCATCAGTCCGTGGAATTTTCCGTTGGCGATTTTCGCCGGGCAAATCGCGGCGGCGCTGGTCACCGGCAATTGCGTAGTTGCCAAGCCTGCGCCGCAAACTCCGCTGATTGCAGCACACGTAGTTACGTTGCTGCTGGAGGCGGGAATCCCCTCCGGCGCGTTGCAGCTACTGCCCGGAGGTCCGGATATCGGGCGCGCGCTGGTGGCTGATCCGCGAGTGGTGGGCGTGGTATTCACCGGATCCATTCGCGCCGCCAAACAGATCGCGCGCACGCTGGTAGAGGATGACAATCGCCCGCTGGCGACATTGATCGCCGAAACCGGCGGGTTGAACGCGATGATAGTGGACAGCACCGCGCTGCCCGATCAAGTGGTGCGAGACGTGATCATTTCCGCGTTCCAAAGCGCCGGTCAGCGTTGTTCGGCGTTGCGGCTGCTATGCCTGCAGGAAGATATCGCCGTGCCGGTGATCGAAATGCTGAAAGGTGCGATTGCCGAACTGCGAGTAGGCGCGCCCGCGGATATCGCAACCGACCTAGGGCCGGTGATTGACGCGACGGCGCTGGCCGGTTTGAACGAATATGTCGCGAGCCAGGAGGCGCGCGTGATCGTGCGCTATGCGGGACCGTTGCCAACCGGCGCGGGACATTACATCGCGCCGTGCGTGATCGAACTCGACCAGCCGGAGGATTTGGCACGGGAAATCTTCGGGCCGATCCTGCACGTGGTGCGCTGGAAAACCGGCGAACTGGACCGGCTAGTAGACCGGATAAATGCGCGTGGTTACGGTCTAACCTTGGGCGTTCATAGCCGGATTTCCGATCATATCGAACGCGTGTGCCGGCGAGCGAAGATCGGAAATATCTATGTGAATCGCTCGATGATCGGCGCAGTGGTGGGCGTGCAACCATTCGGCGGTGAGGGATTGTCCGGAACCGGACCCAAGGCAGGGGGCCCAAATTATTTGCTGCGGTTTTGTACCGAACGTGTAGTTTCGGTCGATCTTACCTCGCTGGGGGGGAATGCAGGGCTGCTGGGACTCGGGGAAGAATAGGAAGTGTTCTTTTTGTGAACAAAAAGAACCAAAAAAACTTTGTCAATTAGGGTCACGAACTACCGCCGACCGGCGCGCTCGAACATATAGAAATGTAATAAAACATAGCAGAGTGCCTACGCTTAGCGCGTTCATGCGAAACAATTGGGGCAACGAAACCCGCGCGATCGCGTCGAGCCAAAATCCCAATCCCAGTGTCCCCAACGCCAACACCCACCCCAACCAGCGGTCCAGCAGCAAAACGCACAACAATGCGCAGGGCACAAAAAACAACCCGACACCGGAATCCCGCCCCAGCAACAATACCGCCAGCGCCGTATTCGCAATGCCCGCGAGGCACATCAACAACTTTCCCGCGCGTACGTCACGTCGTCCGGCCCAAGGCACCAGCGCGAAAAGCGGTGTCGTAATCCAAAGCAGCAACACCCGCGAATCCCAATGTCCCAAGCACCACCAGACGTACAGCGGATAGATCGGCTGATTGCCCACGATACACAGTGCGATCAAGTTCGCCATCCGGCCGAGCGGATCATTCGATCCG
>Ga0302314_10017163_pt1 | contig 12158 bp, 8 predicted proteins | sample III_Palsa_N2_3_FD_200533 | JGI IMG/M metagenome (GOLD analysis project Ga0302314, IMG submission 200533) | Peat permafrost microbial communities from Stordalen Mire near Abisko, Sweden - III_Palsa_N2_3 | ecosystem: Environmental > Terrestrial > Soil > Palsa > Peat permafrost | place: Sweden...
ATCCGGTGCTACAGCCGGCTTTTCGTTGCCGCCGGTGTGTTGATGGACGAGCGCCCTGAGCTTGTCATGCAACTCGGTCTTCGTGTCGGTCACTGAGTTGGTCCTCCTGACTTGTCCGTCGCGCGCAGGTCACGTGGTGCCCGCGGCATGCCTAATCCGGCCATCGCGATGATGTCGCGCTGAATCTCGTTGGCGCCGCCGCCGAACGTGCTGATGACGGCGACCCGGTAGGCCGATTCCAGTGCACCGCGCAGTGGCGCGTCGGCGCCGCGACGTACACCGTTGTGGTCGAGCACTTCCAGCAGCTGACGGGCGACCAGGGGTGCCAGTTCGGTGCCGAACACCTTGGCCGCCGACGCCTCACCCATGTTCAAGACGCCTTTGGTCATCGCGGCGTTCACCTGCAAGTTGATCAGTTTGTACGCCGCGACCTCGGCCTCGACCCGGGCCAGCGCCAGTTGCACCCAGGGTGTGTCGATGACGCGGCCGCCGTCGAGTTCGGTGTCGCGCGCCCATTTCAGCGTCTGCTCGAACAGCGGCTCGAGCGCACCCAGATTGCCCAAGGCGGCGCGTTCGAAGTTCAACTGGGCGGTGATCAGCTGCCAGCCCTGATTTTCGCCGGCCACGATCGCGCTCGCCGGCACCCGCACGTTGTCGTAGAAGGTGTAGAACGTCGACACGCCCGGCATGGTCCGCAGCGGCTGGCAGGAAAACCCGGGCGACGAGGTGGGCACGATGAAGATGGAAATGCCCTTGTGCTTCTTGGTATTCGGATCGGTGCGCGCGGCCAGCCAGATGTAGTCGGCGTGGGCGGCGCCGCTGGTGAACATCTTCTGACCGTTGATCACCCACTCGTCGCCGTCGCGAACGGCACTGGTGCGCAGTGAGGCCAGATCGCTGCCCGCCTCTGGCTCGGAGTAGCCGATCGCGAACTCCACACTGCCGTCCAGGATCGCCGGCAAAAATGTCTGCTTCTGCTCCTCGGTGCCGTAGTGCATCAGCGTCGGTCCGACGGTGTTGAGGGTCACCAGCGGGATCGGCGCATTGACCCGCCGGGCCTCCTCGCCGAAGATGAACTGTTCGATGGCCGAGAAGCCGCGCCCGCCAAACTCTTTCGGCCAGCCGACGCCGAGCAGATCGGCGGCCGCCAAGGCGCGCACACAGTCGCGCACCGCGGGACCGCCCTCCGCGCGTTCGCTGACGGCGGCCTGGCGCTCCGGTGTCATGACCCGTTGCATCGTCGCGCGGATCTCGTCGCGCAGCTGCTCCTGCTCGTCGGTGTACTCCAGACGCATCGTCAGGCTCCCAGCCGTACCGGCATCCGCTTGACCCCGGGAACCATGGTGGCCCGCATCCGGTCGACCTCGCCGACCAGCTCGAGCCTCGGGAACCGGCGCAGTAGCTCTTCGAACATCACCGTCGCCTCGAGACGCGCCAATTGTGCACCGATGCAGGAGTGTTCGCCGCACCCGAAGGCGATGTGCGGATTGGGGTGGCGGGTGACTCTGAACTGCTCGGAGTCGGGGCCGAAGACATCTTCGTCACGGTTGGCCGCCTGGTACAGCATCACCACCGCGTCGCCTTCTGCGATTCGCTGACCGCGGATCTCGACGTCGACGTTCGCGGTGCGGGCCATGTGCACCACCGGGCTGTTGAACCGCAACATCTCTTCGACGGCGCCGGGTATCAGCGACGGATCGTCGACCAGCAGCCGATGTTGATCGGGATGGTCGATCAACGCGCACGTGCCGAGCGCGATCAGATTGCGGGTCGTCTCGTTTCCGGCGACCAGCAACAGGAAGGCGAAGTTGAGCAGGTCCTCATCGGTGAGCGAGACGCCGTCGATCTCGGCGCCGGCCAGCACCGACAGCAGGTCATCCCGCGGCTCGATGCGCCGCGCCGCGATCAACTTCTGGAAATACTCGAAGAGTTGGCCTGCGGCCACCAGCGGGTCGAGATCGATCTCCGGGTCGGCGGTTCCGGTGGCCGCATCCGACCAGGCCCGGAACTGCTCCCAGTCGTCGGGCGGCGCGCCGATCAGCTCGGCGATCAACCGGGTCGGCAGCGGGGCGGCGATCTCTTCGGCGAACTCGTGCACCGAACCGGGCGCAATGCCGTCGAGGATTCCTCGCACCAGCTCGCGAATCTTGGGTTCGAGAACGGCGACACGACGCCGGGTGAAGCCGGAGTTGATCAGCTTGCGCATCTGCCGGTGCCGCGGTGGGTCGGTGAAGATGAGGCCGCCGGGTTGTACCGGCCTGGGCAGTGCCGGGTCCGGGATGGTGATGCCCTGGGTGGAGCTGAAGGTGGCCGGATTGCTCGACACGAAACGGACGTCCTCGTATTTGAGCAGCGCCCAGAAGTTGGTGACGTCGTTCCAGCACACCGGCGCCGTCGCGCGCAGTTCGCGATATGCCGGGTATGGATCACCGGCGTAGAAGTCGGGGGAGTGCAGCGGAAATCGCGAGCCGGATGGCGAGCGGACTTCAGTGTGCACGCTGGCTCCCTCGATGGCGTCGATCGTACATTTCCCCACGATCTGTCCGGTGCACCTTGTCTACTCCGGTGGCAGTGACGATGTCAATAACCTTGCCGTTGAGTGGAAGTGCCGGATCGTCCGACCGGCCATTGACGACACTGGTCGAATAGGTGTAGACCGAACGGTGAGCCGCCGGACCGTCGGACCGTCCTAAGACTCCGGATCCATGAAGGAATGAACATGGCTGACCCACGCTCGCTGATCGACACCTACGGGGTCTATATCGACGGCCATTGGGTCGACCCTGACAAGTCCCGTTACGACGACATCAATCCAGCCACTGAGACGGTGCTCGCCTCGGCTCCCGACTCGAGCCACGCCCAGGTCGACAGCGCGATCGCGGCGGCGCGCGCCGCCTTCGACGCTGGGCCGTGGGCCGACGCCGAACCCGGGCAGCGGGCAGCGTTTCTCAACCAACTGGGCGAGGCGCTGCTGGCGCACGCCGACGACTTTTTCGCGCTGGCGCAACAGGACTGGGGTTGCACGGAGAACGAGCGGGTGATCCACGTCGAGGGGCCGGCGTTCGCGGCGCTGCACGCGGCCGAACTCGCCACCCATCCGGTCGAGGAGCAGATCGAGGCGTACGGCGCCGCGGGTAAGACGCTGCTGCGTTACGAGCCGCTCGGCGTGGTGTCGATCCTGACGCCGTGGAACTTCCCGCACACCCTCAACGTGATGAAGGTCTGCGCCGCGCTTGCCGCGGGCAACACCGTCGTACTCAAGCCGTCGCCGCTGGCGCCGCTGGCCGGCCTCGCGCTGGCCCGAATCATCGACGAGCACACCGATATTCCGCCGGGCGTGGTCAACGTCATCACACCGACCGACATCGAAGCAAGCAAGATGCTGACCGTCGACCCGCGGATCGACATGGTCAGCTTCACCGGCAGCTCCGCGGTCGGCCGCGACGTGATGGCCGCAGCTGCCGGGACCATGAAGCGGCTGCTGCTCGAATGCGGAGGCAAGTCGGCCAGCATCGTGCTCGACGACGTCGCGCTGAATGACGAACTGCTGCAACGGATGTTGTTCGAGTCCTGTTCGTTCCACGCTGGCCAGGCCTGCATCCTGCACAGCCGATTACTGGTGCCCGACGCCATCCACGACGAGGTGGTGGACCGTCTGGTCGCGCTGGCCCAGGCTGTGCAAGTCGGCGACCCGACCGATCCGGACGTACAGATGGGTCCGCTGATCAGCGACACACAGCGCAAACGCGTTCAGGCGCATGTGGATCTGGCTCTTGACGACGGCGCCAAATTGATGACCGGGGGTGGCAGGCCTGCCGGTCTGGAGATGGGCTACTACTTCGAGCCGACGATCCTCACCGAGGTGACCCCGGATGCGACGATCGCTCAGGAAGAGGTCTTCGGACCGGTACTGTCGGTGCTGCGTTACAGCGGCGACGACGCCGCGGTGCGCATCGCGAACAACTCACAGTACGGCCTGTCGGGTGCGGTGTGGGGCAGCGACGTCGACCGTGCAGTCGGTGTGGCCCGTCGTATTCGCACCGGGCAGATCGCTGTCAACGGGTTCGGTCCCGGCGGTGCGCCGTTCGGTGGATTCAAGCAGAGCGGATTCGGCCGGGAGAGCGGCGGGATGGTCGGTATTCGGCAGTACATGGAACCGAAGGCCATGGGATTGCCGGCGTGACCCGCCGGGCCCTGGATGGGCTTCGCGTCGTCGAGATCGCCGACGAGATCGCCGGTCCGTACTGCGGCAAGCTGCTCGCCGGCCTCGGCGCCGACGTCACGAAAATCGAGACACCAGAACGAGATCCGCTACGGCACTACGGCCCTTTTCCCGGCGGGGAGCCGGACCCGGACCGCGCCGGGCTGTTTGAATACCTCAACGCCGGCAAACGCCGCGTGGTCCTCGACCTCACGAGTGGCGACGGCGGGGAAGGCGCCCGTCGACTGATCGCCGATGCCGATGTGCTGATCGCATCGGACACCGTGGATCTGCCACCGCTCGACCCAGGGTTGGTGGTCGTGCAGATCTCGAATTTCGGGCAGCACAGCCCGTTTCGCGACCGGGCGGTGACGCCGCTGACCATGCAGGCGGCGTCGGGCTGGATCAGCTCACGTGACCCCGACCGACCGCCCGTGCAGGCAGGGGCCAGGATCGCCGAGTATGTCGCGGGCGCCTACGCGGCGCTGGGGGTGCTGACCGCGCTGCGCATCGCACCCACCGATCGGGTGACCGAGGTCGATGTCTCGGTGCTGGAGGCGCTGCTGTCCACCCTGCCGTATCCGATGATGCAAGCCGAACGCATGCGCGCGCTGGGCATGCCGACCAACGTCCGCCAGACTCCGATGCTGGGCGTGGTCCGCGCCGCCGACGGGTGGGTCGGTATCAACTGCCTGACCGGGCAGCACTGGCTCGACGTGTGCTCGATGCTCGAATTGCCGGAGTTCGGCGAGCAGCAATTCGAGATCATGATGGGCGGCCCCGAGCGCGCCGAGTTCTATGCGGCCGCCCAGCCGTGGCTGAGTGCACGCACCGTCACCGAGATCGTCGAACTCGGTCAGGCGCTGCGCATTCCGGCGGCACCGGTTGCCGACGGTGCCGGCGCGCTGCAATGTGCCCAGTACGTCAAGCGGGACTTCTTCGTCGACGCCGGCGGTGCGGACTGGTCGTTTCGGCAACCGGGCCCGCCCTACCGCCTCTCGAAAACACCCACGGTGACTGCGCACGATGAGCAGACGCCGCGGCGACCCCGGACCGCAGTGGCCGCGGATCCGACCCTGCCATTCGCGGGCCTGAAAGTCCTTGATCTGACCACGTTTTGGGCGGGTGGCTATCTCACCTGCTACCTCGGCGCGTTCGGCGCTGACGTCGTCAAGGTCGAGTCGATCCAGCGGCCGGACGGATTCCGGTATTCGGCGGCGTGGCCGCACGAGGGCGACCGATGGTACGAGCACAGCGCGCTGTGGCAGGCCACCAACCTGAACAAGCGCGACATCACCCTCGACCTGACCTCGCAGGAAGGGCGCGTCATCGCCTACCGGCTCGCGGCGCAGGCCGACGTCGTCGTGGAGAACTTCTCCCCGCGGGTGGTCGAGCAGTTCGGGCTGGACTATCCGTCGCTGGTCGCGCTGCGCCCTGACGTGATCGCCGTCCGGATGCCGGGATTCGGCCTCGACGGGCCGTGGCGGGACTACGTCGGCTGGGCGCTGAACATCGAACAGGTCTCGGGGATGTCGGCGGTGACCGGCTACGCGCAAGGTCCGCCGTGCAACGTGCAGGGCCCCGCCGACCCGATCGTGGGTGTGCACGCCGGGGTGGCGTTGCTCGCCGCGCTCGACCACCGTCGGCGCACCGGTGAAGGCCAGCTGATCGAAGTCGCGCAGATCGAAGTCGGCGCCGCGATCACCGCCGAACCGGTGATCGAGTATTCGATGAACGGCATCGTCCGGCCGCGGGAAGGCAACCGGCAGCGTGGCTACCGCCAGGGCGTCTACCCGGCCGACGGCGACGACGCATGGGTGGCGCTGTCGGTGCGCGACGCTACCGACTGGTCGCAGCTGATCGACGCGATGGGTCACCCGGATTCGCTTGAGCGCCAACACGTGTCGACGGTGGACCACGACGTTTTCGACGCGGCGGTCGCGGCGTGGACCCGGACGCGATCGCCGGCGAATCTTGTTGCGACGCTACGGAAACACGGTATTCCCGTCGAGGAGGTGGTGACTCCGGAACAGATGTACGACCTGCCCGGGCTCGACGACCGCGGGTACTACGAAGAATTCCACCACGCGGTCACCGGTCTGCGCCGCTATCCCGGGTGGCCGATGCGCATCACACCTGGACCGGCGCGTCATCACCGCTTCGGGTCGCCCACTCTCGGGCAACACAACAACGAGATCCTCGGCGGCCTCGGTCTGTCCCGCGACGAGCTGGCTGGGCTGCGCCGCGACCGGGTGATCGGCGAACGGGTGATGAGCTAGCCTGCGGGACGTGCTGCTTAGCTCGCTGAATCCTGCCGTCGTCGCCGGCGGACACGATATCGAGGACGCCGTCCGCTTCGGCGACGTGACGCTCAGCCGCAGTGACGTCCTCGGGGCCGCCACGTCGGTGGCCGAGCGGGTCTGGGGTGCCGACCGGGTCGCCGTGCTGGCCACGCCCACCGTGCCGACCGCACTGGCTATCGCCGGCTGTCTGATCGCCGGCGTGCCGGTGGTTCCGGTGCCCGCCGACGTCGGACAGGCCGAGCGCCGCCACATCCTCACCGACTCCGGAGCGCAAGCCTGGCTGGGACCCCAACCTGACGAGCCGGAGGGCCTGCCGCACATTCCGGTGCGGCTGCACGCCCGGTCCTGGCACCGCATCCCCGAGCCGTCCCCGCAGGACACCGCGCTGATCATCTACACCTCGGGCACCACCGGGCCGCCGAAAGGCGTGCAACTCAGCGGCGCCGCGATCGCCGCCGACCTGGACGCGCTCGCCGAGGCCTGGCAATGGACCGCCGACGACACCCTGGTGCACGGCCTGCCGCTGTTCCACGTGCACGGCTTGGTGCTGGGACTGCTCGGATCGCTGCGGATCGGAAACCGCTTCGTGCACACCGGAAAACCGACCCCCGAGGCCTACGCCGCCGCTCACGGCACGTTGTATTTCGGTGTGCCGACGGTGTGGTCCCGGGTGGTCGCCGACCACGCGGCCGCAGAAGCGCTGCGACCGGCGCGACTGCTGGTGTCCGGCAGTGCGGGACTACCGGTGCCGGTGTTCGACGAGCTGGTCAGGCTCACCGGTCATGCGCCGGTAGAACGGTACGGCGCCACCGAGTCGTTGATCACGCTGTCCACCCGCGCCGACGGCGAACGCCGTCCCGGCTGGGTCGGTCTGCCGCTGGCCGGTATCGAGACCCGGCTCGTCGACGACGACGGCAGCCCGGTCCCGCACGACGCGGAAACGATTGGGCGACTTCAGGTTCGCGGTCCCACTCTGTTCAGCGGATACCTGAACCTGCCGGACGCCACCGCGGAGGCGTTCGGGGACGACGGCTGGTACCGCACCGGTGACGCCGCGGTGATCGACGGCGATGGCATGCACCGCATCGTCGGGCGCGAGTCTGTCGACCTGATCAAGTCGGGTGGCTACCGGGTCGGGGCAGGCGAGATCGAGACGGTGCTGCTCGGGCATCCGGGTGTGGCCGAAGCGGCGGTGGTCGGGCTGCCCGACGACGACCTGGGTCAGCGGATCGTCGCGTTCATCGTCGGCGATGCCGAGCCGCGGGAGTTGATCGACTATGTCGCTGACCAGCTTTCGGTGCACAAGCGGCCTCGCGAGGTCCGCATCGTGGCTGAGCTGCCGCGCAACGCGATGGGCAAGGTGCTCAAGAAGCAATTGTTGATGCAAAGCTAACGCGCGGCGGGTGTGACACCAGCGCCCTTTTTCCCTACCGTCGTAGCCGTGGACCATGGCAGCCCGACGATCACGTCGGTGCCGGCCGCGCCGACCGTCACGCCGATGCGACGCGTCGCTGCCGCATGCCTGGTGGGCTCGGCGATCGAGTTCTATGACTTCTTGATCTACGGCACCGCTGCGGCGCTGGTGTTCCCCACGGTGTTCTTCCCGCATCTGAGCCCCACGCTGGGGACGATCGCCTCGATGGGCACGTTCGCCAGCGCGTTCGTGTCGCGGCCGATCGGCGGTGCCGCCTTCGGCTACTTCGGCGACCGGGTGGGACGCAAAAAAGCGCTGATCGCCACGCTGTTGATCATGGCGGTTGCCACGGTGGGCGTCGGCCTGGTGCCGACGACGGCGACCATCGGCCTTGCCGCCCCCTTCATCCTGGTCGCGTTGCGGTTGGTGCAGGGGTTCGCCGCCGGCGGTGAGTGGGCCGGCTCGGTGCTGCTCAGCGCCGAATATGCGCCTGTTGACAAACGCGGACGCTATGGCATGTTCACCCTCCTCGGCGGCGGTGTCGCCGCGGTGCTCACCTGCTCGACGTTCCTGGTCGTCAGCGTCACCATCGGCGAAGACAGCCCAGCCTTCCTGCAGTGGGGTTGGCGGATCCCGTTCCTGATCAGCGCGGTGTTGATCGGCATCGCGCTGTACGTGCGGCTGCGGATCGACGAGACGCCGGTGTTCGTCGCCGAACAGGCCCGCGATCCAGCCCCGAGGGCTCCGATCGCGGAGTTGCTGCGCCTGCAGCGCAAAGAGATCCTGCTGGCGGGCGGCAGCATCCTGGGCGGCATGGGGTTCGCCTACATGGCAAACACCTACCTGACCAGATACGCCCACGCCCAACTGGGTTACAGCCGCAGTTTCATCTGGGAAGTGGGTGCGCTGGGCGGGCTGGTGAGCGTCACGTTCGTCGCGCTCTCGGCCACCCTCTGCGATCGGTTCGGTCGTCGCCGAATGATGTTGGTGGGCTGGGCGGCGTGTGTGCCGTGGGCGGTGGTGGTGATGCCGCTGATCGACACCGGCAGACCGATGTTCTACGCGGTGGCGATCGTCGGCATGTGCGCGGTGGGCGGGATCGGTTCCGGGCCCACCGGAGCATTCATTCCTGAGCTGTTCGCTACCCGCTACCGCTACAGCGGCTCGGCCTTCGCGATCAACTTCGCCGGTGTGTTCGGCGGCGCGCTGCCGCCGCTCGTCGCCGGAACCGTGCAGGCGACCTACGGCGGCTGGGCCATCGGGCCGATGCTCGTGGTCCTCGCCGTGGCCAGCTTCGTGTGCACCTATCTTCTGCCCGAGACCACGGGGACGACGCTGCACTCCGTCGAGTAGAGAACTCAGTTGGCGTGCAGGTCCTCATTGAGTGCGATACCGCGCCCATCGCGGGACACCACTTCCACCGCGCCGGTCAGCGAGTTGCGCCGGAACAGCAGATTGCTGCTGCGGGCCAACTCGCGGGCTTTGACCGATTCCCCTTCAGGCAGAACGACTTTCGTGCCCGCGGTGACATACAGGCCGGCTTCCACGACGCAGTCGTCACCCAGCGGGATCCCCAGTCCGGCGTTGGCGCCGAGCAGGCAGCGCTTGCCGATCGAGATCACCTCGGTGCCGCCGCCGGACAGCGTGCCCATGATCGAGGCGCCGCCGCCGATGTCGGATCCGTCGCCGACCACCACACCCGCCGAGATGCGGCCTTCGACCATCGATGCACCCAGCGTGCCGGCGTTGAAGTTGACGAAGCCCTCGTGCATCACCGTCGTCCCGGCTGCCAGGTGCGCGCCCAGGCGCACCCGGTCGGCGTCGGCGATCCGCACTCCGCTGGGCACGACGTAGTCGACCATGCGGGGGAACTTGTCCACGCCGTAGACCGTGACCGCCCCGCGGCGGCGCAGCCGTGCCCGCACGATCTCGAAACCGTCAATCGCGCACGGCCCGTAGTTGGTCCACACCACATTGGTCAGCACCCCGAACAGGCCGTCGGCGTTCAGTCCGTGCGGCGTGACCAGTCGATGCGACAGCAGATGCAGCCGCAGGTAGGCGTCATAGGCGTCGACGGCTTTGTCGTCCAGCGAGCCGATCACGGTACGCACGACGACGGTCTCGGTGTCACGCTGATCGTCGCGGCCGGCCAGCGCTGCGAACTCGGCGGGCACCTCGGCCACCGACAACCGTGCCGTGCCGCTCTCGCCCGACTCGATCAGTTCCGGTGCGGGGAACCAGGTGTCGAGGACAGATCCGTTAGCGGCCAGCGTCGCCAGCCCGATGCCTGAAGCTGCAGTCACCGGCCCCACGCTACCCACCTACTACGCTGAGATCGTGCTTGACCTACGCGGTGACCCGATCGAACTGACCGCAGCTCTGGTCGACATTCCCAGCGAGTCACGGCATGAAGAACGCATCGCCGACGAGGTCGAAGCCGCGCTGCGGTCGCAGGTCCCTCCGTCTCTGGGCTTCGAGATCATCCGCAACGGCAACGCGGTGCTGGCCCGCACCGCGCTCGGACGCCCGACCCGGGTGCTGCTGGCCGGTCATCTCGACACTGTCCCGGCCGCAGGCAATCTGCCGAGCCGCCGCGACGACGGTCTGCTGTACGGCTGCGGCACCACCGACATGAAGTCGGGTGACGCGGTCTTCCTGCATCTGGCCGCCACGATCGCCGAGCCCGCGCACGACGTGACGCTGGTGTTCTACGACTGCGAGGAAATCGAGTCGGCCGCAAATGGTTTGGGACGCATCGAACGTGAGTTGCCGGACTGGTTGGCAGCCGACGTGGCAATCCTGGGCGAACCGACCGGCGGCTACATCGAGGCGGGCTGTCAGGGCACCCTGCGGGTGATCGTCCGCGCGGCCGGAACGCGTGCACACTCGGCGCGATCCTGGTTGGGCGACAACGCAATTCACAAGCTGGGCGCCGTGCTGGACCGGCTCGCGGACTACCGGGCCCGCAGTGTCGAGATCGACGGCTGCACCTACCGCGAAGGCTTGTCGGCCGTTCGTATCGACGGCGGAGTCGCGGGCAATGTGATTCCCGACGCGGCGTCGCTGACGGTGAACTTCCGGTTCGCGCCCGATCGCTCCCCGGACTCCGCGCTGCGCCACGTGCACCAAGTGCTCGACGGCCTTGACGTGCGGATCGAGCAGACCGACTCCGCGGCCGGGGCGTTACCCGGGCTGTCCAGCCCGGCCGCCGCGGCCCTCGTCGACGCCGCCGCCGGACAAGTGCGAGCCAAGTACGGGTGGACTGACGTGTCGCGGTTCGCCGCCAGGGGAGTCGCCGCGGTCAACTACGGTCCCGGCGATCCCAACCTGGCGCACACCGTCGACGAATTGGTGCCCGTGGATCAGATCACCGCGGCGGTGACCTTGTTGCGGGCCTACCTGAGTAGCTGAGCGGGCGTTAACCGGCCGACCGCCTGCCGGCAACGAAATCGATCGCAAACTGCAATCAATCTGTTTGCGTTTATCTCAGTGAAAATGCGTAACAGCGACGTAACCTGGGTCACATGGCAAAGTTGCCGGCAGTACGGGTTGCACGTTCTGCAACCTTAGGTGTGTTTGCGCTCTTCGGCGCGGTGCTCATTGGTCCCGCGCCGATTGCTGTGGCGAGTGTTTCCGGAGCGGACGCTGCGCCAGCCCATGTCGTCTTAATTGACGACCCCGACCCCAATCCCGCCCCGCTGATCCACGATCCGCCCGAAGTCCAAAACCCGGTGAATCCTGGCCAAAGAACGCTGACCCCGTCGCAGCACCGGAGCCACCACCGGGCGCCGTACTAAACCCGCTGCGCTTGTTTCGCCGCGTCGGCGGCTGCCGGGTGCAGCCCCTGATCGGCCAGGTCGGCGGCCACGTCGGCCAGCGCCGTTGCGTCGCCGTCGGCCAGCGCCCGAGCGTGGGCCAGGGTCAGCCTTCCGAGTACGCAGTTCACCTCGACCGCCAGGCGTTGCGCTCGGTGCACGGCGCGCACGTCCCCCAGTCGCACCGCGTCCTGCAGTGCGCGCACGGCGATCGCCGACTGTCCGCCGCGTTCGGCGGTTTGGACCGCCTCGCGCGCGGCTGCGATCGCGCCGGTCGTATCGCCCTGGGCCGCTCTCGACCAGGCCTTGGCCAGGGCCAACTCTGGAGCGAACAACGTCGACTTGAGGCCGTGCCGCGCCTCCGCCCGACTGACAGCCTTTGCGGCCTCGAATTGGTCGCCCCGTTGGCCGAGCGCCTGCGCCAG
>Ga0302314_10017164_pt1 | contig 12157 bp, 8 predicted proteins | sample III_Palsa_N2_3_FD_200533 | JGI IMG/M metagenome (GOLD analysis project Ga0302314, IMG submission 200533) | Peat permafrost microbial communities from Stordalen Mire near Abisko, Sweden - III_Palsa_N2_3 | ecosystem: Environmental > Terrestrial > Soil > Palsa > Peat permafrost | place: Sweden...
ATGCGTGGTCAGCGCGCTCATCATCTGGTCGAAGTTCGTCTCTTCCCACTTTAGTTTCACCCCCATCTTCGCGGCCAGCGCGACGCCGAGATCGACGTCGAAGCCGGTCAACTCATCGGTTGCCGGATCCTTGTATTCGAACGGCGGATAGTTCGGCACGATAGCGGCCGTGAGCGTGCCGTTGCCTGCTACGGGCGTCTGGGCGTGAGCCAGCGATGCAGAGAGCGACACCGCGCCAAATGCGAGGCTGACAAGCGTTCGCCGGAACAAGGAATTGATCATGAAAATCGCCTGGACGAGGAGGTTGACGGAGGGTTGATAGCCGGTTAAAAAGCCGCTTTCACGCGCGCCGTGACGCTAGGAAAGCACGGCCGAAATGAATTCTTGAGTGCGCGGTTGTTGCGGTCGCGACAGCACCTGTTCGGGCGTGCCAGTTTCGACCACCTTGCCCTGGTCCATGAAAACCACGCGGTTCGCCACTTCGCGCGCGAAGCTGAGTTCGTGTGTGACGACGATCATCGTCATGCCGCTCTTGGCCAGATCGCGCATCACGCTCAGTACTTCGCCTACCAGCTCGGGGTCGAGGGCGGACGTGGGTTCATCGAAGAGCATGAGTTGAGGACGCATGGCAAGCGCGCGTGCAATGGCGACACGTTGTTGCTGACCGCCGGACAACTCGACCGGAAACGCGTCGCACTTGTGACCAAGCCCGACCCGCGTCAGCAACGCGCGCGCTTCTTCAATTGCCTCGGACTTTTTCTTCTTCAACACCTGGACGGGCCCCTCGATCACATTTTCCAGTGCCGTCATGTGCGGAAAAAGATTGAAGCGCTGGAACACCATGCCGGTCGCAAGACGCTGCCGCGCCATCTGCTTTTCAGAGAGCGGATAAAGCTTGTTCTCGACGCGCCGGTATCCGACCAGTTCGTTATTCACCCACAGCGCGCCGCCGGTGATGGTTTCGAGTTGGTTGATGCAGCGAAGGAAGGTGCTTTTGCCCGAGCCGGATGGCCCGATGATGCACAGCACTTCGCCTTTCGCGACGTCGAGGTTGATGCCATGCAGCGCCTGGAACTCGCCATAGGACTTGCGCAGGTCGACCGCTTTGACTAGTGGGTTCATGGTTGCCCGGGTTCGCGTATGAGTGAAGTTACCGTTTCGCGGATGGGCGGCCCGCCCCACGCGCGAAGCGCAGTTCGACCCGCGACTGCAGCAAGGAAAGAACCGTGACAATGACCAGATACCAGACACCCGCGACCATCAGCAATTCGATCACGCGAGCGTTCGCATAGTAGATGTTCTCGGCGTTGTGCAGCATCTCCGCGTACTGGATCACGCTGGCGAGCGAGGTCAGCTTCACCATGCCGATCAGTTCGTTGCCAATAGGCGGCACGATCACGCGCATGGCCTGAGGAAGGATCACGCGGCGTAGTGCCTGGAGCTTAGGCATGCCGATCGACTTCGCGGCTTCGTACTGGCCGGTGTCCACCGAGAGCAACCCCGCGCGCACGACTTCCGATGTGTAGGCACCCTGATTAATTCCGAGTCCGAGCAGGGCGGCCAAGAACGGCGTCATGATGTCGACCGTGCGAAATTCGAACAGGCCGGGAATGCCCATGACCGGGAACACCAGCGCGAGATTGAACCACAGCAACAATTGCAGGATCACGGGCGTGCCGCGAAACAGCCACACGTAGCCATGTGCGACGGCTTGCATGACCGGGTTGGTCGAGAGCCGCATGATCGCGATGACCACCCCAAGCACGATGCCCAGCGCCATCGCGAGGATCGTCATGACGATAGTATTGCCGAGCCCTTTGAGGATCGACTTGGCCGTCAGGAAGCGTCCGACAACGACCCAGTCGATCTGCCCGCGCGCAAACGCCACGACGACATAGACCACGATCGCCAGGATCACTGCCGAGGCGAAATAACGCCCGTAGTAGCGACGCGGCACATGTTCGAAGTGCGAGATATCGGTAAAGCTGTCGGCGTTGCCCGACGCCGATGCACGGTCGTTCGATGCGCTCAGCATGAAGGTCCCTTGTAGTAAGCCGCCCACGCGACTTGTTCTTCAATAGCGCTGCGCAGGCGCGCGATCTGTTCCGCGACGCGTGCCGGCGCCGTGCCGCCATAACCCCTGCGCGCCGCGACGGCGGCGTCCAGCGTGATGTGATCGAGGACGCCGGGTTCAAGTCTCGCATCCACCGCTGCGAGGGTTGCCACCGACACCTCGCCCAGTTCAATGCCTTGTTGTTCGCAAGCTTTCACCAGTGCGCCGGTGATCTCGTGTGCTTCGCTGAACGGCACGCCGCGCAGCGCGAGCCAGTCCGCGACTTCGGTGGCGAGCGTAAACCCGAGCGGCGCCTGGCGTCGCATTTCCTCGACGTTCACATGCATGGTGCGGATCATACCGGCCATGGCAGGCAAGACAAGGTCGAGTGTATCGATACTGTCGAACGCGGCGATCTTGTCTTCTGCGAGATCACGGTTGTAAGCCAACGGCAGCGATTTGAGCGTGGCGAGCAACCCGCTCAGGTTACCGATCAACCGGCCCGCCTTGCCCCGTGTCAGCTCGGCGATATCCGAGTTTTTCTTCTGCGGCATGATCGAGCTGCCGGTTGCATACGCATCGTCGAGTTCGACCCAGCCAAACTGCCGCGAGGTCCACAGGATCACTTCTTCGGAGAGCCGCGACAAGTTGACGGCCAGCATGCTTGTGATGAACGTGAACTCGGCAACGTGGTCGCGCGAGGCGACGGCGTCGATGGAGTTCTCGCACGGACCGTCGTAGCCGAGTTCAAGCGCGGACAGATCGGCCCGCAAGCAGATCGCGGACCCCGCCAGCGCCGCCGCGCCGAGCGGCGAACGCGCGCTGCGCCGATCCCAGTCGACCAGCCGGTCGACATCGCGATAAATCGACTGCGCATGCGCGAGCAACTGATGCGCGAACACGATCGGCTGTGCCGGTTGGAGATGCGTGAAGCCGGCCGTGACGGTTTGTATGTGCGCCTCAGCCTGTTCAACCAGCGCATGCTGCAGTTCGATGATCACCAACGCCAGCTTGCGAGCCTTGTCGCGCAGATATAGACGCAAATCGTTCGCCGCTTGATCGTTGCGTGAGCGGCCCGCGCGCAACTTCCCGCCGATCGCTTTGAGACGCTGCGTCAGTTCGCGCTCGAGGAAGGTATGGACATCTTCGTCGGCAAGGATAGGGGCGAGGTCGCCCGCAACGAACTCGGTCTCTATTTGCTGCATCGCGTCGAGCAGTTGTTGAAGCTCGTCGGCGCTCAGGATTCCGGCTCGCCTCAGTTCGTTTGCATGAGCGCGCGAGCCGGCGAGATCGTAGGGGGCGAGTCGGAAGAAGCTTGGGTCCGAGCGGGACAGGTTTTCCAGCGCCAGCGAGGGCCCTGATTTAAAGCGGCCGCCCCAGAGGCGTTCGGTTGAGTCTTCGGTTGAGTCAGTAGTGTTCATGTGTTTGCCAAAGTTTGCCGAAGCAGTGCGCCCACGAGGTTCCCTGCGAGCGTTTCAGAATGACGCCTAGCTTACGCAATCAAATTTTTTGCTTGTAGAGAGAATTAAATTCGCCTTAAATCAAATTTTTCTCAGCATCTCTCGTTTCTTCACGTTCTCCAGACTTGCCCATGCGCCATCGGCTGCCCCCGCTCAATCCCCTGCGTGCGTTCGAAGCAACAGCACGCCATGGCACGGTTGCGAGCGCGGCCGAGGAACTCAATGTCACGGCTAGCGCCGTCAGCCATCAGGTGCGCGTGCTGGAGAGCACGCTTGGCGTGGCGTTGTTCATCCGCTCGAAGGCGCGGGTGAAACTGACGCCCGCCGGCGAGGCGCTCTTGCAGCCGGTCAAGAACGCGTTCGACATGATCGCGACGGCAGTGGTCAGGCTGGATTCGCCCGTCATTGCGGGAGACTTGGTTGTATCGGCGCCGATGTTGTTCACCTCGCGGTGGCTCGCACGGCATATAGGTGATTTCCTGGAGCAATTCCCCGCAGTCAACTTAAAACTGATCCCGTCCAATGACGACAAGGAAATCTATTCATCCGATGTCGACCTCTGCGTCCGATATGGCGAGGGCCGCTGGCGTGACCGCGACGTCAAGCTCATCATGCATCCGGTCCTGTTCCCCGTTGTGAGCCCGGCGCTGATGAACGGACCTCGGGCGCTTCGCACGGTGCAGGACCTCGCGAACCGGACCTTGTTCTGCGAGCACGCCGGATCGTGGCGGCGATGGTTGGCGGAGGCGTCGGCTGACAAGCTTGAAGGTTTGCGCATTCTTGAAATCGGCATTGCGCATGTGGGAATCGAAGCCGCAGTGCGGGGACAAGGCGTAGCATTAGGCGATAGCTTTTCCGTCCGTGACGATCTCGCCGATGGCACGCTCGTTCGTCCGTTTCGTGTCACCGTGCCGGCCAAGCATGCGTATTACTGGATATGTCGGCATGAGTTGACGGAGGCGCCATTGGTGGCTGCTTTTGTAACGTGGGTCGACTCGAAACTGGCGTGAAGTCTTCTATTTTTATCGGGTATGAAAAGCAGCCCCGACGGCGCGAAAACGTTTGCCTCTGACAAATCAGCGGAAAGATCCGCTTCCTGACATTTCTGCCATTTTGGCGCCATCTAGGCGTTGGCACCTGCCCGTTAAGATCAGGGCATGAGTTGCCTATCCGTGGCCTGTTGGCTGCATGAAAGGCCGCATGGCTTCGGGCCGCACTCGATCCGGCTCGCCGTGTGCAAGACATTGCCTAATGGCTTTGCCTAAGTGGCTTTGCCTGAATGGTGTCGTCGCTGAATCCAAGCGGTTCATTCTTCTTTCCTGCTTTTTTCGAGCGCGTCTCAATGTGGATCGTCAACGTTGCGCTAAAGCGGCCCTACACGTTTATCGTGATGGCCATCCTGATCCTGTTGGCAACGCCGTTTGCGCTCCTGACAACGCCGGTCGACGTGCTGCCGGACATCAACATTCCTGTCGTCAGCATTATCTGGACTTACACGGGCCTGTCAGCCGAGGACATGGCCAACCGTATCACGCAGGTCAATGAGCGCAGCCTGACCACGACCGTCAACGATATTGAACATATCGAGTCGCAGTCACTGCCCGGCATCGCCATCCTGAAGGTGTTCCTGCAACCCACCGCGAACATTCAGACGGCCATTGCCCAAACGGTGGCGGTGGAGCAGGCGCAGTTGAAGCAGATGCCGCCGGGTGCCACGCCGCCGCTCGTGATCAGTTATTCGGCCTCCAGTATCCCGGTGATCCAGCTGGGATTGTCCAGTCCCACGCTCTCCGAGCAGGACCTGAACGACTCCGCCCTGAACTTCCTGCGCCCGCAGCTGGTGACCATTCCCGGTGCAGCCGTGCCTTATCCCTATGGCGGTAAAAGCCGGCTGATCTCGGTCGATCTGGATACGCGCGCGCTGCTGGCGAAAGGCCTGACGCCGTCGGACGTGGTGAGCGCCTTCAATGCGCAGAACCTGATCCTGCCGACCGGCACGGCCAAGATCGGCATGAAGGAATACACGATCAACATGAATGGTTCGCCGGCCACCATAGCCGCGCTGAACGACATTCCGGTGCGTACGCTCAATGGTGCAACCACTTACCTGAGAGAGGTCGCCCATGTACGCGACGGCTTCTCTCCGCAGACGAATATCGTGCGTCAGAACGGGCATCGCGGCGTGCTGATGTCGGTGATGAAGAACGGCAGCGCATCGACGCTGTCTATCGTCGATGCGCTTTACGCGCTGCTGCCGAACGCCCGGGCCTCGTTGCCAGCAGACCTCACCATCACCCCGCTTTTCGATCAGTCGGTGTTCGTCAAGGCAGCAGTGCAGGGCGTGATCCACGAAGCGCTGATTGCCGCCGCACTGACGGCCGCGATGATCCTGCTGTTCCTCGGCAACTGGCGCAGCACCTGCATCATCGCGGTTTCCATTCCGCTGTCGATCCTCTCATCCCTGCTTGTGCTGCATGCGCTCGGGCAGACCATCAACATCATGACGCTCGGGGGGCTCGCGCTGGCGGTGGGTATCCTGGTCGACGATGCAACGGTGACCATCGAGAACATCGAGCGGCACCTGCACATGGGTACGGACCTGCACGAGGCCATTCTTGAAGGGGCCGGCGAAATCGCAGTTCCCGCGCTCGTCTCCACGCTGTGTATTTGTATTGTGTTCGTGCCGATGTTCTTCCTGACCGGCGTGGCGAAATTCCTGTTCGTGCCGCTCGCCGAAGCCGTGGTGTTCGCGATGCTCGCGTCATACATCCTGTCGCGTACGCTGGTGCCAACACTCGCGATGTTGCTGATGGGCCACGCGCACAAGCCGAAGAACGGTTCGAAGCCGAATCTGTTCATGCGGCTGTATCACCGTTTCGATGCGGGTTTCGAGCGCATGCGCGCCACCTACATCGTGATCCTGAGCACGCTGCTCGTGCGCCGCCGCATGTTCGCATCGCTGTTTCTTGGCTTTTGCGTGCTGTCGGTGGGACTGGTGTTCGTGCTCGGTGAAGACTTCTTTCCGACGGTCGACGCCGGCGACATCCGCCTGCATATGCGCGCGCCGACCGGCACGCGCATCGAGGAAACCGCGCGGCTGGCTGACCAGGTCGAAGAAGTGGTGCGCCAGGTCGTGCCGGCGGATCAACTCAACACGCTCCTCGACAACCTTGGCTTGCCGTATAGCGGCATCAACTTGTCTTACAGCAACGCGGGCACGATCGGTACGCTCGACGGAGAAATCCAGGTGGCGTTGAAGCCGGACCACGAACCCACGCAGAACTTCGTGGACAAGTTGCGCGCCGTGCTGCCGCAGCGTTTTCCAGGCGTCGAGTTTTTCTTCCAGCCTGCGGACATCGTGACGCAGATCCTGAACTTTGGGTTGCCGGCCGCCATTGACGTGCAGATTTCCGGGGCCGACCAGAAGGGCAATTTCGCAGTTGCCGCGAAGCTCATGAAAGCGATCCGCCAGATTCCCGGCACGGTGGACACGCACATCCAGCAGAAGCTCGACGAACCCGCGCTCAACCTTCAGATGGATCGCACCCGGCTCCAGCAACTCAACCTCACGGCGAACAACGTCGCGCAGAACGTACTGATTTCGTTGTCGGGCAGCTCGCAGACATCGCCGGGTTTCTGGTTCAACAACAAGAACGGCGTTGAGTATTCAGTCGCGGTGCAGACACCGCAGTACCAGATTTCATCGATCGACGAACTGCTGCGCACGCCGGTTTCAGGCAGCGCCACCGGGCCCACGCAGTTGCTTGGCAACCTCGTGCAGGTCACGCCGCAAAGCCAGTTCGCGGTAGTCACCCACTACAACATCCGCCCGGTCATCGACGTGTTCGTGAGCGTGGAAGGGCGTGACCTCGGCAGCATTGCGACAGAGGTCGACAAGCTCGTGAACCAGGCCCGCGCAACGTTGCCGCGCGGCAGTCAGATCGTCGTGCGCGGCCAGGTCGCGACCATGCGTTCGTCGTTCTTCGGCCTGGGTGTCGGTGTGGCAATGGCGATCGTGCTGGTGTATTTGCTGATCGTGGTGAATTTCCAGTCGTGGGTCGACCCGCTGATTATCGTCAGCGCGTTGCCGGCGGCGCTTGCCGGTATCGTCTGGATGCTGTTCCTCACCGGCACGCACCTGAGCGTTCCGGCGCTCACAGGGGCCATCATGACGATGGGCGTGGCGACCGCAAACAGTATCCTGATGGTGTCCTTTGCGCGCCAGCGGCTGCAAGCCGGCGCACCTCCGCTGACCGCGGCACTGGAAGCCGGTGCAAGCCGTATCCGGCCGGTGCTGATGACGGCCTTCGCCATGATCATCGGCATGATTCCGATGGCGCTTGGTTTGGGCGAGGGTTCTGAACAAAACGCGCCTCTCGGCCGCGCGGTGATCGGCGGATTGTTGTTCGCTACTGTTTCCACACTCTTTTTCGTGCCGCTCGTGTTTGCGGGTATTCACAGCCGGCTGGCCCGGCGGCGTGATCGTTCGGCGGGTGACCGGGATGATCATGGCGGCGGGAGTTCAGGCGGCGGTTCAGGCGGCAACCCAGGCCATGATGGCCCGGGCCATGGCGCCGGCGAGCACGTTCCAAGTTAAATATGGCTGACTGATATGACTGAAAAATCTCATGCTTCGCTGGCGATTCCCGCAAGGGATACCGAGGACGGGCACGCGTTGCCGCCTCGGGGCCGGGAATGGAAACGCGCGAAGATCGCCGTCATCGTGGTGCTGGTCCTGCTCGTGCTTGGCGCCGGACGCACGGTGGTGTCGGACGTCATGCAAAGCCACTCGGTGGCTGCAACCTCGCAGCAAAACGCGAAGGTGTACGTGAACGTCATCTTGCCCAAGCAAGCGGTGGGTGGCGGCAACACCCTGCTGCCGGGCACGTTGCGCGGTTACGTGGAGTCGCCTATCTACGCACGCGCCACGGGTTATCTGTTGCACTGGTATGCGGATATCGGCACGCGGGTGAAGCAAGGCCAGTTGCTCGCCGATCTCGATACGCCTGAAATCGACCAGGAACTCGCGCAAGCAGTGGCGCAACGGGATCAGACCTCGTCCAGTCTCGTGCTCGCGAAGAGTTCCTTCGATCGCTGGCAGCAACTGCGCCAACGCGATGCCGTCTCTCAACAGGAACTCGATGAACGCCAGAGCACCTACACCCAGGATGTCGCGAATCTTGCGGCAGCGAACGCCAACGTGCAGCGCCTGAAGCAGCTTGAATCGTTCAAGCGCATCGTCGCGCCGTTCGCGGGTGTGGTGACGCAGCGCAACGTGGATGTGGGCGATTTGATCGATGCGGGCAGCGGCGCGAGCCGTGCGCTCTTCGCGCTGGCGCAGTCGGACCCGCTGAGAGTCTATGTACAGCTTCCGCAGGCTTATGCGCAGAACGTGACGCAAGGGCAGGATGTCATCGTCACGCAGGCGGAGTTGCCGGGCCAGCAGTTCCACGGCTCGATCGCTCATATCTCCGGCGCGATCGACGTCCCGACCCGGTCGCTGCAGATCGAAGTGCGCTTGCCCAATCCCGATAGCAAGCTGCGGCCCGGTGCGTACGTTCAGGTTTCGCTGCCTGCTACCGTGCGGGCGCCCTTGCTGGTGCCGGGCAACGCGCTACTGTTCCGCTCCGAAGGGCCACGGGTTGCGGTCGTCGATCAGAACGGCAAGGTCGATCTGCGCAAGATCGTGATTGCGCAGGACCTGGGGCAGTCGCTGGAGATTGAAAGCGGCATTGAAGCAACCGACAAGATCATCATCAATCCAAGCGATTCCATTGCAGACGGTGACCATGTCCTGATCGCGCCGCAGCAGCCTGCCAAGAAGGGGACATCGTGAAGCGCGCGCGCCCGAGGCCGGTTCAGTGGCCGATTCTGCCGGCACGGCTCAAGAGCCTCAAGACCCTCAAGACCCTGATCGCGAGTACGACCGTGGTCGCATCCGGAGTGGTCCTGCTGTCCGCCTGCACGGTTGGGCCGGACTACAAGCAGCCTCACGCCGATGCACCGCCCGCGTGGCACACCGATTCGTACTGGCGTCTCGCCGAGCCGTCGCACGCGCCGCTGGCCCCGCAATGGTGGGCGAGTTTCGGCGATGAATCGTTGAATGGCTTCGAACAGCAGGCGCTTGCGCAGAACCAGACGCTCGCCGCCGCAAGTGCCCATTACGCGCAGGCGCGTGCGACGCTCGCCAACAACCGTGCGCAGCAGGTGCCCGAGGTCGATCTCGGCGCGAGCGGGTCACGCTTCCGGATATCGCAGAACCGGCCACTGACCAACTACGCCACGCCGACACAGTCGACGGTGCAGAACAACATCATGGTCGGTCCGACTATCAACTACGACACCGACCTGTTTGGCCGGATTCGCCGCGAAGTCGAAGGAGCGACAGCGTCTGCCGAGCAATCGCGAGACGATCTCGCCAACGCGCGGCTCGTGTTGACCACGGACCTCGCGAGCGACTACTTTTCGATGCGCGAACTCGATGCCGAAATCGACGTGTTGAACCGGTCAGTCGTCCTGCAGCAGAAGGCACTGGATTACGTGAGCACTGAGCATGACCTCGGTTCGGTGTCCGGGCTCGACGTGCTGCAACAGAAATCCGAACTCGATTCCACGCGGGTCCAGGCTCGCCTGCTGCTCAACCAGCGCGCCCAGTTCGAACATGCGATCGCCGCGCTGATCGGCGTGCCCGCACCGCAGTTCGCCATTGCGCCGAAGGTGATCGATGCTTCCGTCCCCACGATCCCGCTTGGACTGCCGAGCGATCTGCTGCAGCGGCGTCCTGACATTGCGTCCGCGGAACGCGCGATGGCGGCTGCAAATGCGCAGATCGGCGTGGCGAAAGCTGCGTTTTTCCCGAGCCTTTCGCTGATGCCGGGCATCGGCTGGGAAAGCACGCAGTTCGCCAGCCTGCTGACCGCGCCCACGCTGATGTGGACCCTGGGCGCCACACTCGGCCAAGTCGTCTTCGATGGCGGCCGGCGCGCCGCCAATGTGGACTTTGCAAGCGCCGGTTATCAGGCGGCCGAAGCAAACTATCGCCAGACGGTGCTTAATGCATTCCAGCAGGTGCAGGATGGCGTGACCGGGTTATCGGTGCTCGATGCGGCATCGAAGGAGTCGCAGGAGGCCGTCACGGACGCGCGGCGTTTGCTCTCGCTCGCCAACGATCGTTATTCGGGCGGGCTGGTTGCCTTCCTCGATGTGATCACCGCTCAGCAGTCGCTGCTCACGAGCGAGCGTCAGGATGTGCAGATTCATGGCCAGCAATGGACGATGTCGGTGTCGCTGGCAAAGGCGCTGGGGGGCGGCTGGGACGTCAACGCGGCAGCACCGGAGAAAACGGCGGCAACCAACCCGCCAAACTGATTTGACGCGCGATTGGCGGGTCCCGACCCGGGCCGCGCTGGACCACGCGAGACCGGGTTACGCCACTCGCCGCAGGGAGAGAGAAAACGTTTTTCTATAATGGGAAGACGTACACAAGAAGGCGCGCATGAAATTGCTCATCGTGGAAGACGAACACAAGGTCGTTGACTATCTGCGCTCCGGCTTGACGGAGCAGGGGTGGATTGTCGACGTAGCCCTTGACGGCGAGGAGGGCACGCATCTCGCGATCGAATTCGACTACGACGTGATCGTGCTCGACGTCATGCTGCCCAAACGCGACGGCTTCAGCGTGCTGAAGGCGCTGCGCGCGCATAAGGCGACCCCCGTCATCATGCTGACCGCGCGCGACCAGATCAACGACCGGGTGCGGGGCCTGCGCGAAGGCGCCGACGATTACCTGACCAAGCCGTTCTCCTTCCTGGAACTGGTCGAGAGGCTGCATGCGCTGGCGCGGCGCACCCGCGTGCAGGAGTCGACGCTGATCTCGCTGGGCGACCTGTATGTCGATTTGATCGGCCGGCGCGCCACGCGTGACGGCGTGCGGCTGGACCTGACGGCCAAGGAATTCCAGTTGCTGAGCGTGCTGGCGCGCCGCCAGGGCGATATCCTGTCGAAGACGGCAATCACCGAACTGGTCTGGGACGTCAATTTCGACAGCCATACCAACGTGGTGGAAACCGCGATCAAACGTCTACGGGCCAAGCTGGACGGCCCCTTCCCGACCAAGTTGCTGCACACGGTGCGCGGCATGGGCTACGTTCTGGAGGTCCGCGAAGAAGCGGGAACATCATGAATCGATCAATCGCCCGGCGTCTGGCTTTCATGTTCGCGGCCGTCGCGCTGTTTGTCTTTACGCTGGTCGGAACCGGGCTTTTCCTGGTGTTGCGCACGCAACTCGAATTGCATTTGCGCGAGTCGCTCGACGACCGCACGCAGATCGCGCGGATCATCGTGTATCACGCGATCACGCCTGAAAAATGGAAAATGGCGCGCGAAAAGCTCACTGACATGACTCCGCGCGACGGCGTCACGTTGTATTCAGTGTGGAGCGCCGATTCGTCCTACCACTTCGGCAAACCGGTCACCGGACAGGTCATGGACCGATGGTCGGGCGGCTACGAACGGGTGCGAACCGGCCCCGGCAGCGAAAACGACATGCTGACCAACACGGTCGAGCTTCCCGCTTATGGCACGCGGCCAGCGGTGATGCTGCAGGTCGCGGCCGGTTATTCGGCCAACGCGCGAACCATGCGCG
>Ga0302314_10017165_pt1 | contig 12157 bp, 7 predicted proteins | sample III_Palsa_N2_3_FD_200533 | JGI IMG/M metagenome (GOLD analysis project Ga0302314, IMG submission 200533) | Peat permafrost microbial communities from Stordalen Mire near Abisko, Sweden - III_Palsa_N2_3 | ecosystem: Environmental > Terrestrial > Soil > Palsa > Peat permafrost | place: Sweden...
TTTGGGTGACCTCAGGACGATCATGGGCCAGCGCGGCCGGGTGGCGTCGCCGTCGGCGCGGGCGGTGTCCTGGATACGCAGGATGGTCTCGACCGCCTCGTCCAGTACCCCGGCCATGAGCTGGTGCATCTCTTCCGGGTCGTCACCTTCGACGAAGCGGGGCTCCCAGCCGCAGCCGCGCAGGAACTGGCCCAGTTCCTCTTCCTCGATGCGCGCAAGCACGGTCGGGTTGCTGATCTTATAGCCGTTGAGGTGCAAGATCGGCAGGACGGCGCCGTCGCTCACGGGGTTGAGGAATTTGGTGGAGTGCCAGGAGGTCGCCAGCGGGCCGGTCTCTGCCTCGCCGTCACCGATGACGCAGGCGACGATCAGGCCCGGGTTGTCGAACGCGGCGCCGAACGCGTGGCTGAGCGAATACCCCAGTTCACCGCCCTCGTGGATCGATCCCGGCGTCGTCGGGGCGACGTGGCTGGAAATGCCGCCCGGGAAAGAGAACTGAGTGAACAGCTTCTTCAGCCCGGCTTCGTCCTGGCTGACGTCGGGATAGATCTCGCTGTAGGTGCCTTCCAGGTACGTGTTGGCCACCAGCGCGGGCCCGCCGTGACCTGGGCCGGCCACATAGAACATGTTCAGGTCAAATTTTTTGATCACCCGGTTCAGGTGCACGTAGATGAAATTCTGGCCCGGAGTCGTGCCCCAGTGCCCGACGACCAGCGGCTTCACGTCCGACAGCGCCAGCGGCCGCTTCAGCAGCGGATTATCGTAGAGGTATATCTGGCCGACCGACAAATAGTTGGCGGCGCGCCAGTACGCGTCCATCCCGTGCATCAGTTCAGGAGAAAGCGGGCCCCGCGCGCTTGTCGCCGGGGTGAGCAGCTGTGATTCCGGGAAATTATTCATCAGACGTTTCCTTGGATGACGCGAGTGTGTCACCAAGGTCTGGAGCGACATTCCCGGCGAGTGGACGCGCCGAATGGGCGCTCCGAATCAGCCGGGCCGGATATCACTCCGAGCCTACACCGCCGCGTCGTAGACGTTCCGGGCCGCCCGCAGCGGGCGCGGTTCCGGGCCGAGGAGCCGGGCGCGGAGGTAGCCGAGGGCGTGCGCGCGGAGCCGGGAGACGTGCATCTGGGAGATGCAGAGCCGCTCGCCGATCTGCGCCTGGGTCATGCCGTCGTGGAAGTCCATGAACAAGATCTGCTGCTCGCGCGGGGGCAGCTCGCTCCAGTGGGCGGCGACGGCGTGCATGCCGAGCATGTGCTCAAGCCGCGGATCCTCCTCCCCGAGCGCGTCGGCCAGGGTGACCGCGCCGGCCTGGCCGGCCAGCGGCATGTCCAGCGAGGACGGCTGGAAGGCGAGCTCGGCCTGCCGGGCCTGTTGCAGCTCGTCGACGCTGATCCCCAGGTGCCTGGCCAGGTCGGTGTCGGCCGGGGTGCGGCCCAACTGCTGGGTCAGCGGCCCGGTCGCGTCGCGGACCAGGAGGACCAGCTCCTGCACCGGGCGCTCGACCCGGAGCGGCCAGCGCTTGTCCCGGAAGTACCGCTTGAGCTCGCCGCTTATGCACGGCCGAGCATAGGCGGCCAGGTTGGGGCCGACCGCCGGATCGAAGTGGCTGATCGCCTTCAGCAGGCCGAGATACCCCACCTGCATCAGGTCCTGGGTCGGCACCGGGCCGCCCCAGTATGGTCGCACGCAGGACCGGACCAGGCCCTGGTAACGGGTGACGAGCAGCTCGCACGCCGCCGCGCGGCGCTGGCTGGCCTGCGGCAGCGACTGGACCAGGCTCAGCAGCGCCTGGTCATCCAGGTCGGCCAGCTCCTCTTTGACTGCCCACCAGGGCGCGGCGGGCTGACCTATAACGGGATCGGTGGCCGGTACTGTTGCTGACGGGGGTGCTGCCATGTTGACCTCGGCTCGGCGAGAGCGGATAAGGACCGCCGGGTCCGGGGCAGCCAGGTACGCGTCCATGTGCGGGCAAAAGACAACGTTTTACCTGTAATCACCACATTAGGGCACCGTTACGCCGACGGCAATGCGCGGCGGGCGATAGCGAGGAATGAGGACCGCGCGTGTGTTTCTCGCCTCAGGCTGACGTCGCCGGGGGGCTGGTGATCGGCGCGATCGGGATCTACGCCGTCCGCCACGTCCGCCAGCGCCGCGAGTTCGTCGCCGTGGCGTGGATTCCGCTGCTGCTCGGGGCCCACCAGTTCATCGAGGCGCTCGTCTGGCTGTGGCTTCAGGGTCATGTGCCGCGTGGGATCGGCCAGGTCGCGCTGTGGGCCTACCTGCTGATCGCCTTTGTCGTGCTGCCCGTGTTCATCCCGCTGGCCGTCATCGCGCTCGAGCCGACGAGGCGGCGGAAGGGGATGATGGTGCCCTTCGCGTTGATCGGAACCGTGGTCGGGGCGATCCTGCTGGCGGCCATGGTCCGCGGTCCGATCGGCGTGAGGCTTGCCTCGTACCACCTTTCGTACAGCATCAGGGTCCCTTACGGCTTCCTGATCATCGCTCTCTACGTCGTCGCCGTGTGCGGGCCGCTGCTGATGTCGGGGTACCGCAACGTCGTCATCTTCGGCGCCGTCAACCTCGTCGCCGTCATTGTCATCGCCAAGCTCACCATCTCGGGGTTCGCTTCGGTCTGGTGCGGGTGGGCGGCCGTCTCCAGCGCCGCGATCGCGCTGCACTGCCGCAACGCCGAGCCCGCTACTCAACCGCGCCGAGATCGCGCCGGCGGGGTGATCTCCGCTGGCTGACTTCTCACCGAGCAGTTCGGCGTCGCGTCATCGACGCGTTCGTTCGGCTCCGCGCCTATGCTTAGGGTCAACGACATTCAGCTGGCCGATGTCGCCCGCGACATCGTAGCGCGCCGCCTGCGGCTATTCCCCGATCCTGATCTGCCCCTGGGTGACAAGACGTGAGGCACTCGCTGACGTATGTGGCGCCGTCCCGGTCCGCGCAGCGGATCTGGCTGATTTCGTGGAGAGTGAGCGCATGGACGGACAGCTGCTGTCGGAGACTTTTGTTGAGCTGACCGACACTATGGTCGCCGATTTCGACATCATCGACTTCCTGCACGTGCTGACCAGGCGCAGCGTCGAGCTGCTGAACGTTTCCGCGGCCGGGCTACTGCTGGCCGACCCGCGCGGGGAACTGCGGGTGGTGGCCGCCTCGAGCGAGGCCGCCCGGCTGCTTGAGCTGTTCCAGCTGCAAAGTGACCAGGGACCCTGCCTGGACTGCTTCCGCTCCGGCCAGCCGGTGTCGGCCACCGACCTGGGCGCCGACCAGCGCTGGCCCCGGTTCGCCGACGCGGCCGGACAGGCCGGCTTCTCCGCCGTGCAGGCGCTGCCGATGCGGCTGCGCGACCAGGTCATCGGCGCGCTCAACCTCTTCCGCGGCACCGTCGGCGATTTCGACGCCGGCACCGTCCAAGTCGGCCAGGCGCTGGCTGACGTGGCCACCATCAGCCTGCTGCACGAGCGCAGCATGCGCCGCCGGGACACCCTCAACGAGCAGCTGCAGACCGCGCTGAACAGCCGGGTCGTCATCGAGCAGGCCAAGGGCAAGCTCGCCGAGCGGCTGGGCATCGACGTCAACCAGGCGTTCACGTTGCTGCGCGACCAGGCCCGCAATCGCAACCAGCGCCTGTCGGACGTCGCCCGCGCCTTCGTCGACGGCACCCAGATGATCGCCGACCCCGCCAGCGGCAGTCTGAGAACCAGCCGCCCCGGCACCGCGCAGCCTCGCCGCGGACCCCGGCCCGCGCCGTAGACGCGGCCGGGGTCCGCCGGTGCACGCGGCCGGGTCAGGACGGCTGCGGGACGATCCGGATGTAAGGCTTGGGCTCCTCCCAGCTGCCGAAGAGCTCCTTGGCCTGGTCGTTGGAGACCGAGCCGGCGATCACGACGTCCTCGCCCTGCTTCCAGTTGGCCGGGGTGGCGACCTTGTTCTTGGCGGTCAGCTGCAGGGAGTCGATCGCCCGCAGGATCTCGTCGAAGTTGCGGCCGGTCGTCATCGGGTAGAGCAAGATCAGCTTGATCTTCTTGTCCGGGCCGACCACGAAGACGCCGCGCACGGTCTGGTTGTCGGCCGCCGTCCGGTCGGCCGGGTCACCGCTGACGTCGGCGCCCAGCATGCCGTAGGCCTTGGAGATGGCGAAGTCGACGTCCCCGATCATCGGGAAGTTCGGGGCGGTCCCCTGCGTCTCCTCGATGTCCGCGGCCCAGGCGGCGTGCTTGTCGAGCGGGTCGACCGACAGCGCCAGGAGCTTCACCCCCCGCTTGTCGAACTCCGGCTTGATCGAGGCCATGTAACCGAGCTCGGTCGTGCAGATCGGGGTGAAGTCCTTCGGGTGCGAGAACAGCACGGCCCAGGAATCGCCGATCCAGTCGTGGAAGTTGATCGTGCCTTCTGTGGTCTCGGCGGTGAAGTCCGGAGCGGTGTCGCCAATCGTCAAGCTCATCGTGAGTCTCCATTCGAGATGTAGGTCCCACGCCGGAAAGCGTGCGGTCTCACTTATCACCTGAGACTCTACGGATCCGGCGCTCCCTGAACGTTCCCTGGTTAGCTCGCGCTTCCCTTCGCCTGTCAGATTAATCGACACCCGGTCGGTCCAGAAGCTGCGACTCCTGCGTCATGAGAGCCCCGGAAGGGTCAGGGCGCTGAGTTGGCGCTGGACGCGCTGGGCGTCGTGGTCGCGGCCTTGCTGCTGGTAGAGGTCGAGTGCCTGCCGCCAGATCGTGCGGGCTTGTTCGTGCTGGCCGAGGGCGGCGTGGGGATGGCCGAGGTGGTCGAGGGTGTCGGCCGACTGGTAGGTGTTGCCGATGGTCCGACGCAGTGCCAGCGCCTGCTGGTAGTGGTCGATGGCCTGCTGGTGGTGGCCGGTATGGTGCTCGATGTAGCCGAGGCTGTTGAGGGTGTCTGCCTCGCCGACGGAGTGGCGGTGCTCTCGGTGTACGGCGAGGGCGGTCTGGCACTGGGCGCGGGCGGTGTCGTAGTTGCCCACGCGCGCGGTGCACCAGCCGACCATGTGCAGCGCGTCGGCTTCCCACGTCGCCTGGTTGACGGCCCGATAGAGGTCTAGCGCGCGGGTGGCGTGGTGCAGCTCCTGCCGGACGTCGCCGCCCCGTTCCCAGGCCCACGCGAGCGTCCGGTGGGTGTGGGCCTGCTCGGTCAGATCGCGCTGGACCTCGGCCAGGGACAGGGCGTGGTACAAGTGCCCGATCGCGTCCTCGTGGCAGTTCAGGTCGGCGTAGGCGCGGCCGAGGAACCGGTGGACGCGAGAGCGGGTGGCAGGGTCGGGATGGCGGGTGGCATCCTCCAACGCGTGCTTCCAGCAGGCGAGCTCGTCGTGGCGGTGCCCGCGCCGGATGTGGAAGGTGCTCAGGGTCCAGGCCAGCTGCCATACGGCGGGGTGCCAGGCCTGGACAACGGCGGTGCGCTGGGCGGCCAGCAGGTTCGAGTGCTCGGTGTCGAACCAGGCCAGCGCCGTCGCCATGTCGCTCAGGGGCTGGGGGCGGGTGCCGGGAGCGGGCGCGTCGAGCGGCAGCAGCGGCCGGTGCGGATGCAGGAGTCGATCGGCGGCGCTGGCGGTGTGCAGGTAGTGGTCGCATACTCGCTGCCGGGCGTCCCGCTGTTCGGCGTCGGTGTGGCGGGCGCCGGCCTGTTCGGCCGCGTAGGCGCGGAGCAGATCATGGAAGGCGTACCGGCCGGGGGCGTGCTCGCTGATCAGGTGAGCGGCCGTCAGCGCGTCCAGGGCCCGGCGGGCGTGGTCAGGCTCGAGGGCGGCCAGGCTGGCCGTCGCCTCCAGGCTGATGTCCGGGCCGGGATGCAGCCCGAGCAGCCGGAAGACGCGGGCCGCCTCGGGGCTGAGGGCGTGGTGGGACCAGGAGAACACCGCGCGCAGGTCCGCCGCGTCGTCCCGCGTGGCCAGCGCGTCCAGCAGGCGGCGGGCGTCGCGCAGCCTGTCAACCAGTCCTGACAGCGGGCCCCCCGGTTGAAGCGCCGCGCTGGCGGCGGCCAGGTTCAACGCCAACGGCAGCCGGATGCAGGCCCTGATCAAGTCGTCGACGGCCTGTTCTTCCGCCATCACGCGTTCGCGGCCCAGGCGGCGGACGAGCAGATCACGAGACTCGTCATGAGTCAGCAGGTCGAGCGTGAGGGGAACCGCGCCGTGCAGGGCGATCAGGCTGACGAGCTGGTTGCGGCTGGTGACCAGGACCAGGCAGCCGGGCGCACCCGGTAGCAGCGGCCGCACCTGCTCGGCATCGCGGGCGTTGTCAAGCACGATCAGCATCCGCCGGCCGGCCAGCTCGGAGCGGTAGAGCGCGGCCTGCTCGTCCGGATCGGCCGGTATACGCCGTGCGGGCACGCCGAGCGCGGTCAGGAACCGGCGCACGACGGCGGCCGGCGGCAGTGGAAGGCCGGCCGGGTCGAAGCCGCGCAGGTTGACGTACAGCTGCCCATCGGGGAAGCGGTCGGAGTGCTGATGCGCCCAGTGCACGGCCAGGGCGGTCTTGCCGATGCCGGCGGTGCCGCTGATGGCCGAGATCACCACCGCGCCGCCCGTCTCGGCCTCCTGCGTCAGCAGCCCGGACAGCGACTTGAGCTCGGCGCCGCGGCCGACGAAATGCCGTACCGCAGCGGGCAGCTGCCGCGGAACCAGAGGCGGTCGAGCCGACACCGGCGCACCCTCGGCCAACGGCGGTGTGCGTGGTGTAAGCAGCTCGGGGTCGCCCGCCAGGACGCGTTCGTGCAGGTCGCGTAGTCCGGGTCCAGGCTCGATGCCAAGCTCGTCGACCAGCGCCCGGCGGGCCTGCTGGTAGGCGGCCAGGGCTTCGGCTTGGCGGCCGCACCGGTAGAGGGCGAGCATGAGCTGGCCGTGGAAATGCTCACGGACCGGATGGCGTGCGGTCAGGTCCCGCAGCTGGGGGATCAGCTGCTCGTGGCGGCCGTCGTGCAGGTCGGCCTCGACGCGCCATTCCACCGCCTGCAGCTGCAGCTGGTCCAGGTGCGGCACCCACCGATCGCGCAGCAGCTGCGAGGGGATATCGGCCAGCGCCGCGGTCGCGGTCCGCGCGGTTTCCGGCCACCGTCCCGCGCGGACCGCCGCGCCCGCCTGCCGGGTCAGCGCCTCGAAGAGCGACGCATCCAGCTCGTCGCCGGAGATCTCGATGGCGTAGCCGGGAGGACGGGTCACGATCCGCGCCGCGGCCCGGGTGTCCAGCCGCCGCCGCAGCCGCATGACCAAGGCGCGGATCGCGTCCTGGGCGCCGCTGGGCGGCGCGCCATCCCACACCAGCTCGGCGATTTCGTCGGCCGGCAGCGGCTGGTTCGCCCGCCAGAGGAGCACCGCGAGCAGCGTCCGCAACCGGGCCGCTGAAATGGTATTGGAATCACCGGCTTTCACCTGCAAAGGCCCCAGCACCTTGAATTGCATCGGGTCTCCAGCTCTGGCGCCAAGCCCGGATAAATTCCGATAACGGACATTATCACGCGCCTATCACGCGGATATCACCCGCCCTTGCGAGCCTTCTCGTGCGGGCAGATTCCGCGACCGCAGCCATGCGGGAATCTCCAGAAAGGACTAAGCATGCGAAGTAAGCTAGCCGCCGCGGTGGGCGGACTCGTCCTCGCGGTCGCGCTCGGCGCGCCCGTCGGCGCGCAGGCGGCGGTCATCCATTCCGGAGCCGGAGCCGGAGCCGGAGCCGCATCGGTCAAGGCCGGCGTCAGGCCGGAAAGCACCCCGCCCGGTGACGACACCTGCGCTTCCATCTGGGACGAGGGAATCGGAGAGTACGCCAGCCCTGATGCTGACCCGCAAGAAGACGATCTTACGGCGACGTACTTCGAGCCGCTCTCGGACTTCGGCAGCGAGGCAGCCGTCCCTGTCTACTGCAACCTCTCCGTCACCAGTGTCAGCGGCGTGTTCCAGATATTTGATGGGATCAGCGGTGAATGCCTGCAGCCGGTTGTCTATACGGACGGCTCGAATACGTATAACACGGTCGACGAGCTCGCGTGCGGGACGTCGACGACGACCTACTGGTACGCCACACCCGTGAGCACGTATCACAGCCAAACCGTGTACGTACTCACGAACTACGATAGCGGCGTATGCCTGTACGACTATCTGCAGGTGCCGGCGACCTACGTCTCGCCGTGCAGCGACTCTGACCACTTCGAGTGGTTCGTCTGGGATGCCCTGCCGTAACGAGGTCATTACCGCCCGACGCGCTTCCGGGACCGACGGGTCCGCGATCAAACGGATCAAACGGTCCCCGGAAGCCCGTCTGTCGCGAAATATGGCTTACGAGGCGCCAGGGCTGCTTCGCCCGGGGACGGGCGATGGGCTAGCTTGGGAACGCGGATGTCGGACCTGCGCGGGCCGGGGGCTCATTTGATGGCGAGAGCTTGGCAACAGCTGGTGCGGGCATCGGCCGTTCCGGGCTACGGCTACCGGTACCGGCGCTGGGTGCTCGACTCGCTGCGGTACGTCGACGTCCAGGACCTCGCGACCGGCGGTGACCACATCCCGGAGCTGAGCGACGTCTACGTCGATGTCGCGCTGGTCAGCCGCGCCCCCAGCCAGGCGTCCGGCACCCCGCCCGGCACCCCGCTCGTCGCCGCGACCGAGGACACCTCGCAGCGGCACTCGATCAGCGAGCTGCTCGACGGCCGCCCGCGGGTGGTCCTGGCGCTGGTCGGCCAGCCCGGAAGCGGCAAGAGCACGCTGCTCGCGCACGCGGCCCGCCGCAGCGCCCGGATAGCCATCCCCGGGCAATCGGGCCGGCGGCGGGTCCCGATCCTGCTGGCGCTGCGCGAGGTGGCCGCGTCGATCGTCGCCGATCCGGCGATCTCGCTGCCGAATGTCGTGCGCGCCGCCGTCGGCGGCGCGGCAGGCAGGGAACCCGGCGGCTGGTGGGAGCGCCAACTCGACCGCGGCCGGTGCCTGGTCCTGCTCGACGGCCTTGACGAGATCGCCCGCGACGAGGATCGCCTGGCCGTGGCCGCCTGGGTCAGCCGGCAGGTCACCGCCCATCCGGACAACCACTTCGTGGTCACCTCCAGGTCCTTCGGCCTCCCCGGCCCGCTCACCGCGCAGGCGGACGTCCTCGTGGTCCGGCCGTTCACGGCCGAGCAGGCGCAGCTCTTCCTTGATCGCTGGAGCCTGGCGGCCGAACGGCACGCGACCGGCGCCTCCGGCCGGACCGCGCAGCGGGCCGTGCGCCTGCGCGCCCGCGAGTCCGCCGCCAGGCTCACCTTCCTGCTCCAAGAGCACCCGGCCCTGCGCGACCTGAGCACCAACCCGCTGCTGCTGACGATGATCGCCACCGCGCACCGGTACCGCGGCGCGCTGCCCGGCAGCCGGGCCGACCTCTACGGCGAGATCTGCCAGGTCCTGCTCTCCCGCCGCAGCCAGGCCAAGGACCTGCCGCAACTCCTGTCCTGGCCCGCCAAGCAGACGCTGCTGTCGGCGCTCGCCTACCAGATGATGCGCGACCACGTCACTGACCTCGGCGCCGACCGCGTGCTTGAGATCCTCGGGCCCCAGCTTGAGCGCTTCTCCGCCTCGGTCACCGGCGAGGCGTTTCTCGACGACATGTCGAGCAACGGGCTGTTCGTCGAGGCGAGCGCGGGCCGGTACGCCTTCACCCACCTGACGTTCCAGGAGTACCTGGCCGCCCGGCACGTCAGCGCCACCTCCGACCTGGTCAAGAGCCTGGCCGACAACGTCAGCGACCCCTGGTGGCACGAGACCATCCTGCTGTACGCGGCGACCGCCGACGCCAGCCCGATCGTCCGCGCCTGCCTCGAAAGCGGCACCATCGCCTCCCTCACGCTGGCCTTCGACTGCGACGAAGCCAGCGCCGAGATCGACCCGGAGCTGCGCCAGCGGCTCGACCGGGAACGCAAGCGGGCGTACGAGCCGGACTGCCCCCCGGCGCACCGCCGCCTGATCGCGGGGACGCAGGCGGCCCGACTGATCCGCCGGACCCTGGTCACCGCGACCGGAACCAGGATCTGCGCCCGGCCCGTCCCGGCCGACCTGTACTGGATCTTCCTCCGCGACACCCAGGCGCCCCAGCCCGACCGCCCGTGCGATCCCCAGGCCGACCAGCCCGCCACCGGTATCTGGGGCACCGAGGCGCGCGCGTTCGTCAGCTGGCTGAACTCGATCACCGCGACCGCCACCGGCATCGAGGTCAGGCTCCCGCGCCACGATGAACTCCAGCAGCCGGCCATCGCCGACGCCCTGGCCGGCCAGCTCCCGGCCTCGGTGACGTGCGCGTGGACCCAGTCGCCGCCGGGGCTGTGGCTCCGTCCGGGCCAGCCACACCCGCACGAGCTAGCGGGCGAGGCCATCAGCCGGGCCGTCGCGGGCGACGCCAGGAACACCGCGATACTGCCGCAGGTGCTCACGGCGGCGGTCCTCAACGTGGCCCTCAACATCGCCAGCGACCTCGACGACATCGGCGCCCTGAGCCTTGCGCTGGCGCGGGACCTGAACGTCCGCGCCAACTCCAACGGGCGCGCGGTCGAGCTCATGCACGCGCACGCCCACGCCATCGTCTTGACCTACGCCCACGCCCACGAGCTCACCCGGGCCGGCGTCATCACGCACGCGTGCGCGGCCGACCCCGGTCTCCTCCGCACCCTCGACCTCACCCGTGCCCGCGCCCTCGCCGACGCTGTCGCCAGCGACCTGGCCAGCGCGCTCGGCCTCGGCCACACCCGCGCGGTCAGGCTCGCCGCCGCCATCGACCTCGACCTGAACGTCCTCGGCGCCTTCGACTTCGACGTCGCCCACGCGGGCGAGCTCCATGACGTCCACGCCAACGGCCTCGACCAGGCCCACGCGCTCGCGCGCAGCATCCTGCACGCCCCCGACCTCAGCGTGGCCAGCGTCGACACCCTCCACCCGGGGCTGCCGGTCCCCGGTGTCCTCGGGCTCCCGCTGCGCTGGGTCGGCGACGGGCCGCTGGCCGGCACCCTGCTGCAGGTACTGGCCGCGAACCCGGCCGCCGGGGCCGGGGACCGGCCGCCGCCCGCCGACCCGTTCCTGGCCTACGCGCTCGCGCTGTCGTCCCGAGCCGGGATCCACGAGACCACGCGGCTGACGGCGGACCTCGGCCGCCCGCTGACCGACGCGCTCCGCGGCCTGACGGCGGCGCAGCCCAGCCCGAGCATCGGCTCCCCCGGCTGGCACCAGGCGACCGGGCTCAGCCGCCTGACCGACGCCTGCGGGCCGATGGCCGCCGCGCACCGGCCGCCCGACCCGCCCGAGGCCGCGGCGCTGCGGGCGGTCGCGCTCGACCTGGCAGAAAACGCCACCGCGGGCACCGCCGGCGCAGGCACGGACGCCCCCGACGTGCTGCGCACGGTCGCCGCCACGGTCACCCTGATCGAGAACCGGAGCAAGGGCGAGTCCACCGTCGGCGAGTCCATCATCCTCGCCCTCGTCTAGCCGAGCGCGGGCTCTCGGCCCGCAGCCGATCACGAGCCGCGGGCTGGCTGCGTGGAACTCACCGTCCGTTCAGAAAATCAAGATCTTCCTTTGGAACGGACCGTGGCTCCACCCTTCTCGCCCGTAAGCCCTTGGCTGCGGGCATGCGTCATGTTTTGGTGAAGTCCGGATGCACGGGATTGACGATGGGGTGAACCAGGCGGGCGGGGAGGACGTTCCATCGGTTGCGGCTATTCGAGCAGGGAGCGCCCGCAGCCTGACTCGCCGAGCGCAGGCCGTGGGTTTATTGTGTCGCGTTGTGAACCTCGGTCCTATCTGGCATGCTTCACCGCATGGCTGATGGGTCTTGGCGCAACAAGCTCTACTACGGGGACAATCTTGGTTTGCTGCGCAAGCACATGCCAAGCGAGAGCGTTGATTTGATTTATCTTGATCCGCCCTTTAATTCAAATCGTGCGTACAGCGTTCTGTTCAACGAGAAGAGCGGTACTGAGCCGCCCGCCCAGATCGAGGCCTTCGACGATACCTGGACGTGGAGCTACGAGACGGCGGCCTTGTATGCGGAGCTGCTTAATGGCGATGCGCCGGCTGCGGTCAAAGATGCCATGGAAGCTATGCGCAGGCTGCTCGGCGACAATGACCTGCTCGCCTATCTCGTCATGATGGTGGTTCGCCTGATCGAGTTGCACCGTG
>Ga0302314_10017166_pt1 | contig 12157 bp, 13 predicted proteins | sample III_Palsa_N2_3_FD_200533 | JGI IMG/M metagenome (GOLD analysis project Ga0302314, IMG submission 200533) | Peat permafrost microbial communities from Stordalen Mire near Abisko, Sweden - III_Palsa_N2_3 | ecosystem: Environmental > Terrestrial > Soil > Palsa > Peat permafrost | place: Sweden...
TGAAATTACCGAAGAGTTAGGGGTGTTCATCGGACACATGGCCCCGCGACCGTGCCGCAATGGGCGTCGTTGGGCCATGGTAATCAGAGTTCGAAGCCAGAATTGACGTGGCCAACTCATCCGTCAACAGACTTGAACGAGCGATGATCTGTTTACGGGCGAGCGCTGGAAGACGGCTCGCCAGTCGAAACACCTTGACTCCTCTGAGAAGGTTAACGTAGCTTCACTTTGGTTGCGCTCGCGGGCACGGCCCTACAAGGGGGAAGGCTAATGAACGGTGGGATTAGGCTTGATTCCGTCGCGCCCGGGTTGGCGGCCGTGCTTTTGATGGCGCTGCCCGCTTCAGCGGGGACGCTGAGTGTGCCTGGCACGTCAAATCCGTTCCTGGCTGGAATGCCGAGTGGGTCGACGTGTTGTGGTGGTGATGTGGCCCCGGGAGAATCCCCCGTTTATGCCGGCGCCGTCACCGGCGGCTCGATTATCACATTCACCGACGTCACAGGCAGCGTCAACTTCGAACCCGGAGTAGCAACTGATCCTCCGACTGGGAACTCGGGGGACTTGGTTAACGATACGACTGTCGTCAACGGCATTGCGGGTTATGCAAACGCACCCGTAGATGCCTTGATCGGCGTCTTCCTCGGCTCCGGCCTCCCAACTGCGACGCCAGCGACGACTGAACTTGATCTTTCCGCAGGGACGACGACTCCTGGGCTGCAGCAGGTCTTCTACATCGGCGACGGCTACGGTTACGAAGATACGAGCGGTACAACGTTGGATTTCACCGTGCCAACCGGCGCGACCAGGCTTTATCTCGGAACGGTCGATGGCTTCGGGTGGGCTAATAATATCGGCGTCATCGATGTCACCGTGAACGGAGTTTCGTCCGTCCCCGAACCCGCGACCTGGGCGATGATGCTGATCGGCCTCGGGGGCTTGGGTTCCGTCATGCGCGCGCGCCGCCGGGCTTTGGCGACTCTCGCAGCCTGATCTAGAAACGTCTCCGACCCACGAGCGGCCTCTCCCACTGATGGCGAGGTGGGTCAGCAGCACCCCTTGGCGACGCCTTCGCGGCGGGGGTCGGCGCCGCCTTCCAGGTGACCATCGCGGAAGATGATCCCGTGCAGGCCCGAGCCTTCGCCGGCGTAGCCGCCCGTGACGGCGACGCCCCTGGCCGCGAGGCCTGCGACCACGCCCGGCGCCAGCTTCTCGGGTTCGGTGGCGTAGAGATCGCGGAGCGCCACGAGATTGGGCAGGTCGATGGCGTCCTGCACCGATAAATTCCACTCGAACATGCCGACGATAGCCTTGACCACGTAAGAGGGGATGGCGAGCCCGCCGGGCGATCCCACCGCGGCGACGAAATCGCCGCGCGCATCGAGGATGATCGCCGGCGACATCGATGAGCGCGGCCGCTTGCGCGGACCCACGGCGTTGGCGGCTGGCGCGCCGTCCTTCTGGACGGGCGAGAAAGAGAAATCGGTGAGCTGGTTGTTGAGCAGGAAGCCGTCGACCATCCGCCCATCGCCGAACACGCTTTCCACCGTGGTGGTCATCGAGACGGCGTTGCCCCAACGGTCGACGATGGCGAACGAGGAGGTGCCGCCCGGCTCGGCCGTGGCGTCGGGGCCGTGGGCGGGCGCCCCGGCGGGATGGCCGGGCGCAGGGGCCGGGCCGGCGGTGTCGCCAATGAGATTGGCGCGGGCGGCCAGATAGGCAGGGTCGAGCAGGCCCTGCGTCGGCACCTGCACGAACGCCGGATCGGCGACATATTGCAAGTCGTCGGCGTAGGCTAGGCGCTCGGCCTGGGAGAGCAGGTACCAGCCCTCGGGATCGGTCGGCCCGTGGAGGGCGATGTCGGTGTGCGCCAGCAGGCCCAACGCCTCCAGCGTCACCACCCCGCCCGACGGGGCCGCCGGCTCGCATACCGTCCAGCGGTGATAGGGCCGGCACAACGCCGGCGACTCGATCGGACGGTAGGCGGCGAGATCGGCCAGCGTCATGGTTCCGGGGATCGGGCCTCTACTGAGCCGAGCGACGATGTCAGCGGCGATCGGGCCCGTGAGCAGGGCGGTGGGACCCTCGGCGGCGACGCGGCGCAGGGTGGCGGCGTAGGCCGGGTTCTTGAGCACGTCGCCCGCGACGTACTTCGTTCCGTCCGCCTTGGTGAAATAGGCGACGACATCCGGCGTCGCCGCCTGCGGCTCCTGGCCGGAGATATAGCCCGCGAGCCTGGGGCTGACGACGAAGCCGTCCGCGGCCAGCCGCTCGGGCCCCGCGAACAGGTCGCGCCAGGCGAGGCGCCCGTGTTCCTTCTGCGCCATGTGCAGCATCGCCACCGCGCCGGGCACGCCGGCCGAGCGGCCAGAAAGCACGGCCTTGAAGAAGGGCAACGGCTTGCCGTCGGCCCCGAGGAACATGTCCGGCGAGGCGCCGGCGGGGGCGAACTCGCGGCCGTCATAGGCCGTCGCCCGATGGGTCTTGGCGTCGTAATAGACCATGAAGGCCCCGCCTCCGAGGCCGGAGCTCTGCGGCTCGACCAGGCCCAGCGTCGCCTGAATCGCCACCGCGGCGTCCACGGCCGAGCCGCCGTCGCGCAACACCTTCAGGCCCGCCTCGGTGGCGATGGGATTGGCCGCGGCCACCATGGCGTGCTGCGCCGCCGCCGGCGCGCTCCACAGAAGGACGAGGCTGAGGGCGGCGGCCAGTTTGGGGGTCTTCATGGCTCTCGACCGTAGAGTCGATTCGCCCGCCGCGATACGCTTCTCTCCCCGTTCTCGAACCGGCATGGACAATCGCCGCTGCGGCATGCCACGTCGCGTGGTGATGATCCCGGGCGCACGCAATCTGATCACCGATGTGCCGGGCCTCGCCGTCGGCCAGGCCGAGGATACGCGCGTCCGCACCGGCGTCACCGTAATCCTCCCGGACGCCCCGGCGGTGGCCGCCGTGGACGTGCGCGGCGGCGGCCCGGGCACCCGCGAGACCGACGCCCTGGCCGCCGACACCCTGGTCGAGACCGTCGACGCTATCGTGCTCGCGGGTGGCTCGGTCTATGGCCTGGCCGCCGCTGACGGCGTGACCGCCTGGCTGGGCGCTCGCGGCCGGGGCTTCGGCCTCGCCCCTGGCGCGCCGCCGGCGCCGATCGCGCCGGCCGCCATCCTCTATGATCTCGGCAATGGCGGCGAGAAGGGCTGGGGGCTGGACCCACCTTACCGCGCCCTCGGGATCGCCGCCGCCGTGGCCGCCGGGCCTGACTTCGTCCTCGGAACCGCCGGCGCCGGCGCCGGGGCCATGGCCGGGTCGCTCAAGGGCGGTGTCGGCTCAGCCTCCATCGTCCATCTCGATTGGACCGTCGGGGCGCTAGCAGCCGTCAACAGCTTCGGCTCCGTCGTCGCCCTCGGCGGCCGCGCCTTCTGGGCGGCGCCATTCGAGATCGGGGCCGAGTTCGGCGGCGTTCCGCCCGACCCGATCCACGCGGCCCCGGACGACTGGGGCCTCGCCAAACGCGGCCCCGCGCCCAGGACCAGCACCACCCTGGCGGTCGTCGCCACCGACGTCCGCCTGACGCCGGCCGAGGCCCGTCGCGTCGCGGTGATGGCTCAAGACGGCTTGGCGCGGGCGATCCGGCCGGTGCACACGCCCTTCGACGGCGATGTCGTCTTTGTCCTCTCCACCGGCCGGCGGCGGCTGGCCGAGCCGAAGGCGTTCAGCCTGACGGTCCTGGGGGCCCTGGCCGCTGACTGCGTGGCCCGCGCCGTCGCCCGCGGCGTCTATGAAGCGACGGCGTGGCCAGGGACGGACGTCACGACGTGGCGGGACTTAAATCCCTAAGCCAATCATTGCGTCATCCCTGACGGCGGCGAAGCCGGCGATCCGGGACCCAGGGGGTTCAGGCGCCGGTGCAAGCAGCCCCTGGGTCCCGGCTCTCCGCGCTGGCGCGCTCCGGCCGGGATGACGCAATTTAGGGAAACGCGACGCGGCCTCGGCCCTCACCCAAACAACAGCCTCGCCGCTCCGAGCAACCCCGGCTCCGGATGAGTGATCAGGGCTATGGGCACGGCGGCCAGCACCGGCTGGGCCCGGCCCTTGGCCTCGAACCTCGCCCGCACCAGGGCCGTGTCGAGATGCTCGATCATCCGCGGGACGATGCCGCCGCCGATGGCCACGGCCTGGGCGCCCTGCACCAGGGCCACATCGCCCATCGCGCCGCCCAGGATCAGGCAGAAACGCTGCACTGTGTCCTTGGCCACCAGGTCGCGACCGGCCATGGCCGCTTCCAGGATCTCGGGCGCCGGCGGCGGCTCGGAGACCGCGCCGCGGATTTCGGCCATGGCGCGGTAAAGATGCTCCAGGCCGGGTCCAGAGAGGATGCGCTCGTTGGAGACGCGCGGGAACCGGCCCAGCATCACCCGCAGGATCTGCAACTCCAACTCGTCCAGCGGCGCGAAGCTGGCGTGGCCACCCTCGGTGGGGACAACGATGTCGCCACTCGCGCCGCGCAGCACCTGGCCGACGCCGAAGCCGGTGCCTGGGCCGACGAGAGACACCGCGGCCGGCAGGCGCTCGGGCCACGCCGGCCCGATCAGCGGACGCCAGTCCTTCGGGCCGAGACCGCCCAGGGCATGGCCGATGGCGACGAAATCATTGACCACCTCGAACCGGGTCCAGCCGAATTTGGCCTTGAGGCCGGCGGTGCTGAACGACCAATCGCGGTTGGTCAGCCGCACCAGGTCGCCGGTGATCGGTGAGGCGACACCGAACGCCGCCATGGTCGGACGCGGCGCCGCCCCCAGCTTGTCGAGATAGGCGGTGACGCAGGCCTCGACGCCGGGGTGGTCGGCGTTGCGCATGTCCTGGCGGAAGGCGGTGACGATGCTTCCGGCGGCGTCGAGTCCCGCCAGGGCGAGGCGGGTATTGGTGCCGCCGATGTCGGCCACCAGGCCGACCGGGCTGTCGGAAACGAACAGGGCGTGCTCCTAGGCGGCAAACAGGGTCGGGGGGCGACGTGGCCCTTATCCTAAGCCTTGGGCGTCGAGGTCAAATGGGCTAAGCGCGGCCCATGGTCTCGCCAACGGTCTATCCCATCATCCTGTGCGGCGGCGCCGGCACGCGTCTTTGGCCGGAATCGACGCCCCGGCGGCCCAAGGCCTTCCTGCCGCTCACCAGTCAGCGCTCGCTGTTGCAGGAGACCGCCCTGCGCGTCGCCGGCATCGAGGGGTCGGCGACGCCGATCGTCGTCGCCTCCCACGCCCATACCGAGATCGTGCTGGCGGAGTTCGCCGACGTCGGCATCGCCTGCCGCCTGATCACCGAGCCGGGCGGCCGAGGCTCGGCGCCCGCTATTGCGCTCGCCTGCCTTGAGATCGTCGCCGAGGATCCCGAGGGCCTCGCCGTCATGGTCGCCTGCGACCACCATGTGCCGGACGCCGAGGCCTTCGCCGCTGGTGTCTTCGCCGCCCTGCCGGCGGCGGCGGCCGGCGCGATCGCCACCTTCGGCGTCAAGCCGACCCACGCGTCGACGGCCTATGGCTACATCGAGCCGGGCGCGCCGTTGGAGGGCCTGGTCCGGCGCGCGGCGCGCTTCATCGAAAAGCCGGACGCCGCCCGCGCCGCCCAGCTGCTGGCCGACGGCTGCCTGTGGAACAGCGGTAATTTCGTCTTCCACGCCGGCGTCATGCTGGCCGAGCTCGAGGCGCGTGAACCGGCCCTGATGGCCGCCGCCCGCCGCGCCCACGCGGAGCTCCGGCGCGAGGGCGACGTCCTGGCGCTCGGCGAGGCCTTCCTCGCCGCCCCCGACATCGCCATCGACGTCGCGGTGATGGAGCGGACCGACCGCGCCGCGGTGCTGCCCATCGATTACTCCTGGTCCGACCTCGGGGCCTGGGACGCGGTGCTCGACGCCGCCCATAAGGACGCCGCCGGCAACTCCACCCGGGGGCATGTCGCCATCGTCGACAGCGAGGGGTGTCTCGTGCGCGCCGATTCCGTCACCCGCGTGGCCATCATCGGCCTCAAGGACATCGCCGTGGTGGTCGAGAACGGTTCGGTGCTGGTCTGCGACCTCGCCTCCGCCCAGAAGGTCCGCCTGGCGGCCAAAGGTCTCGACGCAGCCTGAATGCGGCGCTCCAAACCTGGCCATGACGGCGAGGTGACAAGGCTGAAATTCGCCGGTGCGGTTGGCCGGGCAAGTTCGGCCGAACGATGGAGCGGACCCGAGTCATGATCGCCGACGATACGCCGCCCGAAAGCAGGTCCCGCCCGCACGCCCGTCTGCCGGAACAGCTCTTCACCGTCGGCAACATGGCGGTTTTCCTGGCCTTGCTGGTCTGCGTCGCCATCGCCGCCGTGCTCTGGGAACTCTGGCACTAGTCGCGCTCACCACTTCTAAACTTGCGTCATCCCGGCCGGAGCGCGTCAGCGCGGAGAGCCGGGACCCAGAGGCGGCAGGTGCAATCGCTTGCACCCCCTGGGTCCCGGACAGCCGGCTGCGCCGACTCCCGGGATGACGCAATTTGTTTCAAGTGAGAGCTTTCAAGCATCCTCCATCACCCCGGTCTTCACCGGCGCGGTTTCGTGCATGAACCAGATGGCGACGGCGCCCATGACGAGGGCGCAGGTCAGGTACCAGGCCGGTGCCACCGGGTTGCCGGTGACCGCGGTCAGCCACTTGATTATGAACTGCGTGGCGCCGCCGAAGCCGGCCACGGCGACGGCGTAGATCGTCCCCACCGCGCCCGAGCGCACGCCCTTAGGCAGGGCTTCGGTCAGGCTGATCAGGCCCGGCCCCGAGGTGAAGGCCACCAGGGCGGCGATCAGGGCGGCGACGGCGTAGACCACCGGTACGGTCGGGAACCTGACCATGGCCATGTAGGCCGGGATGGCCAGCACGATGAACATGATCACGGCGGTCAGCATCACCGGTCGGCGGCCGACACGGTCGGTCAGCAAGCCAGCGCAGACGTCGGCGACGATGCTGGTCGCGCCCAGCACGATGGTCGCGCCGAAGGCGACGCTCGCCGTCAGGTGCAGGCTGTCCTGGGCGTAGGTGGTCGTATAGTCGAGCACATAGGCCGAGGCCATCGCCGAGCCCAGGAGGCCGACGCCGATGACGATCAGCCGCGTCGGCGCGCGCGCCTTGGCTGCCCCGGGCGCCGGCCCCGCGTGGGTCTCGGGCAGGCTCCGCCGCATCACCAGGCCCACCGGCACGATGGCCGCGCCGATCAGGAAGGCTGCCCGCCAGCCCCAGTGGTCGAGGTCGGCGGGACTCAGCAGCGACGACAGGGCGAAGCCCACCGTTCCCGCCGCCAGCACGGCGACATCCTGGGTGGCGAATTGCAGCGCCAGATAGAGCCCGCGCTTCAACGGCGGCGCGGCCTCCATCAGGAAGGCGGTCGAGGGTCCGACTTCGCCGCCGAGGGCGAAGCCTTGAAGCAGGCGGAACAGCACCAGCAGCACCGGGGCGGCGACGCCGATCTGGGCGTAGGAGGGGGTCAGCGCCACGCCCACGATCCCGGCCCCCATCAGGGCGAAGGCGAGGATCATCGCCGGCTTGCGCCCGGCGCGGTCGGCGAACATGCCGATCACCAAGCCGCCGACGGGCCGGGTGGCGAAGCCGACGCCGAAGGTGGCTAGCGAATAGAGCAGGCTGTGGCTGGCGTCGCCGGCCGGAAAGAACGTCCGCCCGATCTGGATGGCGAAGAACGAGAAGGTCAGGAAGTCGTAGAAGGCCAGGGCGTTGCCGACGCCTACCGCCGCCACCTTGCGCAGCGGCAGATGGACCTCGCGGGTCACGCTCAAATCCCAGCCCCCACCCCCCCAAATGGAGCCGCAAAGGGAGATGGGCGCAAGGGCGACGCGATAGGGACCAAGGCGCTGCTCCAAATTGCGTCATCCCGGCCGAAGCGCTTCAGCGCGCAGAACCGGGACCCGGGGGCGGCTCGCACTCGCGCCTGAACCCCTGGGTCCAGGATCTTCGGCCTGCAGGCGCAGGCCCTCGTCCGGTATGATGCAACTCTATGAGACGCTTCTCAGGCGAAGGTCTCACCCGACAAACGGCCCACAAAGCGGTTTCAGAAAGATCCGGTCCTCGCGGCGGATGAAGCCTTGCGCCTTGGCGAAGTCGAAATTGGCCCGTCCCGCCGGGTCGGCCTTCAGCCGCGCGCGGTAGGCCTCATAGGCCGCCAGGTCCTTGATCGCATAGACGCCATAGGCCGTCGTCGCCGAGCCCTCGTGCGGCCCGAAATAGCCGATCATCTCCGCTCCGGCCCGCGGGATGGCTTCGCTCCAGCCCTCGGCGTAGCGGGCGAAGGCCTCGCCGGCGAACGGGTCGATCTCATAGCGGATGAAGCAGGCGATCATGGCGCGGGTCCTCTTGTGGCGACGGGCGCTTTCTAGCCCTTGGCGCCACGCGCATGCTTCGTCTATCATCGAACTATGACCGACGGACCGCTCATCGCCCAGGTCGCCGCGCTGATCGGCGATCCCGGCCGCGCCAACATGCTGATCGCCCTCTTGGACGGCCATGCGCTCACCGCCAGCGAGCTAGCCCTCGCCGCTGGCGTCGCCGCGCCCACCGCCAGCGGCCACCTCGCCAAGCTCATCGATGCGCGTCTGCTGGCCGTGGAGAGCCAGGGTCGGCATCGCTATTTTCGCCTCGCCGACCCGCACGTGGCCGAGGTGCTGGAAGGCCTGATGGGTCTGGCGCAACGCACCGGCGCCGTGCATCGCCGGCCGGGGCCGCGCGAGCCGGCCCTGCGCGCCGCCCGCGTCTGCTACGACCACCTGGCCGGCGCGCGCGCCGTCGTCCTGGCGCAGAGCCTGGAGGCGCGCGGCCTTATCTCCTGGGAGCCGACGGCTCACGTCACCGCCGCCGGCAGGGACCTGTTCGCCGGCCTGGGCGTCGATCTGGCGGCGCTGGAGCGGGGCCGCCGCCCGCTTTGTCGCGCCTGCCTCGATTGGAGTGAGCGACGCGCGCACCTGGCCGGCGCTCTCGGCGCGGCCATTCTCATCAAGACGCTGGAGGCCCGCTGGGGCCGCCGCGGCGAGGGTCGCGTGATGCTGTTCAGCGACGCCGGCGCCCAGGCCTTCGACCGGGCGTTCGGGATCGGGTGAATGGTTTGTTGGGCCGCGCGCCCACGGCCCGATTTACGTCTGAAATGAGGCGGAACGCTTGACCCGCCTGGGGCGTTCTGGCATCCAGCAGACATCCGGCCGTGTAATGGGCCGCGTGGTCAATCCCGCGTACCGAGAGCCAGGATTCAAATGAACAAGTCTATGATTGTCGCCGTTTCGGCGTTGGTTCTGGCCGCGGGGTCCGCCGGCGCGGGCACAGTGGTTATTTCCGGGACCGCGGATCCCTTCCTCGCGGGCGCGTCCTCAGGGAATTCGGTATCTTTTTCTCCGGATACCGGCCTCGCCAATACGGATTTCGCTCCAGCGGAATCCCCGGTGGGCATTGCGCTGAAACCGGGCGAGACGGTGGTGACCATCAGTGACGTGACGGGAACCGTCCTCAATTACGGCGGTCCCGGCCCTGCCAGCGGGGGTGACGGGCCCACCGGCGGGGGGGACGTCAGTTCCGATACGGTCTTTGCGAATGGCTTCATCGAACGGGTGTCCGGATTCACCAATCTGCCGATCAACAGCCTGGTCGGCGTCTTCTACGATCCCAGTTCGTTGACCAATACGGTGTTCGAGATCGGGTCGGGCGGGAGCTTCGCGATTCCGGTCGGCGCGACCGAACTCTATCTCGGCACCATCGACGAATATCAGTGGAACAACAACAGCGGGGCGTTCACCGCGTCAGTGTCTGTTCCAGAGCCCGCTGCCTGGGCATTGATGCTGGCGGGATTTGGCGGTCTTGGCGTCGCCATGCGCGCGCGTCGGAAGACCGCGACCGCCTGAGCTATCCGCGGACGGCGCGGAAATCCGGTCGCCGCCTTAGCGGCGACCGGTCCCCGAGTTCCCTATTCGCCGTGATGCGACCGCAGGGTCAGCTCGCCGATTCCGGCCGCGACGTTCAGGCCGGTCATGCCCTGAATGCTGACAGGCTGGAGCGCGATGCTGCGGTCCGACCCACCGATCAGGGCGTTGGCGTCGAGCCCGACGCCCACCGCCGCGCCCGCAGTTACGCCGCCGTAGTGGCCGTCGAGAGTCCCGTGCAGAGGATGATCGTTGGGCGCGATCACTTCCCACACCAGAACGCCGGCCTTTTGATAGCCGATGTCGACCCCGAACTTGGAAATGCTGCCTTCATAATACTGCACGCGGTCGCCACCCTGGAAGGTGCAACGCAGGTCGTGCGAGGAGCCGAAGACGAATCCCCAGCCGCTGGCTTCGTGGCAGGAGAGCGTGCCGATCTTCACGCCGGCGGCGTGGTCTTGGGCTTGGGCGGACATGCCGAAGCCGAGGCCGCCCACGAAGGCGGCGCACATCAGATATCTTTTCATTTTGGAATTCCATGGCCTGCTCGCCGACGCGGCTCAGGCAGTTCGATTGAAGGGCCAACGGGCGCAAGCTGCTCTGGTTCCAAACTGGACCGGCGCGCCGACATCGGCGCCGGTATCCCAGGCGCCTCCAACAGGATAACCGGATAGTTCGAAGCGGGGTTGGACTCATGATCTTCGGGGCGCACGTCATCGTCTACAGCCACGATGCAGAGGCGGATCGAGACTTCTTTCGGGAGACCCTCGGCCTGACGTCCGTGGACGCCGGCCATGGTTGGCTGATCTTCGCTCTCCCGCCCGCGGAGTTGGCCGTTCATCCGGCTGAACAAAAGGACCGGCACGAACTCTATTTCATGTGTGACGACCTCGCCGCGGAGAAGGCGGCGCTGGAGGCGAAGGGCGTCCGGTGTTCGGAGGTGCAGGACGCCCGATGGGGTTCGATCACCAAGATCGCGCTCCCTGGTGGCGGCGAAGTCGGCCTTTACCAGCCGCGCCACCCCACCGCCCTCGGCCTCGCCCAGACCTGACCGGCCAAGCTCCCGCCGAGGCGGGTCGGTGGCGCCGGCGACCTGCGTGGGCTATCGTCGCGCGATGTCAGACTCTGACCTGAGCCTCCGCGAGCAACTCCTCGAAGCGCAGGCCAACGTTCGGCGGCAGATCGAGATTCTCGAAGCCGGCCCGGCGTCCTTGGTCCCGGGCGGCCAATTCCTCGACAACCGCGCCGCCATCGCCGAACTCCAGGCGACGCTTGGGGAAATCGAGGACGGCCTCGCCAACACCGCGGCCTGACGACGGGCCATGACGGTAGAGAAGCGGGCGACAGTTGCATCCGCGCCCATCTGCGTTCATCTGCGAACCAAACTCACCTCGGGGGGATCCCATGCGCCTATCCCTGCTGGCCGCGGCCGGCGCCATCAGCCTTTCCGCCTTCGCCACCGCCGCCTTCGCCGACGAGGGCATGTGGACCTTCGACAACTTTCCCGCCGCGGCTGTGAAAGCCAAATATGGCGTCGTCATCGACCAGGCCTGGCTCGACCATGTGCGGGGCGCCGCCGCCCGCCTGTCGGTGGGCTGCTCCTCGTCGGTGGTCAGCCCAGAGGGTCTGGTCCTCACCAACCACCACTGCGTGCGCGACTGCGCCCAGGAGCTTTCCACCGCCGACAAGGATTTCGCCAAGGACGGCTTCATCGCCGTGGGCCGCCAGGAGGAGCGTGAGTGCGCCGGCATGGTCGCGGAAGTGCTGGACGGCGTCAGCGACGTCACCGACAAGGTCAAGGCCGCCGCGGCCGGCCTCGCGGGCGAGGCCTTCGTCAAGGCCCGCGACGCCGCCATCGCCGACATCGAGAAGAGCGGCTGCGCCGGCCGCGAGGCGAACCACCATTGCCAGGTGGTCAACCTCTACGACGGCGGCCAGTACAAGCTCTACGACTATCGTAAGTACACGGACGTGCGCCTGGTGTTCGCCCCGGAGTCGGACACGGCCTTCTTCGGCGGCGATCCAGACAACTTTAACTTCCCGCGCTACGACCTCGATTGCGGCTTCCTGCGCCTCTATGACAACGGCGCCCCCGCCAAGACTCCAGACCACCTGACCTGGAACGCCTCCGCGCCCGCCGCCGGCGATCCGGTGTTCGTGGCCGGCAACCCCGGCTCAACTCAGCGGCTGCTCACCGCCGACCAGCTCGAGACCCTGCGCGACGTCAATTACC
>Ga0302314_10017168_pt1 | contig 12157 bp, 9 predicted proteins | sample III_Palsa_N2_3_FD_200533 | JGI IMG/M metagenome (GOLD analysis project Ga0302314, IMG submission 200533) | Peat permafrost microbial communities from Stordalen Mire near Abisko, Sweden - III_Palsa_N2_3 | ecosystem: Environmental > Terrestrial > Soil > Palsa > Peat permafrost | place: Sweden...
CGTAGAGCGGCGCGGCCTTTGGGTTTTCCGCCTCGGCGTTAATGGGACGCACATAGCGGTGGGTGACGGCGATGATCGAGTTGTTCTTCCAACCCCAGTTCTGCTCCGGCCGCTGGCCGAAACCCTTCTCGCTGGCCGAGAAGATCATGCCGCCGGCCCAGGTCTTCACCTCGGCCAGGTTGCGCTCGAAGCCGCGGAACGGCGCCGGAACCAGCAGCAGGAAGACGACGACCATGACCGCCATGCTGACCGCCGCGCGCCAGCGCCGGCGCCAGATCAGATAGGGGAAGATCGCGATCGGGAACGCCTTCAGCGCGGCGGCGGCGGCGAACATCGTCCCCGCGCTCCATTGCCGGTCGCCGCGCAGGAACACCAAGCCGAGCAGCATCATCGCCAGCAGCATAAGGTTCGGCTGGCCGAGGTCGTACATGTCCCAGATGAACGGCAGCGCCAGCACCGACGGCAGGGCGACCACCCACCAGGCCTTGCGCCCGGTAAAGCCGGCCAGATTGGCGGACAGCGCCGCCGCCGCCCACCAGCTGGCGACGTTCACCAGATCGATGCAGACGATCGAAACCGCGCGTCCGGCGAGGCTGAACGGCGCCAGCAGCACCGCGGCGAACGGCGGATAGAGGAAGGCGAAGATCTGGCCGGTCTTCGGATAGAGATCGCCGCCGGTGAGCACCAAGTGTCCGACCGTGTACCAGAGCGGATAGTCCTTGCCCTTGCCGTGCCCGAACAGTTGCGGAACCAACGGCAGCGCGCACAGGATCAGGTTGGCGAGACCGAACAGGATCAACAAGGTGTGGGGGCCAAACGGCGGCTTCGCCCAGCGGGAGCCGGGAACGTCCGGCGCGCTCGCGGCTTGGATGGGGGAGGACTGCGTCTGCACCATTGCCTGTTGTCTAGCCGCCCCAAGCGCGAGGTAACAGGGGCGCGCTGGGTAACAGGGATGTTCAGCTAAGGTTCAGCCGTGAAGGACCACGCAATATGCGTGCACGACACGGGCGCTACATGAGGGCGCCCGATGGGAATGACCGATGAAGAGACTTCTGCTCGCGACCTGCGTCTTGCTCGCCCTACCCGGCGCGGCGCTCGCTCAACCTAGCGGGCGCGCCGGCGCCGCCGCGGGCCATGGCGGCGGTTTTCATGGCGGCGGCGGACCTCGCGGCGGCCCGGCGTTCCGTGGCGGTCCAGGTTTCCGTGGCGGTCCTGGGTTCCGCGGCGGCTTCGCCGGCGGCGGCTTGCGCGCCCGTTTTGGCGCCGGCTCGATCGGACGCTTCGGCACGCGCGACCTAGCGGCCTGGCGCGGCGGTTTCTGGTGGCACGGCTACCGTGGCAGCCGGTTCGGCTGGTGGTGGTTCACCGATGGCTTCTGGTACTGGTACGACGCGCCATCCTACCCCTACCCGGACGACGTCGCCGACTATTCCGTGCCGGGCGAGGAATACGCGGCCCCCGGCGCGCCGGTCGCCTACTATTGCTACAACCCCGCCGGCTACTATCCCAATGTCCCGGCCTGCCCGAGCGGCTGGCGCGCCCTGCCATCGAACCCGGGGCCGGGCGGACCTCCCTAAGCCGTCAGCTGGGCGCGATCACCTCGGCGGCGAAGCGTTCCATCTCCTCCAGCTGCGGGCTCATCTGCAACAGCAGCAGGTCGAGGCCGGCCGCCTCATAAGCCTCGATCCGCGCGCGGATCTGGTCGGCGGTGCCGATCAGGTTCGGACGCAGGCCGCGGTTGGAGACCGAATACTCCTGCAGCTTCAGCTCTCGCTCGAGCTGGGTCCCGGACAGCCATTGATCGAAGTTGGCGAAACCGGGCGCTGCCGGGTCGACGGTGGTAATGCGCGCCACCTCGGCCTTCGCCGCCGCCTCGCTCTCGCGCACGATCGCGTAGGCCGCCATGCCGAACACCATCGGCGGTCCGCCGGCCGCGGCGCGCCGCGCCTTCATATCGGCGATCTTGCCTGCGATGACGTCGACCTCGTCGCCGTGCATCACATAGGCGTCGCACTGGGTGGCGATCATGGTCTTGGCCGCCTCGGACTCGCCGCCGGCGTAGATCACCGGCTTGCCGACCGGCTTCGGCTCACAGATCGCGTCCTTCAGCTGGTAGCGCGCGCCGTCGAAGCTGAACTTCGGCTCCGTCCAGAGGCCGGAGACCACCCGCAGCCACTCCTCGGTGCGGCCATAGCGGTCGTCGTGCTGGTCGAATTGCAGGCCGTAGCTCTGCGCCTCCTCGGCCCACCACGACGAGACGACGTTTAGGGCCAAGCGTCCGCCGCTGATCTGGTCAATGTTGGCCGCCTGCTTGGCGAACAGCGCCGGCTGGTGGAAGTTCGGCCGCACCGCGACCATCAGCTCCAGACGCTCGGTGACCGCGGCCAGCGCCGCGGCGGTCGACCAGGCGTCGAGCGCCGGCTGATCGACGCCCTTGATGTCGTTGAGATTGAGCTCGGCGATCAGGGTCAGGTCGTAGCCGATCTGCTCGGCGCGCTGGCAGAGCCGGCGCATGTAGTCCCAGGTCGGCGCCATGCCTTCATCAGGCACATTGCGCAGCCAGCCGCCGAACACGGGGGCCCAAAACCCGTACCTCATGCCGCCAACTTCGCCCGCGCGGCGATCTGGCCGATCAGCCAGCTCACGAACGGCTCGTGCGGATCGAAGCCGAGCACCTCGCGCGATTTGGCGACGAAGTTGGAGAGCGCGTTCAGGTCGTAGAACTTCACGCGGCCATCGCGGTCGTCGATCATGTATTCGATGCCGCCGACGTCCATCTTCGCGGCCTCGGCGATCCGCTCGACGGCGGCGACGATCTGCGGCGGCGGTTGGAACGCCTCGATGCTGATGGTCGGCTTGTCGACCATGCAGACGTCCGCTGGACAGAGGTCGAAGGTCGAGCCCGCGCCATTGAGCGCGATGGCGTAGAGCAGCCTGCCCTCCAGCACCTCGCAGCGGATCACCCGCGCATCGCGGGCCGGCACATACGCCTGCACCAGGGCGACGCCGTCGACGCCGACGGGCGTCAGCCCATCCTCGACCGCCGCGGCCAGGTCCTCGGGGGTGTCGTAGCGGATCATCCCCGCGCCCGACCCGCCGACGTTGACCTTGACCATCACCGGAAAGCCGACCTCTACCGCCAGACGCGGAACGTCGGCGCGGCGGTGGGCGACGCGGGTTTCGGGAATCTCCACGCCGCATTGGCGAAACAGGCTGAGCTGGCGCGCCTTGTTGAGGTCGTAGGCCAGCACGGCCGGTCCGTTGATCACTCGCGCGCCCTGCCCTTCCCAATGCGCCAGCACGGCCAGGCTGTAGAACAGCGCGTGCTCGGACTGGCGCAGGAACGACGACATCGCCAGTCGGTTCAGGATCACCGGCGCCGGCGGGTGTGGATCGGCGGGATCGAAGGTGTGGTCCGGGATCGAGATCGGGGTCCAGTCGACGCCGCGCCGGTCAAGCTCGCGAAACAGCGGCGCGAACCACTGCGGGTGCTCGTAGAAGACAGCGAGATCGGCCAAGGCGACGGCTCCGATGACGCAGAAGGCTTCCTGCGTGCTAGGCGCCGTTTAGCGAAAGTCGCGATGGCGCGCGAGCCTTCTCCCCTCCCCCTTCCCGCTGGGGAAGGGGTTTAGGATCAACCGTCAGCTCACCGGCGCTTCGACGCTCGCCGGCCGCTCGCGCGCCGGCATCATGTCGGTGCGCATCGCCCGGTCCCAGAAGCGGAAATAGAGGCCGAAGTTGGCGCCGTAGTGGGTGTGGTGGACGCTGTGGTGGGTGGCGGAGATCAGCCAGGCGCCGACGGGCCCCTCAACCAGCCACGCGGGCAGCAACTCCGAGCCGGCATGGTTCAGCACCGCGGCGATGGTCATGATCGTCAACAGCACGACGATCACCGCCGGATGGATTGGGATCAGAAAGGTGAGCGCCGGCAGCAGCCAGGCGGCCAGCGCCGCCTCGGCCCAGTCGAACGAGAATGACGCGAACGGCGTCGGCTGGCGCGAGCGATGGTGGCCGGCGTGCACATAGCGGAACACGGCATGCTTATGCATCAGCCGGTGCAGCCAGTAGTAATAGGTGTCCTGGATCAGCAGATAGATCGCGCCGCTGACGAACAGCCAGGCCACGCCGTAGCGATCGACGTTGAGGTAGACCAGCGTGCCGCCGCGCCGCCAAACCTCGAACACCAGCGCCGCCGGCAGGGCGTAGATCCACGACGACAGCAGCGAGAGCTTCAGCTCGTGCCGGATCGTCGTGGCCTTGGGACGATCGCGGTTGAGCCTACGTCCGGCGACACTGCCGTCCTTGCGGCCCCAGACCAAGGCGTAGACCGCCCACACCACCAGCAGATAGCGCGCGGCGATCGCGAAGGTCAGGATCAGCGTCGTAGAGACGAGGTCTCTGAAGAACATGAAAACGGCGCCTCCGAGCGCGGGGTGCTCACCCCCTTATAGACGACTCGGCCGAGCCTGCGCCAACGGCGCGGGCGGCGACCCAATGCCGCCTCTCCAAATCGCCAAACGGGGGAATTGTCTCGCCAACGTAATGTGGTCCGGCTAGTTTGCGGTACAGGCGATCGCGAGTGAGGGTGCGATGAAGCTCAGGACTGCCGCAGCGTGTGCAGCGCTGGCCCTGACTGCCGGCGTCGCGTTTGCCGATCCGATCGGCGATGCGAGCGCGGGCCAGGATGCGCTGAACAAGGGCGATTTGAACACGGCCGTAGCGATGTTCAGTCGCGCGATCGACTCGCACGGACTGCCGCGCGCGGGGCTGGAGTCGGCCTATGTCGAGCGCGCCACCGCCTACGCCGGCCAGCACAAATATGACCTGGCGCTGGCGGATCTCGACTTCGCTCAGACCATTTCCCCCGACGATCCGGATGCGCGCGGCCTGCGCGGCCAGATCCCGGCGACCGGCGAGCTCGACCAGGCCTCGGCGGCGCACCGCGGCGCAGCGCTCTATGACCGCGGCGACTACGACGGCGCGATCGCTGCGTTCGAACGCTCGCTTTCGCTCAATCCCAACGACGAATACAGCCTCTATGAGCGCGGCCTGACCTGGCTGGCCAAAGCTGACTACAACCGCGCCCTGAACGACTTCAACGCCGTCTTGAAGCTGCAGCCCAACACGTGGGGCGCGCTGGATGAGCGCGGCGACGCCTATCGCGGCAAGGGCCAGTACGACCTCGCCATCGCCGATTACAACGATGCAATACGGCTCTATCCCAACGGGGCGTCGATCTTTTTCGACCGCGGCCAAGCTTACGCGTTCAAGCGCGACAGCGGGTTGGCGATCGCCGACTTCGACAAGGCGCTGCAGATGCAGCCGAACGTCGAGGCCTACCTCTACGCGCGCTGCATGATCCGCGCGGCGGCCGCGGTCGAGCTGGATCGGGCGCTGGCCGACTGCAACCACGCGCTCCAGCTCAATCCGCAGAGCGCCGCAGACGTGGACGCACGCGGGTTCGTGCATTTCAAGCGCGGCGACTTCACCCCGGCGATCAACGACACCAGCCAGGCGATCCAGCGCGACCCGCGCCGGGCCAGCGCATTTTACATCCGCGGCATCGCCGAGTTGCGCAGCAACCAGGCCGCGGCCGGCAATGCCGATATCCGCGCGGCCCAGGGCCTGGATCCGCACGTGGCCGATTATTACGGCAAATGGGGCGTGCGGCCTTAGGGCCTCTCCTTCCCCATAGGGCCCCCAAGGGGAGGGGCTGGGGGCGGGGTTTGCCGGCAACGTCCGGGTGGCGGATAGAAACCCCCACCCGGTCGCTGCGCGACCACCCTCCCCTCAAGTGGGAGGGTTTACTCCACCCAGTTCAGCGTCCGCTCGACCGCCTTCTTCCACTGCCGGTATTCGCGCTCCCGCTCCTGCGCCGGCATCGAAGGTCGCCACTCGGCCTCCTGGCGCCAGTGCGCTTTTAGCGTCGCCTTGTCCGGCCAGAAGCCGACCGCCAGTCCGGCGGCATAGGCGGCGCCGAGGCAGGTGGTCTCGGTAATCGCGGGGCGCACTACCGGTACGCCGAGCACGTCGGCCTGGAACTGCATCAGCAGGCCGTTGGCGGTCATCCCGCCGTCGACCTTCAGCGCGGTCAGCGGCGCGCCGGAGTCGGCGGCCATGGCGTCGACCACCTCGCGGGTCTGCCAGGCCACCGCCTCCAGCACCGCGCGGGCGATGTGGCCCTTGGTGACGTAGCCGGTCAGACCGGCGATCACGCCGCGAGCGTCGGAGCGCCAGTGCGGCGCGAACAGGCCGGCGAAGGCTGGAACGAAATAGCAGCCGCCGTTATCGGACACCGTCCGGGCCAGCGGCTCGATCTCCGGCGCGGCGGAGATCAGGCCGAGGTTGTCGCGCACCCACTGCACCAGCGAGCCGGCCACGGCGATGGCGCCCTCCAGCGCATAGACCGGGGCTTCGCCGGCGATCTGGTAGCCGACCGTGGTCAGTAAGCCGCTGGCCGAGTCGACGGGCCGCTCGCCGGTGTTCACAAGCAGGAAGCTGCCGGTGCCGTAGGTGCACTTGCCCTCGCCTGGCGAAAAGCAGGCTTGGCCGAACAACGCCGCCTGCTGATCGCCCAGCGCCGAGGCGACCGGCACGCCCTCAAGCACGCCTCGGCCGATCCCGTAGACCTCGGAGGAAGGTCGGATTACCGGCAGCATGCCGCGCGGCACACCGATCGCCTCAAGGAGGCTGTCGTCCCAGTCCAGCGTCTTCAGGCTCATCAGCATCGAGCGCGAGGCATTGGTGACATCGGTGACGTGGCGGCCGGTCAGTTTCCAGATCAGCCAGGCGTCGATGGTGCCGAACAACAGTTCGCCCCGCTCGGCGGCGGCGCGGGCGCCGGGGGTGTTGTCGAGCAGCCAGCGCACCTTCGGACCGGAGAAATAGGTCGCCAGCGGCAGGCCGCAGAGTTCGCGGAAGCGATCCTGGCCGACCACGCCGCCGAGTTCGGCGACCAGCCGGTCGGTGCGGGTGTCCTGCCAGACGATGGCGTTGGCGATTGGACGCCCGGTCGCTTTCTCCCACACCACCGTGGTCTCGCGCTGATTGGTGATGCCGACCGCGGCGATGTCGGCGCGCGTCACGCCGGCCTTCATCAAGACGCCGACGATCACTTCTTCGACGTTGGCCCAGATCTCCAGCGCGTCGTGCTCCACCCAGCCGGGTTTGGGATAGATTTGCCGGTGCTCCTTCTGGGCGACGGCGACGATCGCGCCGGCGGCGTCGAACAGCATGCAGCGCGACGAGGTGGTGCCCTGGTCGATGGCGGCGATAAAGCGTTGGCTCATGGCGGCGAAACCATCATGCCGCCACTAACTGGTGCAAGCCCAATCCGACATCGGTCGCCGTGAGCAATATCTTCAGATGAGTTGAGCCCGAAGAAGAAGGTTTGACCACGAACCCACGAACCTCGAATAAAAGCATCCGCACCTCGGCGATGTCATCCCGGCCGGAGCGCAGCGGAGAGCCGGGATCTACTGGCGAAGGCGGTGGTAGTAGGTCCCGGATGAGTCCGCTTCGCGGCTCTCCGGGATGACATTGATTGTTCGTGAGGTTTGCGAGGTTCGTGATTCAATTCCTTGTCGCCGCCTCACTAGTACGGACTCGAAGCTTCGGCGCTGACCCAAGCGATCCCTAAAGCCGAGCCAAGAATCTCTAAGCAGCGTTGACCCCACTCAGCGCCGGGCTATGCTTCTAACGAACGCACCAACGAGGCGTCCGCCAGAGGCGCCACCGCCCCAGGAGAAGATAGATGAGCGTCACCGCAGACACCGCCGACGTCACCGGCGAACTTCGCATCCCGGTCAATTCCGCCGCCCAGTCGCGCGGCTCGATCCACGACGACGCCACCGCCTCCAAGCTCGGTTTCAAGGGGGGCACGGTCGCCGGTTCGATCCACATGGACCAGTTCGCGCCGGTGGTCGTGAAGCTCTTCGGCGACGATTGGTGGAAGCAGGGCAATATGTCGTTCTACTTCCGCCAGGCGACGGTGGACCGCGAGCCGGTCCGCGCCTTCGGCAAGTCAGGCGAGCCGCACGCCCGGCTGTGGATGGAGAACGAGTCCGGCGCGCTGATCGCCGAAGGCACAGCCAGCTGCCAGGGTCATGACGAAGGCACGGCGGTCGAAAATCTGATGAAGGGCCAGGCCGCGCCTAGCGCCCTGCGCATCCTTAAGAACGTGAAGGTCGGCGACGAGACCAAGGATCTCGACGTCACCGTCAGCCGCGAGGCGCTGGACCGGCGGATGGAGCACATCACCGAGTCCCTCCCCGTCTATCAGGGCGAGAAGGCGGTCCTGCCGCCGTCGATGATCGTGCAGCTATTCCGCGGCAGCGCCCAGGAGGCGCTTTACAAGACCGACGGCCCCGCGGTCGGCCTGTTCGGCGCGATCGAAATCCAGCAGCTCAAAGGCCCGCTACGCGCTGAGACGGCCTACAAGGTCCGCGCCAAGGTGCTGGCTCTGACCGAAAGCCCGAAGACCGAGAACGTCTGGTACCGCGCCTGGGCGGCCGATCCGGAGACGGGCGAGGATGTCGGCACGATGCTGATGTACCTGCGCTACATGAAGGGCTCCTCAAAGCACTACGCCGAGTAGGCGTCAGCTTTCCCTTCGTTGTCATCCCGGAAGACCGCGAAGCGGGCTGTCCGGGACCTACTTTGCGCCGGTGACCTGGCTCGGGAATATGGCTTCACCGACGTCGATGGGTCCGCGCCGCACTTCTGGCAAGGCGTCGAGGCGCGGCTGGCGCCCGAACTGGCCGGCGACGGCGACCTCAGTCATGGGCTGCACGGCACGCCGCCGGCCGCTATCGGAAGCTCCACCTCTCGCCCGAGCGCGCCGACGAAGCCCGCGCCATCGCCGCGCGCATGGACTGGATGCGGCTTGGCGCGGGTCTGCAGCCGGGGGCGGGCTCTAGGCGCCGCCGCTCCCCCTATTCCGGCGCCTTCAGCCGGCGCTTGGAGAGGTGATAGGTCGGCGCGCCGTCTTCGACGCCGCCGCGACCTTGCACGTAGGTCCGCTGCCACTTCTCGCTCACCGCGTTCTGTTCGCGATCGGCAAGGCGCTTGCCGAAGTCGGCGCGGCTGGCGCTCCAGGCGTCGTAGGCGGCCTTGAGCTTGGGATCATCGTCCAGCTTGGCGAGCTTGGGCTGCACCGCATCCAGCAGGCCGTGCGGCGCCAGGGTGACGAAGCAGAACGGTTCGTTCGCCTCGAAGCGGATCACGCCGGGCCGCGTGAACTTCCAGTTCATGGTGAAGGGGAACGGCAGCCAGTCGGTCTCGACCAGCCCGTCCAGCGCCACGGCGCCATCCTTGACCGTGTTCGGCGCGCCGCGCGCCCAGCACGCCCAGCCCGGCGAGGTGCGGAACATCCAGCCGGTGTGAAAAGTGATCACCCCGTGGCCGAAGTGCGAGGTGACATGGTGCTTGATCCTGGCGTCGCTGGAGCGGAACTGGACCGTGTTCAGGTCGTCGCCGCCATACCAGGCCGCCTCGAAGCCGAATGGCAACGATATCTCCCAGCCGCTGGAATTGGCGATCGAGAGCGGAATGCAGCGGTAGGCGTACCGCTCGCTGGTCATGTCCATCCAGTCGCGGTCGGCCCGAGCCGGGATCAACGCCGGCGGATTCGGCCAGAGTGGGTAGCAGGTGAGTTCGGGCGGCCCGATCGCGAGGCCGGACGCTTCCGCGGTGGCGGGTTTCTGGCGGTTCATGGCTCTCCCCTCGGACAGGTTAGAGCAATTTGCAACCGAGTGTGAACGCGCCGCGCGCCGGCGGCCCTTGTCTTGGCCCGGGCCGCCCGGTAGCTGCGCCGTCCCAGCACATGCGGAGCCAAGATCGCCATGATCCTGATCGGCCAGTACGACAGTCCTTTCGTGCGCCGCGTGGCGGTGGCGCTGAAACTCTACGGCTTTGGATACGAGCACCGGCCGTGGTCGGTATGGTCCGACGTCGACCAGCTGGCGACGGTCAATCCGCTGCGCCGCGTGCCGACGCTGGTGCTGGATGGCGGCGAGCTGCTGATCGAAAGCAGCGCCATCCTTGATGCGCTCGACGACATGGTTGGGCCTGAGCGGGCGATGCTTCCGCGGTCGGCGCCCGAACGCCGCCGCGGGCTGCGGGTTTGTGCGCTCTCGACCGGGCTAGCCGACAAGGCGGTCAGCCTGTTCTACGAAGGTGTGCTGCGCGAGACACCATCGCAGGTGTGGGTTGACCGTTGCCGCGCCCAGATCGGCGACGTGCTCTCCGCGTTGGAAACTGACCGCGCGCTGTCTCCCTCGGCCTATTGGCTGGGCGATGCGATCGGCCACGCCGACATCGCCGCCGCCTGCGCGTTGCGCTTCGTCAGCGAAGCCCACCCCGGCCTGTTCGATCCCGCCCGCTGGCCCAGACTGGCGGCGCACGGCGCGCAATGCGAAGCGCTGCCGGCGTTCCAGGCGATCTGCCAGCCGCTGACCGTGACGCTGAAGGACGAGGCTTAAGAGCCTGCCGGTTCGAGCCTCACCTTATCCGTCACCCCGGCCAAGCGGCGACAGCCGCGCCGAGCCGGGCCGGACGCGGGCGCACGGCGTGGTCTAGGAGGCGGCCATCGCCGCGACGAGCGCGTCGACATCGTCCATCGGCACGAGGGTGAGGCCGCGTTGCAGCGGCAGACCGCACGCGGCCGTGGCGATCACGGGTACGCCGGCGGCCAAGGCTTCGAGCAGACGACGCGGGGCGGCCTCGGCCAGCGCCGGGTGAATCACTGCACGCACACCGTCGAGCCAACTGGCCCCCGCCGCAGTGCGGTCAATCTCGACTCCGGTCCAGAAGCCGTCGCCTTCGAGTTCGGCGCCCGCTGGTCGCAGCCGAACGCCCAGACGCTTCGCCGCCTCCCGCACCTCGAAGGCGCCCTTGCGCGCAACGGTCGGTCCCGGAAAGGCGAAGAGATCGCCGCTGCCGTGCGGGGTCCCGGGTGACTTAGGGTTTCTCCAGTCAAGCAGCCTGGCGCGATCGCCAAACAGGGCGGCGATTTCAGCATGCGGGGTGGCGATTTCGTCGGCCACCGCCAGCGCCTCGGCTTCGGCGGCGCCCTGCCAGGCGTCGGCGCGGTAGTCGGAAAGCGTCAAACGGTCCGGATGGGCGGCGAACGCGGCGTCGAGCCGGCGCTGCAACACGTCGACCGGAAGACGAGTCATCAACACCCGCACGGTCCGCCCGCCCAGGACGCCTGCGCGCTGCAGGTGCGGCAACAACGACTGCGCGACCGTCAATTCGGTGACGTCGGGCGTGAGCCGGCGCGCTAACGCCTTGGCGATCGCGGCGGTCGATGCCGCGTCCGCGGCCCGGCGCGCGGCGCCCTGCGGCGGGGTCAGGCGCCAGCCCAGCGAGCGCAACGCGCCTTGCCAGCGCGCCTCGAAGACATCGCTGAACCCATCCCGCGACCATCGCCGCAGCGTCGGCGCACAAAGCACGTCGTCCGACCTGTGGATCTCAGCCACGTAATCGGCGAGTTCAGGCCAGAACTCATCGACGATGAACGCTGCTCGCCCGGCGATCGACGTGGTCCGGCCGCCAGCCTCATGGAACGCGCAATCGGTCTCGTCGCACGTATCGCAGCTCTCCGCCGGATCGCTTTGCGCGGCCGAATCCAAGGGCGCGGCGCCGACAAGCGGCGAGGTCTCCCGGTATTTCGTCAGTAGACTGACGGTTAGATCGCGCCGATCCAGCTTGACGCTCAGCAGCAGTTCCCGCGCCGAAGCGAACCTCAGATCGACGTAGTTCCACGCCACCGTCGCATCGCGCCCCGCCTCGGCGGCGGAGCCGGGCACCCGAACGGAGTGCGCGTGCCGCTCGACGATCCGGCAGCCGCTCTGCAGCGCCACGTCGTAGAGCGCGTTGGAAAGCTGGCAAAGTCCGCCGCCGACCGCCGGCATCATGCAACCTTCGCGGAGCATGCGGCCGGGCGCGAACCCCCTGCCCCGCGTCGCGCGCCCGACCTGCCGCCAGAAGCTGAACACCTGGCCGGGGGCCAGCACGACGCCGTCGAGCGCGGCCGCGGCCCGGCGCAGGTTCTGCACCTTGCCCAGTTGCATCGCCGCCTCCGACAGATTGGGGTCGGCCCAGAGCGGCGTGATCGAGCGCGCCACGACATTGGCGAAGGCCGCGCGGTCCGCCG
>Ga0302314_10017169_pt1 | contig 12157 bp, 6 predicted proteins | sample III_Palsa_N2_3_FD_200533 | JGI IMG/M metagenome (GOLD analysis project Ga0302314, IMG submission 200533) | Peat permafrost microbial communities from Stordalen Mire near Abisko, Sweden - III_Palsa_N2_3 | ecosystem: Environmental > Terrestrial > Soil > Palsa > Peat permafrost | place: Sweden...
CTAGGCGCAGCATCCGCGCGACGATCTGCGCGGTGATCACGAGCCGCAACTCGGTGCCGTTGGCGGCGGCCCGCTGCCAGGCCCGGAACACGGCCTCGGCACCGGACTGGTCGCAGGAAACGGTCGCTGTCAGGTCCGCGATCAGGGTAGTCGCGCCCCGGTTGATGACCGACAGCAGCTCGTCGCGGACCTGCCCGGCATTGGATATCCCGATGTGCTCGGGAAGGGTCACCACTGCCTGCCCGCCAGCCCACTCCACCGGGTAAAGATCTTCAATAAAGTTGTGCATCGCTCAGCTACCTTGATCCGATCCGGCCAGGAATGCCTTGCCGCCAAGGGTCTGGAGCGACGCGGTCCCCGCACCATCACGCCGCGCGTGCAGGGAATCTATGGAGATTACCTCTCCAGTAGGAGGGTTCCCCATCGGCACAGATCGGATTCCTGCTCAGTGGTTACCTTGCGGTTAACTTCTGCCAGGCCCGCGGCCAGCCGGTCAGCGACTCTGGCAGCCATGGGAGCACGGTCGGGTACCGTTGCCGAGTGGCGGTCAGGCGGGGCACCCGGTGACGCCGGCTACCCGCGAGCTGTTCCTGCTCGGCGCAGGCGCGCTGGCCGGCCTGGTCGGGACGGCGGGCGGGATCACGTCGCTCGTCTCCTACCCGGCGCTGCTGTTCGCCGGGATCGCGCCGCTGCAGGCGAACGTGGCCAACATCGTCGCGCTGGTCGCGTGCTGGCCCGGCGCGGCCGTCGCCTCGCGGCCGGAGCTGGCAGGACGAGGCGCGTGGCTGCGGCGCTGGGGCGTCGTCGCCGCGCTGGGCGGGACCGCCGGCTCGGTGCTGCTGCTGGTCACCCCGGTCGGCGTGTTCGGCCAGGTGGTGCCGTTCCTGGTCGTCATCGGCTCGCTGGCGCTGCTGCTGCAGCCGCGGATCGCCGCCTGGCAGGCCCGGCGGGAGGCACCCGGCCGGGGGAGTCTGCTGCTGCTGCCCGTCGGCCTGTTCGCGCTGTCGGTCTACAACGGGTACTTCGGGGCCGGCTCGGGCGTGCTGCTGCTTGCCTTGCTGCTGCTCACCGCCGAGCCGGTCCTGGTCTCCGCTAACGCGTTGAAGAACATGCTGGTCGGCGCGGCGACGATCTCCTCGGCGGTGCTGTTCGCGCTGTTCGCCCACGTGGACTGGGCGGCGGTGGCGCCGCTGGCGGCGGGGATGTTCCTCGGCTCGCTGGCCGGTCCCCGGGTGGCCCGTCGGCTCCCGCCTGGCCTGCTCCGCTGGCTGGTCGCCCTCACCGGCCTGGCGCTGGCGGCCCGGCTCTGGCTCGACCCGGCCGGCTGAGCGCCGGCCGGCGCTCAGTCGGCGCGCCGCCACCCGCGGGTACCCCGGCCGCAGTGCCCGTAGGATTCTGGTGTGCCGGAATTCGACCCAACGACGCCAAGCATCGCGCGGGTCTACGACTACCTGCTCGGCGGCGAGGACAACTTCGCCGCGGACAGGGAGATGGGCGGCCGGCTGATCGCCGTCTTCCCCCCGGCCGCCGACATCGTGCCGGAGAACAGGCAGTTCCTCTCCCGCGCGGTCACCTGGGTGGCAAACCAAGGGGTCGGTCAGTTCATCGACCTCGGCTGCGGGCTGCCGACCACGCCCAACACCCACGAGGCGGCGCAGGCGGTCGCACCGCAGGCGCGGGTGGCGTACGTCGACAATGACCCGGTCGCGGTGTCCCACCTGCGGGCCGTGGCCGCCAAGGGCAGCCCGGGCGTGGCCGTGGTGGACGCGGACGCGGGCGATCCCGACGCGATTCTCGGCGCCGTCGCCGAGAAGCTCGACCTCGCCGCGCCGATGGGCCTGATCATCGGATTCCTGCTGCACTTCTACAGCCCGGCGGCGGCGCGCTCGCTGGTAGGCAGGTACGCCGCCAGGCTCGCCCCCGGCAGCTACGTCGTCATATCGAACGTCCGCGGCGACGGCGAGGTCGCGGACCGCTGGTTCGGCACCTACAGCTCCGGGGTCGCGCAGGGGCACAACTACCCGGTGGCGGAGTTCGCCGCCCTCTTCGACGGCATGGAGCTCGTGCCGCCGGGCGTGGTAGACGGCCGGCAGTGGCATCCGGGCTGTTCGGAACTCCCTCCAATCGCGCACCGCGACGGCCAGGCGATCTCCGGCGTGGCCCGCATTACTTGATGCCCGACGAGGAGTTCGACTACATCGTCGTCGGCGCCGGGGCGGCCGGGTGCGTGCTGGCGGGGCGGCTGGCGGCGGCCGCGCCCCGTGTCAGCGTGCTGCTGATCGAGTACGGCGGGCGGGCGGTCAACCCGCTGCTGCACATACCGAAGGGGTTCTACTACACGCTCCGCGGCGACCGGTACCTCTACCGGTACCGGACACGCCCGGTCACGCCGGACGGCGCGGACGAGGTCTGGCTGCGCGGCCGGGTGCTCGGCGGGTCGGCGGCGGTGAACGGGATGATGTGGATGCGCGGTGCGCAGGCCGACTGGGACGGCCTCGCCGCGCGCGGCAATCAGGGCTGGTCCTGGGCGGAGGTGCTGCCCGCGTACAAGGCCATGGAGAACCACAGCCTCGGCGCCTCGGAATACCGCGGCGCGGGCGGGCCGCTCGGGATCACGGTCGCCGACACCGGCGATCGGGTGACCGCCGCCATCCTCGCCTCGGCCGTCACCTACGGCTGGAAGCACGTCGAGGACGCCAACGCGTCCGACGCCGAGCGGATCGCCTTCACCCCGTCCACGATCAGCGGCGGCCGTCGCACGACGTCCTACGGCGCCTACGTCCGCCCGGCCCTGGCCGGCCGCTTCCGGGGCCGCGGTAACCTCGCCGTCGCCACCAGGACCCGGGTCGGCCGCCTGCTCTTCGACGGTCGCCGCTGCCGCGGCGTGCGGGTCCTCGATCATCGCGGGAGCCCGAGGGACATCTCGGCCCGCCGGGAGGTGATCGTCTGCGCCGGCACGGTCGAGACGCCGCTGCTGCTCGAGCGGTCCGGCATCGGCCGCCCCGACCTCCTGCGGGCGGCGGGCATCGAGCCCCGCATCGAGTCGCCCAACGTCGGCGAGCGCGTCATCGAGCAGCGCGGCGTCGCGCTGCAGGTCGCGCTCAAGCCCGACCGGGTCGCGGCCGGCCGGCTGAGCACCCGTCCCGGCCAGGCCGTCGAGGCCCTGAGCTACCTGCGATCCGGCCGCGGGCTGCTCGCCACCGCCGGCTACGACCTGGTCTGCCAGTTCAAGTCGGCCCAGGACCAGCCCCGCCCCGACGTCCAGGGCCTGTTCGCCCCGATGGCGCTGGACACCTCGAGCGCCGACATGAAGCTGGCCCGCCATCCCGGCATTCTGTTCATGGCCTACCCGATCCGGCCGCAGACCACCAGCACGGTCCACGTCTCGGGCCGGGACCCGGCCGACCCGCCCGTCATCACCCCGCGCTTCCTGCAGTCGGCGGCCGACCGCGCCGCCGTCGCCCCGGTCCTGGCGATGGCCCGCGAGGTGCTGGCGTCATCCCCGGTCGCGGAGCTGATAGCGGCCGAGGAGTTCCCCGGCCCGGCCGTGACCACCCCGCACCAGGCGGTGCGCTACTCGCTGGCCAGCGGCACCGGCATCTACCACGCGGTCGGCGCCGCCGCGATGGGCGTCAACGCCGATGACGTGACCGACCCGCAGTTGCGGGTGCGGGGGGCCGAGGGGCTGCGGGTCGCCGACGCCTCGGTCCTCCCGGTCCAGGTCTCGGGCAACACCGGGGCGCCCGCGATGCTGGTCGGCTACCGCGCGGCCGACCTGATACTCGACGCCCTCTGAGGCCCGAGGTGGCCGCTGACACCTTCTGAGACACCACGGTCTATTCGGGAAAAATCAAAATCTCTTATCCCGAACGGGCCGTTGATGACTCTTGTGACCACGCCGCACGCGAGTGCGTGGTTAGCGGAATAGGCGCGTGGAATAACCGTTGTGGCGAGGGACCTAGACCCTCTGACCTGCTCTGATGGGATATCAGTCAGCTGACGGATGTCTGTCAGTGCAATTTGCAGGCACATTTGTTGTGCAACCGGCACTACACGGCCCGCTAAGGAAAGCCCATGACCCCGATGGCGCCGACTCGCCCGATTCGCCCACCCGAACCGACCACCACCACCACTACCGACGCCGCAGCCGGCCCGACCGGGGCCAACGGCGCCGACGCGGGCGTTCGCCTCTGCCGCGTCGTCCGGCTGGCGTCGCGGCTGTCCGCCGTGGCGGCCGCCCGGACCGAGGTCGAGGCGGCGATCGGCGCCTGGTGCACAGCCGTCGACCCGGACGTGGCGATCCTGCTGACGAGCGAGCTGGTGACGAACGCGGTCACGCATGCCACCGCGCGCAGCCGCCGGAACGGGGGAGCGGCGAGGCGAGGGTTCGCGGCTGAGGCCGTGCTCCTCGTGATCGCCGCTGACGACGCCGGGCTGCGGGTGGATGTCCATGACGGTTCTGGCGATCTCCCTGTGCTTGCGGACTGCCCGGCCGACGCGGACGCGGAGACGGGCAGGGGACTGCTGCTCGTGACGTCGCTGTCGGCCGACTGGGGGTTCTACCGTACCCCCGGGGGAAAGGCCGTGTACTTCACTCTGCAAGCTCAGCCCGATGTTCACGGAAACGTAATCGCCGCACCCCAAGGGCATGATCCAAGATCGGTCACCTGACCGATGTTTCGCATTGCAAATTTCAGCACCATTTGTAGCGCAACTTCGCAAGCAAGACCGCAAGCCGCGCATCACCGCAAGTTCCGCATCATCGCAAGGCCCAGACCAAGGAACAGGAACCGATGACCATGATGGCGCAGGCCCCAACGGCCCGTCCGGCGCTTGGGCGCCTGGCGGCCGAGCCCGAGCCGGCCGAGCTCCGGCACCGCCGGGTCCGGCTCTCCACCGGCTTGGCCGCCGCGGCGCACGCGGCCGGTCACGTCCGGGCGGTCATCGCCGAGTGGCGGGTGCCGGTCGACCAGGGCGTGGCGGGCATTCTCGCCAGCGATCTGATCATCAACGCGGTCACCAACGGCGCGGGCGAGACCCTGATGCTCGCCATCCGCTGTAGCGCGACCCAGTTCCGGGTCGAAATTCACGACGCGTCGGTGCGCGGCGACTCCTGGGAGACCGCCGCCTCCGACGCGGACGCAGACCGTGGCCTGCTGCTCGCCGCCGCCCTGGCGGCCGAGTCGGGCCACTACCGCACCCCCGCGGGACGGGCCGTGTTCTACACGCTCGCCCTCGCTCCCCGCGCCGCAACGGGGCTCGGGCACAGCCCGCAGGGGACCGCGCGCGGGGACGGTGAACCGTGAGCCCCCGGAGGTTCACCGCCCCCGCCGTCGGATCAGGCGGCTGCCGTCAGGCTGACCTGCGCGGCATCGGCTTTCACGGTCGGGGCATGCGCGGCGCCGCCTGGCAGGGCGCCGACGCGCGTGGCGTCAGGGACCGGGTGGTCCGCTGCCGTCTCACGTTCTGGTCAGGCATAAGGAAGCGAACCGGCCCAGGCGAGAGCGGGCCCGACACGTCTGGAGCAAGCGCATGAAGATCATCGGCAGCGATCGCCGGCCGGCTGGACACCCGTCGCCGCAGCGGACCACGACGTGGGGGCTGCACCGCAGCACCACGTGGGGAATGCGGCGCAGCACAACGTGGGGGTGGTCGCGCGTGAGCCGCACTCGCGCCCCATCCCCGCTGCCCCGTGGGGGTGGTCGGGCGTGAGCCGCACGCGCCTCGCCATCCCCGCCGCCCCGCCCCTCCCGGGGTCGCTTCCCCGGGCCAACCGGGCACCGCGACCTGATGGCGCGCGGTGCCCGGGCCGCCGGTCGGCTGGCGGGGCCGGACGTGGGGGTGGTGCGGCGTGCGCCGCACACGGCGCACCGCCCCTGCGAGGCCGTCAGGCCCGCGGCCGGGAGGCCGCACCGCCCCGCTAGCGGGGCCACCGAACGTGGGTGCGCTGCGCCCGTCGTCGTCTTAGCCTTCCCAGCGCGGGCCCGTCCCGTCGCCGGGGTTCCGGGGATCCGCCCCCCGGTCCGCGGGACACGTCGGGCTCGGCGCCCCCACCTGAAGCGTCCGCGCTCCATGGGCCGCTGCGCGGGCGCTACCTACGGGCGGCGCGTCGGACCCTCACCCGGCGCGCCGCCCTCGGACGTTCTCCGGGCCTTGCCGGTCCCGCGCCGTGCGCGGCCTCCGCGTTGCCGGTCCCGCGCCGTGTGCGGCCTCCGCTGCGCGGGCGCAAGTCGCTACTGGGCGCTCCTGGTGCGCAGGGCCGACTCGCGGGCGATCTCGGTCCTGGTCGCCACGTCGAGCTTCTTGAGTATGTGCGAGACGTGCGTGGTGACCGTGCGGCGGGAGAGGACCAGCCGGGCGGCGATCTCGGGGTTGGAGAGCCCCTCCACGACGAGCGCCGCGACCTTCAGCTCGGTGTCCGTCAGCGACTCCCAGCCGCTGGTCGCCCGCCGGTGCTTGCTGTGCGGCCCGCGCCTGATCCCGTGCACCCGGAACTCGGCGTTGACCCGGTTCAGGTCGGCCTCGGCCCCGAGGAACTCGTACACCGTGACGGCCTGCTCGAAGGCGAGCCGAGCCTGGGTCCGCTCCTCCATCTCGACCAGGCACTCGGCCGCCGCCTCGAGGGCCTTGGCCCGGGGGAGCGGCCGCCCCGCGTCCGCGAGCCGCTGGGCCGCCTCGAGCAGCACGGCGGCGTCTCGGTCGATCAGCCCCCGGCAGTAGAGCGCGTTGGCCTGGCGGTGCGGGACCTGGGATCCCTCGGCGAGGGTGGCGGCCTGCCCGGCCAGCGTCTGCGCGGTCCACTTGTCGCCGGTCTTGGTCGCGAGCCGGACCGCGTCCATCAGCAGGTCCTCGGTCTCGCCGAGGTCATCGGGGTTGCCGTCGAACGCGGCGGTCAGGACGGCGAGCGCCGTGGTGAGGTCTCCGGCCTGTTCGCGGTCAATCGACCGGGCCAAGACCAGCGGGGGGACCGAGCGGTGTCCGACCCGCAGCGCGTGCGGCTCGGTGGCGGCCAGGTGCTCGCGCGCGGCGGCCGCCTCGTTCCGGTGAAAGCTGATCACCGCCAGCGTGCCCAGCTCCCCGCAGGCCGCGCCGGGCTCCTTCAGGTCCGTCGGCACCGTCTCGATCTCGGCCAGGGCGTCGTCCCACCGGCCGGTCTCGAAGAACAGCTGGCCGAGGACGCCGTGCGCCTGCGCCAGCCGGATCGCGGTGCCAACCTGGTCCGCGAGCTGCCTGGCTCGCTCGGCGGTCGCCAGCGCCTCGTCGTAGCGGTTGAGGTTGCATAGCGTGACGGACTTGTTGACCAGCAGCAGCAGCCCGAGGTCGGTCAGGGCCGGGTCGGTCTCGGTCACCGCCAGACCCTGATCGTAGAGCGGGAGCGCGTCGGCCAGCTTCCCCTGCACCGTGGCCATGATGGCGAGCACGTTGAGCGCCCAGCCGGTCGCCCAGGTGTCGCTGGCGTCGACGGCTGAGGCGAGCGCGGCGTCGGCCCGCCGGCCGGCCGCGTCGACCTCGCCGAGGTTTAGGTAGGTGCGCGCGCCGAGGATGAGCAGGCGGGCCCGGTGCTTGGCCGAGAGCCCGGCGATGCCAAGCGCGCGGTCAAGCGCGGTGAAGGACTCATCGGCCGAACCCGACCTCATCCGGCACTGCGTCAGCGTCCAGTGCAGATCGACGATCAGGTCAGGGTCGGCAGCGTGGCCAAGCGCCCGCTCCGCCGCCATCTCGGCCGCCACCAGGTCGCCGGTGCGGTAGAGGGCGTCAGCGAGGCGGCCGGCCAGCCAGCCGTGGGTGGCGGACCCGGCCGGGATGCTGTCGACCGCCCGCGCCAGTAGCTCCGCCGCCACCCCGGGCGCCTGACCGACCAGGGAGTCGGCCGATTTGGCGAGCCAGTCCAGGATCCAGTCCGGTCCGTCGTCGGCCGGGCCGCGCAGCAGCTGCCGGGCGACGCGCTCCGGCGGCGCGCCCGCCGCGGCGAGGGCATGCCCGGCGTCCCGGTGCCAGACCGCGCGCACCGAGGCCGGCATTTCCGCGTACAGGGCCTCCCTGATCAGCGGGTGGCGGAATGCCAGGCCGTTGACGGAGTCGGTCAGCACGCCGGTAGAGCGGGCCTCGTCGAACGCGGGGACCAGGTCGGCGACGGTCCGGCCGAGCACGGCGGTCAGGTCGCCGATCGCGAACTCCACCCCCAGTAGCGCGGCCGCGCGGAGCACCTCCCTGGTCGGGGCGGAGACGAATCCGAGCCGGTCCGCGATCACCCCTGGCAGCGAGTTCGGCACCGAGCCGGCCGCTAGCTGGGCGTTGCCAGCGGTGTCGACCGCAATGCCGGCCGAGCGGGCGAGCGCGGCCAGCAGCTCGGTGAGGTAGAGCGGGTTGCCGGCCGCGCCCTCGGCCAGTTGCAGCAGCCCGGCACCGGGTCGGCCGCCCGCCAGCGCGGCGACGAGTTCAGCCACGGCCGGCCGGGATAGCGAGTCGAGCCCGATCCGCTGGGCGTCGTCTATCGCGCGACGCAGCGCCAGCAGATCCTCCCGCTGCGGAACCGGGCGGGCGATCCCGATCAGCAGCAGCGGCACCTGCCCGGCGGTCCGGGCGAGGCGGCCCCAGAGCCTCACGCTGGCCGGGTCGGCCCAGTGCAGGTCGTCGATGACCAGGACCACCGGCCGGGCGGCGGTCTCGTCGATGGTGAGCGCGATGAGCTGCTCGGCCAGCAGCGCGGGCACGTCAGCGCCCCGGTCGGTGGCGACCTCGCCCCGGAGGAGCCCGGCGATCGCCGTCCGCCTGGCATTCGCCGAGGGCGTTCGGACCCGGAGGGCGTCAAGGAACGGGTGCAGCGGCAGCTCCTGGCCGATCTCGTCCCCGGCCCCCCAGAACACCTGGCAGCCCCATTGCGACCCGTGGTGCGCGCCCGCGCTTGACCCATGAGCGGTAGACGCGAGCGCGGTGCGGACCAGGGCGGTCTTTCCGATTCCGGGCTCGCCCTCGATGAGCACGACGTTGCCGCTGCCCCGGGCGAGGTCTCTCAACAGCCCGTTGAGCAGCGCAAGCTCATCGGCGCGACCAGCCAGCACGCCGGCCGCGGTTACCGGATGCACGAGATAAAGCGTACTGGCCGCTAATCGCCCTAGCTGGTCATTTACGGAACAAAGGGAACTTTCGGCACTATAGGCCGCCGAATAGCGTGATTTGCGTTATCGGTGATCGGTATCGGGCGAGGGATCCGCACCCAGCCCGGCCGCAGCGCACTTTCCGCGACGTCCCCGCCACCCGCGGGGGTGGCACGAGCGGCGGGGACGGCTTGCGGGCCTACTAAGAGGCGTGGACGCGCAGCGCCGATTCGCGGGCGATGTCGGTCCTGGTAGCGACGTCGAGCTTCTTCAGGATGTGCGAGACGTGGGTGGCGACGGTGCGGCGCGACAGCATGAGCCGGGCGGCGATGTCGGGGTTGGAGAGCCCCTCCTCAACGAACGCCGCCACCTTGAGCTCGGCGTCGGTCAGCGACTCCCAGCCGCTCTGCGCCCGCCGGTGCTTGCTGTGCGGCCCGCGCCTGATCCCGTAGCCGCGGAACTCGGCCTGCACCCGGTTCAGGTCGGCCTCCGCCCCGAGGAACTCGTACACCTCCATGGCCTGCTCGAACGCGAGCCTTGCGCCGGTGCGGTCCTCGGCCTCGACCAGGCACTCGGCCGCCGCCTCAAGCGCCTTGGCCCGTGGGAGTGGCCGGCTGGCGTCGGCGTACCGCTGCGCGGCCTCGAGCAGGGTGGCGGCGTCCCGGTCGATCATGCCCCGGCCGTACAGGGCGTTGGCCTGCCGGTGCGGTATCTGCGAGCCGTCGTCGAGCGCGGCCGCGTGCCCGGCCAGCGTCTGCGCGGCGGACTTGTCTCCGGACATGAGCGCGAGCCTGACCGCGTCCATCAGCAGGTCCTCGACCGCCCCGAGGTCGTCTGGGCTGCCGTCGAACGCGGCCGTGAGCACGGCCAGCGCGCCGGGGAGGTCGCCCGCCTGCTCCCGGTCCAGCGACCTGGCCAGGATCAGCGGCGGGATGGGCCGCAGACCGACCCGACCGGCGTGCGGCTCGGCGGTGACCAGGCATTCGCGCCCGGCCGCGGGCTCGTTCCGGTGAAACTTGATCGTGGCGGTAATGCCAAGCTCGTCGCTGGCCGAGATCGGCTCCTTCAGGTCCGTTGGCACGGTTTCGATTTCCGCCAGCGCGTCGTCCCACCGGCCGGTCTCGAAGAACAGCTGGCTGAGGATGCCGTGCGCCTGGCCAACCCGGACGGCCGTGCCCACCTGGTCGGCGACCTGCCGGGCGCGCTCGGCGGTGGCGAGCGCCTCGTCGGTCCGGTCGAGAATGAACAGGGTGCCGGCCTTGTTGATCTGCACCAGCAGCCCGAGATCGGTCAGCCCCGGGTCGGTCTCGGTGACGGCCAGACCTCGATCATAGAGCGACAGCGCCTCGGTCAGGTCGCACCGGAGCGTCGCCCCCATCGCCAGCACCTGCAGCGCCCAGGCCGTCGCCCAGGCGTCATCGACCTCCTGGGCCGACATGAGGGCGGCGGCCGCCTCCCGGTCGGCCGCTTCCAGCTCGCCGAGGTACAGGTAGGTCCGCGCGGCCAGCACCAGCAGTCGGGCGCGATGCTTGGCCGACAAGGTGGGCGAGGCAAGCGCCCGGTCGAGGGTCGTGAGGGACTCGGCCCCGGTGCCTGCCAGCATCCGGCACTGGGCCAGCGTCCAGTGCAGGTCTACCACCAGGTCGGGGTCGACCGCGTGGTTGAGCGCCCGCTCCGCCACCCGAACGGCCGCCGCCCGGTCACCGGTCCGGTAGAGGGCGTCGGCCAGTCGCCCGGCCAGCCAGCCGTGCTTGCCGGACCCGGCCGGGATGCTGGCGACGGCCTGCGCCAGCAGCTCCGCCGCCACGGCGGGCGCCTGGCCGACCAGCGAGTCGGCCGAGGCCGCCAGCCAGTCCATCATCCACTCGTCCACCGGCCCGGAGCCCCGGACCGAGTCCGGGCCGACCGGCGGCCGCTCGATGTCGATGGCCACCCCGGCCACACCTGCCGGAGCCGGGCCGATTCCGTTCTGCCGATGCTCGATCTCGTCGGTCAGGAGATCGGACGCGCCCGCGGTGTCGCGGGCGAAGCCCGAGCCGCCCAGCGCGCGGAGCAGCTGCCTGGCCACCCGGTCGGGTGCGGCGCCGGCCGAGGCGAGCGCGTGCCCGGCGTCGCGGTGCCAGGCCGCGCGCACCGAGGCGGGCATCTCGGCGTAGAGCGCCTCCCTGATCAGCGGGTGCCGGAACGCTAGGGCGACGCCGGAATCGGTCAGCACCCCCAGCGCGCGGGCCTCGTCGAGCGCCGGGACCAGGCTGGCGACGGTCTGGCCGAGCACGGCGGTGAGGTCGGTGATCCCGAACTCCACGCCAAGCAGAGCGGCCGCGCGGAGCACCTCCCTCGTCGGCGCGGAGACGAACCCGAGTCGGTCCGCGATCGCGCCTGGAAGCGAGTCGGGCACGGCGCCGTCCGCGAGCAGGGCAGTCCCCGTCGGCGTGATCGTGATGGCACCCGACCTCGCCAGCGCGGCCAGCATCTCGGTCAGGTAGAGCGGGTTGCCCGCCGCTCCGGCCGCGAGGCGGAGCAGGCCGGCATCCGGCCGGCCGCCCGCCAGCGTGCCGACGAGCTCGGCCACCTCAGGCTGCGCGAGCGAGCCGAGCTGGACCCGATGCTCGTCGTCGACCGCGCGGCGCAGCGCGAACAGGTCCTCCCGCTGCGGGATCGGCCGGGTCACGCCGATGAGCAGCAGCGGTACCTGGTGGGCGGTCCTCGCGAGCCGGCCCCAGAGCTTGACGCTAGCCAGGTCGGCCCAGTGCAGGTCGTCGATCACCAGCGCCACCGGCTGCACGCTGGTCTCGTCGATGGTGAGCGCGATCAGCTGCTCGGCCAGCAGCGCGGGCACGTCGGCGCCTCGGTCGGTCGCGACCTCGCCCCGCAGCAGCCCGGCGATGGTGCTTCGCCTGGCGTTAGTTGACGGCGCCCGGACCTGCAGCGCGTCGAGGAACGGATGCAGCGGCAATTCCTGGCCAAGCTCGTCCCCGGCCCCCCAGAAGACCTGGCAGCCCACCGCAGGACCCTGGTGGGCGGCCGCGTGCGGCTGGAACCCCGGGGCGGCGGCAGCG